>Ga0224723_1000386_pt1 | contig 30662 bp, 23 predicted proteins | sample Balambano_FR2_Me_FD_161647 | JGI IMG/M metagenome (GOLD analysis project Ga0224723, IMG submission 161647) | Freshwater sediment microbial communities from Lake Towuti, South Sulawesi, Indonesia - Balambano_FR2_MetaG | ecosystem: Environmental > Aquatic > Freshwater > Lake > Sediment | place... | reverse complement strand
GCGATCGCCTCAATTGACAGTGCCGGAAATCGGTAGTCATAACAGAATCCCACTTTATCGAATCAATTACTCAATAAAGTTACGATATCGTGACACACCGTGGAACAACAAAAACATCCATTCACGGTAGGTTAAAAAAAAGTTAACCAACCAGGCAGGGAACTCTAACGATTAGTGAACATCCTAGCAGTCCTATATCAGTTTGAAAATAGCGATCGCGACAATTCCCCACTTTTTTACACTCGTTCTGCAATTTAAAGTCACAGAACGGGTATATCAGACAATTAAGCGGACAGATGGAAAAACCACAAAGACACAAAGGTCAATTTAAGAATGACGTGAGTTCAATATGCAACCTGGAAAGCCAGAGCTACCTTTAGCGACCTGAAAGCCAATTGCATCACATCACACTGAACACACATTGGTCTTCTCTTGTTTGTCCTCTCTGCGCCTCTGTGGTTGGCGATTTTCCGTAGACTCCCCCAACCCTTAGAGACGTGAATTAAATAAAACCCAAAAGGTTTTGGGTTTTATTTAATTCTTAATCCTTAGACACACCCTCACAGAGCTAAACTCGATCGCAAACAACTGTGTCGCAATTGTTAACGTCGCTTAATCAACATCAACTTTGGTAAATTACCTGATCTTAACCCAGTGACTATGCTAACTTAATGTTCAAGGTACAACAAAGAAGGATTTAACCCAATCCCCTCCGCACTAGAGCCTGTACCTCCCGCTCTCAGTCAACATCCGGTTCAATGATTGCCAGCGTTCTAAAATGAAGGTGATTGCGTGTCGATTTAACTTTCTAGTGACACAGTTAATCCAGACGACACCTCACGGCAGCTCTATAACCTCCTAAGAGATTGAATGCGATCGGCAGCGTTGTAACAGTATGCGACCAGTCCACCCTTAGTTTAGATTGTCATTTCTGCACACACATTCCTCTTTCGTTACGTTGGTTACGGTTGTTCAGTAAGGCAAATTCATTATCCTTTGTGGGTCTGGCGAGTAATCGTCAGACCCTTAAAGTTTATGAAGACGCGAGGGTGGTTTACAGCGGTGTGGGGATTGCTGCGCCTAATGATGTTGCATCGGGTAGTTTGTCAGCCGCGAGTGTGGCAGTGAGGTCACTGCCAACATTGAAGCCTGAATTGTTAAATATCCCCTTCTCCTTCAAATAGGGTTTTTAAGGGCATGGCATTGATTCCGCAAACTTCGTTTAAATAGCGAACAAGCACGTCGATTTGTCCATGAGTTACATAAACTGTTTTTGCTCCTGTTTGTTGAATCGTTTGAATTAAACTTGGCCAATCGGCATGATCAGATAGCACAAAGCCGCGCTCATATCCACGTCGTCTTCTTGCTCCCCGCACTGCCATCCAGCCAGAAGCAAAGGCGGTTTGCGGCTGGAAAAACCGTTTCATCCAGGAGGAACGGTGCCCTGACGGGGGAGAGAGGACTAAATCTCCCTGGAACTTGTAGTCACGCGGCAGGTCTGATACTGGCACAGTCGGCACCATCTCTATGCCCACCTGCCGGTAGATGGCAGTGAGGGCATGAATGGCACCATGTACGTAAACTGGGCGATCGCTCAATCGAGCCAGTTCACTCAACACTCTTTGAGCCTTGCCAAAGGCATAACAAAACAACAACGAGGGATGTTCGGGTTCACTTTGCCACCAATCATAAATTTCCTGACAGGTTTCCTCTCCGGTCTTCCAGCGATAAATAGGTAAACCAAACGTGGCTTCGCTGATGTAGGTATCGCAGGCGATGACTTCAAAGGGAGCACAGGTGGGATCTGGACAGCGTTTATAGTCTCCCGAAACCACCCAGACCTGATCTCGATATTCCACTCGAATCTGCGCTGATCCCAACACATGCCCTGCGGCATGAAAAGACACCCACACGTCACCCAGTTTGATTTTCTCGCCATAGTCCACCCCTTGAAGCAGGATGTGTTCTCCTAAGCGTTTCTGCAAAATCCCCGCTGAAATGGCGGTAGCAATATATTTCTGACAGCCAGAGCGGGCATGGTCGGAATGAGCATGGGTAATCAGAGCCACCTCGACAGGTCGCCACGGATCAATAAAAAAGTTGCCTGGTTCGCAATACAATCCTTCTGGGCGAACCGTGATCAACGTTGTGGACATGTTTGAATTGGGTGTATTTTGCCACCATTCTAGCGAACCCCGTTTATTTATGACGGTGTTGCTGATCTTGAGGATGTTTTTAGACGTGAAACCTTCGGTTTCACGTCTAAAAACATCCCATTATTAAGCAATACCTTTATGACTGCTGAGTACCAAAGATGATATGCGCCTGTTGTATCAAAAGGTTTGCTGCAACTCCCACAAGCGTTACCAGAGTAGATTGCCCAACTTGAATGAGTGTGTCGTCTCCATTCTGGATAATAGAGAGTTGTTCAAAGGATACATTTTGGGGTAAGAGCAACACATCTTCATTGACACTGAAATCAACAATTGTATCCATGCCTTCATCCAGGTTGAGGGCAAAGCGATCGCGTCCTATTCCTCCTTGTAAAGTATCGTTACCCAGCCCTCCCACTAAATAGTCATCGCCTGCTCCTCCCAGCAAGTAATCATCTCCGGCTCCTCCCCGTAAGGTGTCATTGCCGCTCAAGCCCAAAAGGGTATCATTGCCGCCTTGCCCGTTGATGACATCCCTGGAATTGTCCAATCCTTGCAGATAATTATCAGCCTCGTTGAGGAAGGTGACATGGTTGCTCTTGGTAATAGCGGTCGGGTTCCAATCCTCGTCTCGAATCCAAACGTCATAGCCATCTACAACAGCGGTTTGCCCCTCAAACTGGAGATTGCCAAAGGATTGAGCGGTTTTAGCAGGTAGATTATCTAGATTCCGTAAATTAAAATTCAGTAGTTCAATTGTTGTGTTTGCATCTCCTGTAAAGGTAATCGACAAGTTAGCTCCTACTTGCATCAGAAGCATGTTTTCAGCCGTCAATCCATCTCCAAAGAAGCGAATCGTATCAATTTCATCGGTGTTTTGAGGAGTTGAATCATCGCCAACTCCACCGAAATTAACAATTCTGACATGGCTGTTTGCAGAGACATCAAAGATTTTCTGTCCACCCTGTCCATCTAACGTTTCAATTGATTCAATTTCAGGTGAGTTTGAGGATGAATCAGAATCAATCAAATTTGTAGTATCAATAGGGAGAGATACGGGGTTGCTATCTGTTGTGTTAGGTGTGGGTGAATAGGGTGAGATCAGGATATTCTCTTGTTGATTTTGAGCAGGGGTTGAGGGGAGGGGTGAAATGTTGAAATTTGCTAAGGGGTCTGGTTCGGGTAGGGAGACGACAGGTGCAGGCGACTGAAGATGATGTTGCTTGTGCTCATTCTCTCGACCCAATTGCGTCGTCTGCTGCCAATTGGTTTGCTCAATCGCCTGACTACCAGAGTCTAATTCACCATCAAACTCCTCTAACCTGAATTCATCAGGTTCTAACAGATCATTTTTACTCGATATATCATTATTTGAATTATTTGTGTAGTGTTCCAACGAATCATGTGGTTCTATTGCTTGAGACTGATTGCCAGAATCAGGAAATGGTTGAATCGGTTTCTTCCCTGGGTTGCCTACATTTGTAGTTGTTTCTGGATCTTTTGCTCCATCGTGTTGTGTATCGCTCAAAGACTGGATTAAATTGCCGCCTAAACAATCACTCAAATCTTGTTGATCTGGCTGTAAAGCGTTCCCTACTTTGTTTGAGCTATCTGGTACTGATATTGCCTCTGGATCACTGATAGGTGACGAATTCGTTGGTGGAGAGGAGGGTACTGGTTCGTCCGTCTCAAAACTCGTAAAAGGATGAACTAACGGACTGGCAGAATTGCCCAGTTCTGCCTGGTCTTGATGCTGGTGATTTTGCCGCAGTGCAGTTTTTATGCTGACTACAGTTTCGAGCAGGCGATGTAGTAAGAGAGGAAATCCACCTTGCTCTAGGAGGACGGGCGATCGCTCTGACGTGGCAGAATTCGCAGAAGTCGAGCGGCCAGTCTGGCAAAGCACCTTATTGGGGGTCTCTAATTCAAAGGTCTCAACCTCTTCCAACAAACTAAAAACGAGCGCATTGGCTAAGAGTTTTTCAGACTGAACCTTCTTGCCATCTTGCCCTCGAAACAGATCAAGAATTACTTCTACTTCCTGGGCAATTTGTGTTGATATCTGCTGAATGACTCCGTCGGTTAGTCCTTGAGTAAGGTATTCAACCATCAAATAGAGCACAATTAAACTGAACAGAGACAGGGGATTCTGTCCAATTTTGTTTAACTCCAGTAACCCCACGGCAGCGGCTTTGGCCGATTTAGCCATGACCACCTCTGTAGCAACATCAGAGGCATAGCTAGATGCAGATTGATAGCCTTGCCGGATTGAAGGCGGTGTTTTTCCACTCTCTACAGTGCGACTTGGCACCGAACTAGAGTCCTGAAAAGGCGACAGATTTGAGGGTGGTATGGGGAGCAAGACAGTAGAGCTGGAGTTGGGAGGAAAATCGGAGGGGTCATGGTTGGAGCCTTCCAACGTCTGTTTCTCATTGGTTGAGTTGGGTTGATTGGTTTGAAAGAGTCCACTCTGACGAGTGCGCCTGAATTCAATCTCCTTAAGAAATTTTGTAATCGAAAAGACTTGAAAGCCATTCTTTTGATCAAACATTCCCTGCCCATAATAGGAAGGATATAGAGATACCAGAGCGCTTAACTTTTCGCTAATCGCATAGCTGATTTCAGCCTCGTTGATATCTTCAGTCCTGACCTGTTCATTAGGAAAATATTGATAGTTAGCTGGTAGTTCTAAACCCTTTGCTTGAATTTCTTTGACAAACTTTTGAGCAATCGCGTGGACTTGATGGCGATCGAGAATTTTGCTGAAAGCGTAATCTAGCGTATCTTTGGCAACACATGCTTTGATATGCTGATTGCGTTCAATCTCTTGAAACAACTTTTGTAGTTGTTCTCGATTCTTTGTTCTCCAATGTTTCCTGGTTCCACCAGTATGGGGATGTAACAAAGATAGGAGAATATCACTCACAAGCAGGACTGAATAGACATCGTTCACGGCTTTATTACACCCCTACTCCAAATGCACTTACAGGCAGATTAAAGTCTTAAAACTTCTCCAGCAAGTTGCCATGTGCCGATTTTGTAATCAGCACAAATTAGTGAAACGACTTGTTGGAGACCAGCCGTATCACTTGTAGAACTTGTATTCAATCCCACCACACTGACAGGAATGAAACTAGCGCCGCTTAGAATTTCTCTTGAGCGTACTGAAATCTGGAGGAGTTTCATTTAACGTTTGAGCTTCTGAAGTCGTCCACTCGGACGATGAAGCAATATTAACTTTTGACAACACTTGGATCACTCGAACCACAACCTGAGTAATTGCATCTGTATCTTCTAAATTGATGAATGGTTCGATCGCATCAACCCCATTCAAGAATTCTTCTACGGCATCAATAAATTGTAATGTAGCATAAGGCTCCTTACTTTTCAAAAAAGGCTGAACTGCGGCAACGATTTCAGGAATAACTTCTGCTTGAGATAGAAGTTGAACTCTGGGGGAAGGAATGGGGTCTTTCCGAGCATCTTCATCATGCAACAAGCGTTCTGCGGATTTGCTTAACATTTCTTCCATCCAGGCATTGATGCTTTTTCCAACCTGAGAAGCTGCTAAGTAGATAGAACGATGAATTTCAGGAGTGGTGCGGAATGGCAGCTTACCCGAAAAAGGTTTATCAGGATCTTGCCCAATTTTCTGGCAAAACGCCAAGTACTCATCTACAGATCTGTGAAACTCTTGGACGGCTTCCCCTACCGTTTTTCCCTCAAATGTGATTTCGTCATTGATGTCGAGGACCTTACCGCAGAGAATTCCGGCTTCGACATCTACCCCAATAGTGGCTGTATAACCTTTATATCTCAACATTATCTATCACCCGGATGGACTCCCAATGTTTTTAGCAGATCTTGGATAGATGCGATCGCGATTGAACTAAGGTATGTCTGACCGCTCGGTCGATGGAGGATACCCACTCTCGGTCTAGTCTTTTGCTTAGAGCTTATAACAAGACAAACTCGATCGTTATAGATCTGGACGGTTGCTCCAGAAGCACTCAACACACGGAGTACATCTGACCAAGGAATATCAGAACGATGTGGAACTGAAAATATGGCTTTAATAATGGCTTGGTGTTCATGACTTAACCTGCTAGAGATGCACATCTGGTTGGTTTAGATTGGAATAACAAACAAATTCACCAAACTGATTTTGGCAGAAAGCCGCACCCGTTTGGATATATTCCACTCAACCAGCCTAAAGTCTCACTGCCCAGCAAGCGATAAAGGAACTTATGATGGGTGACCACCAACCCAAATTCCTCAATCTTGCGTCCTGATTTGACGAAAATCCGTCAAATCAACAGCGACCAAGCCAAACTGCAAGGCAGCTTTTTGGAGTTGCACTTTTATACGATATCTAAAAAAGATATCAATGTCAACCTTGTCAAATGAGATTATATTGTGATATCACATAAATGTGTAGTGATATTGATAAGTGATATCATACAGCGTGAGATTGTTTGACTGAAACAGAAATGATTGTCCGATTGCTCCCTTTTGTTCTTTGTCAACTTGTTGATCTGGTAGCATCAGCGCTCAAAATTACGGGTTTCTCCAGATTTTGATGCCGTCAATACAATTCTGCGTTCGCTCTACCCTAATCGCGCTTTGATTTTGTTCTCAGGAGTATTCCTATGAGTCCTGCTTACTTCCCTGACACTGTTCAACTATTTCCTCGACCTGGCTTCGGTAGCGTTGACTGGGCGATCGCCCCCAACTGTCCCGGACGAGTTAGCTTTCAAGCCACCACCTGGCCAGCCAAACTCTACCAAACCGATGGTCGCACCGTGATTCAACCCCACCAGCTTGTGCAAATTGTTGGAATGCAAGGAATCACATTGCTGGTGCAGCCAATTACAGAACTGGATAGAAATTAGAATGTGTAGGAGAGAATTATGCCAATTGAAACAAAAGACGCTTTGGAATGTCCTACTTGTGGGAAAAAAGTGTTCATTCAACGTGAACCTGATCTCTATGTTTGTTTAGCCTGTGATCACAAGAAGGATCTCTCTCAAAAAGACTCTAAATCAGCCGATGATTCACCTGCCTGGATTGCTGCTCTGATTCTGATCATTCTGATTATTCTGGCTCTCTAAGCCACTACCAGGAAAAGTTTTGCAAAATCTGTCACTTGCAAAACTTTTCTCAAAATTGCCCCCCGCCAGCTTTTCTTTATCTTCGGTGCTTACTGTTCTTTCAGGAGAAGTTTTATGCATCTACCGTTGCCCGGAGTTGTGTTTATGTTGTTGTTTACTGGTACTGCTGAATTTGAGATTCCCCAACCTGTTCTGACTAATTTGGTTCAACCCAACCGTTGCACTGGCAACCTCACCGAACTGGTTGAGTTTTGTCAAAGGCGATCGCCTGAGCCTGATTTACCTAGAAGGCGACAAGGCGGTGGAACACGCTAAGTGTTACGGCGTGTTCAACACTATCCTAAAGACTGAAGAGAGCTATGAAATTAACCACATCTCAACAATCCATCCCAGCATCTATTCAACGACCCAGCATTGAAGCGTGGTGGAAAAGACCGCTGACCATTGGCTTGACGATTACGCTCATCACGGGTACTTTTGGCTTTATCGAGCGGTTCCGTGTTGAGCCAATCAAGGAACAATTCAATTTGAGTAAAGAGAGAGAAAACACGCTGCGCGAACAGAACAAGACCCTCGTTGATCAAAATTCGGAACTCAGGACTGAAATCGGTGGACTGAAGCGAAACGCGCAATCTAACACTCCCCAGGAAGATTCTGTTCTGTTTAGCGGCTATGAAGTCTCTTATCACCTCAATTCTGATACCAATCAAATGGCAGTTGGTTTGGTTCTGTCGGAACAAACCAGAAATAAAATTGCCAGTGTTGCGCCTGAGAAGATAGAGGCGGTTGTCATCTTCTCGCCTGGTCAAGAATGGGTCAATTTGAAGATTGTTGATGCTAGAGGAAATAGTGTTTACAGAAAGCTTACACGAGAGGAAGGACAGCAACTAAATCCAGAAAGGACAGATGAGCGATTTTTTGAATTGTTGATCAGCAATTTTCCACAGGTTGATCCCTTATCAATTTCTAAAATTGTCTTTGAAGCGAGAAATGTCCTAGAAGGAAGCGAGAAATTCACAGTAAAACAGGTCAATCTCAAATAGATTGGGGAGGAAGATGAAGGTTCCCAGATTGGGTAAACACCGAATTCCTCATTGCAGGAGCTATAGCAATCCTATTTGAATTGGGAACAGGCAAGGGGCTTAAGCCCCTTGTTCTACTGGATTGTCTTGGCGTTGCTGAAAATCAAGGTATGAGTTGTCATCCTGAGCAGAACATAGTGGAGCGTTCGCGAAGCGAGTCCTCTGGACTCAGCATCTCTGCTGAGATGCTTCATTTCGCTGCGTTGCATACCCTACGGGAAGCCATCTCCAGCATGACGACCCGAATTCATACCGCCTTCAGCAACGCCGGATTATCTCACAAATGCTTTAGGATTGCTCTAGAAGTTAAACTTGAGTCGGTATCCAGGTTGATTGTCGATATTTGAGTGGTCTAACCGATAATTCTTACTAACTCATCTCGTTGCCTCTCTACAACTTCTAGATAATTTCTGTGATGAATTTTAATCAACAATCGCAACGCTTCTCTGTGACTGGAGCATTACATCAGGGTTCATTTCCTGCTCAACGTCATCTCAATTCTCAAACCAAATCCTTCCGCAAGGCAGACGAATCCAAAACCCTTAGTCCCTCACGCCTGTTTCAAAACCGATCGCCCCTTTCAGGCAATCGTCAACCAGATCCAGGAGATTCGATCGCCACAGCCAGAGATCTAGGTGCTTTGAGCAATTCTGTGGTTCGAGGGGCTGTAGGAGGTCGCGATCGCGCTGACTATTTTCGCTTTGTTCTCAGCCAACCAATCAATTTCAGTCTGACTCTGAATCAACTGAGGCGGGATGCGGATGTGCAACTGCTCAACCGTCGGGGACGAGAGTTGGCGGTCTCAAATCAACCAGGACGGCAACCTGAGCGCATCAATCTGACATTGAAAAGCGGGACTTACTTCATAGCAATTTCAACAAGACAGGGCAATACTCGCTATAAACTGACTTTGACCACAGAAGCAGCGATCGCCCCAACAGATGGACTGGAGTTGGCTGAATCACAATTGCCGGAATTCACCCGCAGTCAACAAGTAAACGCTAGTAATCCAAATAATTTTTATCGCTTCAACCTCACCCAATCGGGTATTTTTACCGCAAATTTAACTGATTTAACGGGAGATGCAGATGTTCGCTTAATTCGTGATACGAATCAAAATGACAGCATTGACCAGGGAGAGATACTGGCCTGGCAGTGGGAGCGCGATCGTGGTAGTGAGTTCATCCGCCGCTTTTTGCAAAGTGGTACTTATTTCGTTCAGGTCACAAGTTACAACAACCAAACTGCTAACTATACGGTTACAACAAGCTTCACACCAGCGCCAGAAGATGATCAAAAATTTTCCATTCAACTGACCCTGGGTGCGGGTTTGTCGGGGCTAACAACAGCGGCTCGGTCAGCGATTCAGTCTGCCGTTACTTTTCTGGAAGAAATCATCCCCTATCGCAGCGATATCACAGGAGAGAATCCTTTGCCCATTACAATTGAGGGCGAATCTCTGGGCAATACCTCAACGATCGCTTTTGCTGGGCCAACCACTTCCACCGCAGCGGGGAAATTGCAAATCGTGAGTGGTTCCGTGACTTTGAATACTAATAACTTGAGCACATTCAATGCTAATCCAACTTATCTAGGGGATACCGTTTTGCATGAATTCTTGCATGTACTGGGGTTTGGCACCCTGTGGGAGACCACCATCAATGGCAAAACGCTGGTCAATTCAGCTACCGCAACCTACCAAGCCACAACGGATGCAGGTTGGGCCTATGGTGAGTTGCTGGGCACCTATCAACAAACAGACATTCCTGTTCAACCCGTTCTCCTCGGGCACTGGGATGAAGCAGTCTTTGATCAAGAGTTAATGACCTCTACCGCAGAAGCAGTGGGCACCTCTGAACCCTTGAGCCAGATGACGATCGCTTCCCTGCGTGATCTAGGTTGGAATGTGAATTATGGAGCGGCTCAAGCTTATCGTCTGCCCACTTCCCAATCGCGCCAATCTAAAAGCATAGAGGGCGATCGCGCTACTTCTCCTTTGCTCTTACGGTGCGCTTGTGCGGTTCATTTGGCAACTTCTGGACTGAATCTGTTGGGCGACCCCTTAAAAGTCTAAATTTCTTATCGTTTTGCTGAAAAAGACTATGCTTTGTTACATCCAGGCTAGTAATGTAATAGCAGGTTTGGGAATACCAGCATTATCCCTATGCGGATCATGCTGGCATCCCAAATGCTTAGATGGTTGAGACTCCTTGATGAGGAAACGAATCACATGAAAACCTACCCTTTTCGTACAGGCTGGGCGCTTTTGCTGTTAGCGGGTAACTTCATCGTTGCTGCTTTCTACTTCGGCATTCTGAAGTAAGGAACGTGAATTAAATAAAACCGAACTTTTTTGTGGGAAGCGCGGCTGCGCCGTGCTTCCCACAAAAAAGTTTTGGGTTTTATTTAATCCTTAATCCTAAGCCGACGATATGAAGTTCACTCATTGCAGTTGCCGAAGCAGTTGTTTCGGACAAGCTGTTAGAGCAAATTGTTTGAACCGATTGTTCGGATAATTGGCTTGAACAGATTAGCAGGGCAGCGGGTATTGTTATCAAAATGTCAAAATCATGCGATAACTGTGCCAACTGCCCAAACTTATGTCTTTGCGGCGCTGTAGAACGATTGACCGTCATCTTGTGGTCATATTTGCTGTTTATATTTCTGTTCATAACAGACACCGTGCCGTGATTTGATGAACCTTTATGAAACCATTCGTTGTATTAACCTTAGCAACTGCCTGCTTGACCGCTGTGATTCCAGGAACTCAAGCACAAGTTCCCATCAGAGAGTTACAGCGCAACCCAGAAGTAACAATTGCTGGTGAAATCCGTAGCGTCGTCGGCAATGAGTTTATTCTAGACGATGGCACTGGACAAATTATTGTTGATGCTGGGCCTCAATGGTATCACCAGTTGAACTTACAACAGGGCGAACGAGTGATAGTCGTTGGTGAATACGACGATTACGATTTTGATGCCTTTCAAATCACCCGGAGTGATGGTGATATCATTCGTATTCGCAACGCAGGCGGCCCTCCGCCGTGGGCAGGCGGACGCGGGCGACGCGGTCGCGACTAGTAATCCTGTCAAGGCAGTTTTGAGAGGTCACAGACCCCTCAAAACTGCCTTTAATTTAATTTTGATTTGCGGCGTATCCCGCAAATCAAAATTGCCAGACCACTAGTAACCAGCAAGTGTAAAAGATGCACTAAGGCGATCGAGAGCGATCGCCTTTTTAGTGAGCAACTTCAATTCACATAAATCTCATCCCTGTGAGTTTAACGAAATGATCGAACTCACGCTCATCTTGAAGGGGTGCTTTTCCAAACAGAACTGTTTTATAGGAATTACTTTCATTATCTTTGTCTCTCTGGACATCTGTGGTTGATCATGCTATCTGATCTCCCTTGACTACAAGGATGCACTGACCTATCTACACCATTCAGCAATCCTCATTGTAACAATACTTAACCTCGTATTATTGAGAAAGATTCTAAACTAGCTTTGGTTGACTTATTGAGAATTTAAGTCATCAAGAAAAACTCAATTTCCTCATTAACTTATGCAGACCTACGATAATCCCACTGTGAAGTATGATTGGTGGGCCGGAAATGCTCGCTTTGCCAACCTCTCTGGCTTATTTATCGCTGCCCACGTTGCTCAAGCCGCCCTAATCACATTCTGGGCAGGTGCTTTTACGCTGTTTGAAATCTCCTGGTTTGATCCTACTCAACCGATGGGAGAACAAGGGTTAATCCTCTTGCCTCATCTGGCGACGCTGGGTTTAGGAGTAGGAGACGGAGGACAAGTCACAAACACCTACCCCTATTTCGTCGTTGGGGCAGTTCACTTGATTTCCTCAGCCGTTTTGGCAGCCGGAGCACTGTTCCATACTTTTAAAGCGCCAGAGGACTTAAAAACAGCTTCTGGTCAAGCAAAAAAGTTCCATTTCGAGTGGACCGACCCCAAGCAGCTAGGGCTGATTTTGGGACATCATTTACTGTTTCTCGGCATGGGGGCATTGCTGCTTGTCTTCAAAGCCATGTATTGGGGTGGGTTGTATGATGCTGCAACACAAACCGTGCGTCTCGTGACAGAACCCACACTTAATCCTGCTGTCATCTATGGCTATCAAACTCATTTTGCTAGTGTTGACAATTTAGAAGATCTTGTGGGCGGACACATTTATGTGGGAATTTTGCTAATTGCTGGTGGTGTTTGGCACATTTTAGTACCTCCATTGAACTGGGCTAAGAAGGTATTAATCTTTTCTGGAGAAGCCATTCTTTCCTATTCTCTAGGAGGGATTGCTCTGGCAGGGTTTGTTGCCGCCTATTTTTGTGCAGTCAATACATTGGCTTATCCGGTTGAATTTTATGGGCCAACCCTGGATATCAAATTGGGCATCACTCCCTACTTTGCTGACACAATAGTTTTACCAATGGGCGCACACACCCCGCGCTGCTGGTTGGCCAATGCCCACTTCTTCCTGGCTTTTTTCTTCTTACAAGGGCATCTGTGGCACGCTCTTCGAGCACTCGGATTTGATTTCCGGCGAGTTGAACGAGCACTGAATTCTGTAGAGGTTTAATTCTGCTTAATTACAGGGATTCTCTTGAGAGAATAGTTGGGAATCCCTTTCTTTGCAAGCGATGGCACTGACTTATGGACTGCCCCTACTGTTCTGGAAAACTCCTGCGACATATTAATCGAAGAGGCATGTATGGTTATTGTGTGGATTGCAGAGGAACGTTGCCTTTGTCGCCCCAACTCGATCGCCTATTAACCCAAGGCGATCGCTCTTCAAAATCAAAGCAGTATTGGTTGTATGTTCTAGTTCAACCTGAACATTAGAGGTTGCCATCAGTTGCAGAATTAACCAGAACCTGGCAATGGAAAAAGTCAATTGCACTAATTGGTCTCGGATGAAGTAAACAGGAGAGAAAATGGCAAAAGTTGGTTTGTTTTATGGAACTCAGACTGGAAATACACAGACAGTTGCAGAATTGATTCAGAAAGAATTTGGTGGAGATGGAGTTGTTGAGCTACACGACATCGCCAGTGTCGATACCAGTGATTTTGCACAATATGGTTGTATTATTGTGGGTTGTCCAACCTGGAATGTCGGTGAACTGCAAGCCGATTGGGAAGGATTTTATGATGAGTTAGATGCGATTGACTTCCAGAACAAAAAAGTTGCCTATTTTGGTGCAGGTGATCAGGTGGGTTACGCTGATAATTTTCAAGATGCAATGGGAATTTTGGAGGAGAAAATTTCCTCGTTGGGGGGCAAAACAGTTGGCTACTGGTCGGCTGATGGTTACGACTTCAACGAATCAAAGGCAGTGCGAGATAGTAAATTTGTGGGCTTGGCGATTGATGAAGATAATCAATCTGATTTGACTAACACTCGCATTAAATCCTGGGTTGCTCAATTGAAACAAGAATTTGGTGTGTAAAGCAACTCCAATCCTGGCGTAACGCAACCCCTGCTGCGGCTTGTGCGTTACGCTGACGCTAACACACCCTGGAATTGGCATCTTTACGGTCTATCTCATGGTCTTCCAATCCAGCCATCTCAATTCAAGACTGCATCCCACTTTGGAAATTCACTAAACCTGGTTTTGCGAGTGGCGCGGGTTGCGCCCGCGCCACTCGCAAAATCGGGATACACTCCACTTCAAGCAATGTGTCTCAGGAAAGCTCAATGTCTCAAATACCTGCTGCTCTCTGGTTGCATGTTAACCCTGCTCTACAAAGATTCGACCGTCCTCTATTAAACCGCTTGTCTCAGGATGTGCCTCTTGCCTGTTGGGAATATTGCCAAACTCCAGATGAACCAACCGCTTTAGAAGTGGCTCTGACGCTATTACATGATTATTTAAAGCATCACGATCGCCCAATTCACTTGCTCGGTCATAGCACGAGTGGATTATTGGGGCTATTATATGCTAATCGACATCCTGAACGAGTGCGATCGCTAACTCTTCTCTCCGTAGGAGTTTATCCCGCTGTTGATTGGCAGGCACACTACTATACTCAACTGCACCTGATTCATTGTTCACGCAAAATGCTGCTGACTCAAACTGCCTATACCCTGTTGGGTTGTCAGTCTCATTCGCTGATCGAAGAATTTGTTAGTGTGTTAGAACACGACCTGCTCACATCCCTATCACCTCATACCTTATATCAACGGTTTCATTGCCCTCCAATCATTCCACCCGTGCCACTGCTCGTTTGTGGAAGTCAGGATGATGTGGTAATTGACCCTAACTCATTGCAGGGATGGCAACCTCGGCTAAAAGACTGCGATCGCCTCTGGCAGTGTCCCAATGGGCGTTATTTCTTTCATTATTTTCAGCCCAAATTGGTTAGTCAACAAATTAGGGACTTTTGGTTCTCCCTCGAATTTCATGTCAAGGAAAGTTTGCAGCCCAGCCCAACTGTTTAATCCATTGTAACTTGCATATGTTTTACGTGAGGTAATCATGTTTGATGTGTTCTCGCAGATAACTTGTCTGGCGGCAATTTCCTTGTGTCGAATCGCGATTTGGATTGGATTAATTGGCTTTATTCTAGCCCTTGGTTTGGCTGTGCGAGATGGCTTCTCACGGTTACGACGCTTACATCAAATTCCTTGTAGTCACTGCGCTTTCTTTACAGGAGACTACCGCTTAAAGTGTACTGTACATCCGTGTTCAGCTTTATCTGAAGATGCCATCGACTGTTTAGATTATGAACCTTTGACGAGATCACAACCTCAGCGCTCACAAATAAACGATTCTGTAGTGGTTCTGCGAATCACACCAATGCGAAGAGACTCAAGATTGGTTAAAGGGTTAATACGTCGCTGATCTTGGCGATGAATTAATAGATGGGTGCCTGTGATGAAAAACGGAGAAGAAAAGTGATACCAGGAATATCACTGCGAATGGTATTTGAGCCGCATTCAAGATGGACTGTGCCCGTTTGCACCTGCATAAAGCGATCGCCTAGATCGGCAATAGGACTTATACCAATGCTCTAAAAACCCACTACAGATAATTTTTTGAAACTCGCCCCCAGGGCGAGTTTCAAAAAATTATCTGGTTCTGGTTTTCTTAGAATTGGTATTACACAGTTGGGAGACTTGTGAGGCACGAAGCACTCCACAGATCCCCCAACTATCCTGGTTTTTCCAACGACGTATGTCAGTCCTACATCATTTAGATGATTCTCCTGCAAAGGAATGCAAATCGATCGCTTGTAGAGTGAACATCACCAATAGAGGCAGACGAGGAGCAAAAGTGGTTTTCCTCTGCTCCCGTGATGTTCCTGGAGTAATGCGACCCTTGAAATTACCTCTGTGCTCTCTGTGCCTCTGTGGTTGCCCTATCGAAGATAAATTTGGCTCAGAATGGTTTGCAGGCGATCGTAGTCGTCTTTCAACACCAAACTCAACATTCGTCCGGCCTGGACAAGCCAAGCGCGATCGCCCTGACGGAGTTGATAAATTTCTCGAATGGTAGCCGCCATTAGGCTATCCACTGGGGCACCTGTGACCTGCAACAAGGTACGGAGAAAGTCAAACTGCTCACTGAAACGAATCACTTCTTCTGGTTCACAATAGTACACTGCCTGATGCACTTGCGGGGGACGGGGTGGTAAATGTTGGTATACAGTTGCGCTCAGTTGCTTGGTGCCATTAGATGCGGATTGTCCGAGTTGAAAGCCTGCGATCGCCGCCCGAAACTCTGTCTTCAGCATGGCAAAAATTTGGGGTTGCTGTTCCCGCAACTCCTGTAAAGATAACCCCAACGCTCTGGCTCGATGGACAGAATCGATGGGAATCGTGGTGGCATGATAGACCACGGCATAAATTTGATTGCCCGATTCTTCATCGTGAGATTTGACCCAACTGCCAAACGGCGGCATGACTGCAAAACTCAAATCCTCTGGCTCTAAACATTGGGCCAAAAACTCAGTTGTTGCCGTCTCAACTACCTCAGCGATGTGTCCGGGTCGTCGTTGGGCAAGGTTGAACTGGGGCAGGGGTAAACGCATAGAACTCTATTTCTTCTTCCGTCCGGCGGTTGCATCAACTAGTTCAATTTCGGATAGCTGGAAGGTAATCAACTTATCCCAATTGCCCCCCTCAAACAGAACAGCAGCTTTGCCATCGCTAATCCGCTGCACTAGACCCTGAAAACCGTAGTATGTATCGTTAACATTGACTACCCGAACGGCTGAACCTGGCAAAATCATAATTCCTCACTCAATAAAATTTGGAGAACTCAGTCATAGAAAGTATGGCATGGTTTCAAACCCTTGTTGAAGGTGCTCTTTAAAGGTGGCATAAATGGCGTGTCAGTCCCTTGCTACTGCTGTCCAGTACACAGCACACTGCATACAATAATCCACTATGGGAGGCGCATTCGCAAGGATTGCAAGATCTCCCTAAATGTATGCCTTTTATTCTTTCTGCATAGGAAGCGTAAGTGCTGACGCGCTTAAACAGGAACAGTTTGAGACGCATCTGGACTGAAAGAAACGATATCGGCGCACCAGTCTAAAGATGTGGGAATGCCAACTAAAGGACAGGACAGTTTGGAGATGAGCGCCTGTACCAGGGGATGATTCACCTCGCGGCAACCCATAATCAATAAGGCAGTATTTTCTGCTTGCACAAAACTGGTGATTTCAGTAGCTACATCCCCAAAGCGTAGATGGGTGTTAAAAGAACCGCGCCATTCTTCCGCCAGATAACGTGCTTGCCACAGCACCCGATCTACCTGTTCTAAATGGCTCAAGCTAAGCTGAGACGAAGCAGATGTCAGAGCACAGGGAACAACGTAAACCACATGAATGACCACGGGCTGATAAGTAGCCAAGCGCATTTGATGAGCAACACAGAACGCCAGATCAAGTGCCGCCTGGCTGTTGGGGGAGCCGTTGTAAGCGACAACGATCGCACTCTCAGTCAAGGTAGAAGCTTGAGATGAGGTAGCAGAATTTCGCCCTGGAAAAAGCAGGAGTTGATTAACCCGTTCATAGGATTCCAGTGTTCCACATAGACGGGCAAGGACAGATTTAATATTTATCATGGAAAAATCTCCTGACTCAACTAGCTCATGGTTAAAAACAGGTTTGAAGGTATCAACTTGTCAAATTATTCTGAATCACTCTTGTCGGCTACAGCTTTTCATAAGCACAAACAATGGTGATCAGTGCAATCAAAGCAGACAATGTAGACTTTACCCACTCTCCTACATCAATAGAACCTACGCCCTTCGTGCGAGAAACTGGGATAGTTGGAATTTTTGAGCGCTTCGCGCCCTGCAAATCCTTTAACTGTGTAGGCCCTAACCAATCATTTCAAAATAAAATAGGAAAGCTATAGAACTTGCATAGGAGCAATCTGCCCACCTGTTAATCCAGACCAATTAAGGTGCAGAATCTCAGCAAAATCAAAGATGTGAGCAGGATAGCAACAGAATGGGTAGCGTTTAGATATAGACATTACAAAACTACCTTTTGATTTTAGCGAAATTTAAAGTGAAGCGATATCAGCGATCGCCCTTCTGTTTTATCAACTTTGATTAAGTAGATGAGTTAAGAATTAGAACCACAAAATATAGCGTTGCAATTTGGTTTTGCGTTCGTTTTTTGGATTACAGCCATTTCCAAGACAAAAGATGATGATGAGGTAGGGTACTACTCCATCAAACCTTCGAGGTAATTCACCGAACTTGCGGCACACTACAGCCATTTCAATCAGGTTCTGAACAGACAAGGGGCTTAAGCCCCTTGTCCTCTGAGAGTCTGTGTTCATGAACAATTTGGGATCGGGGGCATCTAGCAATTAGGGGAGGCTGGGAAAGAGAGAGGAACCATAGAGACTATAGAGCGCACAGAGAGGAGAAAACCAACCGCTGTTCCAGGGTTGAGCGAGTCACCTATCAGATGTCCTCTGTGTCCTCCGTGCCTCTGTGGTTAACTCCCCCAACCATTAATGCGCCCTTTGGGATCGCCATAAAGCAGTCGAAGGGATAGTTAGGACATTGTTGGGCATGAAGCTCATGCGTTTTGGGTTTTGGCTAACTGAGATTGTCCTAACCTATTCATCTGTTGCTATGTTAATCGTCCTGGCTGAAGTGATGATCCAAAAAGTTGAGGGCGTGATTTCGCAATTCGTAATATTCAGATCGTTCGCGAAGCTCACGAAACTCTCTGGGGTGGGCAAAGGGGACTTCTAAAACTTCACCAATCGTGGCAGCGGGCCCATTCGTCATCAGGATAATGCGATCGGACATGTAAATCGCTTCATCGACATCATGGGTCACCATCATAACCGCTTGCCGCTGGTTCTCCCAAATGTTCAAGACCTGTCGCTGCAATTTCCCTCGTGTCAGGGCATCTAGAGCACCAAACGGTTCATCCATCAGTAGCATTTTAGGGCAAATCGCCAGAGCACGAGCAATGCCAACACGTTGCTTCATGCCACCTGACAATTCATCGGGATATTTGTTAGCTGCATTAGTCAGGTTCACCATAGCAATGTGCTCATTGACAATGCGTTGTTTTTCTTTATCGGGTATGGCATCCAAGACTTCATCCACAGCAAGGCGGATATTCTCCCGCACAGTTAACCACGGCAACAACGAGTAATGCTGAAACACCATCATCCGCTCGGCTCCGGGTCTGCGAATTTCTCGACCTTCTAACCGCACTGAACCTGAAGACGCTTTTTCCAGTCCTGCAATGATTTTTAGCAATGTGGATTTACCACAACCCGAATGTCCAATGATAGAAATGTATTCGTCCTCCCGCACTGTGAAATTAATGTTATTCAGCACCAAAGTCTCGCTACCATCCGCTCGATGGAACGTTTTCATCAGGTCTTCAATTACCAGAAACTCGTTAGACGCGACGGCTCTCGTACCATTGACTCGCTGGGACAAAGGCTTAACCATGAGTTTGCTCCTAAACTTTGTATGAAGGTGGGTTGATTGAGGCAGAGTTTGACTATGACAAACTCACGATGTCTTGGAAAACTAGAGTGAGGGGTTTGAGCGTGATACCTAAGCCAGAGCAATCGAAGTAGAACGATTGGCTCGAATGTCAAAGCTATTGAGGTAGCCGATTGGGTCACTGGGATCAAATGCTTTGCGATCGAAAAACAGTTCAGCCGATTCCACTTTGTAATCCTCTGAAGGACATGCAATCCCCATTTCCGCAGCAATTTCGCGATACAAATCAGTGCGCCAAGCCCGTCGTGCCTTTTCCTCCGCATCTGCTGGAAACTCTGAAATTTGCCCCCAGCGAGTTGCCTGGGTCATTAACCAGAGGCTTTGGGATTGCCAGAGGAACGTGGAATGATCTCCAGGAATATGACCGCTGTTCTTTGGTATTTCAAAGAACAGCGTCGTGTCAGCCGACTGCACGGTTCGGTTCTGATTGTCAAAGCCGCCATAGTTGTAATTCCCAATTAAAGCTGGACCGGTAAACTCAGTGGTGCAGTTTGGTAACGTATCGATATTGTCAGTATTGATCACTGTTGGAGTCTGACATTTGTGGGGTTTTGCTCCCGTGAAAGAACGTTGGGTAATGATTTGGGCGACTTCCTTGCGATGCTCAGGTTTGCTGCAATATTGACAAGCCTCGATCATGGCTTTGACCAGAGAGCGATAGGTTTTGGGATATTGCTCAATGAACGGCTCCATCACGGCTAAAAGGCGATCGGGGTGTCCCTGCCAAATTTCCTTGCCCTGAGCAAAGGTAAAGCCAACTCCTTCGTTACCACTGATGGCTCTCGTATTCCACGGTTCAGCTACCATGTAGGATTGCATGTTGCCAATCCGCATATTGACTACCATTTGAGGAGGGGGAACGATGATGATACGAAACTCTGCCATCGGGTTAATGCCAACGGCCGCAGCCAGATACCGGACGAAGTATTCATAAATAGCTGAACTGAGAACGACCGCCCAAACTCGCCGTTCAGATGGCAAACTCTTGAAATAACGTTGGAAATCGCGCCCGAACTCGTCTAAGTTGCCGTTGTATTCTTGCAAGGGGCGTAGCCCCGATTCCCACATGGCTCGATTCATTGTCATGGCGTTGCCGTGACGATGAATCGTCATAGCTGCACAGAGGGGAGCATGACGGGCCCCTTCGGCCCCAATCCGCGCATTGGTAACGGCTCCAGAAACGACAGGTGCAGCATCTAAGCGGCCGAAAATCACACCATCCCGTGATGTGCCCCAACTCGCCTCGCGATTGAGGCGCACCGTTAAACCATATTTGTGGAAGAACCCTTTGGTATAAGCGATGACAAACGGAGCGCAATCATTCACAGGAACGAAACCGATCGTCAGATTGGGCTTTTCGAGTGTGCTCGGATCAACGATTTGATCTCCTGCCCAAGCTGCTTGTACTAAAGGATTGGTCGCTTTGCCACCCGTAAGACCACAGGCAGAGAGGGCAGTTGATGCTGCAAATCCGCCCAGTCCATAGAGGAGCGATCGCCGATTGATGGATGACATTTGCACCTTTTTACGTGAAGCGTTAGTAAACAATTGATCAAACAGTTGCTCTGCAAGCTGATTTACAACAGGATAGAGTTACAACCAGAACAAGTTGTGTCTGCCGTTTTCTATCGACGCTACTGCTGCATTGCTGGTCGATGAGTCACCCATTGTTGGAGCCGACCAATCAGGATGTCCAGAACAAGTCCTGTAACGCCAATAACCAGAATAGCGAGAAAGACAGAATTTAAGTTCAAACGACTCCATTCATCCCAGACGAAGAAGCCAATGCCAATGCCACCCGTCAACATCTCAACTGCTACAATCACCAACCAAGCAATACCTAGACTAATTCGCAAACCCGTAAAGATATAGGGTAAGCTGGCAGGCCAAATGATTTTAATGATTTGCCGCCATCGAGGCATCTCTAAAACTTGAGCCACATTCAAGTAGTCTTTAGGAACACTGGCAACCCCCAACGCTGTGTTGATAATAGTTGGCCAAAGTGAGGTAATAAAGATCACAAAAATGGCTGATGGATTAGCTAGATTAAAAATGGCTAGCGCAATGGGTAGCCAGGCGACGGGAGAAACAGGTCGAAAAATTTGTACGATAGGGTTAATGGCTAGCATAGCTCTTCTGGACATGCCAATCCAGAAACCCACTGGAATTGCAACCAATGACCCCAAAAAGAAACCCAGAAAAACCCGCCGCAAACTAGCTAACAGTAACCAACCAACCCCTAAATCTCCGGGACCTCGACGGTAGAAGGGATGAAGGATAAAGTCTAAGTTGCCCAGAAACGCTTCTAACGGAGTAGGCAGCAAGTTTGTCAAAAAACTCGCCGCCAGCCACCAGATCAATACAATAATTGCAAATCCGAGAACTGGAAGCCAGAAAACATCTCGACTCAGAACAGAGCGAACTAACCCGTAGCGAAATCGCTTAGCAGAACCAGCGACCACTGGTGCATTAAAACTAAATATCAATAGCGCCTCCAAAGAGTTCAAGGTGAGCCAAGCAGACCGACTATCTCCCCATTAGGTCGAGGAGTGTCACTCAAGTTGAACCGAGGACACTGAAAACAAACCAACAGTGAGTCGTTGATCCTTCAGTCTCCCCTCAATGCCGACGGAGTTAGCTGACGGGCTAGGGCTGAGAGGTGCCCCCAAGAGCGATCGAAGTTTTATCAAAATAACATGAACCAAAATTCATGCATCAAACTCTAATCACTCAAGTACGCCCCAAGATTTGGTTCCTCCGCTTCAGTCAAATCCAGCGACTTTAACAGGCAGCTAGTCTGACTGAATTAGGCCAAAGTTACTAAGAGTTACTTAATTACAATCTAAGATACCATCTGCAACTCTAACTGTCAATTCTCAGAAATTTTTATATCAATTTGATTGGTAAACCAGACAGATAACACCCCTGCCAACCTCCCATTGGCAGGGGGAGGAGCCGTAGGCGGTGGGGTAATCTGTAGCGATCGCAATTTAAGTTGGTATTAACGTGAGTTCGACGAGCGGTTTTTCGTGGGGGTGGGCGCAAGCTCACCCCACGAAAAACCGCCGTTTTGAGGGCTGTGGCGCGGTCAAGTAGACAGATATCACCTCAGCTATTTAAGACAGAATTTGTCAACTCCACAATTTGCTCAAAATCAAAGTTTTGCACAAACGCTGCTAAGCCACGAGCCAACCCTGCCTGTTCCACTGGAATTTGCTGAAGCAATTGCCTCACAGCCCTCTCATCACAAGCCCGCGAGGTTTGATGCAACTGAACAACCCAAGTTCGAGGCATGACCGATAGATTTATTGGTGTGAGCGCATCGCGATCGGTCGATATCTGCTGCTCGTAGGTGTAGGTAAAATGCAACTCTAAATGCTCCGCCATTTTGCTTAGTAAAGTGTCTACCTGAAAAGGTTTACTAATGTAGTCATTACAGCCTGCATTGAGGGCACAAATGCGATCGTTCGTAGAAGCTTGAGCCGTCAGTGCGATGATAATAGTAGGGCTTATGGGAGAAGAAGAGGAAAGATGGGGAGAGGATGCTGGATTTTCCCAGGTTACTGCGTCAAACTTTTGCTCCTCGGCTCGAATACGTCGAGCCACTTCATACCCATCCAGTCCGGGTAGTCGGATATCCATCCAGACTAAATGAGGCCGCCATCTTTGCCATAGAAAAATGGCCTCCTGTCCAGAAGCAGCTTCTTTGACTTCTAACCCCAGTTGCTCAATGAGTTTAACCAGCAGTAACCGATTTTCTGCTTGGTCATCCACCACCAAAATGCGATAAGCAGGTTGATTTGTTGCTAACCTATGAATTTGCCGTTTCGGTTGCTCAGACTGGAGATCGGGTTCTGTCGTAAGTTGAACTGGAATCGTGAATTGAAAGGTGCTCCCTTGCCCTAATACACTGTTAACTGTAATGTCCCCCCCCATCAACTGCACTAATTTGCGGCTAATTGTCAGTCCTAATCCTGTTCCTTCCTGCGTTTGTTTACCTGCGTCTGATTGGGTGAAGGCATCAAAAATCAGGTGTAAATCCTCAAGCGCAATGCCAACCCCAGTATCTTCAATGGCAAATTGCAGAAAGATAGGGGGGTGGGGAGTGGCGGGTAGAGAGAGATGAGAAGAGGGCAGGAGGTCTGACTGCTGGTCAAAGCTCTCTATCCTCTCTGCCTTGTCTGTCATTGCTGGCTGGCTGTCCCTAGCAACTTCTACGCGCAAGACAACTCCACCCGTCTCGGTGAATTTAATGGCATTGCCAATGAGATTGAGTAACACTTGCTGCAACTTTTGGGCATCAATGATGATAAGCTGGGGCACCTGGGGTAGGATTTCCAAAGACAACAAAATGCCTTTATCTTTGGCACGCTGGCTGAACGTATCTTGTAATAAGTTGAGCAACTTAAACAGGTCGATCGCTTTATTTTCTACAAGAATTTTGCCAGCTTCGATTTTGGATAAATCCAGGATTTGATTAATTAATCCAAGCAGATGGTGGCCACTGTTGTAGATGAGATGGACATATTCCTGATATTCCAAAGGTAAATTGAGATCTTGTTGCATTAATTGGGTGAAGCCTAAAATGGTGTTTAGAGGCGTGCGAAGTTCATGGCTCATGTTGGCTAGAAATCGGCTTTTTGCCTGATTGGCCAGTTCAGCAGCGACTTTGGCTTGTTGCAATTCTTGTTCGGCTTGTTTGCGTTCGGTAACATCGAGTAATAATCCATCCAAAACTACGCCATGATCGGTATACTCTGGGCGAGAGGCTCCCTGAATCCACTTCAACTGCCCAGATGGTGTAGTCAGCCTACCCTCCCATTGCCAGATAGCACAGTTTTGTACTGCAATTGCGACAGAGGTTTGCAGAGAGAGTAAATCTTCTGGATGAATCAAGTTCCAAAAGGAATTACTATCTTGCAGAATTTGTTCGACTTCTAACTCCACTAAATCAACAACCCCTGGACTGACGTAGACAAAAGACCCTGAGTTTGTACTATCGTGTGGCAAGTATCGATAAATCATCCCTGGCATATTTTTGACAAGCGTTTGGAAGCGATATTCACTTTCCTGGAGGGCTACCTCGATTTGCTTGCGATCGCTAACATCCATTGCAGAGCCAATAAAATGTTGAGGTTTTCCTGTAGCATCGCGTATGAGTTCAATCTGGGCATAGATCCACCGAATTGTGCCATCTGGACGAATAATTCGGTATTCTCGTTCAACCGATTGACCCGAAAACTGCTGAGCGACGGATTGGGTCACAAGCGGACGATCGTCGGGATGAATTGATCCTAGCCAGGATTGTGGCTCTCGATAAAGACTCTCGCAACTGCGTCCCCAAATCCGCTCATAGGCGGGATTGACGTAGATGAACTGGCCTGTGGTTGCCGATCGCACGAAGAAAAGCTGACTGATAGTTTCAGCGATTTCGCGGAAGCGTTCTTCACTTTGTCGTAGAGCGGCTGCGGCTTGTTTGCGATCGGTAATGTCCACATCGGCTCCTGAGAGGCGTTCAGGCTTGCCATGCTGATCTCGGAACAACTGCCCCCTCGCTAACACCCAAACGATCGAACCATCCTGATGGAGCATGCGATGCTCGACGACATACTCAAGAGTCTTGCCATCTATATAATCTTGAGCAGATGAAATGACTAATTCGCGATCGTCTGGATGAACAAAGGTCAGCCAGACATCCAGGTCATTCGGAATTTCAGCATCAGCATAGCCCAGTAAGGCTTTAACATTGGGATCAAGATAAAATTCTTGAGTTTGCACATTCCAGTCCCACACGCCGACTCTAGCAGCACCAGCAGCCCGGAGATAATTCTCCTCAGATTTTTGCAACTGCCACTCCGTCCGTTTGAGATCAGTAATATCACGCACAACGACGATGATACAGTCCTGATCATCTAGTCTGCGAACTTCCGCAGCAAGCAAGACAGTTTTGACTTCACCCAACTTCGTGCGGAGTTGCACCTCCAAATTTTTCACTCGTTTCTGCTGATGTAACAGTGCGACAAATCGTTCCTGCTCCTCAAGATTGCACCACAAATCGAGTTCTAAACCCGTGCGACCAATCATTTCTGAGCGGGTATAGCCGAAAAACTCAAATTGGCTGTTGTTAGCATCCAGGATACGGCCCTCCGGTAGAGTGACGATCGCCATGGGGTCTGGACTAGAGCGAAAAATCGTGATGAATTTTGCTTCAGATGCATCCAGGGCAATTTGGATGCGATCGAAAGATTGTTGAAGTTGATTGGCGGTCTGATTGAAGGAGCGAGTCAGGGTTTGCAGTTCGACGATCGGAACGGATTCAGGGAGTGAACCTTGCCAGGTTCCTGCTGCCAACGCCTGGCTGGCCTGCTTCAGCCGCAAGATTGGTTTGGTGATCCAATGAGCCGTCAAGATGCCGATCGCAATGGCAGCCAGCAGAGTCAGACTGCATATCAAAGCCGTTCGGGCGTTGTTGGCATGAATTCTAGCCATGAAGTCGGACTCTGGCACGGCAATGATAATTTGCCAATTGATTTGGTCGTCCAGTTGAAAAGGAATGACTTGCCCAAAGTATCGCTGGTTTTGCACATAAAACGTGCCGATTTGAGAATGGTTATCCAGGTTATGCCCCAAACTCCAGGCTGCGGCGGCTTTCGTGACAGGATTGCCGCTCTCATGAGCCGCAATCCGCCGTGCTTCCGGGTTTAACACATCTTTTGGAGCGATTGGATCGATCGCCTGATTCTGACGAAAGGGCAGTTCAGTGGTGGATGTTGCAACTAGTAGCCCCCGGTCATCTACGATGAAAGCTTGACCCGTCTTACCAATTTGCAAACGTCGTAAGAACTTCCCCGCTTCATCCAGATAAAGGCTGGTACTCAATACTCCGCCCCCTTTGCCCTGAGGGTCAGCAAATGGCAAGAAGTAAGCCATGATCAATATAGGATAGTCCTGGCCCCGCACTAACGAAACGAGTAATCGCCAGTGCCCATTTGGAGAGGCTTTTGTCGCACTGTACCAGGGGTCATTGGGGGGAGTGGTATGAGGATCGTAGTGAGGTAGAGTATCCAAGAGGTAAAGGCGATTACCCTGTAAATCCGCAACATAACTCTCCAGAGCACCTGTGACAGGATTACGTTCTCTTACAGCTAAGCGATCGGGGTGAGGGCGGCCTACTGCTAGAAAAGCTTGATCTTCTGTGGCAATCATTAACCCATTGATGCCTGTATGAATACTTAGATGGTGAGCGAAATAAGTCGCCATCTTAGAAAAATTTTGCCACTCTAAGATCCCTTGCTGGATGTCTGCCCGATGTTCCAGGGTAATCTCTTTGGGGCTTTGGAAATAATGATTTAAGTTTTCCGCAATGCGATCGCCCTGTTCTTGCATCAGTTGATTAGCCAAATCCATAACTGCCTGCTGCCCACTGAGATATGACCAATAACCAACCAAGGCAACAGTCCCTAAGGTTTGCAACACAAAAGGAATAACTAAGACTGCCTGTAGAGGGATATGAGTCAAAGATGGGCGTAGGGGGGGAGACATAAAAGGCATGGGCAACTGTGTGACAAAAACTCAGCAAAATCTCAGGCGAGACCTGCTCATGGCGTTCACTATGTTGAACTAGTGGTCAATCGAGATGACCACACGTCTTCCGCAAAGTGGTTCTTAACATAATGTAGGGTAGATGCCGCCCTGAATGCCATCCAGTCCATGAGTGAGCCAGAAGGTTTACTCCGAATCAGACTTCGATCGCAACTCTCTAATTTCGATCTTCTACTTTGTCCAGTTGATCAGGTGAAACCGTTTATATTAGCGCATATTTTACCCAATTTAACGTGAGTTCGACGAGCGTTTTTTCGTTGGGGCGGGCTGCGCCCGCCCCAACGAAAAAACGCCGTTTGAGGGTTGTGGCGCGACGCGCCACAACCCTCAAACGGCGATTATCGAACTCACGTCATTTAGGCGTAGCCCAGGAAACAGTTCAGCGAGGTGTGAGTGCAGAATTAGCCATCCTGGAACATCACGTTTATTTGTTAGGCATCGCACCCAGCCTTTCAATTTTTAGGTAACTGGTGTAACCCAAACCGAATGCCTTGAGGATCACGGCAAGCACAAAACTTTCCAAAACCAGGTTCATCAGGACTCGGCTCATCTGCTTGCCCTCCCATCTCCTTGACTTGTGCGATCGCAGCTATTAAATCGGGAACATCGAAGAAGATAGAGAACTGAGGTTCTGGATCATTGCCATGTACTCCAGCTTTAATTGATGGCGTTTGAAACCAACCTTCACCATCACTCCCCATCGGATGAAAACTCCAGCCAAAAAGTTGCTCGAAGAAGACACGGGAAATCGCTGCATCTTTCGCACCAATTTCAAGATAAGACACTTCGCCAGCCATTTTATGTCTCCTAAGTCCAATAGATAAAACGCTATGATACATCCGATGAGGGCTTGATGTCTTGAATAAAATTGACCTCGCCTATCGGTTGATGATGTCGCCAGGAGTGCCAAGAAGGTCGGGAAGATGGGCTGCTTGATAGACGCTTGGAGAACATCCAGCAAAGCCATGAAATTCTCGTGTAAAGTGGCTTTGGTCACTGTAGCCGCACCTGATAGCGATTTCACTCAGCGTGTAATTCTCTGAATTGGTCAGAAGTTAGCGGATATATTTCTGCATCAATGAGGTTAGAGCCTACCTTCCGATTTGAGCCGCCCTACGGTTTTGGCAATTATGATCCTAAAACGCTGTTAGTACACGCATCGGGAGTTTATCTGGCAGGCAGCGTTTTTGTCATTGCATTTACCTTCGTCGTGCTTGCCGAACGCAAAAGCCGTCAACAGGCAGAGATGTTGGCAAAACAAGTTGAAACTTTAGCCGCAAGTTTGGAACGAACACGCATCGCCCGCGACATTCATGATTCTTTGGGACACACTCTCACAGATCTCGACATTCAATTAGAAGTTGTTCAAGCCTTGCGCCATGCTGACTTGAATCAGTCATTTCAAGCAATAGATAATGCTAAGCTGCTTTCAAAGCAATGCATTTACCTGGAAAACCAAACCCCCAAACCTACTTGACACGTTCACGGCTTCATAGTCGGCTCAAATTAGCGGCGGCAGATCACCTCGAACTCCGCACCAGCAGCTTTCAACCGTCCGCTGCATTTGAATTGTTATACCGCCGCGCCCCAATCAAAAACCATTGTTTGAGGGCTGTGGTGCATCGTGCCACAGCCCTCAAACGACGATTGTCGAACTCACATTAACCTACTATCCCTTGATACCAAGGAAAGATAGAAGTGCTGCGACCTAACTAAGGTGCGTGTTCATAGCACACCTTAGCCTTGGTTCGTGTTACACAACGAAAATCTGATTAACGTTGGTGCTAAAGGTACTGGCAGACTGCCAAGACACAACCGCGAGTAGATCATCGTTCTGGAAAATCTGAACCCCATTAGCGCTATTCGCAAAGCTTAAATCGCTGCGGCTGCCAACTTTAAACTTCGTGGCACCCAACTGAAAGTTCTTAATGGTGTCGTAACCATCACCTTGACCCAGTACGACTGTGGCAGCGCCCCCACCTAACCAGATGGTATCCAAACCAGTACCACTATTGATCAGATCAGCGCCACCGTTCGCAAAGATGGTGTCATTGCCAGCACCCCCTAGAATGATGTCAGATTGAGCACCCCCAAAAATCAAGTCGTCGCCAGTACCACCGATCAAAGTATCGCGACCACCATTGCCATAGAGGGTGTCATTGCCACTAGCACCATCGATAAAATCACTGCCAGCGCCACCTGCGATCGTATCGTTGCCGCCTCCACCCAAAAGGACATCGCTGCCACCATTTCCGTAGATAGCGTCATTCCCATTCAGACCGCTGATCAATTCATCCGCATTCGTGCCTGCCAATCTGTTAGTTTCTGAGGTTCCAGACAGAACACGGCTGCTGGGCAACTTGCTGAGACTATCAATGTATTTAAATAGGCTGCTAGCACTAAAGGGGAGATTATCGAAGGTTGGGTCTAAAGTAACCAGGGCATTGGGAGACAAGCCAGGAATCGCTCTGGTTTGCCCTTGGGTTGCACCTGGGTCTGATTCGGTGTCTACTTCTATGTATAGTGGCGTGTCTGGTGAAAAGTTTGGTTCACTCAGATCGATTGCGGCGACCAAGTCCCACACCGGGTTAGGGTCATTATCGCTTTGAATGACGGTGAGGGCAAAATCCAAGAACTCTGCGGCAATCAAGCTTTCAGGTGTGCCTGTTGCCAGCCATGCTTGATAATCATCACGACTGAACTGAATTTTACCTGTAGCATCCAACGGAGTTAATTGGATTTTCAAACCCCGCTCGCCTGCCTCAAACACCTCTTGAGCCGCAACCGGGTCAACCCAAATATTAAATTCAGCAACGGTGTTGGTGGCAAAGGGTGGGTCTGGTAGAACCGGAAGATTCCCAGGTACGAAGACTGCTCCACCTAGAATTTGTACAACTTCAATATTGTCAATTATGGATGGATCGCGGCGCAGGGCTTCAGCAATATTGGTGAGTGTACCGGTAGCTAGAATTGTAACGGGTTCTGGTGAGTTTTTGATCGTCTCAATAATCAGATCAACCGCATCTCGAGTTGTAATCGGTTCAGCCACATCTGGCAAGGTAACAAACGGTGCCCAAAAGGTATCCGAACCATCCCGGATAAAATCGGGAAATGCATTATTGCCCTCTAAAGGAGTCGATCTGCCGACCCCAACCGGAATGTCAGTATCACCGAGTCGGGTGAGCATCTTAGCGAGATTGTTGACAAAAATTTCAGGACGGGCAATTCCTTGAGCGATCGTAATTGCCTTGATATCAAACTTGGGGTTTTCTAGCATAAACGCTAGAGCCGTCATCCCATCCTGGCTACCGTCGTCATCGAAAATCAATGGAATAGGCTGATTAGAGACTTGATTCTGTGTCATTTTAACTACACCTTAAGTTGAGTTTTTGATTTGAAGTTAATTGCGACCGGAGTATACTTTCCGAATTAGCTTCAAACAAACAGTACAGTTATTTCAATTCGTCAACAAGTTCACGGAGTAAATTTAGCAGAATCTTTAAATACACAAACTTATTGCTCTCTACGTAATTTGACTTAATGCCTTGAAAAAAGAAATTTCTGAGAATTGACAAAAGAAGCGATCGTCTTAATACCAATAAGTTATGTTTATTTGTGGTGTATGACTAAAGGAGAAGAAAGGGCGTATCCTGCTGGATCAGGAAAAAGACCAGACGAGGATACACCATGAGTAACGACAATG
>Ga0224723_1000384_pt1 | contig 30693 bp, 19 predicted proteins | sample Balambano_FR2_Me_FD_161647 | JGI IMG/M metagenome (GOLD analysis project Ga0224723, IMG submission 161647) | Freshwater sediment microbial communities from Lake Towuti, South Sulawesi, Indonesia - Balambano_FR2_MetaG | ecosystem: Environmental > Aquatic > Freshwater > Lake > Sediment | place... | reverse complement strand
ACCAGGTCCAGCACCAACAATATAGACTTTAGGAGGCAAAAGAGGAGATTGATAATCAGAAGAAAACTTATTCATTAAATAGAAATTAGACTAAAGTTCAAAGAACCGGATCTTTTTGCAAAGAATAGATTAACTTGAAGGGAAACTATCAAAAGGCAGATTTTACGGAGTAAATTAAAAGAGTAGATGCACCCTGATTCACAACCCCGGAGGAAACTTCGGGGTTTTTATTATTAAAATTTCCCCTTCTAACACTACAAAACTGAGTACGAAATTAAGCTTTACTTGTGCATGATCTTTCTAAAGAAATTGTCAATCTCAAAGTGTACTCCGGACAACGAGTCTCAAGGAAAGTAAATTGGAGTGGTAGATGCACCCTGATTCACAACCCCAAAGTTTCCTTTGGGGATTTTTTCTACTCCAATCATCTTCTGCTTAAGGAGATCTCCAGGAAATAATTACCCAGTTTTTTAGGAGGGTGGGCGGCTTCGCCGCCCACCCTCCTAAAAAACTGGGAGATTCTTTTCCAGAAATCGCCTAAGTAAAAATAAAGAGATTTGCACCTTTTCAAAGAGTCAGGAAATTTCCAAGTTTGGCTGGCAAAAACTTTCAAAATAAGACAAAACAGCGGGTAAATTGGAGCGGTAGATGCATCCTGATTCCCACTTCCAAAGGAATGTTTCTTTAAGTGCATTGCCTGATATGATATCAACTAATTTGTTCTGAGTGGGTCAGTGAATGCTCTAGTATACAGGATTTCCGATTAGAACTGAATAAATAAGAAAAGTAGGAGTAATTCATCCATCACTCCTACCCCAGCACTCAGCAAATCTGTTTCTGCTCTAATCGAGCCTCTACCTCAGGCATCATCCAGAGCAGCAATTCCTGGTAAAACTTTGCCTTCCAGCAACTCCAGACTGGCACCGCCGCCAGTCGAGATGTGGCTCATTTGATCAGCCACCCCAACCTGCTCTACTGCTGCCACCGAGTCACCGCCACCGATGATGGTGGTGGTTCCTTGCTTGGTCAACCCTGCCAGGGTACGGGCGATCGCTTCTGTGCCAACAGCAAACTTAGCAAATTCAAACACACCCATTGGACCGTTCCAGATCACAGACTTGACATCGGCTAAAGCGTCTTGAAACAGCTTGACCGACTCAGGCCCAATATCCAGACCCATCCAACCATCTGGAATCGCTTCTACACTGATGGTTTGAGCGTTGGCATCTTTGTCAAATTTGTCAGCGACGACCACATCGGTGGGTAATAACAGAGCAACTCCCTGCTCTTTCGCCTTAGCTTCCAATTCCTTGGCCAAGTCGAGTTTGTCATCTTCAACCAGAGATTTACCAACGCTAAGACCCCGCGCTTTGTAGAAGGTAAAGATCATACCGCCACCAATCAGCAATTTATCAACCTTCTCCAATAACGTTTCAATTACGCCAATCTTGCTGGAGACTTTAGAGCCGCCGATAATAGCTGCTAAAGGGCGTTGGGGAGCTTCGATCGCATTCTGCAAATACTGAAGCTCTTTTTCAATTAAAAAGCCAGCAACGGCTGGCTTCAGGTAGTGAGCCACCCCCTCTGTAGAAGCGTGCGCCCGGTGAGCCGTGCCAAAAGCATCGTTGACATAGAGATCAGCGACTGTTGCCAATTGCTTAGAGAACTCTGGATCATTCGCTTCTTCCTCTGGATGGAAGCGGACATTCTCCAGCAATATGACATCACCATTCTGCATCGCAGCCACCTTAGCAGCCACGTTATCTCCAATACAGTCATCTGTTTTGACGACAGGCTGCTGCAACAGTTCAGAAAGGCGAGTTGCCACTGGAGTCAGCCGAAACTTATCAGACACTCGCGCCGCATAGTCATCTCCTTTGGGACGGCCAAAGTGACTGGTTAGGATAACCTTAGCTCCATTGGAAGTCAGATATTGGATGGTTGGGAGAGCCGCCCGAATCCGGGTGTCATCGGTGATCGCGCCCTGCTCATCCAATGGCACGTTGAAATCGGCGCGGACAAATACCCGCTTCCCAGCGAGATCTGAACTAGATAGACTGGCAACACTTCTCTTTGGCACAGCACAAACCCCCTAATGAGTCTTTTTACCTATTCGCATTGTAAAACTTTTTGATGAGTCTTTATACCTATTTAGTTTAAAGTCTCATCGCTATTCCGCTGCAAACTAACCACAGAGGTACAGAGGACACAGAGGAATAATCCTATTGGCTTTCTATAATTTCTGTGGTGATCAAGCTTGGGCAATCAGTAGACCGATTTAGCGTTCAGCTTTTTGAGAGAATGGAAAACAGATCACTGAGAGCAAATTGTTTACTGCTTTCCCTGATCAAACTTTACTGGAGTCTGTGCATTAGGGAGACATGAATATGTTCAAAACGGTTTTATTTCCAATTGACCAGAGCCGGGAGTCCCGTGAGGCGGCAGATACCGTGGCTGGGGTTGTAAAGCTTTGTAACAGCCGTCTCTATGTTTTATCAGTAGTTACGGTGCCAGAAGCAGGAGAGGTGCCAACGAGTCCTGAGATGGCTTCTCCGCAAGCGATCGCAGAACTCTTGCAAACTGCCAAAACCCTGTTCGCTGATCAGGGCATTGAGGCTGAACTGATTGAGCGAGAAGGGAAACCCGCCTTTGTAATCTGTGATGTAGCCGACGAACTGGAGGCGGATTTGATCATCATGGGCTGTCGTGGGTTAGGCTTGACGGATGAAGGAGCCGCCGAGAGCGTCACAAACCGTGTAATCAACCTGTCCCCCTGTCCGGTCATGGTTGTACCATAACCGCGTACAGAATATTACGGATGTAAAATTGAACGGGGTCATCTTGCAAAATGGCAAACCGATGTCAGACCTGCGCCTGACGGAACCTGCTTCTAAATTCACCATCGCTCCTGGCGTGGTGCTGCCGCCGACTCAAGCGGATCTGCCCTACGATGACGGTATCCCTATGGAAACCCAGCGGCACAAATTTCAATTAGATTTGCTGCTAGATGTTCTTCAACCTTGGCTAGATTCTCGATCGGATGGCTACATCGGTGGCAACATGTTTGTTTATCACAATATGGCCCAGATCTGGCATCGCAATTTTAGAGGGCCAGATTTTTTCGCTGTTCTGGGGGTTCCTAAGGGAGAAAGGCTGAGTTGGGTGGTTTGGGAAGAAGGCAAAGCACCTGATGTGGTGATTGAGATTTTGTCGGAGAATACAGCGGAAAAGGATAAGAACGATCGCAAATCAAATTACCAGAACCAGATGCGAGTGACCGAATATTTCTGGTTTGATCCCTTCAATCCAGAAGACTGGGCCGGTTTTGCCCTCCATCAAGGCATTTATCAACCGATTCTGCCTAGAGCAGACAATCTCCTGCCCAGTCGCGTCATGGAATTAGGTTTGCAACTTTGGCAAGGAAATTACAAGGGAATTGATGCCACTTGGCTGCGATGGTGCACCCTGGACGGAGAATTGCTGCCTACGGCTCAAGAATTAGCCAGTGCTGAGCGCCAACGGGTAGAGCAAGAGCAACTGCGCGTTAAACAAACTAGGTTACGCTTACAACATGTGGTGCGTAAGTTATTGCAGGAGGGCATGTCGATCGCACGAGTGGTCGAAATTACTGGTCTCTCTGCAACTCAAGTCACTCGATTGGCTGAACATGCTACTACTCGCGCCAAGAACTTGGATCGAAAATAGTATGACCTCTCCTCCCATTCAATGGTATCCAGGGCACATCGCTAAGGCCGAAAAGTCTCTGCTTGAGCAACTCAAGTTAGTGGATGTAGTGCTGGAAGTGCGGGATGCTCGGATTCCGCTCGCCACTCGCCACCCCCAAGTACCCCAGTGGATTGGCAACAAGGAGCGCATCTTGGTGCTGAATCGTGTGGATATGATTCCTGCCCCAGTGAAGCAGGGTTGGACAGATTGGTTTCGCCAGCAGCAAGAGCAGCCCTACTTTACTGATGCTAATCAAGGCACTGGTGTAGCCCTACTGACACAAGCTGCTAAAGGAGTGGGAGAGAAAGTAAATCGGCGACGGCGCGATCGCGGCATGTTACCCCGACCTGTCCGCGCTGTCGTCGTTGGCTTTCCCAATGTGGGCAAGTCTGCTTTGATCAACCGTCTGCTCAATCGCCGTGCTGTCGAAAGCGCCCGTCGTCCCGGAGTGACACGGCAACTTCGCTGGGTGCGAATTTCCGACCAAATTGAATTATTGGATGCCCCTGGAGTCCTGCCCTCAAAGTTAAAAGACCAGAAAGCAGCCGTCCGATTGGCCATCTGTGACGACATTGGCGAAGCTTCTTATGATAACCAAAATGTAGCGGCTGCTTTCGTTGAGGTGTTGAAGGAGCTATCGGCTCAGTCTCCAGAGGTGGTGTCTTTAGAGGTGCTGCGATCGCGCTATGGTCTGGATGCCACTCACCTGACCGGAGAAAGTTACCTGGAAGAGTTAGCAGTCGTTCGGTTTCAAGGCAATGCAGAACGCGCCGCTACTCAACTGTTGAATGATTTTCGCAAAGGATTATTGGGCAAAATCCCCTTAGAGTTGCCACCTGTGGAGGCGATCGAAGATTGATCTCCGCCTTGTTGCAGAATGGATCAATGGCTGCTCTTGGTCGCTTCACTACAAACGCTATCTGCAAGGTTTTTGTGAGAATGTTGAGGTGGGCTCAGTCCTTAACCGATGTGGATTTGCAATCACTGTCATAAACATGAGTTTGACGAGCGGTTTTTCGTTAACAAAGCAGCGGAAGAGAAACATGCTGGGTTTTGCAGCATGAACTCCTCGATTCTTGGCAAAATCGTTAAAAAATTGGTCAACTCTAGACACAAGCAGGCCAAGGTTTGCTATGCTTTGTAAGTATCTCCTGAGCGGATGTGGCGGAATTGGTATACGCGCACGTTTGAGGGGCGTGTGGCTTTGCCTTGCGAGTTCGAGTCTCGCCATCCGCATTTAAGTTGTTCAGCGCTGAGATGTATGGTGACAGCGCTTTAGGCAAAAGCTCTAAGCTTGTTTGACTTAGAGAAAAGTTTCAATCTGACTCTAGCTGCTCTAGATCACCATATGTCTCTCTGGAAACAAGAGCCACCAGAGCCACCTCTGTTATCTGAAGGTGAAATCCAGGCTCTAGCCCGCACCACAACCAACTCCAACAATCAGGTTCGGTTTTTACCCTTCTCAGAAGAGTTGGTCAAGCTGTTGTTTCGCTTGGATGTTTAACAGAAAAATAGAGGAGATACCTGGTGATTTGTGTCCAATCGCAGGTTTTCCCCATAGGCCCGTTGGATATTCTCCAATGTCATCACTAATTCTGGAGTGCCGTTAGCTAAGAGTTCTTGATTGAGCAGGAGTAGGCGATCGTATCGATGCAAAGCTTTACCCCATTCGTGACTACATACGAGTAACGTCTTACCGCTGGCTCTGAGTTCGGCAAATATTTCTAAAATAACCGCCTCTGTTTTTTTGTCGATGCCTGTAAAAGGTTCATCTAACAAAAATAGTTCAGCTTGCTGGGCTAACGCTCTGGCCAGAAACACGCGCTGCTGTTGTCCCCCAGAGAGTTCCCCGATCTGCCGATGGCGCAGATCAGAAAGCCCAACTCGATCGAGTGCTGCTGCCGTGATCCGCTTGGCATGAGGACTCAAACCGCGAAACCAACCCGTCGAGGCTGTATGAGCCATCATGACTACATTCCAGGCAGTGATGGGATAATCCCAATCAACCTGCGATCGCTGGGGCACATAGGCGACAACTTGCTTGTGGCGATGTAAAGGCTTGCCCTGAAACAAAATTCGCCCAGACTGGATTGGCACCAAGCCCAAGAGAGCTTTAATCAAAGTACTTTTACCCGCGCCGTTGGGACCTATGAGACCGACTAACTCGCCTGTCTCTAATGCCACGGAGATATCTTTGATGGCTAAAAGCCCCCGATAGTTGACAGAAAGTTGATGAACCTCTAACATTCTCAAGATAAGCCTGAAATGATAACCGTTCTCAAAAAATTGGCTTTTATATCGTAACAGAAGGTTCAAGATGTTAAAGCAAAACTTCGGTAAAATTTTTGGGTATCCAGGGCTGGTTTTTCTCTCCATCGGTCTAGTCACCACTGCGTGCAATCCTGCTCCCCAGGTAGAAACTCAGACAGAATCTACCGTTGCATCACCGAGTGAGGTTTCGACATCAGATTTACCAAAGGTAGTTGCTGCTTCTACTGTTCTGTGTGATCTGGCTGAGCAAATAGCGCAAGAGACAGTTGATCTAACGTGTCTGCTACAACCTGGAGTAGATCCTCATACTTACAGCCCAACTCCCTCTGATCGCCAAGCGATCGAAGATGCTGATTTAGTTTTATTTGTTGGGCATAACTACGAGCCAGGATTAACGAAAATTATTCAGTCCAGTAGCGCCTCAATCCCTAAAGTGGCTGTCGTTGAAGTCGCTGTCCCTGACCCCATTATGGGTAAGGGAGATGACCATGCTGGCCATAGCGAAGCAGGTACAGACCATGCTGAACAGGGACATACTGAAGCAGGCGCAGCCCACGAAGAGCACGATCAAGCCGAAGCGGGTCCTGATCAAGACCACGATCAGGGAGCAGAATCCGTTCAATCGGCTACGGAGGAACTTGCACCCGACCCGCATGTTTGGCACAGCCCACAACAAGGGATACGTTTGGCAGAAGTGATTAATAACCAGTTACAGCAAGTCGCAGCTACAAATGCAGAACTTTACAACCAAAATACTGAGGCAATTAAAGCGGAATTAGCGGCTCTGGATACTTGGATTGCAGAGCAAGTTGCTACTGTACCAGAGGCTTCTCGCAAGCTGATTACACCCCATGATTCCTTCCGTTATTTTGCACAGGAGTATGGGTTTGAGGTGGGTGGTACGATTAGTGGATTGAATACTGAAGCCCGACCTTCTGCCAAACGCATGGCTGAACTGGTGGAACTTGTTGAATCTGCTGAAGTTCCTGCTATTTTTGCTGAACAGACCACAAACAATCAATGGATTGAAGCTGTTGCGAGGGATGCCAAGGTTGAAGTAGCGGAGCAGGCATTATTTGTCGAGGGCCCAGGAACTCCCGATTCTGCTGCTCCGAACTACCAGACAATGCTGATTACTAATACCTGCACCATTGTCAATGCCTTAGGTGGACAGTGTGAACCCACATCTGCCCCTACTACTGCTCTGTCAAAGGAGTTTTGAGGGGTCGCTGACCCCTCAAAACTCCCTTGAGTTTAATTTTGATTTGCGGGGTATCCCGCAAATCAAAATTGCCAGACCCCTACGCTCAAGCCGTAAATATGGGCAATTCACCTCCAAAAATCTCAACTGCATTGGCAGCGACTTGTTTGGCATTGGTGAACTTTAGGGTTGCCAATACTGCTACTCTTGGTATCACAACTAGTGTGTCCTGACCCATTTGAGCGATCGCTACTCCGGCTGGGTCAATCTGATCCAGGTCAAGTTTGGTTTTCTTCACGCTGAAATTGTGGATTTCATTAGACCCGCCGAAAGTCAGGGCGATCGTGTCGTACCCCCCTCCCAGCCATAGAGTATTAAAACCAGTGCCTGGATCAATCAAATCATCACCGGAGCCTGTGTAAATCTTATCATCCCCACCCAGCGTTGATATTTTATTGTTTCCCCGTCCTGCGTAAATCGTATCGTCTCCCTCCGTGCCAATAATCAGGTCGTCGCCACTGCCAGCGTAGGCAATGCTGGCATCAGTAATGACGTTATGTCCTCCTCCAGCGTGAATGATATTAAATCCGCTACCGCCATGCAGGCTATCATTGCCTTTACCTGCATAAATCGTGTCATTCCCAAATTCTTCAGCAGAAGAGTCATCAGAGTTGAAAATGAAATCGCTATAGACGACATTATCTCCATCACCCGCGTAGATAACATCATCTCCTGCACCCGATAAGATAACGTCATCGCCGTTACCGCTATAGACTGTGTCATCACCAGAACCGGTGATTACATAATTATCCCCATCACCTGCATAAATCGTTTTTGAGCTGCCAAAATCCTCAATTTCGTGCGTGCCCAAATTTGGGTCAAACCCATTTGCGATAATGACATTGTCTTCTCGTCCTGCGTAAACAGTATCATTTCCAGAACCTGCATAAACTACGTTGCCCCAGTCCTGCACATAGAGCAGTTCATCATACTGAAGCCCATGAACAGTACTATCTTGCAGGTTCCCGATTAAGTTGTCATTACCCAGCATCCCAAACAATTTGGACATAATTCTACCTCAAGTAAACGTGTCAAGCGAATCCTTGAACAAAAGCCTGTGTTGCTTTGCCGTAAACATCAAACAACATGAAGGATTTGTTCTAACCTATCCGCAGTCAGCATCCACAAATACGACTCAAGTAAGCAAGGGCATCAGGGGTATTACTCTGGTGACATGTGAATCAAATCTGTCAATCGTTACAGGTTTTCTTAGGCTTTGTTGATCAGCAGAAGAATAGTGTTTGTAGAGCGGCATCTTGGATGGGTGAGCAGCGGAAGTGAGCATTCTAGCTGAGCCAGTTAGAAGCCTGCACTAAGTTTCCACAGAAATCTGAGACGACTTTGCTTAACATTTTGCGGTTTAGCAAAGAGTAATCAAATTGTTCACCTCTAAATCCTGGAAAGTGGACTTAACCATATAAACGCAACACCTCAACGCAACATTTATTGAATTATCACAAACAATCTAAAAAAGCATTCATCCCATTTAGAACCATTGACGCTGGCCTGGAGATCGATGTTAATCGATGCATTATTAAGTGCTCAATTGTGTTCTAGTTGTATGGAAGGTAGTTTGTTGCACACTTGCTACAAATTTAGAAGACTTCGAGACTGCGTGGTTCTCCGTAGATCTATAGCCTGTAAAAAAGACTACATCTGTGATAGCTAAATTGAGTAGCTTTCAGCAAGAGAACAGATGCCTTCTTAACAATATCTTGATTTCTTTGAGTAGTTCACATTAACTCGCAGCTATTGTTGTTAGAGCGGAACAAACACCGCTCAGAGTCAAGTTCCGGTAGCTTGCCAGATTTTAATTGTGCCATCCCAACTACTGCTCAGTAAGGTTTTGCCATCGGCACTGAAGACGACTGATAAAACCCAGCCCTGATGTCCGTATAAGGTCTGTAATATTTTTTGAGTACGAACATCCCATATTTTAATTGTCTGATCACTGCTGCCACTGGCCAGCAATTGCCCATTTGGACTGAAAGCGATCGCATTCACAGCGTGAGTATGACCATTTAATGTCAGCAGTGATTCTCCAGTTTTCAGATGCCAGAGGCGAATGCTGTGATCAGCACTGGCGCTGGCCAACAGTCGCACGGTTGGATTGATGGCAACTGCTAACACTTCAGCCTCATGCCCCTGTAAGAAACGATGGGGATTGCCGGTCTCAATGTTCCACAGTCCGATGCTGCCATCATAACTGCCGCTGACCAGGGAACGCCCACTGGGTGTCACTGCTAAAGACAACACCCAATGTTGATGACCCAAGAGTACACGCTGTGCCTCAGGTTCTTCTTCAGAGCCACTGACAGACCACAAGCGAATCGTTTTGTCTTGCCCACCGCTGATCAAAGTGTCTCCATCGGGAGAAAAGAGCAGCGATCGCACTGTGTCTGTATGACCTGAACGCCGACCGATCAATTTGCCTGTCTCCGCTTGCCAGAGGATAATGTGGCGATCGTCACTGGCACTGGCGATCATTGTTGCCTGAGGATGGATAGCCACGGATCGCACCCAGGCAGTATGTTCCTTTAAGGTATGTAATAATTCACACTGGGGTAGCGACCAAATCCGAATCGTTTTGTCTCCACTGCCGCTGACGATGAACTGATTAGAACGACTGACCGCGATCGAGCGTATCCAGGAAGTATGGCCGCTGAAGGTTTGTTTACACTGCCAGGGATGGAATGAGAATGTGGGCATTGCCCGTTGTAGTGTGGTCCCTAACAGATAAACCATCTGAGTTGCCCCCTTTAATAACGATACTGAAGTTACCTAAACTGTCTAAGGATTAAGAAGGATTACATAAAACCCCAAATTTTTTGAAAGCGCGGCTTAGCCACTCTTCCAAAAAGTTTTGGTTTAAGTAATTCACGTTTGTGAGCCGTTGCATCCAACCACTATCTGTAATGCTACGGATTACCACTCTAGCAAGGAAGGACTGAATTGGGGAGGATATTGCCCGTAAGAGCAGTTTCTACAGGCAATATCGTCTTCTAAGTCATCAGCGTCCTGGCAAAAGTTCTATAGCCGTAGCTATGGCGGTTAGGACAAGGACGTTTTTGTGGGGGCGCTTCGCGCCCCCACAAAAACGTCCTAAGAAAAGTGGCTACAGCTATAGTCTGTAGTTTGGCTGAGTTGACTGCAAGAATACCCAGTTCTCAGTTGGCATGGCAAAAATTGCTTCCTCAGCAACGCTAGAGAATAAACGTTTTGACATTTCAACTGTTTCCCCTCCATCCTTCCATCCCTCATCCCTCCATCTCTTCATCCCCACGCTGATGATTTTTGTCCCATATTTACTGAATTAATTACATGCAACACGCGATCGTATTGCATGTATTGCTAAATACATTCATAACTTTATCAAAAGTTCAACAAAAGGTACGCTGTCATCAGACCTTTGCGTGATACCATGCAATTGCGTTGCATCATGTCTCAATTTATACTTTTTTCTGGAGGATTGATTGACCCTGTATTGGTCTAATTAATTCTTCTAAAGGAGGTATTATCTCGACGATTCCCAGATATTTCCATTCACTTCCAATCAATCAGGAGAGCGATCGCCCCATCTCTGATTTACTGAATTAGTTCTTTTTTATTCCGTGCTGTCACTTATTTCTATTCTCACACGAAGGAGCGAATCGTGAAGACATCTGTTTTTATTAATGAGTTCCATTACGACAATATTGGAACGGACTCGAATGAGTTCATTGAAATTGCTGGCCCTGCGGGCACTGATCTGACAGGCTGGAGTGTTCTACTTTATAATGGCGCGGCTTCAGATCGAAAAGTTTACAATACTCAAGTTTTGACTGGTTCGATCCAGGATTCTGGTAATGGCTTTGGCACAGTTGTGGTTGACTACCCTGTCAATGGGATTCAAAATGGTGCTCCAGATGGGATTGCTTTAGTCAATGCCAGCAATAGTGTAGTGCAGTTTCTCAGCTATGAAGGGTTTTTCGTTGCGGCTGATGGCCCTGCTGCAAATTTAACTAGCATCGACATCGGCGTTGATCAAGAGCCTGCTCCTAATGTTAACAGTTCCTTGCAACTGACGGGGACTGGCACTCATTACGAAGACTTCACCTGGATTGAGATAGACGGTAGCAATACCAAAGGGGCAACGAATGCAGGTCAAACCTTTGTGCGAGGAGCGATCGCTGGTATCAACCTGACTCAATCGGGGGGTACAACTGAAGTGAATGAAGCCGGTGAAACAACGGATACTTACACTCTTGCTTTGAACACCAACCCCGTTGGTGGTAATGTTACGGTTACAATCACAGCCGACGCTGAGACTCGCATTAGTCAAGATGGTGTCAATTTCTTTGGTTCTGTGGTGGTTAGCTTGACAGACACTACACCCAAGACCATTACCGTGAAGGCCGTCAACGATATAGACGTGGAGGGAGAACACACCAGCACCATCACCCACAACATTACCAGCAGCAGTGACCCGGCGTATTCCAACAGCAATACACCAATTCCTAATCTCTCGGTCAAGGTGCTGGATAACGATGTTACTTTGGCGATTACTAAAATTCACACGATTCAAGGCAGCGGTGCATCCACACCGCTAACCGGGACAGCAGCGCAAGATCTGACGATTGAGGGCATTGTTGTTGGTGATTTCCAGGGAGTGAATGGACTGAATGGCTTCTACGTGCAAGAAGAGGATATTGATACCGATAATAATCCTTTAACCTCTGAAGGCATCTTTGTGTTTGCTCCCAACGCGATCGATGTCAAAGTGGGGGACAAAGTTCAGTTAAATGGGGATGTTTCAGAACAGTTCGGTCAAACTCAAATTAGCAACCTCAATAGCCTTACGGTGCTTGCAAGTGATCAACTCGGACTGGTCACCCCCAGCATCGTCAACCTACCTGAGAGCAACCTGGAGAGTTATGAAGGAATGCTCGTCACCTTCCAGCAAACGCTGACAGTGACAGAACATTTCCAGTTGGGGCGCTTTGGTCAGGTGGTGCTGTCCTCCATCGGAGTACAAAAGCAACCCACTGATTTCATCGATCCCAGAGATGCAGCAGCAGTCACCGCACAGCAAAACACAAATAACCTCAACCGGATTTTCCTGGATGATGGCAGTAACGATAGCTTCCGTTTCCCCACGCCTTATATCAATCGCACTCCCAACGAAGATCAAACTCTCCGTATTGGTAGCTCGGTAGATGACCTGACAGGTGTTTTGGGATTTGGCTTTGGGGCTTATCGAGTGCAGCGCAATCCCTATGATCCAGACGATCGCCTCAATCAAGAGTTCCCATTGGAATTCAACTACGTTGAGCGTCCTGCCGTGCCGACCTTAGAAGGCGATATCAAAGTTGCTAGCTTCAACGTACTCAATTACTTCACAACGTTAAGATCAACTAGCACCGATGCTCGTGGAGCCGACAACGCAGTTGAATTTGCACGTCAACAGGCCAAGATTGTGGCCGCTCTGACTGAATTAGATGCCGATGTTGTGGGTTTGATTGAGATTGAAAACAACGGCCCTACCGCCGTTAGCAATCTGGTGAATGCGCTCAACGCTGAGGCAGGAGCAGGTACTTATGCTTTCATCGCAGATCCGGCAGGCTACACGACTTTGCCTGGAGGAAATGACGCGATCAAAGTTGGCTTTATCTATAAGCCAGGTAAAGTCACTCCTGTAGGAGCATCTCAGACGATTGATGATGTCGCCTTCAGCAACGGTCGCGCTCCGGTTGCCCAAACCTTTATCGAGAATGCGACAGGACAAGCGTTTACACCCATCATCAACCACTTCAAATCCAAATCGGGAACGGGCACTGGATTGGATGCCGATCAGGGAGACGGACAGGGGAACTTCAACCAATCGCGGCGTGATCAGGCAACTGCCCTGCTGAATTTTGTCAGCGATATCAAGGCTGAGACGGGAGATGGCGATGTGATGGTGCTGGGTGACCTGAATGCTTACAGCAAGGAAGACCCCATTCGTGATCTGCAAGAAGGTGGATTAACCAGACTAAACACGCCAGAGGGATTCCTCTTTGGTGGACAAATTGGCTCACTAGATCATGCATTGGTGACCTCTAGTTTACTCAATCAGGTGGCTGGAGCAACCAAGTGGAATGTCAATGCGTTTGAACCGCTGGCATTGGATTACAACGATGACTTCCGCGATGCGACTGAGAGCGCTGTTAACCCACCGCTCAATGATCCGACGCTTTACCAACCCGATGCCTATCGGTCTTCTGACCATGATCCTGTGCTTGTCGGTTTGGAATTGACTTCCAGTCAACGGGTCGATCGCGTCATCATTGGCACCAACCAAAACGAATCTCTGTTTGGTACAGAACGAAATGATTTGATCCGAGGATTAGGCGGCAATGACCGGATATTTGGTTCTGAAGGCGTGAATCAACTGTTTGGAGACGACGGTGATGATACTATCTACGGCGGCTCCAGAAGAGACGAGATCAATGGCGGTAACGGTCGGGATCTAATTTATGCTGGTGAAGGAAACAATCTGGTTCTGGGTGGTAATGGGAACGACACCATCTATTCAGGGTCTGGAGATGATCTGATTCACGGCGGACGCGGCAGTGACACCATCTTCCTGGGTGGTGGTCGAGATGTAGTCTTCTTAGGAGAAGGCTACGGAGCAGACACGATTAACAACTTCCAACTCAATCGCACCAAAATTGGACTGGTTGGGTTAGAGTCTACCGATCTGAAGTTTGTGAGAACGGGTCGTGGTGCTGAAATTCGGGTTAGTCAAAGCAATGAGCTACTGGCAACTTTAACGAGCATTAACTCGAATCAAATCACAGCCGCTAATTTCTCTACCTTTGCTGATTTCCCCACGATTGGTTAAGGTTTGATTGATCTGAGGCAGGTGAATTAAAAAACCGAACCTCTGGTTGGGAAGCGTGGCTTAGCCACACTTCCTAACCAGAAGTTTTGGGTTTGATTTAATCCTTTGTAAAACATTGAAAGACCCAACGTAGGATGGGCACTGCCCACCCACTCACAAATGCTAAACCACAAAGTTGTAATTTCAAATTTAAATTGCAATTGCTACAAATCATCCCACCTCTCGGCTCCTCCCTTGGTGTTGCTGATTTGATGGATGATTTTGAATGTGAAACCGTCGGTTTCACGTTCAAAATCATCCCTTTATTAAGCAGCGCCCCTCCCCTGACCAAGGGGAAGTTGGGAGGGGTCGCATCTCAGACTTTAAAGATCAAATTGGTACAGGGTAGGCAGCGCTCACACCATCAATCAACTGTTCCACAAACAGTTTGGTTGTTATTTGTTTCAGCCAAACCACGAAGAAGGCACATTGTTCGAGTCTTCAATCTGAGCAATGTGATGTTGTATCCGTTGGGCATCTTCCTCCGTAAGAGAATGAATGCCTTGATGAACGAGTTTAGCAATTTGCTGGCGTTGTTCTGGGGAACAACAAGAGGCATTTGTTGCGATCGCACATGCTTCACTCTCCTCAATTACAGTGTAAAACCCTGGAGTGCGGCACAATACATAAGTAATGAGTTTTTGACGCATACCAGGTTCTGCAAAGGTATGCTGGTAGGAATGGGCAGGATAGGTCAGTAAGATTTCTTCTGCGATTTGAGCGATAAAGGACATCGCTAGATTAACGATTGCTTTGCTCATCCTCTGAACCTCCATCTCGATGAACCCGAACAAACATTAGTCAAGAGACTGCTGATGTAATTAAATTATGAGACTTTACAGCAGAAACAGTTAAAAAAGATATCTAAAGATTACGTTTTTTTGTATTACTTAATAAAACATATCATTATTGTGGAATGCGTTAGCGATAGCGCCACGCATCATTAGTGGCAAAGACGGGGCGTGACGCTGCGCTAACACACCCTTATCATAGATAGCCGCTAAAGTGAACTTTAGCAGGCGTTGAACAGTTGATGACTACTCAAGGAGGTTCAATGGTTGTTTGTATTTGCCCTGGCATCCATCCTGTTACCCTAACTCAGTCGTTTCTCTCTGGATTAGCTGAACAGTGGCAAATTGATGCGCTTCAAGTGCCAGCGAGTTCTAACTTTCCTGATGAAACGTTTCAAGAAGCTGGATTTAGGCTAACGCAACCAGCAGACTTTTTGCTTGATTGCATCATCTTGCCGACAGAGAGCTATCCAGCTTATTCTCCTGGTCACGTCATCGATTTTTTGCAACAACAGTTGAAACACCCATTTCAATCTTTCCCTTTCCCTCATGCTGGTGTTCCTCTTGTTTTTATCAGTTACAGCGCTGGGGTGGTTGGTGCGATCGCCGCTGCGCTAATCTGGCACAACTGGGGGGGGACAGTGAAAGCTTTCATTGCGCTAGATGGTTGGGGTGTGCCACTGTATGCTCCTTTTCCCATTCATCGGGTCAGCCACGATTACTTTACAGAGTGGAGTTCTGCCTGTTTAGGAGCAGGTGAGGTTGGATTTTATGCAGATCCGGCAGTCGAGCATTTAGAAGTGTGGCGAGCGCCCCATCAAGTTACTGGGCAATGGGTAAGATCCAAAGCGACAGATAACATGGTGAACTTATCCCTTGCATGGACAGACAAAGATCAGGTGAGAGGAACGCTGGCTCAGTTTTTACTCAGTCTATTGCTCTATTATGGCGAATTAGCGAATTAAGGACACCGAGCGATTTTTTGTTGGGGCGGTCTGTACTGCCCCAACAAAAACCCTGTTTGAGGGCTGGGGTGGGGCCAATGTGCTTCAACCCTCAAACGGCGATGATTGAACTTCTAAGAAACATATTTTGCTTCCCTGCTTCCTGGTGGTCTGTCAATTTTGATTTGCGGGATACCCAGCAAATTCAATTAAAGGAAGTTTTGAGGGGTCTGTGACCCCTCAAAACTTCCTTGACAAATTACTAGAGTGTGGTGAGTGACGCACCCACTACACTTCATTTGAGCCTCATATCAATTAAAGATATGAGTTTTTATATGAGTTTTATAGATATTCAAATTCTGGTGATTACACCAAGATAGTAATCAACAAGCCAGAGTTACGAGAGGTTTTTGAAGAAGGGAGAAAATTATCGTGCAGCCCTCTTGTTCGTCTCCATCGATTCAGCCCCCATCAAACTGTCGAGTAAGGAAGATTTACCGGCGCAGACGTAGGAACCAGATCGTATTGATTATTCCATTGCAAAGTAAGGATGCCATCATCTGGGAAGAGACTGTCAAGCGGCAACTAGCGGAGGTTAAGATTGAAATTGATCATTTAAAGCGATCGCAACAAGTAGCCCAAATTACTCAAAGCCAGTATTTTCAGGACCTGAAGGCTGAAATCTCTGAACTGAGGAATCTCTAGCTTCGCGATTAGAAGTGTATCGGAAGGCTCACAATGTTGGTTGACTCATCGCTGCGGCTAGCCATCCCGACATTTCAGAGCCGATTGTGTTGCAGTTGCACTCGGACGTTCTCCCACAGCCCCCTGCCCCCCTTCATTCTGCCTCTTCACCCTGTAAGCACGCTTGTTTGAAGCGCAGGATTGCATCGGAGATAGTCTTAAGTTAGTCATGATTTTTGGGAGTGCGGGCGTGCCCGCACTCCCAAAATTATTAATTGCGCTTTATGTGAGTTATCTGAAACGCCTTCGTATTTCAGGAGCTAATTCACATAAAGCGTTAATTATTTGAACACAGCAATTTTCATCTGAGTCAAGTACAAGTTGCCTTGGTGAGTGCCGCGCAGAGCATGGCTCTCACCAAGGCAACCGTAGCTTAATAGCGTGTCATGCGTTATGCCACCCCTCCCAACCTCCCCTTGGCAAGGGGAGGTGCCGTAGGCGGTGGGGTTATTCTGTAGCGATTGCAATTTAAATTGCTAATAGATCGGGCGCAATCCATAGCCGCAAGCTCCAGCCTGCCATCTGCCGGAGTTGTGCCCTCACGTCTTCGTTCCCAAGCTTCGGCTTAGGAACCCCCTGCCACCCAGGAAGCTCCAGCTTCCTGGGTGGCATTACCCAGCGGGAGCCTGGTAACGAGGGGGAAACTCAGAGATATCCAATAGACATAGTATAAATTCACACAAAATTAAAACTATTTGTGCGGATAAATACACATGAGGGCTTGAAATCAGCAAACTAGTCTGGTAGAAGTACTTATGTGGAATAAGTATGAGTATTAATTAATACCTATTTCCCCAAATTAATTAGGGATGCATTAGCGATCAATGCCCATCGATTAATTGCATTGATTGCATTGCTCACTCGTCTGAATACCTGCTCAAATTCGCTCCTATTGGTTACGAACTCTTGCTCTGCGAGACACTCCTAGCGCATCAATGGCGTTTGATTTGGTGTGTCTGTTTCTGCCTGCCTGAATTACATATCCACCTCTGTGTATCAATCCTTCTTCACAACTTATGGCTACACCTCTTAGTCCTGGTGATATTGCGATCGTTGGGTTTCGTTCTGGTGCACCCGATGGTCTGGCTTTTGTCACGTTTAAAGATCTGGAAGCGGGTACGATGCTCGGTTTCACAGATGCGTCTTATCAGCAACCCAACACTCCTGGCAGTTGGCGCGGCACAGAAAACTTTGCTGTTTGGACAGCGAGTACCGCCGTCCCTGCGGGAACAGTTGTCGTTTTATCTTTTCCCAATAGTCCGACTCTCCCTACTGCGGACAGTGGCTCGGTCAGTAATGCATTGAACGGATTGTCCAATAGTGGCGATCAAATTTTTGTCTATCAGCGATCGGATGGTACGGTAGCAACGACTTCACCTTTCACGGCAAGTGCTACACAAACCACTTGGAACGCTGCTAATGGCGGTTCATTGCTGTTTGGCATTAACCTGGCCAGCACAGGTGGATTTGTCACTAGCGGTACAGTTAATCTCAACAGTACCAACTTTTCCTATGTGCCGGATGCAGGTTCCGGAGCAGGAGCGCTGTCTTTAGGCACCACTGCGCTTAACATCACGAATGCTGGGATTGTGGCAAACGCTCAGTATGCTGGAGCACGCAGCGGTCTAACCCTGGAGCAGTTTAAGGCACTGGTGCTCGATCAGAACAACTGGAGCGCTGTTGATCCAGCAACGGGTATTCTGAACTCAACTGATTTCTCTGTGGGTCTGCCCAGCACTCAAACTCCTACCATTACAGAGATTACGCCGCCGCCATTCTTGAATTTACCTGAAACTGGAGCGGGAGCCGTTAGTGGTGTAATTAACGACCCGACTGATCCAGCCAAGATCTCTGGCATCAATTTTGCGATCGCCGACCCCGATACTCTCACTGAAGACCTGACGGTCACTGTCACCAGCAGCAACACCACTGTTGTTCCCAATGCCAATCTAAACTTAACTGGCAGCGGTAGCTTCCGCAACCTGAGAATTAACCCTACAGGTGTCGGTGAAACCACGATCGCTGTCTCGGTTAGCGATGGCACTAACATCGCGACTTATACGATTAATTACGCGGCTTCTGCTGCGTCAGTCACTCCCAATGCCACTCGCTTCCACACGGGAACCAGCGATGCTTCCACAGCAGTGGCAATCGATGGACCTTTGATGTTGGTTGGTGATGATGAGGATCAAACGATTCGCCTGTACGATCGCAATCTATCAGGATTACCTCTTGCTGCCTTCGATTTCACTTCTGCTCTGGGGCTGACTGATGTGTCGGGAAGTGGTGTCCCCCGCGAAGTCGATATCGAAGGCTCAACCCGCATTGGCAACACCGTCTACTGGTTGGGATCTCACAGCAACGCCAGTGGTGGCAACGATCGCCCCAACCGGGAGCGGATTTTCGCTACTCAAATTAATGGCACGGGAGCTAGCACCACACTGACCTATGCAGGGCATTACAGTTTTCTGGAAGACGATTTGATTGCCTGGGATAACACCAACGGGCATGGACTGGGGGCCGGAGCTTTAGGATTGGCTGCCAGTGCAGCGGCTGGAGTCTTGCCGGAACAGTCCATTGGTTTCAACATCGAAGGCTTGACCATCGCACCGGATGGGTCAACTGCTTATCTGGCCTTCCGTGCTCCTAACCTGCCAACGAGCGATCGCCATAAAGCGTTGATTGTCCCAGTCACAAACTTCATTACCCTATCTACGCCGACCGGTGGTGTGGCTGCATCTGCTAGCTTTGGTGCGCCCATCTTCCTGGATTTGGGCGGTCGCGGCATTCGTAGCATTGAGCGTAATAACACCAATCAATACGTGATTGTGGCTGGCCCCGCAGGGGCGGCAACAGGTATAGCTCCCAATGATTTCCGGCTTTATACCTGGACGGGCAATCCTGCTGATGCGGCGGCATTGCGATCGGCGGATCTGACGGCTTTGTTGGCAGATGGCAGCTTTGAATCGATTGTGGAAGTGCCTGACAATCTCACCGATACCAGTACCCTACAAGTATTGGTAGATAACGGCGATACGATTTGGTACAACAACAACACAATTTCTAAGGAGTTAGCCCAGGATAACTTCCAGAAGTTCCGTAGTGATATTGTTACCTTGGGAGAGGTGGTTGCCCCAGCGATTCCAGGTGTGACGATCGCCCAAACCGCAGGCAACACGGCTGTCACAGAGGGAGGAGCCAGTGACACTTATACCCTGGTATTGGATACTCAACCAACAGCAGATGTGACGGTTACGATCGCCAATCCCGGCACTCCAACACAACTAGCTCTAACTCCCACAACTGTAACCTTCACGCCAGATAACTGGAACATTCCTCAACAGGTAACGGTAACAGCGGTAGATGACGATGTGTTTGAAGGTCTGCACAGCAGCAGTATTACTCACACAGCCAGCAGTGCAGATGCCAGCTACAACAATATTGCGATCGCTCCGTTAACAGTTTCTATCACAGACAACGATGTCGCGATTACCAAAATCCACCAGATTCAAGGCGATGGGCTGCAATTCAATCCTCTGTTTGGTGGCACGCAAACAGTCGAGGGTATCGTTGTTGGTGACTTTACTGGGAATAACTCCTCTTTCCTGCGGGGCTTTTATGTCCAGGAAGAAACCAGCGACGAGGATGCGCTGGACACAACCTCGGAAGGAATTTTCGTGTTTACCAGTAACCTCACCTTTAGCTCATCTCTGCTGGGACAGAAGGTGCGGGTGACGGGTGCGGTGAGTGAGTTCCAGGATCAGACGCAACTGTCTGCCACCAGTTTCAGCAACATTCAATTGTTGTCGGGTGGTTCGCTTGATCAGGTGACGACCATAGAAGTTACCCTACCATTTGCTTCACCGACCGCCCTAGAGCGTTTTGAAGGGATGCGGGTCACCTTCCCCCAAACTTTGACGGTTACCAATAACTTCCCATTGGGTCGGTTTGGAGCGTTTGAACTGTCGTCGGGCGATCGCCTCTATCAACCGACGCAAATTGCGGCACCGGGCGCGGATGCCAATGCAGTGCAAGATGCTAATAATTTGAACCGCATTCTAGTGGACGATGCGCGGCAAAACCAGAATCCTGACCCGGTGATCTTCCCCACTCCCGATGGACTGAGTGCTGCCAATACCTTGCGCGGTGGTTCTACCGTCAACGGGTTAACCGGAGTCATGACCTACACCTGGGGCGGTAACGCTGCCAGTCCGAATGCCTATCGTGTCCGTCCGACTCCAGATACGCTAGATGAACTTACCTTTAATCCTGCTGCTAATTCTCGTCCGATTGCGCCACCAAACGTGGGAGGCAACCTGAAGGTAGCTAGCTTCAACCTGCTCAACTACTTTAATGGCAATGGCTTAGATGCAAACCAGGATGGCTTGGTTGATGGCGGCTTTCCAACCGCTCGTGGTGCTAGCAATGCTGCTGAATTTAAGCGCCAACGCGATAAAACCATCCAGGCGGTTCTGGGTCTCAATGCCGATGTGTTTGGCTACAACGAGATGGAGAACGATGGCTATGATTCCGCCAGTGCCGTGCAGGATTTGGTCAATGGACTGAATGCGATCGCTGGAGCAGGCACCTACGCTTTCGTTACGCCCGCTGCTGCACTCACGAATGGCACATTTGGCGGCGATGAAATTACGGTTGGGTTCATCTACAAAACCAGCACAGTGCGCTTAGCACCCGATACAACGGTTGCGGCTCTGACCACAGGTGCGTTTGACCAGGGACCCGATCGTCTGCATCGTCCGGCGTTGGCAGCTACCTTTGAGCGTCTGGAGCAAGGGGTGCCCACGAGTGAAATCTTCACAGCAGTCACCAACCATTTCAAGTCCAAAGGTCAATCGGGTCTGACTGATACCACCAATGCCAATTTCGACCAGGGAGATGGGCAGGGCTTCTGGAATGCAGCCCGAGCTCAGGCAGCACAGGAACTTGCAGCCTGGTTAGCCACCAACCCCACGGGCACAACCGATACCGACTATCTGGTGATGGGCGACCTCAATGCTTATCGCTTAGAGAACCCCATTACCACCCTGGAAAATGCGGGCTACACCAACTTATTCGGCACCGATTCCTACTCCTTCCAATTCGATGGCCAGTGGGGATCGTTGGATCACGCTCTGGTGACGGGTAGCTTGACCTCTCAGATAACGGGAGCTGCCAAGTGGCACATTAACGCAGATGAACCAGTCGTCTTGGATTACAACACTGAATTCAAGTCGGTCAATCAGCAAACCAGCTTCTATGCCCCCGATGCCTTCCGCTCTTCGGATCATGATCCAATCGTAGTCGGCTTGAATCTTGCCCCCAGCGTGACACAAATTAACGGCGATGCGGGCAACAACACTTTGATCGGCACCAACGACGTTGACCTGATTGACGGCAAAGCCGGTAATGACACCATCACAGGTGGGTTGGGCAACGACACCCTCACCGGTGGCGGCAATCGAGACCGCTTCGTCTACAATCTGGGCGATGGCACCGATACCATCACCGATTTCGGTGGAGTCGGGACTGGCAACAACCCCTCCAGTGCCATCCGCGCTGAAATCGATACCCTCCAGTTTGTCGGCAGTGGCTTTACCGCTCGCAACCTGCTACTCACCCAGAACGGAGCCAACCTGGAACTCAGCTTCGAGGGAGTCGCGGGTGCTCCTCAGGTCATCCTGGCCAACTTCCAACTGGAAAACCTCGACAACCTCTCCACCAGTCCCCGCATCGGCAACATCCTGTTCAATGGCGACACCGCCATCCAGGACAGCTTCGATGTCTTCAATGCCAATGAAACTCGCTCCTCGGTGATTCGTTCTAACACCGTCACCTTCCTCAACGACCTCAACAACTCCGTATCGGGTAGCAGTTCTGCCGATGTGATTAACGGTCAAGGCGGCAACGACAACTTGCGCGGTCTGAGCGGCAGTGACCTGTTGCGCGGGGGCACAGGCGATGACACGCTCAACGGCGGCTCTGGCAACGACACCCTCGTAGGTGGCAGTGGAGCCGACCAGTTCCTCTTCGACTCCAACAAAACCTTCTCTAGCAGCAGTTTTGGCAACGACAGTCTAACCGACTTTAACAGTGCTGAAGGCGATCGCATCGTCCTGGATAAAACCAGCTTCCGGGCACTGACCAGTGCTGCGGGTGGCGTGTTGGATGCCAGCGAGTTTGCTGTGATTAACTCAGCCAACAACAGCGATGCCAACGGCTTAGCCGCTCGGATTGTCTACAACCAGCAAACCGGAGCCTTGATTTATAACCAGAACAGCACTGCGTCTGGCTTGGGCAATGGGGCACAGTTTGCCACCCTAACCACCCTACCAACCTTAGCCAACACCGATATCCTGGTGCGGGCATAAACCCTAGAAGGAGTCTTGGCTCCCAAGCGAGAGTTTGGGAGCACTCTCTCCAATTGAGAGCTTGACAACCTTTCCAGGCTGGGAAGCTAGAGGTCTGTCAATTTTGATTGGCAGAGTATCCCGCCAATCAAAATTAAATTTAAGGAGGTTTTGAGGGGTCACTGACCCGTCAAAACTTCCTTGACAGACTATTAGAACTCAATTATTAAAACTCAATAATTGAGTTATCTGGGGCAAAGCGATCGCACTCTAAGGCGATCGCTTTTTCCATCTAGTCCTGACTATTTGGCCAAAGTTCTCGTTTCAGGCGATCGCCCATCAGACGCAGCTTCAGAGGTTCAACAAATTTCAGCAAAATTAGATTACTCTAGCAGAGAAACCCCGCTCATGAATATTTGTAACTCATGGACACCGTCAAGCCCTGCTACTCCGCTGTGTGGATCACCAAGATCGCCGAAGTGCCTCAAGCTGCTTGGGATGCCCTGGCCTTGCCCCTCAAAACTCCATTTTTTGAGTGGGAGTGGTTACATAACATGGAAATCTCAGGTAGTGCCACAGCTAAATCAGGCTGGATGCCCCATCACTTGACACTGTGGCGAGAGCAAAACCTGATTGCAGCGGCTCCTCTGTATATTAAGGGACATAGCTACGGTGAGTTTGTCTTTGATCACCAGTGGGCAGATTTAGCCGATCGCTTAGGTATTCGATACTACCCCAAATTATTGGGGATGTCTCCCTTCACCCCTGCCGAGGGCTATCGGTTTTTGATTGCACCCAACGAAGATGAAGACGAAATTACAGAAATCATGGTGGCTGCGATCGATCACTTCTGCTTAGAAAACCGGATCTCTGGTTGCAATTTTCTCTACGTCGATCCTGCATGGCGGCTGCGGATGGAACAGCAGGGCTTCACCAGTTGGCTGCATCACAGTTTCATCTGGCAGAACCAGGGGTTTCAGACCTTTGAGGATTACCTGTCAGTCTTTAATGCCAATCAACGCCGCAACATTAAACGAGAGCGCAAAGCAGTCACCAATGCGGGCTTGAGGTTAGAGCCTGTAACTGGTGCAGCGGTGACCAAGCCTCTGTTAGCGCAGATGTATCACTTCTATGCAGACACCTGCGACAAATTTGGCTGGTGGGGCAGTAAGTATCTGACCAAACGCTTTTTTGAGCAACTTTATTCTAACTATAGTCATCGCGTTGTCCTGTTTTCGGTGTACAGCGAACAAGACCCCCGTGAGCCGATCGCCATGTCTTTTTGTCTCACCAAAGGAGACCAATTGTATGGACGCTATTGGGGCGCTTTACAAGAGATTGAAAACCTGCATTTTGATACCTGCTACTACACCCCGATTGAATGGGCGATCGCGCACAACATCCAAACTTTTGATCCAGGAGCAGGCGGACGACACAAAAAACGGCGCGGCTTTCCCGCTACTCCTAACTATTCGCTGCATCGCTTTTATGATGCCCGATTGCTGCAAATTCTCCGGTCTTACATCGGACAAATCAACGAAATGGAACAGCAAGAAATGGATGCAATTAACCAGGATTTGCCCTTCAAACAATCCTATGACGCTGCTGAGCGTTAGAAATAGACACTTCACTTCCCGAACCTGATAGGCTGTATCGGGAGAATATTGGGTGTAGATTAGTTCAATCACCCAACCATGAGTAGGGAGGAAGTGGATGAGGAGTGCATTGGAAAAATCCGTAAGAACCTGGCAACCTGCAAAAAGCTGGCTCCAGATAGTGTTGATTACCTTGCTGGCGTTGGGGATCTTTTGCCGATTTGTCAACCTGAATGACAAAGTCTATTGGGGGGATGAAACCCTTAGCTCTTCTCGCATCGCTGGTTTTAGCAACGACGAAGTGAATGACCGAATCTATACCGGAAAACCGATTCCAGTTAGCGAGGTACTGCAATATCAATCTCCCCACCCGGAGCGCAACGTGTTAGATACCGTTCGCGTCATTGCTACCGAAGCACCACAGCATCCCCCGCTCTACTACATTCTGTCCCGGTTCTGGGAGCAGGCATTGGGTAGCTCGGTTGGCATCAAGCGCAGCTTTACTGCTTGGATTAGCCTGCTGGCGTTTCCAGGAATTTATTGGCTCTGTCGCGAACTGTTTCAACAGCATGGGTTGAGTTCTGAAATTGGTTGGATGGCGATCGCCCTTGTCGCCCTTGCTCCAATTCATTTACTCTATGCTCAAGAAGTACGGGGCTATAGCCTATGGACGGTGGCCACTATCTTCTCGAGTGCTGCTTTATTGAGAGCCATGCGAGTCAAAACCACGCAGAGTTGGGTAATCTATGCAGTCTCTCTGACGATTTCGCTGTATGCCTTTCTGTTTGGCGTGTTGGTGGCGATCGCCCATGCTGTTTACGTGGTGATGATCAATCGCCTGCGGTGGACTCCAGAAGTCAGAGCATTTTGCCTTGCCGCTATTGGTGGAATTCTGTTATTCACTCCCTGGATTGTGACCTTTCAGCTTAATCAACTAGAAGCTAGTGAAGGATGGGCTTGGGTGACCAGTTGGCAAAATCCCGACATATTTTTTCGAGCCTGGGCCACCAACTTCCTCTATGGCTTTTTCGATATGCAGTTTTTCCCAGACGATCCTTTCACTCAACCCAAAGTCTATTTATTTCCCGTCTATCTAGCCTTAGTAAGCTACGCCACCTACTATGTCTGTTGCCATACATCACCCCGTATCTGGTTATTCATCATATTGTTAATGGCATCGACTGCCGTGCCGCTAGCTTTGCCTGATTTAGTTTCTGGAGGATTGCGATCGACCATTCCTCGCTATCAAATTCCCAGTTATCTGGGAATGCAACTGGCAGTAGCTTACCTGTTTACCGCTAAACTTCATCCCTTGCTCACCCCTCAACGCCAGCGGCGGATATGGCAAGGTCTGTTCGCCTGGGTGGTGACCGGGGCAATCTTATCCTGCGCTCAAATCGCCAGCTCTCAGACGTGGTGGTCAAAATACACCGACTATCCCAACGTTGAAATTGCCAGCATCATCAATCAATCTTCTCATCCACTGTTACTAAGTGACAGTAGACGCAGCCGCGTGTTATCAATTAGCCACTTACTTCATCCCACAACTCAATTACAATTGGTGCCCCGACGTGGTAAAGATCGTTTCATTCCAGAAGACAGCTTACCCGAAATCGCCGTTGACCAATACAGTGATGTTTTTTTGTTAGAAATCGCTCCACCCAAACCGCTTCTGCGTCACGAACTCAGAGAACACAAAGGCTACAAATTTGAGCAAGTCTTCAAAAACGAGATCAACTTCTACGAAATTCGCAGAACTATTCTCTGGCGGCTGCTGCGTTAATTCGTTCCTTCTCCCCCCATTCTCATACCATTTTGGGTGATATGTGCATGATTTCAATTGCCAGAACGGTTAGCTGGTCAAGCATTCTGCAATCCAAAATCGGAAATCTATAATCCAAAATGGTATCACTACCCGGCTCTTGCTTGATAATGTCATCATCCGATCGCATAATTTTTTGACTCTCCCCTGATTAATTAGTAAGGGGAGTGAAATGAGCACCTCGGCAAGCATCGGAGTCCAAGTCCAACTGGGGTCGCTCTAAGCCCTCCACTCCCCCACCCTCTTTGATAGAAGTGCGATCGCTATTGATAGCGGGTAACGTTATAGAACCACAAGATAAAACCACAGAGGTCCTGAGGGCACAGAATGAGTGATTTTTAGTTTTCCTGAAGTGTAGGTGTTGGGGTGATTAAGGTTTCAGTTTGTCCCTTGCGGCTAACCCAACGGGTGATAATGTGAGATAGTACACCTAACGGTCCAGCAAACAGACAGAGAATGAGAGAATGAATTGTCCAGATACCAGTACGTTGCCCTTCCCAATAAATCCATCTGCCCACAAGCAGATCCATCACTAAAAAATGCACCCACCCAGTTGCCATAACTTTTTCTTGAGAGAACAGTTGCGCCAGATCTGCCAGTTGCAATTGGGGATCAGAGAAAGACTGGGCAGTGGCAGGGTCAATGCTGCTGATAAACAAATAGAGGTACAACCCGGCTATCGGCACAAAAGGCAGCAACGAATTCATGACTTTGCGGGTGATGCCCCAGTTGGGGAGAAGCACCATCGCTAACCAGAAGGGCAGCACATAGAGATTGGCAAGATTAAACAATAAATCCAGCATAGTTATTTCCCGATAAAATCTGATAGTCCTCCTTCCTGATTGTTACAAGTTTTCTTGCCTCCAGTAAATCTCTGAGCGCACGCCACTTTTGCAATCCTTTTATGTCTCAATGGGATAACTTACTCAAGAATCTAGGAGCATGGCGAGGATCGTTTACTCGACTTGCTCCCAACGGTGTCATTTTGGAGGATATTCCCACATTAGTGACCTTAGAAGGGATAGAGGACAATCGCACCATCCGACAAACCATTCAGCATTTTTCGCCCACCACTGGAGAAGTCGTTTACAATCGCGTCCTGCAATACAGCAGTTTGAATCGCAGTATTTTGTTTTTTGCAAATGGGGCTTTTTCCCAGGGGTCAATTCAGTTCGCTCCCTTTACCGACTTTGGTGCTGAATTTGGTCTAATTGCGGGCGATCGCCGTCTGCGTTTAGTGCAACTGTTTGATCAAGCAGGTCAGCTAGCACAACTCACCCTGATTCGCGAAGCGCGGTCGCCCTCTCTGTCTGCCTGTCCACCTGAACGTCTACCCCTGACCGTGGCACAACTGCTTGGACACTGGCAAGGGGAAGCTGTTACGATCTATCCCGATTGGCGATCGCCAGATTGCTATTTAACTCAGTTGCACCTGAGGCAAGAGGGCGATCGTCTGATCCAGGAATTGACCACTCCCCAACTCCATCTCACGACCTCGGCTCAAATTGATGGATCTACCCTGCGGTTTCAACACAGTCATCCAATTCAAGTCTTGTTGCTAGCGGATGCCTGCTCTTCTAATACCCCTCAAACCATCCCCAAAGATACTCCCTTCTTTCTAGAAATGGGCTGGCTGATCGAACCGAATCTGCGATACCGTCTCATTCGCAGCTATGACAATAAAGGGGGATGGGTCAGCTTAACACTTGTCACCGAACGCAAGGTCACCGAACACTAACCGCTCTTGATTAGATAATGCTGCCGATCGCTTGTTTTTCCATACCCACAGTTTGACTGAGCAATTGCGTCAGTTGTACAGTCTACCTGCGTTGAAGGTAGCGTTAATCCTCTGTTAGGAGATTCTTTTCCAGAAATTCCCAAAAGTCCAATTTTGCGTGCGCGACGCGCACGCAAAATTGGGCTATCGAACTCACGTTAGTTGAAAGTGCGAGTAGGTTATAGTTCTCAAAAGCATAGTCAAATCTCTGAACAATCAAGTGTTGTTCACTGGACAGTAAACAATTAGTATTTAGATTTTCAGATTGGCAGAATTTTGAATTTTGGGAATTCTGAATTTCTGTTTTGTCACAACGCACGATTTTATCGGCTTGTCTTAGCAAGTAATGGCAACCATTGCTATCCGCTGGTATTAAGGCGAAAATGGAAAAGCTCAGTGACAGGAGGACTCAGCTATGAACGTGTCTTTGACACCAGAGCTAGAACAGTACGTCCAGGAAAAGGTTTCAAGTGGCTCGTACTATTCTGCCAGCGAAGTAATTCGTGAGGGGTTGCGGTTGCTTCAGGAGAAAGATCGGATGCAGGAGGCACGTTTGCAACAGCTACGACAGGAGATGCAAGTAGGAATGGAGAGTGGGGAGTCCGATGTGCTGAATCTACAGGAGACAAAAGCTAGGGCAAGACAGCGTCGTCAACAGAAACAAACCTTGTTCTGATTTTCTTAAACCTATGCATGTGTAGCCTCTGGAGAAGAATCTGTGTTGAAAACTGTAAAAGATGCCTGTGAATTGCACCCAATGGCGTTGAGCTATACGGCAAAGGATCAGATTGAGAATTTACTTGACCTGATTCATCAAGAAGGGGATGGCACAGCATTTTTCCAGAAAAACTTCGTCACCAGCGGGATGGCGAACCTGTTCCAGATTGGCATGAAACGGCTGGCGGGTTTGTCTGACCAGGCAGTATGCCATCTGGTACAAGCCATGGGTGGTGGTAAGACACACATGATGATTGCGTTGGGGTTGCTAGCCCGCGATCGCACTCTCAGACAACAAGTCATCCCAGCACTAGATTCTGCGGCTCCCTTTGCTGATGCTCGCGTCGTTGCATTTAATGGGCGCAATACTCCCCGACATTTCATTTGGGGTGAGATTGCAACTCAACTGGGTCAGGCAGAAGCGTTTTTTCCCTATTGGCAAAATGGAGCCGTTGCTCCAGATCAGAATGCCTGGAAAGCCTTGATTGGGGAGGAGCCAACGCTGATCCTGCTAGATGAGCTACCGCCTTACTTCGACAATGCCATTACCCGGAAAGTGGGTGACGGCAACTTGGCTCAGGTCACAACTTACGCGCTTTCTACCCTGCTGTCAGCCGCGCTGGAGCTACCCCGCTGCTTGATCGTGATCTCAGATTTGAGTGGCACCTATGAAAATGCGTCCAGAGATCTCAGGCGTGCGATCAAGAATTTTGAACAGGAAACCAATCGGCAGTCCCGCCGAATTACCCCCGTTGACCTCGCTGGAGATGAGATTTATCAAATCTTGAAGAAGCGGTTGTTCTCCAACTTGCCGCCAGAGAGCGAAATTGACCGCATTGCTGAAGCCTATGCCCAGTTGATCGCTGAGGCAGAGAAAGCAAAGGTGATTACCAAAACGATTGAGCAGATCGCCGAGGAAGTACGGAATTCCTATCCCTTCCACCCTTCTGTTAAAGATGTAATCGCCCTATTTCGCAACAATGAGGGCTTTCGACAGACCCGGGGATTGATGCAGTTCATCTCCAAAATCATTCGCTCAGTCTGGCATCGCCATGCCAACGATGTCTACCTGATGGGGGTACAACACCTCAACCTGAATGACCCAGAGGTCGGCGAAGAAATTATTCGGATTGGTGATTTGCGAAATGCGATCGCCCACGATATCGCATCAGCGGGGTCTGCTCATGCTGAGGTGATTGATGAGCGCATGAACAGTGACCAGAGGTCAAGATCAATGCCCAAAGTGTGCAGTTCCAAATGGGAGCCGACTTGGAGTCGTTCTTGAGGGAGCTAGGCTTAGAGGTGACGCAAACGGAGGTTGAGCAATGACAGAACACCCCACTATCTCTCTCAGTAAGATTGAGCTACACGGGAACGGGGCAAAGCCAACATCCAAGACCAAGAAGCCCGTTGAGACGATCGGCTTTGGCTGCCCCGAAGTTACTGATCCCCACTATTTTGAAGTCACGATTCCGCGTGGACGGACTGCCCCCGTCTTGGTGACGGAACATTTTGGTGTCTTCACTGGCATGTTTGGCACCGAATCTATTGAGCGGGTCTCGCTGGCGCGGGAGAAATGGAAAGCGATCGCCGACGACCTGCAACGCATTCTGAATGAGCGGTTGAAGGAACAAGACTTAAAGCCTGGGCGCTGGCAAACCGGAGAGAACAAGCTAGACCAGTTCCTGGGTAAGGAGTTAACGGTGTTGGCATGGGCGGTTGAACATGCCGATATCGACCTGATGACCGTTGAAATTAAAAACTGGGCAGGGTTGAAACCAGAGGAACGCTTATGGC
>Ga0224723_1000383_pt1 | contig 30757 bp, 31 predicted proteins | sample Balambano_FR2_Me_FD_161647 | JGI IMG/M metagenome (GOLD analysis project Ga0224723, IMG submission 161647) | Freshwater sediment microbial communities from Lake Towuti, South Sulawesi, Indonesia - Balambano_FR2_MetaG | ecosystem: Environmental > Aquatic > Freshwater > Lake > Sediment | place... | reverse complement strand
ACCCAAGGGCTGCGCTACCAACCGGGCCAGTTTACACGATTGCCCAATCGCTACTACACCTTTCGCTACGGCGGCATCGATTTCTTCGCCCTCGATTCCAGCACCTTCAACGATCCCTCCCTGCTAGCGCATCGTGGTGGAGCAGGACATCGGGAATGGTTGGCGAGTCAGAAGCAGACCATTCAACAAGAGCGCAAGGCCGTTGTGGAAGCCGCCCTCCACCGGCATCTCCATGACCCCCAGGCTGCCGAAAAGCTAGACGATTGGCAGGCTAAGGTGGAGCAACTCGATGAGATGCTGCTGGATATCGACAAGCAACTCAAGGCTAACCCCACGGCGCTGATTGACACCGAGCAATTGCTGTGGCTGAAGGAGCAACTGATTGCCTCCTGGCATGACCCAGTCGTGCGGGGGCGCATCGTATACTTTCACCACCCGCCTTACGTAACCGAAGCGACCAAGTGGAACCAGGGCCAAACCCACGCCGTGCGCCAACACCTGCGCTGGGTGCTGGATCAGGTGGCGGCAGCCGTGCCCGCTATTACGCCTGACAATCCGCCAGTTAACCTGGTGCTCAACGGTCATGCCCACTGCTTTGAATATCTCAGAACCCTCGATACTGGCCACGCTGACAGCCACATATATTGGATCGTCTGCGGCGGTAGCGGTCGTAGCCTGCGGCGGCAGCGGTCAGAAGGAGCGATGCTCTACGAAACCTTTCCTGGCCCCAAGCCCGAAGCCCCAGCAGATTTTCGACTGGTGGCTAAGTCGCAGTTGTTTGTGGGACGAACGGGGGAAAAGAGCGATCGCTGCCGTCCCTACTCCTTTCTACGGGTGGACGTGCAAGCCGGGAAATCGCCTAAGTTTGTGCTTACCCCTCACATATCTGAGCGCTATCACCAAACTTGGCAAGACTATGCGCTAGACCCGCTAGTGCTTGGTGGCTAGACCATACAGCCTTTCCTGACTGGGTATGAGATTTTGGATTTCCTCTCTTGGGAGGGGCAGGGGTGGGTTACGTGATTTTGGATTTTCTGCCTTTTGCCTTTTGCCTTCCACCTTCCGCCTTCTTGTATGAGTTTCGGTGTGTCACGCAGGGCGATAACGGCATCCTACAGCGGTTTTACATTTAATTTGTTCCACCTACTTACTTCACGTTGGTTTGCTTTCCTATCACATAATTGAGAAAGTTATCCATAGTCAGTTGATCAAGCCATTGTTGACGGTCTTCGGTGTAGTTGCCGTAGCCTAACCCAAGTTGTTGCAAAAACTGCAGAGTGTTTGCTATCCCTAAAGAGTCAATAAGCACCTTGTAACCCTGCTGTCTAATTTCGATTTTTTGTAGCTTTTTAATCAACCAAATTGCAGAATTCTCTACCTGAACTGTCAATATTCCTTGGTTTTGCTTTGCTTTTTAAGCAGCCGATCATTAGTCGTTAAGAAAATATCAACTTGCCCTGCCTCTGCAAAGACTAGATGCAGGGCATCAGAGCTGATTTGTCGAGGTGTTAAGCCCGTTAAAGTCGCGTGATACGGGCTTCTGCCACTTGTCCGGATAACCTCTCCTCCTGCCTCGCGAACCTTATCTACTGTCGTCGAATCGATCTGTCCATGCGGAATAGTGGTTGACAGTTCTTCTATAGTCAATCCTATTGCACATTCCACAGAAATCCCAGTCACACCACTGGGATGAGTACCTATACCCCGTTGAATATCTTCTGGGCGATTGCGCCCTCCGCGAAGCACAATTGCTTCGTCTGGAATTCTTTTCACAGCAGGCATTAGCTCCAATAACTGCCAAATTTACCAGAAATCAACTTAGTTTGAGGTCTGTATTTTTATCCTGCTGCGATGGACATAGCCATACTTACCTTCAAATGTTCGGACTGGCCACCAATTACTATTCCCTTGAGGAATTGTATAAAAAACTTCACCTTCGTTAATTCTGGCTATTATTTCATATGAAGTTCCTTGTCCAAATCTCACATTGGTATATCCATCGGGATCATTTATTACAGCTTTTATCTCACCGGGTAGCAAATCACTTCTCTGAGGTGTCGATGTTGGAAGAGGTAAAACTGGTTGGCTGGAACTACTCGGTGCAGCTCCAGGGATAGCTGATGTAATATTAGGAGGCGGCGAAGTTATCGGGTTGAACTGATCCTTTTCTCTCAAAATGCCTGTCTGTTGAAGAGCCACAACTAGCCCTGCTGTTGCAGTGATAACTCCTGCAAGACCTGTTAGACAACCTGTAACGAGACCTGTTAGACAACCTGGAATAGTTTTCCACCAACTTTTTGGTTGCTCATCTTTCATTTACTAGCAGGCTCCTAGAGCATTGAAGTAAACGAGAACTTTCAAGCTACGCCCTCACCAAGAATTAGAGCGGCATAACTATAACTTAAGTGTCAGATTTGCCGGATAAGACTCAATGTATTTCAGGATTATCTAGTACATCCACGGGACAATACACAGATCTTAAGGAATTAAACATCATTTCTGTCGGATAAGTCCGTAACTTCCGGGTGTTATCCAGCATCTGCCTAGGCCATCGCCACCGCCACGTTTGCTCGACCAAGTGAGGGAAGCGAGCGGAATGTAGCCACCTCGACCCAGACTATGGCCTTGAGTGCGCTGCGGTTTCTCTATCGCCATCTGTTGTAAATCGACTCCTGGCCCCACCAGAACGCCAAGGCGGCGGCGGGCGTTTCCTAAAAAAATCTGCTTTCACAGTTGACAAGCTGCATTTGTACCAGTAGTCTTTTACACTAAGCCGTTTGAATCAAGCGGTGGTTCACTCAGGACTCGAAAATCTCGGCGCTGTCCGTAGGTGGTTGCAACACCCACGAACAGCTAACCCCGCAAATCTAGCTAGCAGATTGCGAGGCTAGGGTTTATGGTACCCCAGCCCCCTCAGTTTGCACGTTTACCGCGTGGGTGGCTGGGGTTTTCGCGTTCTTTTCCGGTTCACTTTAGTAAGGAAATGAATGTGATGTTGCAATATCCCGAATCGGATGCCAGTGGGGCGTCCAATCTTCCACCTGCGTCGTCGTCTAACCGGCAACCCCAGCCCGAACGAGTGCGCCATGTGCTCTATGGCAGTTTGCGAGGGTTAGACCGCGCCATCAAGATTCTGCACAGCCGGGGCTATGCGGATCCGAACGATTGGTGCGATCCGATACCTGTTCCTATTCCTGATACTGACACTAGCGGTGAGCGTAGCCGTACTGCCGAAGCGCCGAATCAGTGGATGGTGGTGATGGATAAGATCCTGCGGCTGGAGTAATGGCGTAGGTCTTAGCCTGTGGGATGGGCAGGTGTCATTCATCCTGCAGGCTGCGTCAGCCTTATGAAAGACAGAAAAATGTAGCTGGCTTCTGCCAAACAGCAGACAAAAACAGAGTCCATTACAAATCTAGCTGGCCAGAATCTGTTTAACCACTGTTTTGGCTGAATAACTTACTCCAGCGGTGCCTTCACCTGGATGTGTTGAGTCGCCCACCAGCCACAGCCCTGGAATAGGTGTGCGGTTGGCAAAACCAAAGGGGCCGTAGCTGCTTACTCGCATGCCTAACCCGCCCACAATGCCCTGTTGACGAGCCGTGAAATGAGCGAAGCTGCGAGGGGTTGCGGCTTCGACGTGAATTAAGTGGGCTGGCGAAAGGTCAAAATAGCTGGATAGTCGCTGGATAGCACCATCAATGTAGGACTGTTTCATAGCTTGGTAGTCGGTGGTACCCCACCAGCCGTCAACCGCTGTAAAAGACGAGGTAATGATAGTAGCCTGGCCGTTGGGGGCGCGGCCATCACCAGGGCGACTAACGGAGACAAACAGCGAGTTGTTGTCGCCAATGGGGCCATCGTAGTTATAGAAAAATTGCAGGTGAGGCGGGCAGTCAGAAGGAATAGCCGCCGCATCCACACCTAGATAAATCACAAAGGCCCCGCTACTTGGCGGTAAATTAGCGACCCGTTGCTGATAGCCTTTGGGAGTCTGCTCACCCAATAACTCCACCAGATTCTGTACAGTGACGTTGGCCACAACGTGATCAGCCGGTTCAATCCAGGTTTGCCCGGTTTTTTGATGGTGGACGGTCACGCCAGTCGCCCGTCCCCGATGGGTATGAATGTGTTGAACGGTATGGCGCATTTGCAGCAGGCCACCGTCGCGCAGTAAAGCTTTTTCCAGGCGATCGCTCAACACCTGCATGCTGCCTTGTAGGTGAAACAAACCCTGGGGAGCTTGTGACACGCTTAGAGCTGTAGCGGCATAGAGCATGGCCGTTTCGTCAGCATCTACCTGGGAATACAGCTTGAGTTGCAAGTCAAGGAAGGTTTTGAGGCGGCGATCGTCCGCCAGCCCCAAGGTCTTCAACACCTGCCCAACCGTTGCAAAAGTGTAGGGCACAGTTAGCAGCGTGTCGGGGCGGAGTGCCTGGAGCAGGTGGCCCAAATCCCATGGGTTGCGCGGCGGCAGCACAGGCTCGCGGGCTTGAAAGTGCCAACTGGGTTGAAATAATCGCTGCACCAACTGCCAGAACGGTTCGCTTTTGGGAAACTGGCGCTGCCGCTCAGACTGCCAGGCCAAAGGGTCGCGCCAGATATTGATGGGCGTTGCTTCACCTGGCAAAAAAACGGCACAGGCTGGATCGCAGGGGGTAGCTTTGGGCAGCGGCACATCTAGCTCTGTAAAAATCTGGTAATGAATGCCGCCAGGTTCTAATCCAGCCACCTGGGTTGCCCCAACATCAAAGGTAAAGCCCCGCCGTTTGAAGGTAGAGGCACACCCACCCGGCACTAGCGCCTGATCAAACACCCGCACTTGATGACCCTGCCGCGCCAGCAGCGCCGCTGCTGTTAACCCACCAATGCCAGCCCCAATTACTACTACCTTGCTGCGACTGAATGAAGAGGAAGGACTGGCCATAGCGCCTTTACGTTTCTTAATACCAATCTCAGTTTAGCTCAAGGTGACGACAGCCTTCGATCACAGCGAGTGGTTGCCAGGATGCGGCATCATAGCCCTGAGAACGATCCCCCTAAATCTATGGCAGCAAACGACTCTAATCGGCCAAAATCTAAGCCAAAATCGGCAGTGTCCGGTCAATCTGCTGATGTCCTCGAATCCTCTGTTGCTGGTGTGTTAGCGGCAATTAAGACCTGGCAAAAGATGGTAGACAAGCTAGTCAAAAGCGGTAGAAAACGCTCAGCTAAAGAAAAAGCAATAGCCAAGGCCAGTCAGGAGGTCATCAAAAAATTACAAGATCCCGCCCTACAAGCCGCCATAAACAATCTCATGCAAACGGCCCAGGGCGATTTAGACGCCGCCATTGCACAGCTTAACCAGGACTTGTTGCAGCATCGAGAAACCCTGATTGCCCGCGAACTCGAGAGCATTCAGGTGCTTCACATCAGCCAGAAGCAATTTCAAAACCTGGTGGAGACTTACCTCCACACCCGCCATCGTCAGCCCTTGAAAGAGGCTGCTGCCCTTGAAGATTTGGCCACAGCTACAGCCTATTTTGAGCAGCTTCAACCGGCATTATTCCAAACGCTGCGACAACTCAACACCCTACCGCGAAAACCCAAAAAAGCCCGCAAGCGAGAGTTAGGCAGAAGCAGCGCCTTTGCATCAGTAGGGCTGGCACTGCTGGCTGGCAACACGCTGTTTACGTTTCATCAGCACCAGTCCGCCTCTTATATATTGGGCGGCAATGCCTTGTTAAAAGCCATGCAAGACGTGATTGGCGATCGCACGGAGTAACCCCAGACCTAGCCGCCATCAGGGAGGAATGCACAGAAACAACCCCTCGCCAATAAATTTAACAATATGTTACAATTTAACTATCAACTCACAGTGCAGTGGCACTAGGAGGTTATGAGATGCCATCTAACGAACAACTCTCCCTTGAACAGCAGTTCGAGCTACGTCTGTTTGCTGACCAAGTGCGCAATTTGTCCCTTGAAGAAGCTCAGGAACTGCTTATTCAACTGCGAGAAAGTATGGTGATTCAGGCCAACACTTTTCGAGACATCATCAAAGAATCTTGGGGAATTAACCAGGATTTAACTAGCGTTTTGGAATACTAACGGCAGCACCAGGGCAGGCAAGCTACCAAAGTCGATGCTTCCAGACAGCCTGCTCCAGGCTATTCACCAAGGAGCTTAAACCTATGGCCACTCAATCAATCAATAGCCGATTCGATTCAGATTCCCCAGTCAGGCTGGACTTACTGAGGCTGGCCTTCTTTTTGCTAGGGGCACCTCATATCTATGGTGCTCTGCAGCACCGTTCTTCTCGTCGCAGCAGATCTTCGGCACCCAAAGCCTTGAGCCTGGTAGTGCTGGCAATGGCCATTGCTGGCCTACTTGAGTTGTGGATTTGGTAGCCCGAAGTTCACAAAAGCCTGCTGTTGTTGGGCTCTGTTGGCGCTTAACCTGGCCACCGCAGCCCAACCCCCAATCGCAAATCCAAAATCCGCCCTAGGGATCTTCTAAAAACTGGGTAATTAGCTCGTTGGCTGGTTCCACCATGGCCCAAGTTCCATCGGCTTGCCGTCGCATAGTAGCGAAGGCTATAAAATCTGCTTTGCCAAAGCTATCTCCCTGGTTATGTTCGCCTAGCTTTGGCTCTTTGAGGCCGCAAAGCCGAAACAGATAGGCCGGTACATCTGGGCTGGACACAATCACACACAGATTTTCATACCCTTCCGCCGTTTCTACTCGGCCATCAAAGGGCATAAATACTTTGTTGCCGTTTAGGTCAACGGCTACATCACCAAGCCCGCTTCGTATCGTATACCCAGCCAGCTCATCGCCAGGCTGTAGAGACCATTCCTGGTAAAGGTTAACGTTGCGCGTGGGCAAAGAAGTCCTTGAGCCACCACACCCTAGCGCTCCGGCCAAAATCCCCAGAGTTAGCCCCCAACTGCAGAGCCGACCTAGTCCTGCCCATATCATTCTAATGTGCGCCCCCTTGTCTATCGTTGGACTAAATTCATACGTACTAGCATGCCATTCTCTAATTTAACGGGAATTGCTGAGATTTAGCACACCAATTTTGAATCCTCTTGTGTGGATAGGCCAAAGAGCCTGGTCTTATAATTGCGAGCTTTAATCCTGTAATCTGCTGTTTTGAGGGAATTGGGTATGGCCTGATTAGAGAGTTTGCTTGGAACTCAGTCTAGGTTTTTTTGCACCCAGAGAGCCGCTTGAGTGCGATCGCGCACGCCCAACTGCGACAGGATACTGGTAATGTGGTTCTTTATCGCAGCGTCAGGCCAACGATTAATCTGATGCCAACCTGCTGAAGCCTATCTGGGTTTACTGACAACTACGCTCAATTTCCTGACTAATTTGTTGAATAGTTTGCCGCAACCAAAGATTGGCTGAGTCACGATCTTTCAGCTTACTCCAGACCATAGAAATATGCCAGGAAGACAACTTAAGAGGTATCTCAAAAGATTGCAAAGAGTAGTGGTGAGTAAAGTGATTTTGTAAACACGAAGGAATGGCAGCAATTAAGTCAGAAGCTGCGATTACTCTAGGCAAAACAAACCAGTAGGGTACTGTCAGGGCAATGCGTCGCTGTAGTCCTCGCTCTGCCAGCGATTCATCAATGGTGCCAGTAGCATCTCGACGCAGCGTAAAAAGAGCATGAGGAAAGGCAACGAATTGATCTAGGCTAACTGTGCCATTGTGTATGGCAGGATGCCCTAAGCGACATATTCCAACAAAATGCTCAAAAAACAATTTTTTTTGAAGAATATAGGTTGGCAAATTTGTAAATGTTCCTATTGCTATTTCAATTTCTCCGTTCTCTATCAAATCAACAAAAGATTCTTTTTCAACAGTGACCAACCTCAAATTTATTTGAGGAGCCTGAGTTTTCAGAATTTCTAATATCCTTGGCAAAAGTGAGTTAGCCAAGTAATCGGATGTGGCAATGGTAAACACTTTTTGCGCACTATCAGGGTTAAAAGGCTGCAACTCTACCAGCGTTGCCCGAATGATTTTTAGTGCGTCCAGCAGTTGTGGAGCAATGGCATCGGCCTTGGCGGTAGGTTTCATCTCTCGCCCTACCCGTATAAACAGGTCGTCGGCAAAGAGAGATCGCAGCCTGCCTAACGCTGCACTCATGGCTGGTTGCCCAATATGAATGCGCTGGGCTGCTCCTGTAACGCTTCGCTCCAAATAAAGTGCCTCAAAAGCAACTAGGAGGTTGAGATCAATTGCGCTGATATCCATCAATTTGAATGATAGTCATCATCTTAAACATCAATTTGATTTATTTTTATTCTGCCACTATCTTGAATGTTAAGCAAGGAGTGTTAACGGTCTGTAGTTTGGGACACTTGGAGGAATTTAACGATGACTGAGGTAGAAAACCGAACTCTGGAGATCGCTCATCGCTTTGTAGAGCAGTTTCTTGGCAAAGGCGATATGAGCCTTGCAGAAGAATTGCTCAGTGACGACGTGCAAGTAATAACAGGGCTTAAACTTGATGGCCCCATTGACGGCATTGAAGAGTATAAGCAAATTTTTGCCAGTTTCTACGATGCCTTTCCTCCTGTCGCCGATTTAGTGATTGAAGATAGTTTTGCTACCAGCGACCGGGCTGTTGTGCGCTTCAAATCCTTTCAGAAGCACGAGAAGGATTTCTTTGGTGTTCCTAAAACAAATCGGGTTATCACATTTCACGAAACCCACGTCATGCGTCTAGAAAGCGGGAAGATTGCGGAAAATGTTGTCAGTGCCACTAATCTAGAATTTGAAATGTTGATGGCTCCAGTTCTAACGCCCTTCATTCTTCCATAGCACTATGAGCTTACCTGATATTTACGCCAATGCGTCTATTGAGGTTGTGCCTGCCCAGCCTATTGCTACGTTTCCTGTCAATACATTTCTGGAGAACCTGGCAATTGCCCCAAGTGGGGAAATTTTTGTCACTAACCATGAGGTAGGAGAAGTTGTCAAGCTCAGCCGAGACTATACGCTTACAACCTATGCTGCCCTTGAAGGCAAAGTCAGCGGTATTGCCCTAGTTGGAGAAAGCTCTTTTCTAGTAAATGGTTGGAATGCAACGGGTGTTCCCTTCGTTGCTATCCTCTCGAATGGAGAAATAGATTTTCTGCAAACCCTGCCAGAAGCTATGTTTCTTAATGGCATTACCCCCATTTCATCGCACCAGTTTTTGATGGCAGATTCCTACCGAGGAGCGATTTGGCTATGCGATGTAGCCGCCAAGTCTATCAGCATTTGGTTAGAACATCCCTTGCTAGCTCGTAGCGATGCGGAAAGCTCTTTTCCGGCGGCTAATGGGTTAAAACGATTTAGCGATTTTCTCTATGTGTCTAATACCCAGCGCATGATTTTATTACGCATTCCTGTGGATGGCAACCTGTCATCGAAGGAACCCAAAATCTATCTGGAAGGCACAAATATTGATGATTTTGCCTTTGATGTGCATGGTAACCTCTATGGAGCAACCCATGTTTACAACAGCGTCATTCGAATTGATAATAATCGTCAGACAACGATTATTGCCCAAGCTGAGCAGGGCGTAACTGGTTGTACAGCCGTTGCATTTTATGGAACAGATTTGTACGTAGTCAACAACGGCGGCATGTTTTTGCCACCCGCTGGCGGCATTGAGCCTGCTCAAATTGTTCGCCTGGAAGTTGGTGTAATGGGTGCGTCTTTGTTGGCAGAACAATAATGCTCAAGCCAGTTATTATCTAACCGCTAGTTTTCTCAACCACATCAGGAGACTATCATGGCAGAACTATGTGTTATTGTCGGCATGGGTGAAGGAAATGGAATGTCAATTGCCCGCCGATTTGCTAAAGAAGGCTTTGCTATTGTGATGCTTGCTCGTAATGAAGAAAAACTGAGGGGCTACCAATCAACCCTGCAAGCAGAAGGCATTACCTCGCATTACTTTCTAGCTGATGCAGGAGATGATGCTAGCTTAACCTATGCTTTCGCTCAAATTCAAGCTGAACTGGGTATGCCAAGTGTGCTAGTTTATAACGCTGCCGTGCCTCGAATGGAAAATGTTTTGCACACCAAATTCGACACCCTTGTAAACGACTTTCGCGCCAATGTAGCTGGGGCAATCGCCTGTGTGCAATCGGTACTTCCAGCTATGCAAAGCCAGCAGAAGGGGACTATTTTATTCACAGGTGGCGGATTTTCTATGTATCCCCTTCCTGATTTCATCTCGCTTTCTATTGGTAAAGCTGGGATTCGAGTCCTGGCTAACACGCTCCATGTCGCTCTGAAAGACTCACCGATTAAAGTAGGTACTATCACTATTTGTGGCACGGTTAATGGGGATGATCCGAAATATAGTAGTGATCGCATCGCTGAAGAATACTGGAAACTCCACATTGCTGAAAATGCTGACTACGAAGTGATCTACTAATTCTCAATAGTGCTATCAAACAACCGCTGGACTTAGGATTGTCTACTTATAGGAATCAAAGTGTCAATTCAATTGATTGTTGTCATTTTTCTGTTCTCACTTTATAGTGAGGATGTCTCCGGAGAAGAACTATAAGTATCTCAGAATCTTCTTTTTCCAGAGTCGTTTTGATTTCCAGCTAAAGCCCGCTTGATTAGAAGGATTAGGCTTAGGGAAACGATAACGAAATAATCGCTTTGCCTATCGGCCTCTCTTTCTCGTTCGCAGAGGATTGATTTACGGCTATTCCACGCTAGGAGATAATCTTATGTCTGCATTTACATACAATCGTCTCGACAAAAATAACGCTGCTGTTCTTCTGGTAGATCACCAAACAGGGCTCTTTTCACTGGTTAAAGACATCAGCGCAAACGATTTCAGAAATAATGTACTTGCCCTGGCCAGCACAGCTAAGTTCTTTAATTTGCCCACCATTCTAACGACTAGCTTTGAGCAAGGGCCAAACGGGCCAATGCTACCAGAAATTAGAGATATGTTTCCGAATGCACCCTACATTGCTCGTCCTGGGCAAATTAATGCTTGGGATAATGAAGAGTTTGTCAAGGCTGTAGAAGCGACCGGCAAAAAGCAACTCATTATTGCTGGTATTGTAACTGATGTTTGTGTGGCCTTCTGTGCCCTATCAGCTGTTGAGGCTGGTTATGACGTTTTTGTGGTGACAGATGCATCAGGCACCTTTGATGAAATCTGTCGCTATGCGGCTTGGAATCGCATGTCTAAGGCCGGTGCTCAACTGGTTAACTGGTTTAGCGTAGCCTGCGAACTCCATCGCGATTGGCGCAACGATGTGGAGGGATTAGGTAGCCTTTTGGCAGGTTATATTCCTGACTATAAGAACCTAATGACCAGCTATGCGGCTAATCAGAAAGCCATTTCTAAAGGCTTTGAAACTACAAAAACTATGGCGAATGTTTAGTGACCAAATAGTTAAGAACTGAACTATGCTCAATGAGCCTCAACCTGTTAGCCCCGATGAAAATCACCAGGTTACAGCCGTAATTTCTCACCTGGTTAAGCCAGGGCGCGAGCAAGGTTACGAAGAATGGTTTCGTGGCATTGCTACAGATGCTCGAAAATTTGAGGGAAATTTGGGTGTTAGCACCATTCGTCCCCGAGATCACGCTCATCCTGAATATGTAGTTATCCTCAAGTTCGATAACTATAGCAACCTGAAAGTCTGGTTAGAATCTGACGTTCGGCGAGACTGGATTGAACGATTGCAGCCCTTAATTGAAAAGCCCGAGTCCATCCAGACTCTCACAGGCTTGGAAACCTGGTTCAGCCTGCCCGATCAATCCTTTCAAGCAGCACCACCACGCTATAAAATGGCCTTGGTGACTTGGCTCGGTGTCTTTTTAACCCTGGCTGTTGTTAGCCGTCTACTGGCCCCACTGTTGTCTGGGTTACCTGTACTCATTAACCAATTGATTACTACCGGGTTGGTAGTAGCCATTCTTACCTACCTGGTTATGCCACGCCTGACCAAACTGTTTCGTCGATGGCTTTATGGCTAAGACTGTTCTTATGCGTTGCGTTGTCGGCTAACAAAGTACTTCATTTACTCTGCCGCTTGATCTCGATAGCCTAGGCTCAACCCGGACACCCCTGACGCCTCATAGCGTCCACTCCATTGCCCTAAACCTGATGATTTCAGGTCTTTCAGATACTTCGATAGTTGACCTATAGGGGCTTCCTGTGTTAGATGTTAGACCCAATTTGGACACAGCAATCCACCGAGCAGGAACCTTTCAGGCTGATCACGAAACGCTGAAACACCTATGGGATAAGAAACGGGCCATGCTGGACTCGAACCAGCGACCAACCGCTTAGAAGGCGGTTGCTCTATCCGCTGAGCTAATGGCCCTTACTCACTCCCTTATTCTAAGGTCAGAGAGGGTCTATGGCAGCAATACCCCTTGCCTAGGGTAGGCTGAAATAGGGGAGGTGAGTGTAAAGTCATGGTGATGATATGGTTATCCTATCTATGGCCGCTACAATGAAGCATCTATTTTGACGCTCAACCCATAATTAACGTCAAGCAGTATTCAGGGTGCGGCCCTTGCAGGGGAAGTAGTTTTTATTAGCTGCGACCTTCTTTATCTACCGCCGCCTACTGCAGGTCTTCAACCTCAGCCAGACGTCAGCAGGCCACGATATGTTTATCCTCAAGCGGCAAGATGTTGACATCAAAACGATGCAGCATCCCAGCAAAGACCAGCAGATACCCATTTTGTCTTACCAGGGGCAGACCTTTCGGCTCTTGAGCGTTTTTACGGCGGCTCAAGAAGAGGATGCCAGGGCACTCTGGCGGGATTTAACCGACAATCGAGGCAAAGCCTGTGTGTTGCTCGAAGAACCTGACCGCTTCAGTATTTGGGGCAAAATTCGCCTAGAGCAATCAGAAGACACTAACGGTAAGGTGGGAACTCTGCGCCCGCCTGCTAGAGATAGCCATATCAAAGCCTGCTTGCTGTTGTTACAGGTGTTGTATATGGATGTAGAAGACCTGCTTGGCCCTAAACAGGCCCGTCAATTTGAGAACGATATCAGCAGCATCTTTACCGAGTGGCAGTTTCCTAAAACCGGTAGCCCTCAGGCCATTAAAGCTCTCTTAACGGTAGATCCGCTGGCTATGCCGCAGCTTCCACCTTGGGAAGAGCACCACCTGCACCGCCTGCTAGAAGAAACGCATCGCATTGGCAGAGATTACTTTGGCAACGCCGATTTTGCAGCACGGGCACTAGAGTCTCTGGAAGATTTGCCTATAGCTGAGCAGCAGGATTTTCGAACCTGGCTACAGCATTCTCCTACCGGCAAGGTTTGGCTTTAGGTAACGTTAGGTTTTCCTGACGTTTATCCAGGTTGAGCGGCTTTAACCTGAAAGCAATCAATGAGCGAGAGCAAATTAAGAATTATTGCTACTGCCCAGATATTGGCAGAATTGGGCTTCACTTGGGGGCATAATTTAGCCCTCAATCGTTACAATTCAAGCGTTGTAGGCAGTCAGGCAAAGCCTAGTTCTCGTTAAGGGATGTTTGCATAACCCTACTGCCCCCTGTTCTTGACTCCAGGAGCCTATCCGTTGAGTAAGTCATCAACTACTACTGCTAAAACCCTATCTATCCCGTTGCTGGTAGGTACCGGTATAGCCTGGGGTGTAGTTAGCTTGTTGTTCTTTCTGCTATTTAGCACGGCTGGCAATGAAAGCGGTCAGCCGGAGTGGTTTCTGCTAGGTATAAACCTGTTGGAAACCGGCGCTTTTTTTATTGCGTCTCTACTTTGTTTTCGCAACTGGCGCAGTGGGCAGATTGTGAGCGGTCGCAACGTTTGGTTCTGGATTGGCCTGGGGCTACTGATGTACGTCATCGGGAATATTCTGTTCTTCATTTGGGGGAACATTTGGGGGCTTGATCCAGCGGTTTCTCTGGGCGATTTTTTCTACATTCTGAGCTACATCTTCTTAGCGGCTGGAATGTTCAAGGCGGTGCTACCGCGGCGCTTAAATTTAGACGTTTCGCAATGGTTGATTGTGATTGGCATTGGCCTGGCTGGGGTGCTGCTAGCGTTGTTTGTTAATTTGCGATCCACTGAGGTGGCTGAAGAGCCGTTGCCTCCCAGAGCTTTGCAAGCGCCTTTGGTGGCACAGGCCAGCCCAGCACCGCTAGCTCAACCACCTGCCGATGGCCCAATGCCGATCGCTGCCACCGAAACCTCTAGTTCGGCCCCGGACTGGGTCTTACGGCTTGATCAGCAGCTTGAACCACTAACGGATGTCGTTGGCGTGCTCTACCTGATCGGCGATGTTGTGCTGCTAATTATTGCAGGGACGCTGCTGGTTGCCTTTTGGGGGGGGCGGTATTCCCAATCCTGGAAGCTGATTGCGGTAGCTGCAATCTGTCTTTACATTGCGGATATGTTTTTTGCCTACGCTGTGAACACAGATACCTACGATGAAGGTAGTTTTTGGGAAGTGTTTTGGACACTATCAGCCGTCTTTTTCTGGCTAGGCGCTGTGGTTGAACATGCGGTTTCTGTAAATTCCCGCCGTGGTTCTCGCCGTCGAAGGGGTTAGGTCGTCTTAATATATAAGATGGCATTGTTGCGAGACCCCTGTTATGGCACCCAAAAAGCTTACCGAAGCCGACAAGAAAGCAATCTTGGGGCTGTATCGTCAACCTCAGGAGACTACGTCTACCCTGGCCGAACGGTACGGGGTTAGCAACAGCACCATTAGCCGTCTGCTTAAGGCCAGTTTGCCAGAAGCAGAATATAGCGCTCTTATTCAGCAAAAGCGTAGCGCTGCTGATAGGGGTCATTCAGTGCCCTCATTAGGCGTGCCGGTTGTCCCCGTGGTGGAGGAACCTGTCATTTTGCATAGCTCCCGTAAGGCGCCAGTGACAGAGGAGCGTGAACCTGTAGCCGAGCCAGTTGCAGCGGATGCACCACCCAAGCCACTACCCCTGAGCAAATCTTCTAAGTCGCCGCCTTTACCTGGCCGACGGACACGCTCACGACCTCAAACAAACAGTGCTGAAGCTGAGATTATTCAACGTTCATTGCTCACCAATGAGCCGTTGGATCTTCCGGATGGGGAACTCTTAGCTACTCAGCCTGTGGCTGACCCCTTTGATGCTGACTCCCTGAGTGCTGAGCTTGCAGAGCCCTGGGATGATGACCTGCCTCTGAGTGACGACTACGACGAAGAAGAGGAGGACGACGACGAGGACGATGAGGCCTGGGATAGTGAAGCTGTTAATCTCGCCCCTCAACTCGAGGCTTTAGAAATCTATCCTCTTACCGCCCAGGCATTACCAGCGCTGTGTTACCTGGTGGTAGAACGGGTTTCTTCAGAGCTGGTAGCACTTCCCTTACGCACCTTCGCTAGCCTGGGGCAAATTCCCGAAGAAGAGGAGGATTCGCGTACCCTGCCCGTGTTTGATAATCATCGGGTAGCCCGCCGCTTCTCGCGACGCAACCAGCGCGTTATTAAAGTGCCGGATGGGGCGCTATTGCAAACTACTAGTCCCTACCTGCAAGCCAAGGGCATCACCCGCTTGCTAATTGATGGTCAGGTCTTTGCCCTAGAAGACAGCGCCGAGGAGCGGGCGGAAGTTCCTACTTAGTTCAGTCAACGCTAGTAAGCAGCCTTGCAAAAGGCCAATGCTCCAGGTTGTTACAGAGCGCACGCTTTGCCGCAATAGCTCGTACACTGAGCAGTAGTGTCTCTATCGGTTGCCGGTTATGGATGTCCTGCTACATATTGCGATCGGCATTGGCCTCAGTGCCGCGGCTGGATTTAGGATTTTAGTGCCTTTTTTGATTGCGGGTATTGCGGCTAACCAGGGCCATTTAACCCTTACCCCAGGAATGGCCTGGATGGCGACAACTCCAGCCATCATTGCCCTGGCCGTAGCCACGGCGCTGGAGGTATTGATTTATCTAATTCCCATTGTGGATAACTTGATGGATGCCATAGAACTCCCTGCTGCCGCTATTGCCGGTACCGTGCTGACGGCCGCTGTAATTGGGGGCGATATGAATCCTTTTTTGCAATGGAGTCTGGCGATTATTGCTGGAGGCACAGTAGCAAGCAGCACCCAGGCGTTTACCAGTCTGGCCCGATTAGCCTCCACAGCCGCCGCTGGGCCAGTGGGTAATATTGCTGTGTCAACTACGGAACTGGCCAGCTCAACCATTCTGTCGGTTCTGGCGATCGCCGTCCCCATTCTAGTAGTCATTGTAGTAGCGGTTTTGCTAGTTCTTGCATTCAGGCGTCTCCGCAGGCGAAAGACCTACGATAGCTAGGGCTGAGGGCAGAAGACAGGGGGCGGAAAGTAGAGGAATTCTACTAATCTTGCTGGTGAGAGAATTGGTAAGCCCCAACAAAAGCTAAAGCAGTAGCAATAGCTAGCAAAATTGGCACGGTATACCAGGGAAATTCAGCTAAGGGCTTGTAGGCAGCGGCCCGCAGGCCAATGGCGGTATAGGTCAGCGGAATCAGATAAACAATCACTTTCATGACAGGAGGCAGCAGCCCAGGGTCAAAAAATGTGCCGCCCAAGAAGGACATAGGCACGATTAGAAAATTGTTGAATAACCCTACTTCTTCTAGAGACTTGACGTTAAGCCCAACAATCACTCCCAGCCCCGCAAAAACGGCACAGTTCAGCACGACCAAAAACAAAAACAGGGGATTCACAAAGCTCCACAGCCTGCCCGTAAACAGCACTGCAACCAAAATGACCGACCCCGCCGTTAGGGTACCGCGCACAATCCCCGCCAACATTTTGCCTAAATGCAGCGCCAGAGGATGTGCTGGGTAGAGCAGCATTTCCTCAAAGGTTTTGGTGAAGAGGCGATCGCCGCAAATCGAAAATGTAGTGCCGCCAAAGCTAATCACCATCGACGACAGGGCCACCATCCCCGGCAGAATAAACTCCAGGTAGCTGTCTCCGGCGGTTGGGGTGGTCACCTGGTCAATGGCGCTGCCCAGCCCCAACCCAAACGCCACGATATAAATTAGTGGCGATACCAGCCCCGAAGCCGCCACTTGGGGAATGCGCACCCGCAGATCGAGCCAGTCTCCCCAAAACACGGTTAGCGTATCAGCCCAAAGGGTGCTCAGCGGAAGAGACGGTCTTTGATGCTGATGAGGTCGGGAAAGTGTATCGGTCACGGCTGAATCCTAAAACATAGCCTAATACCCAGTGTAAGGCCGAACAGCCTCACCACTATCCCACCCTTTCCCTTCCTCCCTGGCTCTTTTACAATGGCCCTATGGCACAACCCACCCACTACCAAACCCTCGAAGTTCACGAAACAGCGACCCAGGCGGAAATCAAGCGGGCCTATCGCCGCTTGGCTAAGCAGTTTCACCCCGATAGCCAGACTGAAACTGCCTCCCACGAGCGCATTGCTCGCATCAACAATGCCTACGAGGTAATTGGCGACCCGTCCCGGCGGGTAATGTATGACCAAGAGCGGCAGGGGCTATCGGGCGCTAGCGTTGAAGACAGTGCAGCGCAGCGGGCCAAGCGAACCGCTGATATGCAGGATATTTACCGAAAACAGCGGCAAGCTCATCAGTCCTCTGAAGCCCAGGTAGATGCCTGGCTAAAGCTGGTGTATGCTCCGGTAGATCGTCTAATGGCTAAGGTGATGTCACCCCTGAAGGCCGAAATTCGTAAGCTCTCGGCAGATCCCTTCGATGATGACCTGATGGAAGGGTTTCAAGCCTATTTAGACCAGTGCCGTACCTGGTTAGAGCAGGCCAGGGATAGGTTTCAATCAATGGCCAACCCGGCTAACACGGCTGGGGTAGCGGCGGATATTTACCACTGCTTGGGTCAACTTGAGGATGGTGTGGAAGAGATGGAACGCTTTACCGTTAGCTATGAGGAAAGCTATCTACATACTGGGCAAGAACTGTTTCGGATTGCTCGTCAGTTGCGGCAAGAAGCGAAGGAGCGGGTAAAGCGACTGGCATGAATCAGGGTTGGGTGTATCGCGATCGCATTTCCTCGGCTTTATCTGGCCTCTCAGTGCTGGACTTTTACGCAGACCGCTACCGCCACTCCAGCCGGGCCGAGTGGCAAGCCCGAATTGAGGCTGGGCAAATTCACTTAAACGGATGCCCGGTTCAGTCGGAAGAGCGCCTGCACACTGGCCAGGTTTTGGAATACCACCGCCCGCCCTGGCCGGAGCCTGTTGTACCCCTGACCTGCGAGGTGCTGTATGAGGATGGGGATATTGTGGTGATTACCAAACCTGCTGGCCTGCCAGTGCTACCAGGCGGCAACTTCCTCACCCATACGCTGCTGCACCAGCTCAAGCTGCACTATCCAGAGAATCCCCCTGTTCCCATTCATCGGCTAGGACGGGGAACGTCGGGGTTGATGCTGCTGGCGCGATCGCCCCTGGCCCGCTCGGTATTGAGTCGCCAACTGCGCGAATCCACCGCTGCTGCTGGTCATACTCAATTACCCCACTGCATTCGCAAAACCTATTGGGCGCTGGTTGGAGCCTGTCATTTGCCCGATCAGTTTACCCTCACCACTCCCATCGGCAAAGTTGCCCATCCAGCCCTGGGGTACGTCTATGCTGCTTCTCCCACTGGGCTACCCGCCTACAGCGAAGGGAAAATCCTCCAACGCTCAACCGAAACTACTCTGGTGGAGATCACTATTCGCACCGGGCGACCCCACCAAATTCGCATTCACCTCGCGGCGGCTGGCTATCCCCTATTAGGCGACCCACTGTATGGCGTGGGCGGATTACCGATTACTCCGAAGCCTAACGAATCTGGTAAGCTGCCGGTACCGGGAGATGTAGGTTACTGTCTGCACGCCTATCACCTCGCCTTTCTCCATCCCAGCCGCCAACAGCCGATGGAATTTATCAACAATCCCCTCTGGTTAGCACTTGGCAATGCCATCCCTCGGCCTAACGAAGCGTTTATCCGACGTTTTGAAAACGGTTGAAAACAGACAAGGTTAGCCCAAAGTCATGATTAAAGCTCGCCTACGGGCCTGCGGAGCTCATCTTGACTAGCCATAGAGCGCCGACAAGTCAGCGTCATAGCCTGGGAGATCGCCTCTGTACCTAACCACAGCACCTGCCGGGGCATAGTAGCCAGGTTTGCCTGGGCCAAGGTATGCAGCAGGGCTGGGGTACAGCAGGGACAAAAGAATGGTTCGAGCATGGCAAGCGTGGTCTAAAGCGTCTAAATTGCTAAGCTGACAGTCGGCATCAAGCCCAATTATGTTCCATATTACCCGGAGCTTCAACCCTATTCCTGCTTCTATCCTCTACCTGTTGCCCTCCCAGCCTACACAGTCGGCAAGGGCGCAAGTATGGTTAACCCCTTGGGAATGCAGGCAAACTCAACCGGGTTATTGCCTTCGACGATTTCACCATCGATAACCAGCGTTTGCGGTGGGTCGGTCGTTACCTTGAGGCGGGCGGTGCGAAAGCTAAGGATATCTTCCCGTTGGCTTGGGTTTCCTCGCGTGGCTGAGGCTGTTAGAGCGGCCAGCGCTTTCAGATTTTGCATTCGGGTTTGGCCGGTGGCCACCGTCACCTCTAGCAGGCCATCGTCGGGAATAACCATTCCCAGCCCCTGAGCCAGTACCGAAGTGGGCGGGGCTACGTTGGCCACAGTAATGGCGGTGGTGTTGAAATGAGTCACCTGGCCATCAAACTCAACGGTGGCCATAAACGGTCTAGCCGTCGCTAGTTGTTTGACGCCCGCTAGCAGGTAGGCCAGATTGCCCAGTTCGTTCTTGAGTTCGCGAGTGGCTTTGCTGACCATACCTGCCTCAAAGCCCAACCCAGCTAGCAAAATCATGGGGATGTCATTGCACCGAGCCGCATCAATGACGTGGGTATTACCCGCCAAGAGCGTAGCGCAGGCGTTGCGCAAGTTAGTAGGAATGCCTAACCCCACCGAAAAGGCGTTGGCGGTACCACGGGGAATGATCCCCAACGGGATGCCCGTCCCAATGGTGGCTTCAGCAACTGCCGAGACGGTGCCATCGCCGCCAGAGGCAATAATCAAACTATGCCCCATGTCGTGGCTAGCCTTGGATTGAATGATGCCAACCACATCCCTGGCCTGGTCTGCCGGGTCAACATCGGGTTGGGTCATAATCACGTTGATTAAGATTTGCGGCTCCAGCATCTCGCGAATGGTGGTCAGCTCTATGTTGGGGTTCCCCTGCCCTGCCACCGGGTTAAAAATCAAATAGGCAACCTGGCTTCTGGAAATGCCCCGCAGCATTAACGAGGCCGACATTTCGTTCAGAGCCAGGGGAATGCCCCGCAACTGACAAGCCCTCACCAACAGACCAAAATTTGGGGAAGCCGTAGCTAACCCGTTGGGGTCAGCAAAGAACAGCACACCGGCCAAGTCCCCAGCCAGAATTTTGCCCGCCAGGGTAATGTCACCCCCGTCCTCTGAGCTGGCTAGCGGAATTAAATTAATCTTGGCAAGGCCCCATCCCTGCTGGATGCACTGGGCTATTTCGGCAGGGGCAACAATTTGAAAGTGGGTCAGAACCTCCTGATTCTGACCTAGCCAGGCCATAAGACGCTCAACCTGGGTGGGATGGGCCAGAACGGCCAGGGTGCTAGGCATAGTAGCGGTTAGGTAATTTTTTTAGAAGCAGTTGTAAGCATTTCTAGCCTATACGCTTAGGCTAGGTCTGGATTTTTCTAAATGTTTTATTAAGCTACAGCGTTTCTGAAGCCAGTGAGATACGTGGAAGCCATAAAACCCTTACCCTTGGCAGCAGGCTGTACCTCACCACCCAGGGAAATGCTGTATGGGTTTCTGGTACCAGCTTTTTTTAGGCTGTGGTTCAATGTCTTGGCATCAACTTCCTGATTCTAAGCCAGAGATTTTTAGGCTAAACATTGAGTTTTCCTATCAGAATCCTATTTTCTTCTTAAAGACTTGTATCAAACCCAAAGTAGTAGACAAATCTTCCTATATTTTCTTTCATGCCTTAGTATGCGTTTCAGCGGATGGCTTTTCTGCATAGAAGGAGAACAGTAATGAATCAAGTCCCTAACGGTCAAGACAACTTTGAACGGCAGCAGGAACTCATTCGGCAGGAAGAAGCCTACCGACTTAAGCAAGAAGAACGGCGTCTGAAGGAAGCCCGGCGTCGGGCAAGATTCGCCTGGGTTCGTAATACCATTATTCTACTGCTAGGGGCATTACAGATTTTGCTGGGGATGCGGTTTTTCTTGCGGTTAGCCGGGGCTAACCCGGAAAATCCTTTCGCTCAGTTTATTTATAATGCGTCAGCACCTTTTATGAAGCCCTTTGCTACTCTCTTTATCAGCCCTACTAATGCCAATGCCACCCACATTTTTGATGTAAATAATTTAATGGCCATGCTGGTTTATGCGCTTGTAGGGTTGCTGGCTATTGCCTTCGTCAACTACCTGCAAGGACAAGGGCCTTACCATCACTAGAGGCACTAGCTCTATTCACTACGGCTTTACTCAACTTTATCTATGCAAACTACGTCCCATCCGCTGTTAGGTCTCAGCCATCAAGAAGTGGCCAACCGCCAAGCCACTGGCCAAGGTAACGATGTTCCCCTGCAAAGTAGCCGCACCTACTGGGATATTTTTCGGGATAACCTGTTTACCTTTATCAACTGGGTTTACTTTTTCTTGAGTTTGGTGTTACTGGCTCTGGGGCGAGTTAGCGATGTAGTCGTAGTTGCCTCCATTGTGCTGCTGAATGTCATTATCAACATCGTGCAGGAGATTCGAGCTAAGCGTAAGCTGGACGATATTGCCCTGTTAACCCGTCCTAAGGCCACCGTCATTCGTGCAGGGCAAGAGCAGGTCATTGACCTGGGCGAGATTGTCGTGGGTGACGTGCTAGTGGTGCGCCCTGGTGACCAAGTTGCTGTGGATGGCCCGTTGCTAACGGCCGACGAAATCCGGGTAGACGAGTCGCTGCTGACCGGCGAATCCGACCTGATTGCTAAGCAAGTCGGGGACACCCTTTACTCAGGTAGTTTCTGTGTAAGTGGCACCGCCTGCTACGAGGCCGACAAAGTAGGTAGTGAGAGCCTGGCCAGCAAAATGACGGCAGAAGCCCGTCAGTTTCGCAAAGTGCTGACACCGCTTCAGCGGCAGATTAACACCCTGATTCGGCTGCTGCTAGGGCTGGCCATTGTACTGGGTCTAGTTACCTTATTACGGATGATTTTAGGGGTAAGCTCGTTTACCTCAGGCATCCAAAATTTAGTGGTCATTGTGGGTTTGGTACCTGTGGGCCTCTACTTTATGATTACCCTGACCTATGCTCTGGGAGCCGTCAAAATTGCCCGCCAGAGCGCACTGGTGCAGCAGGCTAATGCGGTTGAGTCGATCAGCAATGTCGATATCATGTGTATTGACAAAACCGGAACGCTGACTGCTAACCGAATTTTCCTGCAAACGGTTATTCCTCTAGACTCCACTGAACCAGGCGAACTGCATCATCTGCTGGGCGACTATGCAGCCAGTGCCGCTGCCAGCAACAAAACTAACGATGCCCTGCTCCAGGCCGAGCCTAGAGCCAAGCGACCCGTTAAACGAGAAATTCCCTTTAATTCGGCCTACAAGTGGAGCGGCATCGCCTTTGAAGAAAGTCCTGGGATGTACATCATGGGTGCGCCAGAGGTGCTGGCCACGGCCCTACCTGCTACCGCAGCAGAAAAACTTCAGCCCTACATCGCTGACGGCGCAAACCAGGGGTTGAGGGTGCTGCTCTTTGCCCACAGCGCTACCGTTGTTGACCAGGAAGACGCGGAGGGCAATCCCATTCTGCCGCCCTTGACGCCGCTAGCAGTGCTGTACTTTGGCGATGAATTGCGGGAAGGGGTGCATAAAACCCTGGCAGAGTTTCGGCAGGCGGATGTGCAGGTAAAAGTGATTTCTGGGGATAACCCGGCAACGGTGGCAGCCCTGGCCAAGCAAGCAGGCTTAGGGGATGACATTCTGGCCGTATCAGGGCAGATCCTGGCTCAGATGGATGGTGCGGCCTTTGACCAGGCGGCAGAAGAAAATACAATTTTTGGCCGCATTACCCCCGAACAAAAGGCCAAATTAGTCAAAAGCTTTCAGGAGCGCGGCCACTATGTGGCGATGATGGGCGATGGTGTTAACGATGTGCTTTCGCTGAAGCAAGCCAATGTCGGCGTGGCAATGGAAAGCGGTAGCCAGGCCACCCGCAGCGTGGCCGATATTGTGCTGTTGAACGACAGTTTTAGCGCCCTGCCTAAAATTTTTCTAGAAGGTCAGCGCATTCGCAATGGCGTGGCCGACATCACCAAGCTCTTCATGGTGCGGATTCTGGCTTTTTCAGCGGTGATTGTGGCCATCGGCATGATCACCCTGTCCTTTCCTATCAGCATTAAAACCGGCACCATTGTCACCTTCTTTACGGTAGGTATTCCACCGTTCTTTGTCACCCTGTGGGCAAAACCCAAGCCCTTTAAAACAGATCACGGCGACCCGTTTCTACACTTTGTACTGCCAGCTACGATTACCCTCTCGTTGGCCAGCATTCTGCTCTATTTACTTTTTCTAGCCGAGAATATTGGGCCAATTTTGGCCTTGCTCAGCGGCCAGCTTACTCTGGAAGAGGTGGGTCGCCAAATCACCCGTGCCGATATCATCCGGGCTCAACGCATTGCTGAAGCGGCTCTGGTAACTATGCAAGTTTTAGGCGGGCTTTTCTTGCTTCCTTTCCTAAAGCCACCTACCCGTACCTGGGTCGGCGGCGCGCCCCTAAGCCGAGACTGGCGCTTTACTATCCTGGCTGTGGTGCTGATGCTAGCCTATGGGGTAATTTTGCTGGTGCCAGGATTACGAAACTTTTTTGAACTCTATCCGCTCGAATCGCATGAATATGCTGGCATATTCGGCATCGCTATAATATGGGCAGCGGTGTTGCGCTTTGTCTGGCGGCGTAGCCTGCTAGACCGCTTTTTAGGGATTGCCCTCAATCCCTTCTAGGTGGCGTGATGAGTCAGGCTGCTCTTAAAGCCTTTGGCATCAATCATGGCTCTTCCTTCAAATCCTATTCGCAACTGGTTAGTGCGCCTGCAAGCGCTCAACCGCCCCAGAACTTGGGGAGTAGGCTTGGGGTTGGGGCTGTTAGCGGTGGTGAGCTATCAGTACGGCACCCATCCCGAATGGCTGAGTCTGTTTGAGCGGGCCAGTGAGGGGCCTACTCGCCCAGGTTCAGCTAATCTGTCAGACCAGGAGTTGGCTGAACTGGCCGAAATTGACAATCTGGAATTACTGCTCAATCAACTCCAACCGCTGACCGCGAGTACTCTCACCACCGAGCAAAATGGAGCGCCTGAGTCAGGCAACTTACTGGAGACATTGCAGCAAGCCCAGCCCAATTCTGAGGGTGATTCGCCTCAGATTACTCCCCAAAGTCCTTTTGCGGCTTACCTGGAGCGCACCCAATTTAACGTCAGCGAGTTCCTGAGCCAGGAAACGGTTACGGCTAATTCAGACTCAGCCAATCCCAGCCGGGACGAATTGTCAGGTAGGCCACTGGAGCCATTGCCAGCAATTTCTAGTCAGGCCGCTTTAAGCCCCCTTCAGCAGGCTTTGGCCCAGTCAGGCGGAGGGAATTTTGGGTCGTCCGCTAACATCTTGGTTTCTCCTGGAGGAGAAGAGGCTCAGGCCAGCACGACGGCAACCAGTGTGGTTGAGCCTAGCGCCGCAACCACTGCCCCAGGGCTAACTCCGCCCCCTTGGGTGGTGGAGGGTAGCATTCCAGGAGTCAATCAACGCTTTATTCGCACAACGCCGGAGATGTCGCCGCCACCCGGAACGACAGGCTACACAGTCCCCTCTACCTTGCAAACTTCAGGCTCAGGAAGCCTATCGACTTCGATCTTGCCACAACCGGCCCCTATTGATCTAAACCTTGGCCCGGTGCCCCCCGCAACAACCTCAATCCCCGGTGCTGGGGCGAATCCACCAGGGACAGTCCTACCACCCGCGCTAAATAACTCCTATGATTTGCCGAGATCGCAGCCGGAGGTTGCTCCGTTCTCGGTACCCAGGCCGCCTGGTTCTCATACTGGCGGCGGCTACATCTACACGTTTTCAAACCCTAACGGCCCCTAGTACAGGAAGGTAAAAGGTAGAAGGCCAAGGCAGAACAGAAATCCTTAGATCTATCAACGCTTTTACTTTCAATCAATAGGCGTGTTAGTTTTGTCGTTCAGTTTAGCTACTAATCCGCGTTAGCCTCGGGGGAAGGATCGCTGATTTGCTCGGTTTCGGGGCAATCTTCAGACACATTAATTTCCACATCGCCCCTGGGTACCGAGGCTAGGCGCTGGGTAACGGCTCCAATGCTTTCCAGGCGAACCATCTCTTCCCAGGAGCAAATTTCGTCATCTTCCTCCGTTTCGTAGCGTAGGGTAATTAAATCGCCTTCAATATCTAGGATGCGCGCACGCTCTATCCAACGCTGTTGATCCCGCAGAAAAATCCACACTTCTCGACCATCACAACAGAGTTGATAGATCTTGCGGTGTAGCATGAGTCGTGTCTCCTAAACAGGTAACATCAACGTTTGTGGCCCTAAACACTGGCCTGTAGACGTCTGTAATTAACGATTCTAACAACCTTAACCGTGTACCTTACCATCTTCAGTCTCGACATAATCGCAGCGCTAAGATACGGCTACTGATTATGTTTCAGATGTAAACCAGCCTGCTCCTTTCTATTAGCAGCAGGTTTGTCATTGCAACGTAACCCACGCTACCGTTAGCCATGACCCAGGGGTTAGAAACGAAACGCTATAGTGGAAACCAGTGTTGCGATCGCCCTCCTACTATGCTGCTACACCTCTGCACCTGGCCTGAAGTCGAGACCTATCTAACTCGGTCTCAGGGCATTATTCTACCCATTGGCTCCACCGAACAACATGGCCCCACCGGGTTAATTGGCACCGATGCCATCTGTGCAGAGGTGATTGCTAAGGGTGTTGGTGAAGCGACCGAGGCGCTGGTTGGCCCTACCATCAACGTCGGCATGGCGCTGCATCACACAGCTTTTCCTGGCAGCATGACCCTGCGACCCAGCACCCTGATTGCCCTGGTGCAAGACTACGTTAAGCCCCTGGCTCGTTACGGGTTTACCCGCTTCTTTTTCATTAATGGACACGGTGGCAACATTGCTACCCTCAAAGCTGCCTTTGCCGAAACCTATGCGGCTCTAACCGAGGCCCAAATTCCTCAGGCCAGTCAGGTACGTTGTACGGTAGCCAACTGGTATATGTGCCGCTCTGTCTATACCCTGGCTAAGAAACTCTACGGCGACCAGGAAGGCTCCCACGCCACCCCCAGCGAGGTGGCCCTGACCCAGTACATTTACCCCGACCACATTAAACAGGCAGAACTCGTACCCCAGGTGGCCCCGGTAGGCTATCCCATTTACGACCCAGAGGACTTTCGCCAGCACTACCCCGATGGCCGCATGGGTTCTAACCCAGGGTTAGCTACCCCCGAACACGGGCGACAGCTCTATGAGGCCGCTGTGAAGGACTTGACCAACGATTACCTCAAGTTTTTAGCCGCTGAATAGAGCGTAGGCTAGTTTGCTTAGGATTTGGTTCATCGCCATTTAACGGTGCAACCCATACTACGCGCTCTGCCTCTGGCTAAACAGGGCCGACAAAAACTCCTGGTAGAACTCGCTGTACCCATAGCTTAGATACTTGATGCCAGAAGCTAAGCTATGGTGCAGGTGAGGCAGTTGTTCCATCGCCATCGCCGGTTTGGAGTGGTGCTCCACATGCCAGCAGTTGCCGTTGGTGAACCAATCCATAAACCGACTGGGCAGAATAGTGCGAGTATTGACGGTTATATCCGTAGTATCAGATTGGCAGCCCCAGTGTTCGGGCAGTTCCACTAGGGCATGAATGGGACTGGCAAACAGCAGGGGGATAGCCCAGAGTTGTAGAATCAGCTTAGTTTGGAAGCCAACGGATATTCCAACTGCCAGGACGATCGCTCCAGCAAATATGAGATAGCCCTGTTGAATTTCGATCAGGCGCTGGGTGGGTAAGTTACATCCAGCCTTGCCCATGTCAGCCTGAAGTGTGGCAAAATCGCCCCGCAGAGCCATCCCTAGCCGTTTCAACACAGCCTGGTAATGCCCCACCATCGAGAGATGGGTCAAAAATCCCATCGGCGCAGCCAACTGGTCAAAATCGTAGACAAAGGATTCTTCATCCTCTGGGGTACCCAAAGCCCGGTGATGGTGGCTGTGGGTGATGCGATAGCGGGTGAACTCTACCAGCATGGGCAACCCCAAGGCTGTGCCCACCAACCGTCGCCAAAACCCAGAAAAATGCTTTTGGTGGATAAGCTCGTGCTCCAGTTCTACGCCGTGAGCAAACATTGCGCCCAATAGCATTTGAGGTAAAAGTTTATAGGGCCAGGGCAGAGCAATTGTGAATCCGGCGAAGCCTACTATCAACGCAACATAGAGCAAGAGCTTCCGGTAGAAGTTCCAGGCCAAAGATTGAGTTTTCATGGCAAGAGAGGTTAGGAGAAGGGCGGAAGACGAAAGATAGGAGACAGGAGATAGAAATGGGTTGATGGGCGGTTATCTTTTCTTGGGAGGAATTTTGGATTTCCCCTCCTGGGAGGAGGAGGGGTGGGTAAGTTTTGGATTTCGCTGCGATTGCTTAGACCACAGCAGGGTCTGGCTGGCGTTGCCAACTGGCCTGCAATGGCCGTTGCAAATAGCGAAATCGCTCGGTGAGCTGATTTTGGTGAGTGACTACAGCCCGCTGAAGGTCTGGTGGCAAGGTTGGGGACAAATCAGGAGCAGCCCAGTCAGCATGGATGAGGGACTCCAGGTAGGGCATCAGCATGGTGCTAAAGGCTACTGAAGCATCTACGGGCAAACCGGCACAGAGATTATCGACAGCCATAACGGTGACTTTATCTTGGCTAAAGGCATCTACAATTTCCTCGGTAATAGGGTCGTAGTCGAAGGCGGGGTGGTACAAATCTCCAGCGATGAGGCTACAGGCGACGCTGCCGTCGGGAGGGTCGCAACTGAGGTCGCCCACTACCTGCAATCGCTGGGGGCGATCCATCCACACATTCCGAAATGCAGGTTGAGGCAGGATTTTGGGAAATTGCGGTGCGTAAAACACGCAGTTCAGCAATACAGAAATATGTGGCAAAAGCTCCGGCAGAATGCTTTGGTGGCTAAAGGGATTCTCGTCATACTCAGCCGCATTAAATAAGCCTGCGGAATTTCGCAGTAGGTTAGCCTTTTGCAGTTCGCACTTAAATAGTCCACATTGCCCTGTATGAGCTAAGGCTTCTAAGTCTTTAAGCTGTACTGTTTGATGGGGCAGGTGGTCAAAAATTTCTGCTGCGCCCTGGCCCAGATTTCCCATTCCAGCGATGGCAAATACTATTGGATAATCAGCAATCCCAATTAGGTTAGGATCTTCTTGAATGGCCGCCGCTATTTCATCTAAATGAGCTAAAGCCGCTGATAGTTCAGGGTACTCATAAATCGGTTTAAGCTGACTGAATATTGAAGCCTTACCCTGAGCCTTCAAGCGCTGCCCAAAAGCCCGTAAGGTTTCTAGCATTCCGGCATGGCCAGCCGAACGCCCAAAAAATACCGTGCGTTGTCCCTGATGATTGGTAATACATTCATAATCTACCAGGGTAATGCCCCGATTCAATAACTCCTGCAAAATCCACATATTGCCCATCTGTCCTTTAATAACATGGGCAAAAACCAAATAAGTTTTATGGTCAATTAGTTGTTCAGGATAGACTTCCTTGATACACAGGATGATGTCAGCCGCAGAAAGATCTTCTTGAATAGTGACCCCTGCCGCGATGTATTCTGTGTCAGAAAAGACCCGTAGCCTGGAAGGTTGAACAAGAAATTTTACATAAGGAAACCGAGCCAGTACATCCCTTACATGATCAGGGATAAGCGGCGTTCTTGCCTCAAATTTTTGGTCATTTTCTCGACGAATGCCAATGGTAATTGGTGGGGTCATGGGTTTAAGGTTTGGGGTTTAGATCTGAGAGTTTAGGTATTTAGTCTATTTGAATCATTAACTAGTCAGTGGCAAAATCCAAAATCTAAAATTTCTACACTTCAACCAACCGCTGATGTCTAAAAAAGTCTTCATAGGAACCGCGATCGCGAATCAGTACCAGTTCTCCGTTGATGTAGGCTACTTCTGCTGGGTAAGGATGCAGAGCAAAATTCGTGAGGGAGTGGTTGAAACCGTAAGCACCGCAGTTGCGAATAGCGACGATATCGCTAATGGCGATGTCTGTTGGAAGCTCAACGCCACGCACTAAAACATCCACTGGCGTAGGCAACTGCCCCGCGAGTGTGGCTGGTTGGGTTGAGGAATTTTCTTTGCCCAGCACCTGCAAATATTTGCTGGCGTTTTGCATGGCGGGCGTGCGGTAGAGATTGTGAATACCGCCATGAAGAATGACAAATCGCTGGCCTTTGGATTCTTTGACATCCAGTACCTCGGCCAGGTAGTAGCCCGCTTCGCCTACTAGGTAGCGACCCATTTCGAGAATGCAGCGGTAGGGTTTAGGTACATCGGTAAAGCGCAATTTCAGTTCTTGCCCGAAAGCTTGGGTGTCAAACTCACTATCCACCGCGTTGTAGGCAATGCCAATACCGCCGCCAAAATCAAGAATTTCAATGGGCACACCACCTTGGCGCAGGCGATCGGCAATCTCAGCTGTATTCAGCCAAGCGTCTATAAGTTGCCGGTAGTCCAACACGTTGCTTTCCGTAAAGACGTGAATACCTTGCAGGTGCAAATTAGTGAGTGATTGCAAAGCACTAATTACCGAATCTAGTGACTCTTCATCTACACCAAATTTGCTGGCCCCTTGACCATTCATTTGGATGGGTTTGAGGGTATCACAAGTAGTTCCATCAACTCCCACATCACAGCTATTGGCTGTGCGAAAGGCCGGATTCACCCGCAGCAAAATCGGTTGAATGATGCTTTGCTGAACGGCTAACTCGTTCAATCGCCTAGCTTCACTAACAGATTCCACCACTACTAAACCGATGCCCTTTTCTAAAGCCGCCAACAATTCATGCCGACTTTTCCCTGGGCCAGTAAACACAATGTCCGCGACCGAAAAACCAACTTTCAAGGCAGTGATTAGTTCCCCTAAAGAACTGACCTCAGCCGCAGCTCCCATTTGAGCTAAGCGACGACAAATCGACAGATTGGCGTTGGCTTTGAGGGCATAGTGAAGTCGAAAATTAGATGGTAGGCAGCGCTCTAATTTATTGAACTGCTGCTCAATTTGGGCAAAATCATAAACATATAGCGGAGAGCCATAGACTTCCCATGCCCGATGTAAAACCTGGGCATCAAAATAATCGAATTGCATCACAAGTTCCCATGCAAGATATCTACATGCAACAAGTTCTTCTCACAGTCGGCCTGAAAAATACTGCAAAACCAAATCAAACTTTTTTAGAAATATCTTTCAGGAAGTTCAAAATAACTCAGCGTAGCCAAAGCTATGTCCTCAAGTAGAAAACGGACTGGCATTTGGAGATAAACATTTGGTAGAACTCTAGAGGTAATGATGGATTTGTTAGGGTGGTAGTGAACCTAAGCAACGATGCCTATGCCTCCCTGTCCTGATTGCACCTCTGAGCGAACCGTCAAGAATGGCCACATTCATACCGGCA
>Ga0224723_1000382_pt1 | contig 30796 bp, 25 predicted proteins | sample Balambano_FR2_Me_FD_161647 | JGI IMG/M metagenome (GOLD analysis project Ga0224723, IMG submission 161647) | Freshwater sediment microbial communities from Lake Towuti, South Sulawesi, Indonesia - Balambano_FR2_MetaG | ecosystem: Environmental > Aquatic > Freshwater > Lake > Sediment | place... | reverse complement strand
TGACGCAAATCTAGGGAGTAGGGCTTCATAATTTCGTTATAAGCTGAAAGTAGAATTTCATTTCTCTAAGTGTACTGTACTAGGCTGATAACCGCTATACCTATTTTCTTGACACGCTCAATATAGTTCGAGCAGTGCAGATAGATAAGATTAAGGGGAATCTCTAAGCTAGCACTCGCAGCCAAAAGAATAGCCTGATTAGATCTTAAGCCTGATCCCAATCAGACGAAGCATGAGAGTGGCTATAAAAAAGTGGCCGCAATTAAAGCAGAACGAGAAAGTAAATAGCTTAAACAATGCTAAATTAATATTTAACCAATGAATTAAGTAACATTAATAAGTAATAAGTAACTTTCATTGATAAGTTAGTGTTAAGTAGCAATCGAACCTGATTAACAAGAGAGTAATCCAACTAAGTAAAAATGCGTCCGTTAAAATTAAAACTAAATGACGCTTAAGAACATTAATCACTATGCTTATGATAAGTAAGCTTTGATGAATTAAGTATCTATCCTGGGAATCATTGGTAGAAGGGCAACTTTTCTCAAATGATTACTTCTATTGATTCAAACCCTTCTAGCGCAATTCCGGATTTTCCCTCAAACTAATCCATCGCTTCCTGAAATAAATAACAACCATAACAAGTTGCTGCAACAACTATTTGAAGCTCACCTCATACAATAGTTTGCCGCAATGAGTCATGGCAAATCAACTACTCAGAGGATTTTTGCTAGCCTCTGATGATTTGGTAATTTTAATGTGCGCTTAGATGTGATATAGTTAGCCGACACAAGAATTGAAAGCAGCTAAATTACGTATAGTTAACTATGCCATTGCCACACCCTCCGCTCCCCCGGAGGGTATTTCATTTAGTTCCTCGACAGCCAGGTTTTCAACCCGTCGGCTCTCGACAGGGTAATGCATTCCCTGCAAGTAGGATGACGCTATACCTGTGTTTTTGTTCCACAGTCTTAAACCAAGTCTTAAACCGACAACACTTCTGAGAGTGCAAGTGCAACTCACATTTGAAAGCAGTCTGACTGGAATAGCGATCGCTGACAATTTCTGTTAACGGCGTTGAACATAATTGAGAATACCACGAGCGATTGCTTCAGCCATTTGAGTCCGGAATCTTGAATTACTGAGTAAAGTAACATCTCGGTTTCCTGTCAAAAAGCCCACTTCTACCAGAACGGAGGGCATAGAAGTTTGAGTGAGCACATAGAAGCGAGCCTGTTTGATACCCCGGTCGGTCATCCCAGTAGAGTCGATGATGCTGTCTTGAATCGACTGCGCCAGCCCCGCACCCGAAGAGAAATAAAAGGTTTCTACGCCATTGGCGTTGACGGTAGCAGCGTTGGCATGGATACTGACGAAGTAGTCTGCACCAGATCGTTCTGCCAGAGCGACCCTGGGAGCCAGTTCGACTGTGCGAGAGCTGGTACGAGTCATGACCACTTCCGCTCCCTGCCGCTCTAACAAACTGGACACTTGTAGAGAGATGTCCAAAACGACATCTTCTTCTTCAATCCCGCCAATTCCAACGGCTCCTGGATCAGAACCTCCGTGTCCTGGATCAATAACGATCACAACTCGACCTGACGGAATTCGTGGTAGATCTCCTACCGGAGAGGGAGCAGAAGGTTGAGGTGAGGGTCTGTTTGGGGAGGGAGAGGGAGAAGGAGGACGGCTCACATTGGGTTGGTTACGTTCTCGTACAACGGTAGCTCGTAAGTCTTCTCGTCGCAACTGTCGTTCTAAATCTTCTGCGGTATTGCGATCGCGAAACAATCCAGCTTGCATTACATTGTCCCCATTCACGACAGTGCGAAACGCAGTTGGCACCAGTTCTCGCAACTTATCTTGTTGAGCCGTCGTTCGAGTTTGCACAATCACCCGATAAATATATTCTTGCTGTAAAGGTTCCGATGGACGCGATGGCGAAGGAATTGGGGAGGGAGCAGGGGGACGAGACGGCAAAGGAATTGGAGTGGGAGCAGCCACAGGGGGACGCGATGGCGAAGGAATTGGGGAAGGAGCAGGGGGACGAGACGGTAAAGGAATTGGGGAGGGAGCAGGGGGACGAGACGGCAAAGGTGTTGGGGAGGGAGAACGGGAAGGAGTTTGAGCAATTAAGGTCGATAAGTTTTGATCGTGCGTCAAATAAATGTGTCCAAGGGGTTGGCCCTGAAAAGTACGACGGGCTAAACGCCAACCTGGGTTAAGATTGATTTTAATAAAACCGTTAGTTACTCCGTTCGTTCTACCAATCTCCAACTGAGGTAGGCTACGATCGCGATCAGACGCAGCAACAAGTACCAAATCATTGTCTCGTCTTACCACTCGTAGCGTAAACTGCAATCCTAAATCCTGTCCGCCTGCCCGTACAGAGTAGCCATTACTGTCTGTACTGCGACCACAGATGCCAGTGAAGTCAAAATCGAGCAGTAACGGCTCTACTGTCGTTGGACTGCCACTGTTCTCTTGCCAACAGGTCTGGTGATTGCTAATTTGCTCCAGGATCAACAGTTGATGTCGGGTTTGCCCAATTGGCGAGGCAATAGCAATAAAGCGATTTTGATTCACTTCTTGTTGATCAAATTGGGCCGCTAATGTGGGTTTAGCAACACCCATATTTAGCGCAGTTATTGTGGTCGCGATTGCTAAACCAGTGATGTGATGGATAGTGGGCTTCATCTTCCTCAACCTTATTGAATTCGCTGTAGCGGTGAGCGATCGGCTAACTGTGCCAATTGTCTCAGGTGGGTTGAGGAATCGGATAGACGAGCGTTGAAGAGAATCAAGTGGAACAACTTTTCAGTTTTATCCGGAAGCAGAAAAGCTTGGAAAGTACCACGCCATGGCGTTTTAGGGAAGACGAAATTTTCTTGTGTTAATAATGCAAAGGTGAAATTGCATGGAGCAGTAGCCAATCTGTCATAGCCAGAGGCACTTCATGCAAGGAATCTCGTCATTCAATAGTTTATGTGATCTACATTTGAAGTTGATATACTGAAGCGATTTCCCTATCGTAAGAATTATGCGACTCGGTAAAGTGGTTAAATCCAACTCTCACTGTGATTATGTCGTTCAATTGGCTGATCAAAAAGAAGTTGAACAGCCTCCCCAACCAGAGGATTATGGCTTTGGCACCTTTGTCAAGTTAGAAGAGGCGTTGGGTAAGCATTGGGCAGTTGGCATTATTTATAATTCCTTGCTGGACAATCCTATGTTTGCTAATAGCGGCCCACGGTTATCCAGCGAACCCGATCCTTTGTTTACCCCTGATTTGATTTATGAAACCCGTACCTTACTAGGGGTTGTATTAATCGGTACGTTAGTCGGTAAAGGAGACGAGTCTTATGGACAGCATGGTATTCCAAGACAAGTCGTGCCTGTAAATACAAGTGTTTGGCGGATGATTCCAGAAGAGATTCATCGATTTCACCTGAATCGCGATCGCCATCCTCAATTTTGTTACTACAGCCATTTATTGAGATGCGGTGGCACCTTTGCGGCTCAGTTGACTCAGCAGGTCTTGGCAGAACTGGTAGAGAGTCAGTTATTCTCTGGTGCTGAGCACAGAGCCTTGGAAATTTTGTGCAAAGAAATGTCCTGGAAGAACACGATGGGGGCCATGCGCTAAAGTTACAGTTGCTCGACAAAAAACAAAAAACCGACAGTTTCCGTGAGGAGGCTGTCGGCAAGTCGTGTGTTCCCTGTTGATGACTCGGCTAGAGTTGAGTCTCCTTTAGTATGGCGGAATCCAGGTGTTCTAGTCGCGATCGCGATCATGTACTTTGGTGATTGTTCTCATGAAACTTAAGTGATTGATATCACCACACATAAATCGCTCTTACCCATCTATCTTTCAAGCCTAGATCCAAGACTTTAAAAGAATGTAAGAATGAAGTTAATATTTACAACATCAAACCGATATGAAAGAAAAAAACTATTCCTGGAAGGGTAGCCCCAATGCAGGGCGAGTGTTAGCCATAGTTGCAGCGATCGGAGCTATAGCGTTGGTACTGGCCGGATTCAGTAATTAGCTGCAACTCATCCAGGCGATTTCTTTGTTAATGTACGCTTTCGCTGACTCCTGGAACATGAGCCGAATGGCTGAAACTGTTGCGCTTTGATGACAAGTTAAATTCTCCAATTAATAAGGGGCATAATCAACGATGCCCCTCTTAATCTTTTGGTAGCTAATTTTCTGAAACTGCGGAATATTCGGATAAAATTCCGTATTCACTCTTTAATTCTGGTATGTTATACAACTCCGAAAAGCACAGAATTTGGTTAAAAGAGTGTTTTTACCGATATTTTGAGAAATTCAAGCACGTTACAAAAGAACTTGACCGTGATTCTCGATCTCGATAAATTTGGCTCTAATGGCTTCAATTCGTTTGCGATTCACGCCCAAATCTGATTGCCCTAAACGAGACGCAGAGCGAACATGAATGACTTTGGCGGTTGGATCTAAATAGAATTCAACATCATCCACAAAGCCCATCAAAGCGCTGGTAAACTCAGCGTAGAGGTAGTTTTCAGTCTCCGTAATCACCTTAGTACGCTCCATCGTGGCGATCGCGGCTTTCAGGTGAGCCATTGCAGTGGCTGGCTCTGACTGATAAGACAAAGGGTTAATGTAGTGTTCTGCATCGGTATCAGGGCTTTGGCTGGAAACACAATTTGGTGAACTGGGGCAGGCAGCAAGTTTATTATCTTTAACACCCAAGTTCGTCGGACGTTTTCCGGCAAAAGAGAAAAGGGGTTTCTTGTCTGAAGACATAGCAACGATTGAGGGAGAAGTAGATGGGGGAATGGGTTGAGCCAAAGTAGGAGTGATGACACTGCTGCAACTTAGGGCCCATAGGACGAATGAAAATAAAACAGTCAATCCAAATTTAGACATACACTGGTTCGATGCGGGTTCGAGTTTGCGAGTGGACAGCTTAACTAGCGCCTTAACCCATTTTCTCGTAAAACCTGATCCAATGCTCGGATTAACCACTGTGCGGATTCAGGATCTGTGACGCGATCGATCTCCATCAACAAATCCATTGCTTTGTTGTGCCAGGGCCAATCGGCATAAGGACAGACAAACGCATCATACCATTCAAAATCGCCCATGACGGCTGCCATGAAACTGGTTGCGCCAAACTGATTGCGTAATACTTCACATCGAGTGTGACAAACCCGACAAAAATGCATCTTGAAAGTTGCCGGAGCGGTTGTCAAATAGTCATATCCAATTGTTGGCATATGTACCTCTATATCTGACTAGAACCACAATAATTTGTTTTTTGTCAGTTGCAAAGATGGAACAACCCCTCAATCTGATCTATAGTCGAGGGATGCGTAAGTCCTACTTCTAACATTCATTGCCCTGAACAATATGTTTTAAGGTTGTGAGCGTTTCCAGGGTAATCAATCCACGACGATATCCCTTCTGGTTAGACATGCCTAGAGAAATGGGACTTCCTCGCTTGGGGTTACGATAAAAGCGAGGTGAAGCATTGACAAAGGTAATGGCGCTATTGACCGTCATGGCAAATTGGCGACTCTCTTGATAAGATTCGGTAGCCAAACAATCAGCATGTCCACTGCTATGTTGATTAATCCAGTCGATCGCCATTCCTAACCCATCTACTAACTTGAAGGCAACTGTTTTATTCAGGTAGGGCCTACTCCATTCCGCCGCCTCAGCTAAAACCAAATCGGGAAACTGGCTGACCAAATCTGTATCTCCTCGTAACTTATAGCCTTTTTCCCTTAAATCAGACCAGAGTAGGTTGAGTGAGGTGAGTGATTGGTGCTGATGCACCAACACCTTTTCGATTGCATTAATGCGATCAGGTTCGCTCATGTGACTATCACAAATCATCCAACGAACAACATCTAAATTTCCTGAAGGAGTCCAGTAGAGATAGCAATTTCCCATCGCTGTTCTCAAAACAGGGACAGTGGCTTGATGAACCACCTGCTGGACCAGACTAGGACGACCATAAGGGATGACCAGGTTAATAAATTGATCTTGTGTAATTAGATCCCGCACCAGGTTACCTTGATCAGAAGGCAGGAGTTGCAAACAATCAGGGGGTAAGTTGGCATCTTCGATCGCTAATCTCAGGGTTTCAATAATGACTTGATTAGAATGGCTGGCCTCGCTGCCACCTTTGAGAATCAAACAATTGCTCGTTCGCAAACACAATCCTGCCGCGATCGCCCCTAGTTCTGGAAAGGCTTCATAGACTAGAGCAATTACACCCAACGGCATCAATTGACAATAGGTTTGGCACTGATCAACTTGATACGGTGTATTCAAAACCTGTTGGATTGGATCTGATAATTCCGAGAGCCGCTGTAACAACTGAACCACGGCATCTAAGCGTTCAGGGGTTAGCTTTAACCAATCGAGGATCAAGTCAGGAACAGCCATCTCCCGGCTGGCTTCCAGGTCTAATGTATTCGCTTCTAGAATGTCATCCTGCCTCTGCTTCAACACATCAGCCATTTTTTGCAGAGCAGCACTGCGCTTAACCCCCCGCAAAGATGACCATGCTAAGGAAGTTTGGTGGGCACGATGGACTGCATCAACCACACTATGTGCTGTGTTCAAAGAATTTGTAGTTGTCATTGACCTAACGTCTACAAGCCAGCCAGAATACAAAGATCAAAAGAATCATCGCTAAAAAGGCAATGATCCAAAAGGCCGGGCTTGAGTTTAAGGGTGATTGCGTCGCAACTAGAAGGACAATGACGATTCCAAGCCCAACCAAGGTTAAGGGTAGATATCCACGACTCAGACTGGAACTAGCAGCACTCCATTGATGCCCTGTCCATCGCCAAGCTCTTTTATAGGAATAGTTCGTTGGTAGTTCTTCAATGACATACCCATTTTCTTGAAGCACAAAGAAACGTTGACAGCGGTTGCAGCCAAAGGCCTCAGTCAGAGTAATAGGGGTTAAGCGCCCTCGTCGGTGACAAGGACAGGGGTAGTCGAGGTTCAAGTCAATTTTTTGAGCTTTCTGAGGTTGCACAGGCAGCAATGGCACAAAGACTGAAGAAATTGGAAACTTAAGGGAGAATACCAGAAGAAAACCAGTTGGTTACTTCCACATGTGGCAATTTGTATCGTTGGCTACGACGATACAAGATAACCCTTACACCCTACTGTTGTCAGTTTGATTCTAGCATTCTTGGATTTAGTGGAAATCAGCACCCTGAGCAAAGCATAAAGTTATCTAAAGGCTCAAAACCAGGCATGACTAAATAGGGGATGGTTTTGGAGCAGCCTCCACATTGATAAGACCCGTGTCAAATAGGATCGGTCGATTGCTTTCTAAGCAAAGAGCAACAAAAGAGATGACGCTCTACAAAAATTGTTCAATTCACCTGCCAATGCCATAACTGAACTGACATTCTACTAAAAAGGAATGAAATTCTAAAAAAGCGGGCAACGCGATTCGAACGCGCGACATTCACCTTGGCAAGGTGACGCTCTACCACTGAGCTATGCCCGCAAATACTAAGCGCTTCTTAACGCTTTTCTAATATGCCAAATACTGACTCATATGTCAACCCTTGAAAATCGCGTTTCCTAGTTACTAAATCTGAGCTTATCGATCGCCATACTCTCATACTTCACACGTCGTTTACTTCAGCCGCGATCGCCTCCTTGAAGCTAGAGGCAGGCAGTTGAGAGTTGGCGACGCTGGGCAGGCTACCTACTGGGTAGGGTTCTGTGCCAATGGAGCGCACCTGACGCATCAAATTTGCCATTTCGATCGCGTTCATGGCATAGTCCCACCCTTTGTTGCTTTTGATCCCAGCCCGCTCCAACGCCTGTTGCATCGTGTCTGTGGTCAAAACCCCAAAAACAACGGGAACCCCAGTTTGAAAAGCGGCGGCAGCAATGCCTTTAGACACTTCTGCTGCCACATAATCAAAATGGGGAGTCTGCCCTTTAATTACGGCTCCTAAGCAGATCACTGCATCATAGCGATGGGTTAAGGCAAGTTGCCGAGCCACAAGTGGGATCTCGAAGCTACCGGGCACCCAGATGTAGTCAACTTGCGATCCCTGAGGGTTAGGATCGATACCGTGACGCTTCAAGCAGTCCTGGCATCCCTCCAGGAGTTTGCCAGTGATCAGGTCATTGAAGCGCCCAATGACTATTGCAAAACGTAAAGATTCAGTCTGAGCAAAACTACCCTCAAAAACTGCCATGATATTCCAGGATGGTGATAACGAGCGATTCCACTTTAGCTTAAACCACAAAGTAGTTTAATCCACCCACTATCAGCACCAGCCCAACCCAAAGCGCAGAACCTAACAGGATAAGACGCTTTGATTGATCCCAGTTTTGGGGAGAGGCGTAGGCAACGGGAACGCCAATCACCATTGCAAAAGACAAAAATACCAAGGCAGCTAAAGCCAATTGAAACAGAATCGTCATTAGATTTCCTCCCAGTGCAGCAATTGGGGGATGAGTAATCAGTCAAAGAACAGTTAATCCTGAGATTCAGTGACCCCCCAGTTAGTAAACTATCAGAAAGTGAACGCTGAATGCAGGAAAGCGAAGAAAGGAAAACAGAAAAATTGTTTAACATGCCACATGGATCTGATTCTTTGTCACACCACGGCTGATTTCGACACTTTGGGGGCTGCTATCGGGTTAACTCGATTGAAACCAGGAGCCAAAGTCGTGCTGACAGGTGGATCTCATCCAACTGTGCGAGAATTTCTGTCTCTCCATCGGGATGAATTTGCTCTGATTGAGCGTCGCTCGGTCACGGTTGAGGAGATTCGATCGCTCACCGTGGTAGACACTCAGTGGCGCGATCGCTTGGGTAAAGCGGCTGAGTGGTTAGATTTGCCGGATGTAGAGGTGACAATTTATGATCACCATCTGAAAGCAGGGGCAGGGGATGTTACCGCGCAGCAGACGTGGATTGAGCCAGTCGGTGCAGCCACAACTTTAGTGGTCGAGCAATTACAGCAGCAGAGGATTGGATTAACTACCAGCGAAGCCACGGTCATGGCTCTGGGCATCCATGTGGATACCGGATCACTAACCTTTGATCACACAACGGTACGGGATGCAGCAGCATTAACCTGGCTAATGGCACAAGGGGCCAGCTTAAGAGCGATCGCCGAGTATGTCGAACCGGGATTATCTCCGCAATTACAGGATTTGCTAACTGCTGCCCTGGCACAGTTGCAAACCGAGCAGGTGCAGGGATTAGCGATCGCCTGGGTTTGGCTCCCCTTGGAGGAGCATGTAGATGGACTATCCAATCTAGCTTCTCGGATCATGAGCTTGACAGAGACAGATGTGTTGCTCTTGGCTACCAGTCATCCCACCGGAGAAGCCGGAGTTGCACGATTAACCCTGATTGGTCGATTACACGGCGGTTCTTCCGGCGCGGCTCAGCTTCAGCAGCTTAATCTGGGTGAACTGTTTGCTGATCTGGGCGGCGGTGGCCACGCCAAAGCTGCTGCTGTCACCCTGCGGACAGACAACCCCCAAACGGTCTTACAGCAAGTGTTAGATGCCATTAAACAGCAGGTGCCTCATCCCCCGACTGCACAGGATTTGATGTCGTCTCCAGTCCGCACGATTCGACCCGAAACGACGATCGCGGAAGCCCAGCGAATTTTGTTGCGGTATGGGCATTCTGGACTCTCTGTAGTAAACGACCAGGATCAACTGGTTGGCATTATTTCTCGCCGAGATATCGATATCGCGCTGCATCATGGCTTTGCTCATGCCCCTGTCAAGGGATACATGACTCCTAACCTGAAAACCATTACGCCCGAAACTAGCTTGAGCGACATTGAGGCTCTGATGGTAACGTATGACATTGGTCGGCTGCCTGTGTTGGATCGGGGTAAGTTAATCGGTATTGTCACCCGCACAGATGTGTTGCGACAAATACATCAAGAAAAGCTGATTGGCAGTCCTCAAATTACCCTACAAAGCAAATCAGTTTGTCCGTTACCCCAAATTGTCTGGGCGGGGTTGCGCGATTGCCTGCATCCTGCTCTTTGGCAAGTGTTGACGATCGCTGCTGAGACGGCTCAGTCAAGAGGCTGGCAGCTTTATCTGGTGGGAGGAGCCGTGCGGGATTTAATGCTGGCGACCCCAGATCAAGTGCTGCTGCTGAAGGATATCGATCTGGTCGTCGATGGTTTCTATCAAACAGCCGACTCTGGAGCGGGAGTAGAATTAGCCAAAGCCTTACAAGCAGCCTATCCCGCTGCCCGTTTAGATGTCCACGGTCGCTTCCAAACGGCTGCTTTACTGTGGCACAACGACCTCGAACTTGACTCTTTATGGATTGACATTGCTACCGCCCGGACAGAGTTTTATCCCTATCCGGCCGCCAACCCGGAAGTCGAAGCCAGTTCGATTCGGCAGGACTTATATCGTCGGGATTTTACGGTGAATGCCTTAGCGATCCGCTTAACCGCTCCCCGACAGGGAGAACTGCTGGATTTCTTTGGGGGATTGGTCGATTTGCAAGCAGGACAAATCCGCGTCCTCCATGCCAATAGTTTTATCGAAGATCCAACTCGAATTTATCGAGCCGTGCGGTTTGCCGTGCGGTTGGGGTTTCAAATTGAAGCCCAAACTGAAGGTTATATCCGTCATGCGATCGCCAGTGGCATTTATCATCGCATTCAGACAGAAATGGATAAAACCCCCGCCTTACAAACACGCTTGAAGCGGGAGTTAAAACTGATTTTGCAAGCACCTTACTGGAAACCAGCGATGCAACTGCTGGCTGATTTAGGGGCGTTGAAATGTCTGCATTCTGATTTAGAACTGACAGATGACCTGTGGCGACAGATGCGACGGGTCGATCGCTACCTCAAACGGTTAGATCCCCATCACACGCTGGAACACTGGCAATTGTTGTTAGAGGTCATGCTACTGGAGTTACCAGAGGGCGATCGCCTCAAAGTGGTAGAAAACTTGCAACTGCCCGCAGACAGCATCGATCGCTTACAGCGCTTTAGTCAGATACAAACAGAGATCGAAAACAAACTACCCACCTATCAGCAGCCCAGCAAAACTTTTCAGATCCTTCGACCTTTAGATCTGGCAACCCTGATTTTGTTAGCAGCCAACAGTTCCCGCTCGACTCGCAAATGCATCTGGCGCTACTTGACCCAGTGGAGTGGGGTAAAACCACTTTTAGATGGGCATGACTTAAAACAGCTTGGCTATAAACCTGGCAAAACCTTCAAAGTAATCCTGGATGCCCTACTTTATGCCACTTTAGACGGCATCGTGAGCGATCGCTCCCAGGCTGAAACTTTTCTCACACAACACTTTCCGCTTCAAAGCTCAACAAAATCGTAAACGACAATTCCTGTATCGGGATCGTTGGCTACTGCCACATAACCCGACTTCACCATGTCTTGCAATGCCATCTCCACCTGATCAAACATCACCCCTGTATCCAACACCCCTTGAGTGACCGACAATTTGCCACCCCGCGCCTGAGCCGCCTTCAGTAATTTCAACTTGATCTGATCTGGGGTGAGGGCGATCGCTCCTGCTCTTGGGTCATGCCCTGAAGCTGGTGCTGCAATTCCACTCGCTGATTTCAAGGTATCTGGTGAGATCACCAGTTGAATGGTTGGTTGGGCTGCATACCCCGGTTGGGTTGTCCCCAGTCGCGCTCTGGCCCTGGCATTGTGCTCATCCACCATGCCCGGAATCAGAAACAAATCGACAAACTGACCAAAGCCAAACATGCCCCAGGTAAACAGCCACACTAATCCCGTGAAAATCTTACCGTTGTAGAGACGGTGAAACCCTGCCAATCCCAAAAACCAGGTTGCCCAGAGAATATAGCTTGTGCTTTTTTCGTTCATGTGTCCTTAAAAGTCGGTTGGAGACGAGTGAGGAGGTGGTTGAAGAAAAGCGATCGCTCTCCTGTTCTGATGATAGAAACTGATTTCACAAATGAGCAAGAATTCATAGCCTTAATGAGTGATGATTTTGGGGAGCGTGGGCTGTGCCCACGCTCCCCAAAATCATTGCTTGAATACCGCTATCCAAGAATTGAAGACACTTTTGTACAGAGCAGCAAGCGTAGAGCAAGCAAATGACACGACCCCCAATTTTGCAACCTGGACAAAGTTACACCTTTCGGCACTACTTTGAGTTGCCGTTTGAGCCTGATGATATTTTGGCGGAACTGGGCTATACCCTTGACCGTGCTGAACTAGAGTTTGCTCGGTATACCGGAGCACTCGATCGGCTAAGCGAGTCGCAGCGCCGCATTCGAGAGAATTTGCAGTATGTTAGCCTCACCAGTGAACAGGCACGACGAGAACTATTAGTTGCTCCAATCATCACTGATTTGTGTTACTACACTCACTCCCAACTCCGAATTGAGTATCCGCTGGTAGTGAATGACTGGCTGAAAGGGAGCCTGGATTATTTGGTGCGGGCGAACAATACACTGCTGGTGGTAGAGGCAAAGAACGACGATTTAGCTCGCGGCTTTACCCAATTGGGAGCGGAGTTAATTGCGTTAGATCAGTGGTCAAACCCAGAACAACCTATCCTCTATGGAGCCGTAACCACAGGTGATATCTGGAAGTTTGGACAACTCCACCGTCTTGAAAAACGCATTGTACAGGATATCAACCTCTATCGAGTGCTCGCTGATGTTGAGGAACTCATGCGAATTCTGGTTGCAATTCTCATGCCGCAGCTATCCCTATAAAGCAGACAAGGGGCTTAAGCCCCTGGTTCGATCAAATCTGTCCTACAAATCAGTTGCCTAACGCTGCTATTGGGCTGCGCTCGGAGCAACCGTTGTTGCATTTGGCACCAATCGACCGATCGCCTGTTTAGCCAGAGTTTGCAGGAAGGCAGTCCGTTGATTGTCCTGGAAGACCGCTTGTAGGTTTTTCACCAGGCGATCGAACTGGAAGGAGTCAGTCGCCAAGACCGGATTCAGCGTTTGTTCTTCAAAGTAGCTAACCAAACTAAGTCCAGCGAGGCGAGTCAGATAAGCCGCGCCGATCCCTTGCATCAAGCCCCCTGCCACATAAGTCAGAGTATTGCTTTTGAGCAGCGGAGTCACTGCCTGACTAGTCATTTCTACCAAACCCAACTTAACCATCTGACTGGCTAGGGTAGCTGCGATCGTCTTAGCTTGTTCCAAAGAGAACTTCTGTTGGTAGAGTTCGCCTAAATCGACGATCATTTGGGTATTGATAGCAGCCGTTGCTACCAGATCCAGGGTAGGAACCGGGTTAGCAAAAGCAGCAGCGGCGGCGATCCACTGGGCTTGCTCGATTTGAGGTAAAGCGCGATCGCGGCGGAACTGGTTCAAATCCTTCAGGATCGTGGTTCGCAAGGACAAAGATTGACGCTGCACCGTATTACAAACTAATGCCTGAGACTCAGTTGCTAACAGGGTTTGCAGGCGTGCGGTTAAGGCAGTCAAATCAGCAGCAGGTTGTTCAACCAGTTCTTGCACAGAACCATCTGCCTGGTATTGCCGTACTTTTACAGGAGCAGGTTGGGTGGCGATCGCCAACACATCTTCTGCATCCAGTAACTCTTTGACGCGCTGGCGCAGTTGTTGCAGAATCACGGGGCGATCGGCGGGTAAGTATTGATCTTGCTTATTAAACAACAGCAGGACACGCTGAGGGCGATCGAGCAATGCTTGAATCGATTGCATTTCACTGCTGGTCAAATCACCCGTTGTCACAAACAGCACCAGATCAGCCGTCTGCCCATCAGTATGTTCGGCTTCAACTGGCATCTGAGGAAATGTTAGTGCTGAAGAAGCATGGTTCTGAGCCGAAGGCTGAGAAAATTGCTGGCTGAGTTGCTGCACTAAGGTTGTCTTGCCAACAGCACGGTTGCCCATGATAGCAAACCGGATTTGCTGGCGATCGAGGTCTGCTGTCAAATCAGCAAGTTGCTGTCGTAACTCAGCAACCTGAACTGAACTAGAGCCAACCGATTGCACTTCGTCTATCAATTGATTAAGCAGAGACTCTACTTCTGCCAGAGTTTTTTCCACCTGCGCTCGGTTAGCGGGTGGAGTTGGTAACTTCAAATCAAGCGGTGGATCAAACTGGTGTTTTAGCCACCAGACCCCAGAACCCAGGGCGATCGCACCCCAGAGCAGGGTGCCCCCAAGGTGGGTTGTGGCAGGGTGCAGACTCTCAAAAATCCAACCACCGACGACTAGACCGAGTCCGCCAATCAGAATGGGTCGGCGCAGCATAAAAGCCATTGATTTGCCCAACAATTAGATAATGTGAATGATTGATCCCAGTATAGAAGGTCCGATTTAGTTTCAGCGCGACGGAAAACCCACTTCTGCGTTCGTAATTCCCCCTGCGGAGCAGCGATTGATGACGAATTACAGCAGATCGGGCATCAAGCATCTATCGAATTGACATTGCAAACAAAAATAGGGTGCTGGCAAAAACCAACACCCTATCTCAATCTTTGCCCAATATGCTTCTGTCTGATATGCATCTGTCCAGCAAAGACTGAACTAAGCCAAACTTGCAAATGGTGGCGGGGAGCGGATTTGAACCACTGACCTTCGGGTTATGAGCCCGACGAGCTACCAGGCTGCTCTACCCCGCGTCGCTATTGCCGCGTTTCACTCAATCTTTTTAAGTATAGATGATTTAAGTAGAGAGTGACAAGTCTCTTGAGAAATTAAGTTATCTCACTGCACTTACCTAACTTTGGTCAACTTTGGCAACCCTGATAAATGGTAAGACTGACGTATTTCGTGCAAAAATCAGCATCTTGGGGAATGTGGTGAGCGTTTTGCCCCGTCAATCCTCTGACTACTTAAGTCATATTTTTTTAAATTGCGATCGCCACAGATTACCCCACCGCCCACGGCTCCTCCCCTGGGCAAGGAGAGGTTGGGAGGGGTGATCTGACGGGTTTACCAATCAAATTGGTATAAGACATAGATATAGCTGTAACCACTTTTCTTAGGACGTTTTTGTGGAGGCGCGGCGCGCCCCCACAAAAACGTCTTTGTCCTAACCGCCGTGGCTACGGCTATAGCTTTAGAGATCGTTTGAAAACTTCAAATAGCCAGCAAGTTTTTCCTGGTTAGGAGAGCACGAGATTTTGATTGAAATTTTCGAGAAGCTGTAGTATCATTGTCATTCTCATTGATTAGCTTGGTCTTTGCTTAGTTGGCGAGGTTATCTCCATTTAGGGAGATCTCTATTTCCTTCAGAAAGCAACCGTGCTTTGGTTTTTATAGATTCAGTTTCTTTATAGCAGTCCCAAATTGTTTTTGTGAAAAGCAATCTTATCTGGACAAAGGGCTAATCCTCTTTTCCTCTGTAGGGTTACCTTTTCATAAATTATTCAGTATTGCTAAGGACAGTGATGTATTTTCCAGGGCTTTTTGCTTTTTAGAGGGTGTTTGAAAAGGTTCTTACACTACCGAAGGTGTAAGGAGCATGTCACTTTTGTAGCCCACACCCTAGACCCCCTCCCGCTTTGGGAAGAGGGACTTCAATCCAGTTCCTCTTCTCCCAGGTCAGGAGAAGGGGCTGGGGGATGAGAGCGATATGCAAAGGTGACATGCTCCCAAGGTGTAGAGACTTTCTCAGAGCGGTCTAGGATAGCATTTGGGCAAAATTGTAGCAGTTGCAGCGCTTCTTTTATCCAAATGTTTCGCTCTTACGAAAGCCTGCAAAAAATCCTCTTAAATCTAGAAGAACTGTTGATTTGGCATCACATACTTAACATTAAATCATATGTTGGCTGCTTTAATTTGCTCTTTGGAGTTAGAGGGTGTTTGAAAAGATTCTTTACCCTTACGGAGGACTCTAGTTACCTTTAAAGCATTCTCTTAGTTTTGAAGAAGATGCTTTAAGGTCTTATCGATTTTCGATAGGTGAAAGGGCAAAGCATCTGGGTTGATTTTTTTGGTTATTTTAGAGGTTATTATCCATAGCTTGCTTCTCGTAGGGTATGCTTTACCCGCAGGGATTATTAGCTCTTGTCAATACCCTCAAAGATGTAGGCGACTGTTTTATTTCTCAGGATGCTTCTTATCTAAACTCATATGGATTTGTTGGAGTACCAGGCAAAAGAATTGTTCCAGCAGATGAGTATTCCGGTCTTGCCTTCCCAGCGGATTAGTCATCCCAAGGAACTGAAGGATTTAAAGGTTCCTTACCCAGTTGTGTTAAAGTCTCAGGTTTACGCGGTAGGTCGAGCCAGGGCAGGTGGAATTCGGTTCGTTGAAAACACCATTGATGCTGTTGCTGCGGCTCAAGCCATTTTTCATCTAGAAATTATGGGACAGTATCCAGATGTTGTTTTAGCAGAGGCAAAGTATGACTCTGTCAGTGAGTTTTACTTAGCAGTCGTACTGGATTGCTCTTCTCGCCGCCCTCTCTTATTAGGGTCTCAACAAGGAGGGGAAGCGGTAAGGATGGCAATTGAGGGGATGCAGCACGTAGTTGTTGATCAAGAATTCTCGCCGTTTTATGCTCGTCGTTTAGCCATCAAGATGGGACTACAGGGCGAACTGCTTTGTTCGGTTAGTTTCATTCTAGAAAAAATGTATCGGCTATTTGTCCAGAAAGATTTAGATCTAGTAGAGATTAACCCTCTGGCCATTAGCTCAACGGGTCAAGTGATGGCATTGGATGGCAAGGTGGTAGCAAATGACTATGCCTTGTATCGCCATGAGGATTTAGCTGTTTATCAAGCTCGCAATTCCTATCTTTTCAAAACGATCGCCAATACCTTCTCCAAGGTAGAGTGGGTCAAATTGGAAGGGAACATTGGAATTCTTTGCAATGGGGCTGGGTTAACGATGGCGACATTAGATTTAGTAGCCGCAGCAGGTGGGAAGCCTGCAGGTTTTGTTAATTTGGGCGGCGAGTGCAGACATGATCTACCTCCAGACATTCTCCTTTCCCAAATTGAACAGGGCTTAGATGTGATGACCCAGAATCGAGGCGTTAGAGTTGTTCTCGTTCATCTTGTAGGAACTGTGGTGTCTTGTGCTCAGATTGCTACGGCGATCGCCTCTCACTTGCGGCATCGACCCGTAGGGCAATCGGCTCCGGCTTTAATTGTGAAGTTAACTGGACGAGAGGTGAAACAAGCCAGGGAAATTTTGTCAACCTTGCAGGTCGTTCTAGCAGATAATCTTGATGTCGCCATTGCTCAGGCGATCTCTGTGGCCAAAGCCAAACCTTAATTGCTCATGGTTTGATGGCACGATCGCGGCTCGATCTCTTTCCAGCCAACTATTTTGCGCTCTCAGGGAGAATCATTGTGAATTTTACTGCCAATAGTAGGGTTTTGGTTCAAGGTGTTGCTGAACCGCTTGGAGAAGTATATATACCGATGATGCTAGACTATGGAACCCCCATTGTGGCTGGAGTTTCACCAGGATTTGGCGGTGCAGAAAAGTTTGGGCTTCCTGTGTTTGATTTGGTAGAGATGGCCATCGCCCATGTGGGTATGGTAGACACATCCGTCATCTTCGTCCAACCCTACGGACTGATGGATGCTGCTTTGGAGGCGATCGCAGCGGGTATTCGGCAACTCATCTTAGTAACAGAGGGGGTGCCTCCTCTGGATACAGTACGGCTAATTCGGCGGTCTGAGGTCACAGAAACCTTAGTAGTTGGGCCAGATTCACCAGGAATCATAGTACCTGGACAAATTTTGTTGGGCACACATCCGGCTGAATTCTACACACCCGGCCCGGTTGGATTAATTAGTCGGAGTGGCACGTTAACCTATGAGATTGCCCGTGAGTTGACTCAGGCTGGCTTTGGGCAGTCCATTGCCGTTGGTATTGGTGGCGATCGCATAATTGGCTCATCGTTTCAGCAGTGGCTACAAATCTTAGAAGAAGACGACAAAACCGAGGCAATTGTTTTGATTGGCGAAATTGGGGGAGACAGCGAAGAGGAAGCGGCTCAGTACATTGCAGAGGCGATCGATAAGCCCGTTGTTGCCTATATTGCAGGTTTGACGGCTCCTAAAGGGCGAACAATCGGACATGCAGGTGCGATCATTGCATCTCAATTAGCCGAGTTTGGCTCTGAAATTGGTACAGCCGAGAGCAAAATTAATGCTTTGCAACATGCTAGAGTGCCGATCGCTAAAAGTCCGGCTCAGATTCCCCATCTGATTCAGAAGGTACTGCATTTCGTAACTCGGTGAATGCTGGCTCAGTCCCCTGTTACTGGACTGTGACTAAACGAGATTCGGCAAGTTTTGCTACCCAGCCTTCTAAATAAGCTTGATTGGCTCGTTGCTGATCTGGATCGGAGGTATCCAGAGGGTAAGGCATCAATCCCAGGATGGCGGCTGTAGTGACGCAAAACATAGATTTTTGGAAGCTAAGGCAAATTTTCACTCGCAGGTCATCTTCACCTCGCACGCTCTGCAAGTAGAACTGATGTAAATAATCGGGTAAGTAATGCCGCATATCTTGCATCAACAAGGTGGGCGGAATTCCCGCTCCACCGATAGGCAGAGGATCAGCAAACAAAGCGCCATAATTAAAATCAGCTTGATCCTGTGAGATTTGCTGCGCTTGGGCATTGTAGGACACGGTGCCAAAGAATGGGAAGGAGCGGAAGAAGACCGCTTCAACATAAGGCACTGCCGTATCCATTAGAAATGTAAGACCCGCAGATTTGGGGATAATCTCATAATCCTGCCCTCGAATTGAAACGGCATACGTAATCGGTGTCGAAGCAGCATCAACTAACCCCTGTTTGACGTGGGCAACGACATCTGCGATCGTCGTAATCTCGCCTCGATCGTAGCGATCAGACAGCTGCAGAAACATGGGACTCATGATTCTCCAGAATTGTCCGAGCGCGCTGTAATAGCACATCATTCGCACTTGTTCTGGCAGAAAGCCAGAAAACAGGCGATGCAGCCCTTGCATGGCTGGATTCCCCTGAAGCTTTGCCTGAATCGCAGCAGCGGCTTGTTGGGCAAAATCTTCTGTATCTAGATAGGCATCAATCCCACCTCCACCATGCCAGAACATGGCTTTCATGCAATATTCAGCAAATTCGTAATTAATCCGATCGTGCCACCAGTGGCGCAGAAGTTTAGGGAGGGTAACCTCCCCATTGAAGTACTTGAAAAAGGGAAACAAGACGAGAAACTGATGCTCGGAAATGTAGATCAAATTCCGCCAGTAGGCATCTAGAACGACTCCATAACTTTTGAGAATGCCAACAACTTCCACAACGTTTTCTGGTGTGTCGGGCAACAATGCACCGCCCCCTTGCAGGCGATTGAGAATCGGAGTCAAAAGATGGGATTTAGATGCTAGGCTGACCATAAGAAAAGATTAGAGGGATTTCAGCAGGGACAGAAGTGATAAGGTACGTGAATTAGCTGGATTGAGAGAGATGCGTAATTGCAGCAGGAGTTGGGAGTTCTGGCTCTGGTTCAGCAGGCAGAGCTGGTGATTGAGCCGCCACTACTTGTTGCACAGATTGCCCTAAAACCATTGTTGTTTCCAGGCTCCATCGCATCATCCAGTTGGGTTGGAGACCTAAACAGATGACTAACATAGCGATCGCAATGGCTGGAAGGCGATCATGCCAGTACACTCTGGGCAGGTTGGCTAACGAATCAGGCAAGCGTCCGAAAAAGGTGCGGTTAATCAAGTTGAGGAAATAAACCGCTGTCAAAGCGGTGCCCAGCATACAAAGCAAGGTTTGTACTGGAAAAACGGGAAAACTGCTGCGGTAGACGATGAACTCGGCGATAAACCCAACCATTCCTGGGATACCAGCACTGGCCATCGCAGCCACCACCATCAAACTGCCAATCACAGGTAATCCTTTTTCAGGAGCCAGTAGTCCCCGCAACACATTGACATCTCTGGTGCCCGTTTTGGCGTAGACCACACCCACCAGCAAAAACAGCAGGGCTGAAATCAACCCATGACTGACCATTTGCGCCACTGCTCCCAGCAGGCTGAGAGGAGTCGCAGCGGCGGCGGCGAGGATAACGTAGCCCATGTGACCCACAGAACTGTAAGCCACAATCTTCTTCATGTCTGACTGGGCGATCGCTGCAAAAGAGCCATAGAGCACACTGAGAACGGCCAGAGCTGCCAACCCTGGGGAGAGCGCCTGCCAGGCCTCTGGAAATAATTGCAAGCCAAAGCGCAGCAGCCCATAGGTGCCCAGTTTGAGCAATACCCCTGCCAACAATACTGAAGCAGGCGTAGAGGCTTCAACGTGAGCATCCGGCAACCAGGTGTGTAAGGGGACGATGGGGATCTTGATACCAAAGCCAATGATCAATAGAATCAGCAGAATTAGTTGCGTATTGAGGGGGAGGGTGTGCGATCGCAACATCGCCAAATCAAACGAAGCCGCACCACTCAGAAAAGCTAAGCCAAAGAAGGCCGCCAGAATCAAGACTCCTGATACTGCTGTGTAGATGAGAAACTTAGTTGCAGCATAGCCTCGACTGGCACCGCCCCAGATTGCAATCAGCAAATAGAGCGGAATCAGTTCCAACTCGTAGAACAAGAAGAACAGCAACAAATTTTGGGATAAAAATGCACCAGCCACCCCAGCTTGCAAAGTCAACATCAGCGTGTAATAGAGACGGGGCCGACCGATGCGCGTATCACCGCTATAAATTGCTACCCAGACTAGCAAACTATTCAGCACCACCAAAGGTAAGGACAGTCCATCTACACTCAATTGATAGGAAAGCCCCAGGGAGTCTAGCCAGGGAAGCGATTCTTGAAACTGCAAACCGGGATTGCCTGGATCGAATTGACTTAACAGAACAAGAGTCCACAAGCATACAGCCGTCGCCGTTAGTAAAGCAACCTTCCGAGTTGTCTCAACTGATTGGGGTTGCGGCATTAAGAAGATCACCAGAATTCCTGCGATCGGTGCCCAAACTAAAGCACTCAACATAGTGGTTGTCCGTCCCTATGGAAGATTGGCAGAAAAAATAGTGGAAGCTGGCACTGAAAAAGACCAGATCAAGGCTGTCGCTCCCAGAATGACCCCCAAAAACAAGGTCAACAGGTAATTGCGAGATTGTCCTGAAACGGTATATTTCAGGCTTTCCCCACCCAAGATAGAAGCCAGTCCAACAAAGTTGACCATGCCATCGACGATGAAGCGATCGAACCAAGCGGTTAATCGTGATCCCTGCTGCACAGCCAGTACAACACTCAGTCTATAAATTCGGGCAATCCCGAAATCATTCGCCAGAATCTCACGCACAGATTGCCAAACCCAGTCCTTGGGTTTGACAGAATTGGGATTGAGATAGAACCAACCACCCGCCAAACAACCCACCAAACTAGACAAAACTAAACTCGCTAAAAGCAGTCCGTCCAGTTCACTCCAAGCGGGGAGCAATTGCCACTGCCACAGCATGACAGGTACGAGCAAGACCACGATAGTGAGAGACACCATCGGCAGAGCCATTGGCCAGGGCACTTCAGGAGCGCGACGAGTTTTAGGTTGCGGTTGTCCGGCAAACACTAATCCGAAAACCCTGGTTAGATTAAAGGCGGTCATCGCGTTAACTGCCAGCAAAACACCCACAAACCAGGGGGATAACATCCAGAAATTGTGGGCAAGTTGCAGCATTGACCAAAAGCTTCCCAGAGGAATCAAGCCAAAGGAGGCGATCGCGCCTACTCCATAAGCGATTGTCGTGGCTGGCATGCGAGAGCCTAAACCTCCCATTTCGGTAACATCTTGAGTGCTTGTGGTGAGAATTATCGAGCCTATACTCATGAACAGTAAAGCTTTGGCGACGGCATGGGTGAAAAGAAACAGCAAGGCGATTTCATCTTGCTGCATCCCAACTGCCAGGAACACTAACCCCAAATAAGCGCTAGTGGAGTGGGACAGCACTCGCTTAATGTCGATTTGAGCCAGAGAAACCAAAGAGGCCCCGATCGCAGTCATCGTACCCAGAACCATGAGGGTCGTCAGAGCCACAGGCGACAAAGCCAAGACGGGCTGGAGCTTAATCAAAACATAAGCACCACAAGCCACCACTGCCGAATTCCGCAGAATAGAGGCCGGATTTGGTCCTTCCATCGCTTCATCCAGCCACAAATTCAAGGGAAACTGAGCACACTTTCCGGTGGGCCCAGCGATCAACGCCAACCCCAAAAGGGCAGCCGTTAATGGAGCAACTTGCGCTGATTGCGACCAAACCTGTAAGTCAGTAAAATTCAGGCTACCTGCCAAAGTTGATAAAGCAACGACCCCCATTAAGAGCAACAAATCCCCAACTCGCTTGGTCAAAAAGGCATCTCTGGCGGCGGTTACAACTAAAGGCTGAGCATACCAAAAACCCACCAATAAATAGGTGGAGAGCGTTAGCATTTCCAGTAGTGCATAGCTGAGGAACAACGAGTCACTCAGAACAATTCCGCTCATGGCTCCTTCAAAAAACCCCATAAGTCCATAGAAGCGTGCTAAAGCCCAATCCTTTTCCATGTAGCCCAAAGCAAAAATCTGAGCAGTCAAGCTCAGCGCTGTCACTAACAATGCTGCGCCCACACTGACTTGAGAAACTTCCAAGGAGAATGAAATTGAGAAGTCTGGGAGGTCGAGCCATGAGAACAACAAGCGAACTGGTTCTTGACCCCATACTGCCCAGACCAACAAAGCACTGTGAACAAGTGCAACGACAGTCATCAAGATATTAAAGTAGGCAGCAGGTCGAGAACCAGTGCGGCGGATTAGTCCAACTGACCAAGGTAAGGTCATGACAGCACCAATCAAACCATATGCAGGCACCCACCAGCTTGACTCAAGCAAGAACTGTGTCATTGGGGTCATCCTTAAACGGGAAAGCAGACAGAGAATGAGATGCAATTGAAAAGAGCCTCAGACCAGCCCTTCCTCAATCCAGACAAAAGGCACTGCTTAAACAGAGGCACCTTTGAGATAGGAACGTTGACTGGATTCAAGTAAGGTATCTCCTCAAAAAATGTAAGGTAATTTTAACATTTGTAAATCCACTTTAAGAAATTATCCGATGGTGCTGTCAGAGCAGTTATCACAGCCCACCATAGGAGAGCCAGTAAACCGATAAGAACAAAGAGATATTTAAACTTTTATTAGAAGCATCGTAGCATTTCATCCATCTTTTGCAACAGTTAAAGAAGGATTAAGTTAGGTGTTGTTTGTTTAAGTGAGATAGTTACGCAATTCAGTTCCTAACCGTGTTATTTCACTCGGTTCAAATGCCATTGAGATTATATCGAAGACAAGGGTTTTGATTGGTATAAGAGCGATCGCTCTGAATCAAACCACTAATTTGAAATAATTAGAAAAATCTGAAAAAAATAGCACACCTTAAAAGAGCATGAATAGTCACTTGTTGATTCCGATCTAAACATTTCCTTACACATCTTCACTGAATAGAACAAATTGAAACATCTATCAAATCCTCTAAATTTAACTTGAAAAAGCTTGACCTGTACCAATCTTTAAGGGCAAGTTTTTGAGGGGGAAAATGAGATTTATGTATTCTTTTCATGGTTTCAAGTTATTATCAATTGGCTTATCACACACTTACTTGGAAGGAGTCTTGAGCGAATTTAGCAATTAATTCACAAGAGACAGATGGTATAGTTAAAGGATTACGAGGTTCCAATTAATCAGGATTAGTTGAAGCTAGTTATTTCATCTAAATGGGTAAAGCGTATCCTATCTGATATCTGTTTACCCTATTTACCTGTTAACTCGCAGGCAAGCAATCAGCATAAACGTGTTCGCAGTACACTTTGTACTTAACACTTGGGCAGGGATTGATGCCAGCACCTGGAAATTTAATTCAACTGCTTTGCCCTGGCAATTTCTGTAGTTTTTTTACAGTTCAAGGCTTGGTTGAAAGCTATGCAGATGAAGAATTAGGTGAGCTATCCTCTTCTTTGAAGAGGGACAAGGGGGTTATATTAACTTGTTAATTTATAATCCTTAACCTGACTATCAGGCTGAGGAAGGTACAAGTATAAGCCCTGCTCATAACACGTATTAAAAACAATCACTTCAGATTATATTGCAAAGGGGGCCATCCCCCCTGTATTGTTAAATCTGGGAATTCAATGGTGTCAATAACTAATCATTTGGTTTTCTCGTCAAAAATTTCAAAATCGGATGGTTCGCAATCTGATTTTTCTTGCAGGAGATAAGGAATGCCAGTTGCTATCGGCATGATAGAGACCAGAGGCTTTCCTGCTGTTGTCGAAGCAGCAGATGCAATGGTCAAGGCAGCTAGGGTTACTCTAGTTGGCTACGAAAAGATTGGCAGTGCTCGTGTGACTGTGATTGTGCGAGGGGATGTCTCTGAGGTACAAGCTTCTTTGGCGGCTGGTGTTGAATCAGCCAAACGAGTGCAGGGTGGTGAAGTCGTCTCGACTCATATCATTGCTCGTCCTCATGAGAACCTAGAATACGTCTTACCCATCCGCTACACAGAAGCGGTCGAGCAATTCCATAGCTAGTCTGCAAGTCAATTTGGCCCAGGTAACCAATACCTGAATTCATTCGTTCGTTGTTTAGTGTCATTACTTGGAAGGGAAAAACAATGGCAATCGCAGTTGGAATGGTAGAAACTTTAGGTTTCCCCGCAGTCGTAGAGGCGGCAGACGCAATGGTCAAGGCGGCCCGTGTTACCTTGGTTGGCTACGAAAAGATTGGCAGTGGTCGTGTCACTGTGATCGTTCGTGGAGATGTTTCAGAGGTTCAGGCTTCAGTTGCCGCAGGAATTGAAAACGTCAAGCGGGTCAACGGCGGTCAGGTGCTCTCGACTCACATCATCGCTCGCCCTCACGAGAACTTAGAGTATGTTCTTCCCATCCGCTACACCGAAGCAGTAGAAGCGTTTCGTGAGAGCGTCAGTGGTATTCGCACCATTAACCGTCCTTAAGCTCGATGCAAATTGCAAGAGTGTGCGGCACTGTCGTCAGTACGCAAAAAGAGCCTAGTCTACGGGGCACAAAATTCTTGCTGGTACAGTTCCTCAACGAAGAGGGGCAGCCCCTTGAGCAGTACGAGGTCGCAGCCGATAGCATTGGGGCAGGCGTGGACGAATGGGTACTCGTCAGCCGAGGTAGCGCTGCTCGCCAAACACCAAGCAGCGATACCCGTCCACTAGATGCATTAATCATTGGCATTATCGACACGGTCAGTGTCAATAACCACCTCCTCTACAGCAAGCGAGAACAAGATCGTTGATTAGGCACAACCGCTCCCCTTGAATCTGTCTATCGGTGCTGACAAGCATTCACAGGGTCAGTGTAAAGGGGAGAAGGTTTTTCATTGCAAGACGGGTTAATTAAATTTTCAGGAGAGTTATCAGGAGAGTTTTATCATGGCATCGCGTGGCTCTGCTGCTCCCCCTAACCGATTGAAGAGTCTAGCGCAGCCTAAGATTCACCAAACTGCTTACGTTCACTCTTTTTCTAACATTATTGGGGATGTTCACATTGGCGCTAATGTGTTCGTTGCACCGGGCACCTCGATTCGGGCTGACGAAGGCAACCCCTTTTATGTCGGGGAAGGTAGCCATGTGCAGGATGGCGTAGTCATTCATGGGTTGGAGCAGGGCCGAGTCGTCGGAGACGACCAACAGCAATATTCTGTTTGGATTGGCAAGAACTCATCTATTACCCACATGGCGCTGATTCATGGCCCAGCCTATGTGGGCGATAACTGTTTTATTGGGTTTCGGTCAACCCTATTTAATGCCAGAGTGGGACATGGTTGTATCGTGATGATGCATGTCCTGATTCAAGATGTAGAGATTCCGCCAGGGAGGTATGTGCCTTCCGGCTCTATCATTACGACGCAGCAACAGGCCGATCGCCTCCCAGAGGTGCAAGCGGTCGATGCAAACTTTGCTCACCACGTGGTTGGCATTCATCGTCTCAAGTCTGGACATCAAAGTGCTGGAGAGCTGAAGCAAACGCCTATACGAAATGGAATGGAGGGGACAAGTCAAGTGAGTACAAATGGTAATTATGGGTATGGTTCTAACTTGGGCGGCGGTCGGTTGAGTAGTGAGACGGTCGAACAAGTCCGTCAGCTTCTACGCCAGGGCTATCGGGTGAGTGCGGAACATGCCGATGCACGGCGGTTTCAAACGAGTTCATGGCAGGGTTGTGCGCCCATCCAGTCAGATCGAGAATCGGAAGTTTTGGCCGCTCTGGAAGCCTGTATGTCAGAGTACATAGGGGAATATGTTCGCTTGATTGGCATCGACACCAAATCCAAACGACGGGTGATGGAAACCATCATCCAGCGTCCGGGTGATTCTCCTAATGGAGCCGCTCCCAGTTCCGGGTATGCCTATGCCGCTCCAACAGAGACTGCTTCCAGATCTACCGCTAGCAGTGGTAGTGGGGTTGCTGGGGGGTTAAACCAGGAGGTCGTCGATCAGGTGATGCAACTTCTGTCTCAAGGACATCGAGTCGCTGCTGAGTATGCCGATGTACGACGGTTCCAAACAAGTTCCTGGAAGGGTTGTGCCCCTCTGCAAGGTAACAATCGGAATGAGGTGTTGGCGGCGCTGGAGTCCTGTTTAACTGAACACCAGGGCGAATACGTGCGGATTGTTGGCATTGACACCAGAGCCAAACGGCGAGTGGTGGAACAAATTATTCAGCGTCCGGGGGATAAGCCAGGGTCTTTCTCGACTGCTCCCTCTCATTCTTCCAGCGTTCATGTCACCCCTAGCAGTAGTTCTGTTGCTTCAAACTCCTATACCTCTGGTCAAGTTCGGCTAAATCAGGAAACGGTCACCCTGGTGAAAGACCTGCTGGCTCAAGGGTATCGGATTGGTACAGAACATGCCGATACTCGACGGTTTCAAACGAGTTCCTGGCATACCTGCTCCCCCATTCAAGCAACCCGAGAGCAGGAAGTGTTTTCTGCCCTGGAGAATTGTATGCAGGAGCATCAAGGTGAATACATTCGGCTGTTTGGCATTGATCCAAAGCTGAAGCGCCGGATCTCGGAGTTAATTATTCAACGTCCGCAAAAATAACTTGTCTGCAAAGGGATTTTTGCAAAGATACGCCAAAAATCCCTTGAAACTCCAATCTGGGTATATGGTTGAATGCACTTGCCACCTCAATCACCCATCAGTCAAACTTACGTTGCCATCTGTGGAAATATTGTGATTCATCCCAGTGTGGCGATCGCTCCTGGCGTTCTCTTACAAGCCGATCGCGATAGTCAATTGACGATCGCCGCTGGGGTTTGTATTGGCATGGGAGCTATTCTTCATGCCTATCAAGGCACCCTGGCGATCGAGGCAGAGGTGGTAATCGGCAGCAGGGCGCTGATATTAGGCAGTGGCACGATTGGTACGGGGGCTTGTATTGGTCAGGCAGCAACGGTATTTGAAACTTCCTTAGAACCTCATCAAGTGGTTTTAGCAGGGAAAGTGATGGGCGATCGCAGTCGTTCATTGCTTCAATTTGAATCAGATTCGTCTCATCCTCAGTCGTCTTTCGATCAGTCGTCTTTTGATCAGTCGTCTTTCGATCAAGATGTGCAAGTAGATGTGCAGGCAGATCTCTGGGATGAACCAACCGATCAGCCCAGTCATCCAGCCCCCTCGCCCTCAATTGGCAATTCGGGGACAAAACATCCTACAGATGATCCAAATGATAGTACCAAGCAGACCTCTGAATCCGATGCCACCGAGTCCCATGCCACTGAGGATACAAGCCCTCTTAAAAGTCAGCGGATCATCTATGGACTGGCTTATTTTGAGGAATTGATGCAATCTCTGTTTCCCCATCGCCGTGCGCTTCATCCTCCCCCACAAGACAATTCTTCACCAATCAGGGATACTGGAGGAAAGATCTGATTTTTACATTCAAGCATCACATTGCGAGCGCAGGACAGAGGTGGTGACACAACAGAAGGAAAATGGTTTGATTAGCTCAACTGGGCGATCGCGAGATTACACTGATCTAGCCTTGGGCATGGTTTCAACTCGCAGTTTTCCGGCAGTCGTAGGTACGGCCGATATGATGCTCAAGGCTGCTGAAGTCACCCTAGTGGGCTACGAAAAAATCGGCAGCGGTTACTGCACCGCAGTCGTGCGGGGTGGGCTGTCAGATGTCCGCATTGCTGTTGAAGCTGGCTCTCAAAGCGCTGAACAGTTTGGTCAATTAGTCGATCAAGCCATCATCTCGCGTCCTTTACCAAATCTTGATCTGGTGTTGCCGATTGGCAGTCGTCTGGCCCAACTGACCCAACAGTGGGGCCGTAGTCGCCTTATGGGACATGCGATCGGTTTATTAGAAACCCGTGGTTTTCCAGCGATGGTAGGGGCCGCAGATGCCATGTTAAAGGCGGCAGAAGTGCAATTAGCCGCCTATGAAACGATTGGCGATGGTCTCTGCACGGTGCTGATTCGGGGGCGTGTTTCCGATGTAGCAATGGCGATCGAAGTGGGAATGCACGAGGCAGAGCGCATTGGTGAACTCAATGCCGTCATGGTGATTCCGCGCCCCTTAGAAGATTTGGAACGTACCCTACCCGTCGCCCAATTCTGGTTGGAGCAACCCGTCGCCTTGCCGCTGCAACTCACCGAGAAGCAAAAGGAACAGGTCGAATTGCCGCAAGAGCAAGTAGAGCAAGCCGTAGAGCGGCTAGCCTTGCCTGACTTAGGGAAACTTGCTGTTCCTCAGAGGCAACCAATCGACGAGTAGCCGTAAGTGACCCGCCTGCCGCGTAAGTCTTGAAAAAATCACCTCTGTGCCTCTGTGGTTCATTCACTGAAACGCTCACTTAAGGATCTCTAGTTCTCCTCTCAATCTTACTTTTTCTTCTCCCATGACCCTCACTTTTTACAACACCTTAACCCGTCGCAAAGAAGTCTTTGAATCTTTAGAAGCTGGCAAAGTCAGTATGTATTGCTGCGGGGTCACGGTGTATGACTATTGCCATTTGGGTCATGCCCGTTCCTACATCGTCTGGGATACCGTGCGGCGGTATTTGCAGTGGTCTGGCTATCAAGTGCGCTACGTGCAAAACTTTACAGACATTGACGACAAGATCCTCAACCGAGCCGCACGGGAGGGTGTAACCATGCAAGACATTGCCGATCGCTTCACTCAAGCTTATTTTGAAGACATGGCCCGGTTGAATATCCAGGAAGCAGACGCATATCCCCGTGCGACCCATACTCTGGATGGAATTAAGCGATTGATTTATCAACTAGAACAGCAAGGATACGCCTATCCTGCTGAAGGCGATGTTTACTACGCAGTCCGGCGCTTTCCGGGATACGGCAAACTGTCAGGCCGCAAGCTAGACGACATGCAAGCAGGGGCCAGCGGTCGTGTGGAAACCGATCCCGAAGCACTCAAGAAGAAAGACTCCTTTGATTTTGCCCTGTGGAAAGGGGCAAGGACTGGAGAACCCGCATGGGAATCTCCCTGGGGTCAAGGTCGGCCGGGCTGGCACATCGAATGTTCGGCGATGGTGCAGGAGTCTTTTAAATCACCTGAGGGCCAGTTGGCTAACACGATCGATATCCATGTGGGTGGAGCCGATTTAGTGTTCCCGCATCACGAGAATGAAATCGCTCAATCTGAGGCAGCCACAGGTCATCCCCTGGCCCGATATTGGCTACACAACGGTATGGTAAACGTTGGTGGCGAAAAGATGTCTAAATCTCTGGGCAACTTTACCACAATCCGCCAAATGCTCGATGCAGGCATTGCCCCAATGGTGTTGCGATTGTTTGTGCTACAGGCTCAGTATCGTAAGCCGATCGACTTTACCGATGAAGCGATCGCCTCTGCTCAAAACGCTTGGGACACGTTACAGGAAGGATTGCTCTTTGGCCATAAACACGGTCAGCAGTTGGGTTATTTAGACATCGGTGATATTTCGTTTGGGCAGCCTGAGTTTATGCGAATTCCTGGGGACAGCCCAATCGTGCTGCGGTTTGAAACCGCAATGGGTGACGATATCAACACACCAGGAGCCTTGGCTGTTTTATTTGAGCTGGCAAAGGATTTACAAAAAGAAGGGAACCGTTTAACTCACGAAGGACGAACGGTGGCTGACCCGCAAGCATTACGTCATCAATGGCAAACCCTCGTCGTCTTGTCCCAGATTTTGGGATTAGAGGCAACTTCTGCTGCGACCACACCAACCCAGGAAAACGGCTTGACCGAACAAGAAATCACCACCTTGCTGCAACAACGGCTAGATGCCCGCAAAGCCAGGAACTTTACAGAAGCCGATCGCATCCGAGATGAATTGGAAACACAAGGAATTCGGCTGATTGACAAACCAGGCGGTGTCACCGAATGGCATCGAGCTTGAGCGATCGTGTTGATTCTCTTCAGTACAATCGGTTTGACTGGTGCTCTGTTTGCCTGCTGATGAAAGCGATCGCCCTCAGCTTTAACCGTAGGCAGACTGATTGACTTGCTGTTGCAAAGCTTGCACCTCCTCGATCGATAATCCAGTAACACGGGCAATGGTTTCAACCGATAAGCCTTCTCGAAAAAGGTTGAGGGCGATCGCCCGCTTCTCATCCCTCTGAATCGACTGATAAATCACAGATTCTTGCATGATGTCCCTCCGCACTAAGGTGTAAATAATAGACTTGTTGCTTTATAAGGTAGATTAATTCTATCCCCTGATTAAGGCAGCAGAGTATGCTCAACATCCATCGTGCGTTGGAGAATGATCGCTTGTTGAGAGCGTTGACTGGGCTGAATCG
>Ga0224723_1000381_pt1 | contig 30798 bp, 28 predicted proteins | sample Balambano_FR2_Me_FD_161647 | JGI IMG/M metagenome (GOLD analysis project Ga0224723, IMG submission 161647) | Freshwater sediment microbial communities from Lake Towuti, South Sulawesi, Indonesia - Balambano_FR2_MetaG | ecosystem: Environmental > Aquatic > Freshwater > Lake > Sediment | place... | reverse complement strand
CTGCCGCGCCCATTTTGATAACACCAAACGGTTTGAATACCCAGACAAAAAAAACCGTCTCCGGGAAACGGAAACGGCTTTGATTTTTCAGAGGTTCCGAGCGGATTCGAACTATTTAACTTACTGAAATCTTCCTTAATCATACAATACTCGAAAAACGCATTTTAAATTGAATTAACCAATTTTCCGTTTAATTAGATTAAGTGGAGTAAAATGAGATAACCAAAATTGTTCAACTAAATGTTCAACTAAAATTGATTAACTTAGACTTCAGAATAGATACCGGAACTCTTCGCCTTAAACCAGCGGCACCCTTCAACTAACACTATATATAAGGAGTACTACCAATCGTTGCCAATGAAAACACTTCACTTCAAACTTCGCATTCAGGGGCAATCGACTCCAAAGATTGTACTTCATGTTTTTGACAGCCGTTTTAAGGGCAGAAAATTCATGTATTCCACTAGACACTCCATCGAGCAAAAGCACTGGAACAAGCAAAAAGAGCGTGCTAAGCCGGCGCCAGCCAACGCCATCGAAGAACATTTGAAAGGCATTAACAAGTCGTTAGACCTGATTCAACTAACTGTGATGCGTTTTCTCGACCAAAATTTTGGCGTAAACACGCTGGAGCGCTCATCCCTAAAAGCAGCGCTTGATGAGGCAATTTCAACCGGACCGGCACCGAGGATCGAAAAAATCCGGGCGAACAATGACTTCTTTGAAGTTTGGGATCGCATCATCAACACCACCAAAAACCAAAAAGGAATTCTATTAACAAATGGCACGAAAAACTCTAAGCGTCAAACCCTATCACTCTTGAAAGACTTTCAGGCGAGCCAAAGCTCCGCGCTGTCGTTTGATACCTTGGATATGAAGTTCTATCACGCGCTTGACGCCTTTATGATTAAGAAAGGTCTCAACGATAACTCGCGGGGTAAACACTTTAAAGAGATTAAAGCGGTTCTTCGTGAAGCCATTGATCGAGATATCGCGGTCAACTTATCGTTTCAGAAAAAGAGCTTCAAGGTAATTCGATCTGTGCCCGACAATGTCTATCTCTCAGAAGATGAACTGAGGCACCTTTTGACACTCAAGCTGACCCCAGGCCAGGAACGCCAGCGCGACATTTTTGTGATGGCCTGCTTTGTGGGCGCGAGGCACAGCGACTGGCCGCAAATCAACGCGAACAACGTTGTAACGATCAATGGAAAGGAAATGCTTCGATTGAAACAGACCAAGACAGGTGAAATTGTACATGTACCGGTCCATCCGGTTGTAAGGGATATTCTGACGAAGTATCAGGGCATTCCACCGAAAGTAATAGCGAATCAAAAATTTAACGAAGCTCTAAAGGTAATTGCCAAGAAAGCTCAACTCGGTCAAGTCACAATAGGTGGAATGGCGGTGGATAAGTCAGAAATGGTTTCCACACATACGGCCAGGAGGTCGTTCGCCACCAATGCCTACCTTTCCAAAATGGACGTCTACCAAATTATGAAGTTGACGGGACATAAATCAGAATCCTCATTCCTAAGGTATCTGAAGTTGGATGGAAAAGATTTCGCAATCCAGGCAGCGGACTCAGAGTTCTTCCGCGACGAGGCTTGGAGAATGAAAATCGCATCCTGACTGCAGGAAATGTCACCAAGGCTCGTACTCAAGGACAACCACCACATCTGCGATCGAATGCCTAATCCATCGCCTTTTTACCGTCATTATATTTTGAAGTGACGTGGTATCAACACCAACTAGGCGCCCATCATCCCCGGCCAATACAACCGCGTCACCAGCTATTGGAACAATTTGATGCTCACCCAGCCACTCTGACGTCCTTGGTAAATCAATCCAGTTACTGCTGGTCTGTCTGTTCACAGCCACCGCCCTAATAGTAGTCATAATTTTTGCCATTGATTTGTATATATGCTCTCGAACCAACTAAGTAACCAAGTTGGAAATTCTAACGATAAATAGAAATTTACATCGGTAAATGGAAATCGTACGGCAAGAAGTCATAATTTTCGTTTACCTTTCCTGGACCGATTTCCGATGTTTTGGATGGCAATGGCGATCACATTTTACTACGGGGGAAACGTCTTCTTGTTCTTATTGAATAATTTCCTGCTCAGGTTGGGCGCGGACGTGCACATGGGGTACTGGCTTATACATAGCATTCTAAACACGGTGAAAAGCGTTCTTTTTGCAATTGGACCATGGAAAATCAGTACGGGCAGGAGTTAATAACTGTGATGATTGTGGGCACAACGGTGATACTCATGATGTGCTTTGCCGTAGTGATGTTCTTTAAGATTTATCAAAAACGAATTTTGGAAGCCGAGCTTAAAAAGGCCCAGATTTATCAGCAGCACTGCAAAGAGCTTGCACGCAAGTACATTGATCGAGAGGAACGTGAGCGGGGCCGAGTTGCCAGAGAGTTACACGATGGTCTGGGGTCCTCCCTGTGGGCTGTGAAACTTAACTTAGGCATGGTTTCAAAAAGCGATGCTTTTAATCCTTTGGAAGCACAGGCAATCAACGATGCTAACAAACTGCTTGAGGATTCTATCAATTCGATACGTGAAATAGCCTGGAATCTCGCACCACCGGGTTTGGCGCGTCACGGGCTGCCAAGCACTATTCGGGAGTTTTGCGGTAAGATTAAAGGGAAAACAGTCGTTGAATTTGTTGAACGACAGCAGCATCGAAGACTAACGGATAATCAGGGTCTCTTCGCATTCAGGGTGATCCAGGAGCTGGTTAAAAATGCATTGGTTCACGCTCAGGCAGAGAGAATTTTGGTAGATTGACTCTGGGATTCGGATTCCGTCATTTTTGTCGTTAGTGACGATGGCGTGGGGTTTGACCCATCCGTTGAAAGACGGGGCATGGGACTGTTAAACATCGAGCATCGCGCTGAAGCAATGGATGCTGATTTTTTCTTTGATAGCCGGCCCGGACAGGGATCTCGATTTACTTTAATCATAACATATGAGCATGACAATCGCGAACAATAAGATTAAGATGGTGGTTGCTGATGACCATGCGCTGGTTCGAACCGGAATTATTCGGCTGTTCAGCACCTTTCAGAGGGTTGGCGAGATAAGAGAGGCTGGCAATGGGAAGGAACTTGTGGATATTTGCCGACTTTTTCATCCCGACGTTGCGCTGGTGGATATTGAAATGCCAGTCATGGATGGGTTTGGTGCAAGTGAGATAATTCTGGAGCGCTTCCCGGACGTAAAGATCATTATCCTTACAATGCATGCGGGTGAGGATTACATTGAGCGATTTTTGGCACTTGGCGTCCATGGATTTCTCTCTAAGAATACAAGCCAGGAAGAACTCGAACGGGCTATCTACGCCGTTGTCGACAAGGACTTTTACCATAACGAAGCTACAAGTTCTACTATAAGGAAGTTAATGGCAAATCGAGGCCGGGAGGTCGCCCCGAAACGAGTTTCACTAACAGCTCGGGAGATTGAGGTTCTCAGTTTGATCTGCCAGGAAGTTCCTTACCACGTGATTTCCGATAGGCTTTTTATTAGTGAAAAGACCGTCCACAACCACCGAACCAGAATAATGCGAAAAATTGGCGCAAAGTCGACCGTAGGGCTTGTTCGATATGCATATATACATGGCTACGTCACTTGGTCGGAAACTTAATACCGCCTCGATTTTTTCTGTTATTTAACTTTTGGAAGTGGGAATTTTTCCTAGTCGCCAATGGTGATTTTTCCTATTTTCATTTTGCAGTTCAGAAACATAGCATAGAACCTCACTCCGTTTAACTGATTTTTAATTACCAATCGTTGTTGAACTTACCATGTAAGTTTTAGGTAATTTATGTCGGAACTAAGTATTTCATGATTGTGTAATTTAGATACTAGTAACTTGGATAAGTTCGGTGAAGCTAAATACACTCACTATTGATTCAGAGACGGTTTATTGTGAAGCATTTACTGACTTCATCAAAAAATTGGACCGGGTTTCCAGAAGTTTTCAGGCAAACACGCTGGCCAAGGCTCTTGAAATCATCAAACAACAATCAATAGATATCGTTTTAATTGATCCGTGTTTTCATGAAACCAGGAACTTGACTTGTCTCACTGATCTATCCGCATGTTTTTCAATAGGACGTGTTATTGTGTTGACCAATTTTGAAGGAAAGTTTATTGTTGAGTACTGTCTTAGGGTGGGAGTTGGCGGATATTTGACTAAGTCTGTCAAACTCGAGGAACTCGAAAAGGCTATCGACTTGGTTTCTAAAAATGAACGGTACGTTGAAAATAGGTTACATAGAATGTTGCAGCAGTCATTCTATAGCTTCGATGCTTCGACTGCAGTAGAGATCAGTTCACAAGAGCGTAAATTGGCTAAATTCCTTGTAAAAGGGCTCACGAGCAAGGAAATTGCAGATGCGATGTGTTTAAGTACAAAGACGATTAATAGCTATCGGGAGAATTTGCTTCAAAAGACGAAGACAAAAAATGCAGCTGAATTGGTGTCTTTCTTGTACCGTAACGGTTTGCTGTCAATTGCCGGAGAGGGCCTGTGAGCAATCCGGCTATTTGGCGGGATAGTTTTTGTCCCAATATTCCCGCCTGTATGGCACATTGTCCGCATACCAGTTTTTAGGGACGTTTTCAACCGGCGTAACGTTTTCAAGGTTGACTTCTCTGACAATGATCTCGTTGCGAACATTTTGCGGGCCAGATTTGGTGTCCATCGTGAATTCGGACTTCATGAAGTAGGGGAAGAATAGTCCATTCAGACGGCGGTAGATAATTTCGTAGTGGCCGCTTCCGACCGCCATGGTATGCTTCACAACCGCTTGACTATTGATTGAAATATAGAGTGTTCCTTTCAGGCCAGGGTTGCTACTGGTTGAGTTGTAGTCTGGCAAAATGTAGTTTATGACACAAACAGTATCTCTCTCATACAGCAAAAAGCCCGAGTACTCCAACTTCATTTTCTGTTGGGTAGCCTGATTAAACACAGAGTAATGGTAGGAGTTGCCGCCGGCAACCTGATCAAGGAGAGCAACATCAAAGCCGGGGTAGTGACGAAAATACTTCTTCTTATTCTTAGTATCCTGCATTGCGATAGCGGGATTAATACCCGATTCACGTTTTTCAGTTATTCTGGAGTAGTTTACACCCCCTGGAACATATCCTTTGCGGTACGTTAGCAGTATTGTTTCGAGTGTGTATGGCGTTCGATTCGGCGCGGCCATTGTTACCTTCGAGTAAATCTCCATGTTAAATGGCGTTTGCAGGTAGTTTTTAGGGACATTCCTGATGGCATCATTGATGATTTCCAAAGGATCAGGGAGTTGTTCATTTATCTCGATCTCACTGAGTTCAATAATTTGCTCCTCAAGAGTGAGCGTAATTTTGCCATCGACTGGAGCAAAATCCTGAAGTTTGAAGGATTTCGAGTGATAGCCTACACTTGAAATGAGTAAACCATTTCTTTGGACTTCAGCAGTCGGCGATATGAAAAAAATGCCATTTTCGCTTGCTGCTGTGCCTTTTGTCGTGCCCGGGATGCTCACGTTTGCAAACGCTATAGCTTTACGTGATTTGGAGTCGACCACTTGAATCTCCAGCGGCTCGCTGCCCGATTGGGCAAAACCGACGCTGGTCCACAGGACGAACAGAATTAGAATGATCAACGATGAGGGAGGCCTTTTCATGAATCTCTCAGGTTTTCGTAGAATGTTGCTTTTGAGACTTTTGTCAAATTATACATAACAACGACGGTGACCATGACTAATGCGCATGCGATCGGCAAAATAAAGTAATGTGGTGCAAGCGCAATTTGAGTTGAAAAGCGATCCAGCCATGCCATTACAGATAGCCCTAGTGCCGGGGCCATCAAAGCACCACCAATCAGGACAATAACTAGGTAGCTTCGGGCCGTTAATCTGAACAGGTCAAAAAAGGCTGCCCCATGGACCCGCCGGATAGCAAGCTGTTTGACTTGCTTATGAAGATCCAAGCTGATAACGCCGAAAACTCCAAGAAATGATAGAATTACTGACACGATCATGGAGACTTTCATCAGGTTTTGTGTTACGCGTTCCTGACGGAGAAGAGTAGCGTACTTTTCCGTTAGAAATCCATAACTAAACGTAACAGAACGAAAGATCGTCGTCCAGAGCTTTTCGATTTGCCGTGGCCCATCGGTGGACTGGGGATTCAGCTTCACAAGCACTTGATGGACAGATTCGGTGAGCGGATGGATGACCAGTGGTTTTACCTTTTCGTTCAATCCTCGGTTGTTGAAGTTGTTGACAACACCAATGATTCGTATTTCGTCCCCCCTGAAGCCTAGCTTCTGATCAATTGGGTTCCCAGAAAAGTACTGTGTTCGAAAAGCTTCATTGACTAATATCGATTTACTATTGGAAGACAAATCCTCAGCGGAAAAATTTCGCCCTTGAAGAATCTGAATTCCCAGTGTCGGTATATAGTTCTCATCAATGAAGATGTTGTTGATAATCTCATCTGATGTCCGGCCAAATTTTTCCATTTGGTAGACCTCTGAACGGAAGTCGCTGGTAGGTAGGGAATTGGCGCCGATTAATGTAATCGAATTTACGGCACTCAAAGTGCTCGCTGAATTCCTGAATGCAAGTGCCGAACCGGAGGATTCATTTGGGGGAAAATCAATTGTTATTACATTGTTTTTTTCTATCCACGGTGTCCGCTCAACAACCAGATTCAATTGACTTGAGGCCATCACCGACCAACCAACTAAACCCATCGAGATCGTCAATTGAAAAAGAATCAAAGCGTTCCTAATGTTGATCCCGCCGACAGGGGGGCTAGTCCCTTTGAGAACGGAGACGAGCTCCATTCTGGACAGATAGTGAGCGGGGTACGTACTCAGCAAGACGGAGAGCAATAACACAAAAAGAAGAGCCGGTAGAATTAAGAGTAGAGATGAAAAACTGATTGTAGTGAAATCAAGCCCAATGAGTTGACCAATTCTATCCAGTGAGAGTCCCAAAAAGAGCGCACCAAGAATGACAGAACAGGTCACCAGCAAAGCGGCTTCACTGGCGAATTGAATACGTATCATAGAGGTTGTTGCACCGAAAAGTTTTCGCATTCCGACTTCTTTAAAACGATGGGACGATATGGTAAGGGCAAAATTTGTATAGTTTACAATCGTGACCCCGAGAATCAGCAGCCCAATTGTTGACAATAAGAACAAGTTTGTCACGGAGTTCTTAGGAGCGTCATATAGCCGAGGTTCACTTAGGTGGGTACGAAGGATAGATTCTACCACGTAAGAACCGTCAGAGTTTGACTGTTGAAGTACTGGTCGAACTTTTTGTTCGAAAAGTGAGCGGATTTTTGACTCTACCGTGCTTGGGTCCGCATCACGGCGTGCGCGAAAGTAGGTGAAACACCAGTCAGACTGAATGTTGTCCGAGACCATAAGGGCTTCAAAACGGATGTCAGTTTGGTACGGCTGATTCGTCACTACGGCCTGGATAGTATAAGGCTTTGTATTGATCGTGATTTCATGGCCAATCGGGTCAGATGGCCCGAAGTACTTTCTACTTGTTCGTTCCGTAATGACAATTGAATTTGTTGATAGATTGATATTTGCGCGACTGCCGTAGACATAATTTTGTTCGAAAATGTCAAAAAATGCATTGTTAGTTGTAAAGAATTGTGACTCATCAAATATTTTGCTGTTGGCGGCAGCCGTGACATTCTGCGAGCTGGGAATCAGATAAGTGGAGAGCTCGACCTCCGGAATCTCGTTCAAGTAGGTTGGCAGCCGCGAGTCGCTCCAGGCTAGTTTCTGTGTATTGCCTGCATTTTCGATATTCAACGATATCTGAAAGATTCTCTCCGCGTTAGTAAGGTGTGAGTTAAAACTGGATTCAAGAATGATGTACAAGACGAGCGTTGAAACGCTTGCCAGGCCGACAGAAAGACCGATCAAGTTTAGGGTGGTAATGCCGCCGTTTCGAAGGAATGATCGGAGGGCCGCCGTCAGATAATTTTGGATCATGCTGGTCTGAGAACGAAAATTACTCAAATATATTTTCGAATTCAGGCACGCGCTACGGTAAAAATACGGTAATGCATGTTGTGGGTCGTGGATGTCATATTTGTAAATCAGCAAGATCGACAAGAAGCAAATATGATGACGAGTGACGCTTTTGGTGAGCATTTGACAGCTTATTGGTTGGGAAAGGAGTCTTTCCAAATAATAGAGAGGGATGACGGCTTTATTAGTTTTACCGGTGCAACCAGTTCTTATTTTGCTCCCTTTGAAAGGTGGCCAAAGCATGAGCGTGAGGCCATTGAAGCGGCGTCTGGGCGAGTTCTCGACCTTGGGGCTGGTGCTGGAAGGGTTGCTACCTATTTACAGCAAACCGGGCGAACGGTCGTAGCAATTGATAATTCTGTTCACGCGGTGGCTTTATGTAAGGCGCATTCAGTAAATGACGCAAGGTTAATGTCAATTGATGAGGTTGGAAGTTTTGGTCCGGATTTTTTTGATTCGATCGTTTTATTTGGCGATAATTTCGGGCTTTTGGGTGATAAACTACGCGCTAGAAGAATTTTAGAGACACTATATCAACTAACTTCACCTGAGGCGATAATATTGGCCGAGAGCACACACATCTTTGACACTCTTGAGCAATGCCATCTGGATTATTATCGTCGCAATGAACTTAATGGACGCATGCCCGGGCAGCTTCGCATCAGAATCCGGTTCAAGCAATTCGTCGGTAATTGGTTTGATTGGTTGATGGTCTCTGTCGATCAGATGGACCAAATAATAGATGGAACAGGTTGGTATCGAAAGCACCTTTATGGTTCAGGTTCATCCCAGTACGTGGCCCTATTGGGAAAAATACCCAATCAGGCATAGTGAAGTTGACTCAACAATCCGGCCAAGGGACAATGCGTGTGGGCCAAATCAAGAAAGGATTATGCAAGCTGTCGGTTCGGACTGTGAATTTATGGTATTCGGCGTACCGTATTTTTCCTGTTAGATGAAAGGAACAGCAGGAGGTTTGAACTTACATCGTTAGAATTACAATCAAATCAATGTTCAACCAAAACAAAACGTTATGAAAAAGCTTACCCAAAAGCTAAAGATCAACAAGCAGACGATCGCTGCACTTGACAACTCACAAATGCGTTCAGTCAAGGGAGGTTTTACCTGGTCGCTCTCGTTGGGCAGTGTTTGTCACAGCGAGAAAAACCCGACGGACTGTGGTACGACCAGTAACTCGTGCGTGTGTAGCTGTTTGTAGATGCAGATTTCCTCGTTTGAAAAAAGTGCTACAAAATGTGGCACTTTTTTTATCACCCTCAAAATCTATCCAACCAGGTTGTTATGAAAAAACTCACTCAGAAACTACAGATTAGCAAACAAACGATTGCTGCGCTTGACAATTCGCAAATGCGTTCAGTCAAGGGGGGATTTACATGGTCACTTTCCCTGGGCCGCGTTTGTCACAGCGAAAAAAACCCGACTGACTGCGGCACGACGAGTAATTCTTGCGTGTGTAGCTGCTTATAGAATCGAAAGCGATTGCTTGGAAGCGAGTGCCGCTGAAATTGTGGCACTCTTTTTTTCAGCATAAAAGGAGAGTCATGGTTGTCACCGATCATAATAGCGTTGCTGCGGATATACTGTTAGAAGTTAAACGATTTCTTGCCAGCCGTGGCCCGAGTACAGATTATTCGTTGTTTTCGGGTGACGCGGGGATAGCATTATTTCTTGGAAACCAGAGTTTGACTTCTGGTGATCAGGATGCCGAGCGGCTTGCCATAAGCCTTCTAGAGAACGCTTTAGGAAGTATTGCCAGTAAAGATGGAGTTGTGTTTCATGGTATGATGAATGGATTTGCAGGAGTAGGTTGGGTGTTGCAGTACTTCATTAACAAGGGAATATTGGATGACGCGGATGCAGATGCTTTAGGTCCAATTGATGACTATGTGGAGCGACTGTTGGTTCAGCGGAAAGACTATCGTGACTGCTCGTACTCCTACGGACTGACTGGTCTTGGAGTCTACTACATCGAACGATATCTCTGCGATGATTTGAAGTCGGCTTATTTTCTTCGGTTGATTCTGGATCGTATAAAGGACATTGCTGTCCGTGACGAACACGGGGTAGCGTGGGCTGATACCGTTCAGGAGTTGCGTCGCCCTGGGGGCGCTTTTTTTAATTTAGGCCTTGCCCACGGAAGCGCTGGAATTCTCTCCTTCCTTGTATCCCTTCAGAGCCTAAAAATTGACACGACCGGAACGGCAGTGTCGCTGGCGGAAGAAGCTGCGAGTTGGATTATCAACAAGCGTCACCCGTCGCCCCAGTATAGTCAGTACCCCTCAATGTCTCAGAAAATTAGGGTTTTGGGTGATCGTAGCCGACTTGGCTGGTGTAATGGCGACTTGAGTGTCGCGGTAGCTTTGGCAAAACTTTACCAAGTGACAGCAAAAAGTGAATATACGGATCATGCTACAGAACTAGCAATTTTTTCTTCTCGCCGTACTCCGGAAAATGGCTTGTTGAAGATTGATGGTACCCCCCCGCAAATTGATCCTACGTTTTGCCATGGTACCTCTGGGATCGCTTATATTTTAGGTAAGTTGGCTAGCCAAACTGGCGCGCCTGAGCTACAAGAATCATCGCAAAAGTGGTGGGAGTTAACCTTTGCAATGGCCGACAAGAGTGAGGGCCGAAGTGGTCGATTCAATTGCTACTATCACTATAAAGAGGGAGCCCCAGAGGTCTATTGGGAAAATAGTTTCAGTCTTTTTCGAGGAAGCTCCGGAATTGGCATTATGCTTTCCAGTCTTGATTCGACGGGCGATTCATCCTGGGAGCGCGCAGTCCTATTGAATACAATTTAGCATGCGCAAGGGTTTGGATGTGGATCAATGGGAGATTGCTACCTACATCGCCACTCAGATGCTTAAGGGCAGCGCGCCGGAGCGAAGTTCAGGGTTTTATTCTGGCCTATGTGGTGAGGCAGCTTTTTTGGCCTGCCTTGACCAAAATGAAACCTATTCAACAGCGATACTGGATCGTTTTGATCGTGCGATTGCCCTTGCATCTGACCATGGTGTTGAAATCGATTTGAGTTTGGGTTATGGCTTGACTGGTTTAGCGTACACGGCAAAGATGTTGATTTCTTTTGGGTACGTGGCTGAGCAGGATGTCGAATGGATCGCAGACGTTGAAGACGCCATTGCCCAGAAGTTAGAAGACGAGCAAATTAACCCTTCAATTGCTTTGGGAGTCGCCGGGTGGGGTACATATTTGTTGGTGGCCCCACTAACGAACCTACCACTGGCGAGGCGTACAGTCCTTGCCTTGAAACTATCTGCCATCAGGACCAGGCATGGAGTTCGCTGGGATGACATGGTCGGCCATTCTATGACCATCAATACCGGCATTCCGCATGGTGTTGCGGGAGTATTATGTTACCTGACTAATACCTTTTCGCTCGGAATTGAGTCAGCCATTTCGCAAGAACTTCTCCTAGGCGCTTGCCAGGAATTGTGTTTTGCTCTCTTTGCGGCTGAGAAGGATGGTAATCAAAACACTGTTGGATCTCATGCAGTAAGGTGGTGCTTTGGAGACTTGCCAATTCTTTATGCTTTTCATGTCGCCAACGGGGTACTAAAAAGCAAAGAGATCGAGAGCGCAATTCATGTTTTGCGCTCGAGGCTGTGTGAACACTTTTCTCTGGCAGAGAGTGACAGTAATCTTTGTCATGGCTACAGTGGCGTATTGCTGCTTCTGGATCGTTTGAGCCGTCTGACAAAAGATACAATCTATGACAATTTGGCGAACCAATGTAAGGTTGCATTGATTTCCGGCTTCGATCCGGTAAATACCAAATGGGGTTATTTGGGATTTACGGATGCAGGGCAGGATTTGGCAACAACCGAGAACTACGGATTTTTGAATGGTGGCTCGGGGATAGGTATCACAATGCTTTGGCCGGGTGAACGAGCTAGTAAAGTTCTGGACACAATGTTTCTGCTAAATCAATGCCATGCAGACTAGCTTTACTGATACCTATACAGAATTGGATTTCTTTATTCTAAGAACGCCACTTCTTCCGCTTTCAACAGTCAGAAAGTTATTCGATGAGCCGGACGCGTTATTTAGCCTCCTTGAAGATCCGCTCGTCCGGGAGGCTGTTTATATTGCTTCACCCAGTCTTTTTGCAGTTTATCAACGTGCTTTGGACCGTAAAACGTTCGACTCGGATTGGAAAAAGGCTGAGATAAGTTTATTTAAGTATCTGCTGAGAATGTCATTTCGATGCACACCGTTCGGTACAATGGCTGGCATTTCACTGGGACATTTTGGCGACGTGAATGAGTTCGTATTTGCCGGGCGCGAGAAACACAGGAAGCATTGCCGGCTGGACATGGACGTAACAGGGCGAATCCTGCGAGAGATGAATCGCCCATCCGGGGAAATACTCAACCTGACGTTCTTTGCAAACAATACCATTTATCGAATCGGGCAGCAATACCGATATGTGGAAGATACCTATATTGGAGGCAAGCGGAATCATCTGTTGTCATCGCTGGACTATTCAGAGGAGATTGAGTTGGTTATTAGTGCGACAAAGGACGGCATGGCGGGCACAAGACTGGCTGATTTGTTGGTGAACCAAGGCCACTCCCGTGAAGATTCGGAGTCGTTCATTGTTCAACTTATTGAGAGCAGATTTATTATTTCGGAATTTGGTGAACAAGTTACCGGATTGGAGTTCGGAAGGGCACTGGCTGCCCAACTTGCGCGATACCCGCAGTGGCTAAGCATGTCCACTGCCTTATCAAGAGTAAACGCAATTCTTCAAAGTGGAGAATTCCGCGGTTTAGGAACCGCCATCTCCAGTTATCAAGTAGCGGAGAGCCTACTGAAAGGTCATAACATTGAATTTGAACCGGGGCATGCGTTTCAGATTGACCTGGTCAAATCAATGGACAAGTGCGTTGTGTCAGATAGCGTCGTTCGGGATTTGCGACATGCGCTGAATTTTTTGGTCGGCATAAGCCCGGCCAGGGAGCATACGAATTTGTTGGATTTTAGGCGTGCGTTCGAGGAGAGGTATGAGGGTAGAGAGGTACCTTTGCTTGAGGCGTTGGATCCGGAATACGGCTTGGGATATCCCGCCGGCGCGCCTTTAAACAAGGCTGATGCTTTTGTAGCAGGCCTAAGTGTTGAACAAGAGGCCACTGGGCGGACTTTAAACAAGTGGAATGTTTCAGGCTGGGACAGGTTCATGCTGGAAAAGTATCGGGACGCCATTAGTAATGGCCGAACGGAGATAGAGTTAACCGACTCTGATCCTTTTATTCGATATTATATGACCAGTTATAGAGAACCAGTTCTTTATGATCTTCCGCCAGCTTTTTACTCAATGTTTAGTCTCCTTAAGTCTGAGGATGGATTTGACATTCTTTACATTTTAAGTTCGGCGCCGTCGAGTGCAAATCTTATTGCCAGATTCTGTCACGCTGATCCAGAGTTGGCTGCAAAAGTAAAGGATGCGATGAAACGTGAGGCACAAGCAAGACCGGATGCAGTAATCGCCGAGGTGGTTCATTTGCCTGAGTCCCGGATTGGTAATATTCTTGCCAGGCCGGGGTACCATGATTACGAAATTCCGATTGCCTGCGCATCAAGCAAAGACAAAGAGAACACAATACTGCTCGAGGACTTGCTTATCTCGATTCGTGGTGGCAAAATCGTGTTGCGCTCCAAGCGGCTAAATAAGCGTATCATTCCCCGACAAACAACAACCCACAATTTTACTTACAACTCGATTCATATTTATCATTTCCTTTGCGACTTGCAGATTCAGGAAGTTCCGTTCAGCTTGAATTTTAACTGGGGAATTCTATCTGAATTTTCATACTTACCCCGGGTTCGTTACGGACGGACCATTCTGTCTCGACAATCCTGGGCGATAAGTGAGAAGCACTTGCAAATTGACCCCAAGAAGCGAGAGGCTGCGGTTCAGAAGATTAAAGATTATGTGATCACTCAGCGCCTGCCGAGATTTGTCATTTTGGTTGAAGGTGACAATGAGCTTGCCCTGGACTTAAAGGCCGCGCGCTCCTTTGACATCGTGTTGGAGAAGCTTAAAAAAGGTTTACCGATCATGATCATGGAGAATCTGTTTCTCTCAGATGGAACCCGGCCTGACTTGGGGGATTTCACTAATGAAATCATGATACCGTTTGTGACCAGGGAAATCATAAATAGTCCGGTTAGTTTGCAGTCAGATTTGGTTGACCGTCAGATTAAGCGCACATTTTATCCTATCGAGGAGCAATGGATTTACCTGAAATTATACTGCGGCGAAACAGCAAGTGATAAATTGTTGACTTCAGTTTTGTTTGATATCGATCAAGTAATTAACGATGAAGCTCTTGTTGAAAAATGGTTTTGGATTAGGTATGCTGACCCCAAACACCACCTCAGGCTCCGATATAAGGCGAAAGAAGGGTGTGCGGAACGTCTGAAACGGCGTATTTCAGAGATGCTCGTTGAGTTTGTGGAGTCGGGGCTTGTGTACAACATAACGCAAGACACTTATGTGCGTGAACTCGAACGTTATGGTCACAGTAACATCGAAAACTCTGAAACCCTGTTCTGGAGACATAGTTGTTTTGTGATTAAGGCTCTACGCTATTTACTGGAAAACAGCCTGAATCAAGATTTATTTCGTTGGATGATCGTTTTACGGGCAGTCGATGACTTGTTGGTGTCATTTGAGTACAGCGTAGATGAGAAAGTGGTATTTACTGACAGAATGATTGCGGGCTACATGCAAGAATTCAACCTCAGAAAAGAGTCATTTATCGCCGAGTTGAGTGCCCTTTACAGAGCTAACCGGCCGGAATTAGAATCAGTTCTTGCGCGAGAACAAAACGAACTCATTGACGGCGAGCTGCAGCATCTGCTTGCTGAGAAGCAAGGGGGGGAAGCGCGAGCCTGGTCTCAGGTGAAGAAGTTAATAGAGCTGGAAAAGCACACGGTTTCGAAGTTCGGTCTTGTTTCCAGCTATGTGCATATGCTCTGCAATCGCCTTTTTTTTGCCGATCAGAGGTTTAAAGAGCTTATTGTTTGTGACCTTTTGCGACAGTATTACCGGTCCCAGATTGCACGTACGAAAGCAAAGAAGAACATGAAGGCAGATTTTCCTCAATGAAAATGGAGGCCAAAATTCAGGCCAAGCCATACTCTTGATTGTGATTTTTCATTCACGACAACATGGGGCAGATGCTCACTTAGTGCGTTGGCCTGAAAGTCTTCGACATTGACCGTGATAGACAGGTGGGGATAAAAGACGAAGTGTCCAGCGTGTATGACGTGGCCAGCGCCAAATTTTGCTGTAAATAGGTTATTGTCTAAAAATGACTTGCCATTCATTGGTTTGCCGTAGTGTACTTCGATGGAGCGGTAACTGCGGTTGGTGGGCTTTTTGTAAAACACCCTGCCAAGGCCATAACTGAGAAGCCTTGAAACTTCTTTTGCCTGAACGGGTAGAATGCTTAGAGTGAGGAAATTCTGGATTTTGCGGGATCCGCTAGTGATTTCGTAGTTCTGAAAAAATAATTCACTGGTGTAGAGTCGCGCGTGCCCGCCCGTTGAACTGAAATTGAGCGGGCCAATTGGCATGCCGTCTTGCTTTTTACATATGTTAATCAGGCCAATTTGGTACCCGGAAAAGTCTCGAGCAATATTAACCAAACCAATCTGGATTCCCGCTTGATTTGTAGCTGAGTTAACAACCCCAAGCTGGAAGCTTCTGAAGCGGGTAATACCCGATTCGGATATCAGGCGGTTGAGTTGCCGCGTGCCATTGATTAATCCAATTTGACCGCCGCTGAGTTGTTTGGAATAATTGCCGATCACGGACGATTGAAATCCATCTGTTGATTTGAGAGTGACGTTCCCGAACAGTCCGATTTGAACACCGATTGTGTAGCCGCTAACCATGTTTATTCCACCCGTCAGTTGAGAACCGTTAAGACTTCCTTTTGACCCGTTACCGGCTCCTGAAATCTGAACACCGCGCGCATCCCCTCCGGTAAGATTCAGAATTCCGGTAAACTGGATTCCTGTGAATGTGATATCTGGCTCCTTCTCGGTTTTTGCTGATGGTTTTGGATTGATCTTTTGGAAATATGACCCCGCAACATTTGAAATGCCCGCGATTTGAAAGCCAGTTGTTTTATAAAGTGTGAAATTGGAAAGGGTAGATATTTCAAGAAATTGATTTCCAGCGGAGAGTGAGCTCAAGAGGTTTATTGAAATCTGATGGAAGTAGGTTGTTTCGTTGATTCCCGTAGTGCTTATCCCGGGTGCTAGGCCAAGTTTGATTGCTCTTCGCGAGACGTTTTTGGGGTATTGCGCCAAGGAAAAATTGAATATTCCGGATATGAACAAAATCAAACTAACGATCAAGCTCGTTCTCACGCTGAAAGCTGATTTTTTACTAAACTGTAATAATGGCCCTTTCGGGCAATGAGTTCGTCATGTGTTCCAGTTTCTACAATACATCCTTCTTCTAGTACGACAATTTGATCGGCCTTCTTGACCGTACTAAGCCGATGGGCGACGATGACGACAGTTTTGTTTTTGTAATGCTCTTCCAGGGCGCTGATTAGATTTTTCTCGTTTTCTGAGTCAAGCGAATTTGTCGCCTCATCAAAAACGAAGACGGAAGGATTCTGATAAACTGACCGGGCAATTAATAATCGCTGCTTTTGTCCCTCACTTAGTCCAAGCCCCATTTGGCCGACTTTTGTTTGAAATCCCAAAGGAAGGGTCTGTATGAAGCTATCAAGTTGAGCAATTTTGGTTGCGTCAAATACTCGTTTCCAGTCGGGCGAATTATCGGACAGACTGATGTTGTTAACAATTGTATCGTCGAAGAGATAACCATCCTGCATAACCGCTCCACACATTCTAAACCAATACGGTGTGTGTAAGTCCATTAAGTTTGTGTCACCCCAACAGATTCTGCCTTCCGTAGGTTGGTATGTTTTGAGGATTAGTTTCAAAACCGTTGTTTTACCGCTCCCCGATGAACCGACGATAGCGGTTATTTTTTTGGCCGGAATAACCAGATTTAATTTTCGTAGCGTTACTGGTGAGTTTGGTCCCTCGTAATGAAAGCTGACGTCCTCGAAACGAATGTCTTCAAGTCGATCATTTGGAACTAGCAGCCCATCTTGCTTTGGGGTAGTCAAATTGAGTTCCTCAATTCGGCTAAGCACGCTGGGCATTTCTGAATTTGACCGTAAAGACGCGATCAAATGATTAGTCTGTGCGTTTGCCTGAAACACGATAAGTTGTGCGGCGATGATCATGCCCAGAGTAATTTCAGATCTTAATAACAGGCTGGTAGCGACAAACAGAAGTATGAGGTCTCGTAACTCTGCCGTGAGCAGGCATCCGTTTTCTTTGAGAAGGATGGCCTCTTCTGACTCTGCAGCTGCACGGGCAAGCCTGTCCTGCGCCTTTTTCATCTTATCCATCATATTTACCCCGGCCCCGCTTAAGCGAACATCTTGAATACCATTGACTATCTGCCAGATTAGATGTTGTGACTCGGCTTGTGTTGTCAGCAGTTGATATGCTTTTTGATTTTCATTATTCCGCATCAGAAAATACCAGGTGCCGTAAACCAAGGTACCGCTGCAAAATACAAGCCCGATAAGCCAATGATAGTAGAATAAGAGAGCTGTGACGACGATGATGCTTGATGAGGCAAAAATTGAGTTTATGGTTGATTTAGCAACGAAAGTGCCTAATTGTGAATGGTCTTCAACCCGTTGAATCAAATCGCCAGCAATTTTGGTGTCGAAAAAGGATTGAGGAAGTGTCATCAATCGATCGATCAATCGGTTATCAAATTCCTGTTTTATCCGGCTTTTCAGAGCGATTTGGGCATATGAGCGCGCGATTCTGATGGCAATGCTCAGTAGCGCCAACGCGAGTAGCAAGACAGTTAAAAATGTAGGAATGTCGCGTTGGTTTGAAATTGCCGCATCAATGGCATTTTGGAGCAGCGTGGGAATCCTATCTGAATTGAAAGTATCAACAGTAGCGCTAACAGAAGGGCAAAGAAATAGGAGAGGTTGCGGGTACTTGTAACCCAGGTTAACAGCCACTGTTGTTTTTTATGTCTTTTTGCTTCGGTGAAAAACTGATCGGTTGGCTCAAGAAGCAAAACTATTCCCAGGTTGTTGTCTTTTGCTGCCCAGTTAGTTACGAAATCCTGGAGACCATATTTGACGATGCCTGATCGCGGATCAGCGACCTTGATGTAATTATCGTCAACTTCAATTATGACCAGGAAGTGATTTCCGTTCCAGTGAGCGATGCAGGGTAGGGGTATTTCTGATAGTTGATCAAGAGATATTTTGGCACCCGTAGGCATATAGCCTAATGCGTGTGCCGCCTCGCTAAGTCCCAAAAGTGAGACGCCTTCCCTGGATAGGTAACACTTTTCCCTTAAGAAACTCAGACTAAAGAATCGACCGTAGTATTTTGAAATCATTTGCAGGCAGGTCGGACCACAGTCCATTGCGTCGAGCTGCTTATAAAATGGGAATCGGTTCACAATTTTAGGGGCTATTTGTAACGTACAAAATAGACATTTACCATTTCCGGGGGATACGGTATTTATACGGTAAGGGTCACAGCTCAGGACTTCTTCCTCTGGCTTTAACAGGAGGCCCACCTATGTTGAAGGTTAGCCTTAGGTATTTGTGTAGTGCTTGTTGAATAAGGTTTCGCGCCTTTGCGACTTGAGAGCTCACAAAAAAGCCATCCTAAGAGTGCTAGGAGGAGCTACACAGGTATTCAAACTCTAAGGTGGATTCACAACGGTGGGTGGAGTCCGTTTTTACGCTCTCAAAGTCCCAGGTAACAGATCTCGCACTAACACCAATTTTACGAACGGGCATGTAGAAGGCTTGAGTTTTGATTTCACAGCAATTTAGGGGTTTTTAGTGAGAATTATTACCATTCTTCAATGTCTTAGATCAAGTTTATTTCATTCTTCGATGTAAAGGGCTTGATAACCTAACCCACTTTTTTTCGAGATTTACCAACCAATCCCAAAGTGCTTAGAAAGATTCTTGTTGATTATAAGGATCAAGTAACGTTAAAAGTCTATACAAAGAATTTCTTTCACCGGAAAGTCTACGTCTTTGATTTGCCCTACAGAAAAAGAATTGCGTTCATAGGTTCAGGTAACTTCACTATGGGGGGCTTTCAAAAGAATGAAGAACTATCGTTTCAAATCGATATTGAAAAAGTGGTTGAAGAAATAAAATCTTGGTTTAATAAATACTTTGAAGAGTCAATCGAGCTGACAGAGAAAATTATACAGGAATATGAGCTTTTATACCCATTAGTAAAAGAAAGAGAAAACGTTACAAGACAGGAGAAGAAGCAGTTCATTGATTTGGTTTCCGGTAATTTCAATTGGGACAACGTGGATTTTGATACTCAATATTTTAAAAGATCAGATTATCAAACTTTCGATAATAGCAAAGCAAATCTTGATACTCCTGAAATTAGCAGAGAGAATTTCTGTTCGCGCAAAGTTTCTGGATTTACATGACATGCTGGAATCAAAGCTTGGAAGGTTGGGACTGGATGCTCATTATGACACTGAACATATTGTAAGCAGTATCGAATTAATAAATCATCATGACAATAGGATAAAAGCAATGTGGCTCGCCTATGGCAGAGGAAAAAATGAGATCAAGCGATACAATCGTGAAGCCCGACACATGGATTTCATCCGGCTTCAAATTATAATCCATCAACAAGATGTTGGTATTTGGCTAATGCCAGGAAAGCAAGGCGGCAGCAAAGAGGATCGTGAGTTCTTCCGTTCGGAGATGAGGAATCCAAAGTATAGAAAGGATTTTTTCAAAATCTTAACGAATTTAGGTCCAGCATATTGGGTCGAAGTTGCAGGTGAAAGAAGGGATGTAAATTTTTTTGCCGATGAGAATGAACTATGGAAATTCACTCGCTCCGATGATTGGAGAAATTACTATTTTACAATTGTAAGAAATTACTTTCCTGACGCAACTGAAATTAGCAACGAAGAAATAGCTGAAACAATTTTGAATGAGTTTAAAAGACTTCTTCCGTTGTATAGATTGATGAAGGACAAAACATTTGAAAGGAATTAAATACCACGGCAATGCCTCCGGCCCGGGCGATCCGCTGCACGTTCGGCTAGCCGCACTCTGTCATGCAAGACTACTCACAAGTGGCCCTCATCTGCAAAAGAAAAGTAGCGTTCTGAAGTCAAAATGATATGATCAAGGACTTGAACTTCTAATAGCTTGCCGGCTTCCTTGCAGCGTTTGGTTAATTCCATGTCGGATTGGCTTGGCTGCAAGTTGCCGGAAGGGTGGTTATGGGCAAGGATGATATTGGAAGCATTCGCTTTGAGAGCAGCAGTGAAAATCAGTTTGGGATCTGCCACGGTTCCCGATACGCCACCTTTTGACAATTCAAAAATGCCCAGAACCCGATTGGCGCGGTTAACGAGCAGAACTTTGAATTCCTCCCGTAGTTCCATGGTATTATCGTCCCAAGCCGTAAGCAGTACCTGGTACGCATCGCGCGAAGTAGTGATTTTGGGGCGATCGCTTGGGTTTACTTTGGTTTTGTAAACAAGTTCTACTTCGGCAAGTTGGTGAATGTTGAACGTGGTGGACATGTTGTAAGAGTTAAGTGAAACATTTTTTTATGCTCACTTCTGCCCCACCCCGTGCGGGAACGGGCCCGTACGGATGGCATGCGCGGAAAGCCAAAAGGAATCGGAATAAATGGAAGGCAGGCCGTAGGCAGGTGCCGTTTATGCCGAAGTCTTTTGGCTGCCGTCCCCATCGGAGTGGGATCTTTGCATCAAAAAATGGAGAACTTACTCTTCATCAATTGACATGGCCTCCGGAAAACAGTACCTTGGAATTAAAGCTTAAACGTGGCGCATCCAGAAGACTCACAAGTGTTAAAGGAAGGGACGCGTTTTAATTGGAAGCGAAATGGTGAATTGGGTACTATCGTGGGGCATAATTTCCAGAAGGAAAACGCAGGTTTTTTTGAATTACTATGCCCAATTTGAAGGTAGAAAAAATAGAAACGCTTTGTACGCAGTTTACCATGATGATCTGCAAATAGCACAATCAAATGACTTGAACGATAAAGTAACCTAACGGCCACCGCGATCCAATACCCCAAAAAATACATGAAAATTTCCCCTACAGTAATCCTGAGCTGTTTACTCGCAGTTCTTTCATGCAATACCGTGTGTTGCCAAAGTGCCAAAAAAAAAGTGATCTTATTCCTTTATGATTCGACCAAGAAAGAATTCGATACTTTTAAACAGGTAGGTAAAGATTCTGTTCGACCTACGCCACCTATTCCGCCCACGCCATTTGCAAGCAAGCATCTGCTCGTAGCTCCGAGAAAGCACAAGTTCTTTGTTGCGCTACAGGGTTTTGATCGTTTCAAGTACGTTGGCAAAATTGAGTACACTAAACCTGTGAATTTCAAAACCGGTCTGCCAGCATCGTTAACAGCGCTTGTTGGAACAGCCGACCCTTTTCAGCCACTTTCATTCACCATGCCGCCTACGAGAACCCTTCCAGCAAATCTGCAAACACTCTTAGACACAGAAGAACAGAAAATTGCGTCCTTAAAACAATATAGGGATGATTTCAACGCAAAAATTGAAACTTTCAAAACCCTTTCTGAGCAAAGTAAATTTGACTACGATCAGTTTACCAAAACACAAGAAGAATTCTCAAAGTCAGCGCAACAGTTCTACGAAAACCAGAATGACTTCAGAATTCCGGGCACCCCCCTCGAGAATCCGTTCACAAAGCAATGGCCCAAACCATTTCCTAGGGGAGCAGCAAAACTGACCGAAAATCAATACGAAAGCCTGGTTGCGCTACAAAAAGAAACAATTAAAGAGCTGTCTCGTCAGATTGATTTACTAAGATCCTCGATCGATCAATACGCACCCCTAGTCAGACACTGCCAAACACTTTTCGATCAACTCGGAAAACTGGATACCCTTAGTCTTTATTATAAGGCAACTCTCGATGCCTCAAGACTTGACCTGAACAATGGTCGTCAAAAGGCGGTCTCATCATCATTGACTCAAATAGCTGGCTTATTTAATGTCCCGAGTATTGAATCAACTTCCCCGTTTGAATTCGTAAAAGCTTTTAAAAAAGCAGTTGAGAAGCATCATAGCGAACTTGTTTCTAATCAGTCACTATTAAGACTCCAAGTTCAGGGAAATATAATCCCAAACCAAAGCTTACAAGATGCAGTAGCCGACATCACCATCCGATATGACCATCTGCTGAGTGAAGACGAGAATTTCAAAAAAATGATTTCCAACATCCTACACATTGCCAATCCAGCAAATGGCTACGTCAGTACACCAACGCAAAATTCAAAAAACGCCGATGTTTTGCGTGTGAAGCTTTCCGTCGCAAGCCTTACAAACAAAAAAGACACAATCACAAGGGTTTTTGATGTTGGGACAAAAAATGGGTTCGACATTGACTTCTCGACAGGTCTGATCTACAACACCATATATCGAAACACCTACAACATCCGATTTGAATACCCAGACCCAGCAAATCCGAACACATCTGAAAGATACATCGACAGAGAGGACGTTTGGGAGGGTGACATTGCAATCTCAGCGCTCATTAACTGCTCTTTCCGGACAAGGATCGGTAGGTCCCCATTTCGCACAGGCATATCCACGGGCTTGGGGTTGTCTGTTTTTGACGCGAGCACCAGGTACTTTGTCGGTGGCCATTTGTATTTCGGAAAGCAGAGTAGTGTAGGTGTCGTGGGGGGATTCGCCTTTGGACGAACAAATCGACTAGCGGAATCTGTTTCCGACAACGGGATAGATCCAACGCCGGATCGAGTCGCATTCAACAGTGCCGGACTTTCATCTGTGCCGACATATGAAGCATTTGTTTCAGGGTGCTTTGTAGGCCTGGTTTGGAATTTCGCCAGGAAGTAACCTACACCAACAGAAGGAATAACTGCTTATTGTCCAAAGAGTTGCTTGATATCATTTTTGATTTCGGTATACCGTTTAAGAACGGACCGTTGATTTACGTGCTTGATTTCCGGAAGTTCAAACGTCATTGCTTCGCAGTGCCTTGTGGCCACTTTGAAGTCTTTCAAGTTCGGTGTACTACAGACAAATTCTCCAGGGTTAAGGTCTCTTAAATGGCTAATTGTAACCCGCTCCCGCTGCTGAAAAGAACGGGTTCGGCTGCTAGATTCTTCGCTCCTGCCCCTTTCCGACCGACTCATTGACCGCGTTTCGTACTCAAGGTCTTCCTTATCAAACAACTTAACGATTCGCTCAGCTGTACGTGCATTCGATATCTTCCCGTAAAACTGAGTGGCCAAGTTAGCCATGAGCACTTCTGCCTTTTTCTCCCCATATCTATCCTCCATCTGTGAGATGTCTTGGGCACAATAAATAGTCGCAATACGATTCTCTCTACCAGTGGCCGGTATCATGTCAAAATTCGGGATATACAAGGTTGGTCCCTCGTCTAACAAAATGATACTCTTTGCTTTTCCAGCCTCGTTCATTTGCTTCGTTGCCACAGTAATCGTCAACGATATCAGTGGGGACAATGAAGTAACCAAAGATCCCTTGTTCCCAATTGCGAGAAGCTTTGGATCATCCGGGTTATTCAAATCCAAATCAAAATCATCTCCAGAAAGCACCCAGAAAATATTTGGATTGATAACTTGGGCAATCGAGTTTTGAAGGGTTGACATCACGCCAGCCGTTTGCCTTTCACTGGCGAGCCCGGACCGTATCGGGGCTACCATTGCTTCTACTTGAGCATCTTGAATCAAAATCCGAACTAACTTCTCTGTATCAGGCTGGACAAGAAACTCCAAAACATGTGGTAACGTGCACAACTTTGGCAAATTGCGGCTGAAATAGAAAATGGACGCTGCTAAAAGGCCACTTGCGGAACGAGTGAAAAAATCTGGTTGTTTGATCGTTTCTGGATTCAGGTTAAACATAAATGAATTTGCATACTCTTGAGCATAGTTGGCGTTATTCACCCGTTTAAGAACATTGAACCGGTGTGTCCTTTTCAAATCTTCGAAGTTGACGTAGAAGTAGCTGATGTTTTTTGGTGGAGATAACAATGCTTCCGAGTAAACCTGACTCGAAATTGATGGAAATTTGAAATCATAAACGATTCCGGAATAACCGCCTCGAACAGCCTGCACAACCAGCGGCTCCACAATTGACTTCGTTTTGCCTGATCCCGCACCACCAATAACTAATGCACCCCGAACCAAATAGTCGAATGAAAGAGCCGACTTGAATTCCTTTGAGCCCGCTAACGGCAGCCGGATATTCCGAAATCCGCGCCCTACCGGCGAAATAAATCTCACCTTTACTGTAAAGTAAAGAACAATTAGTACCACTGACACCCCGAAAAGTACCTCAGTCATAATGCCGGAGAACCAGCGCAAAAATCCTAGGATATCGAATTCGATCATTGCAGTGCGGGGTTTTCAATCAACTGCGGACGCTCAAAAAACCCAAAGCGTTCAGCAAGCAAGCCTGCAAGAAATGAACCTGCAACAATTAGCACGGTCGCAAAAATTATCTTTGGGCTTGCCATGTAATACCTCACCAGGTTATCCTCTCGGGCGGCACGCAAAGCTATTCGATCCAACTGTTGCCGGAGATCAATCAATCGTTGCTGATCCTCCGAATTGCCGGCACTCGCTCCAATGCTACTCGTGGTGAGTTCTTCCACAAGGCCCGCAAGCCTCCGGGTCTCTGTTTCAATTGCAAGGAAACGGTTTACCGCAGCTGCTTCTGCCACGCTCTTCTTCAGATCAGCGATCTCTTTCGAAATCGCCTCCAGGAGTACAACTTGATCATCACTTTTCATATTCATTTTGGTTTATCTCGTTATTAAAGATTTCATTAATCAAACTCGTTCCGCCGAGCGCTTTTGAGAGCCGCTGAAAGGAAAACCGCTTATCGATACTTGATCCTTTAAATGCGAATCCATCAAGCGCAAGGCTCACGCCATTCACTTTTCCGTTTTGCGTACGCTGCAAGCGCAATTCAATGTCCCGACTTTTGAGTGCGACAGCCAGTTGATCAATCGTTTTTACACCACCTGTCAGGCTATTCTCGACTTCTAACCTTATCCTCTCTTTTATGGTCCTTTCCCGCGGCGATTTAGAACCTCGTGTTAGCTGTTTTCCATGCCCTCGAGCAACAGTCATCCCAAATTCAACCTCCAGCTCATCACAGGCGTGTGCAGCACGATTCCTAATAAAGCGATCCGACGCCAACTCTCCGCCAAATCCAATTCGATTGACTACCAGGTGAAAGTGAGCGTGGGCTGCATCTGTATGCTTCACGCAAATAAACTGATGGGCACGAATACCAATTTTTTCCAAGAAACGATCAGCAATTTTCATCATTAGCTGATCATTGAGCTTAGACTTATCTTCATGGGCAAAACTAATTGACGCGTGGATAACTGCTTTACGCACGGATGACCGCATGCGTCTCACTAATTCAAAATCAGCCGTAGTATTACCGACCTTGTCAACCCGCACATCATTTGAAGAAAGTATCGTGGCACCGGCTTTACCCATAACGTAGGTGCAACAGCCGCCAAAAGACTTCCCCAAAATCACCTTGCTAATCATCGCATTTTTCTGATAACTGTATTGATCTCGTCTAAAATCCGATCGACTCCGTGAAGGTCGAAATCGCCAAGATGTAGCTTTCTAACAAGTGTGTTAAGGTTATTCGCCATTCCTATCAATGATCTCAGAATCTGCATTTCCTCCGAAGTGAACCGCTGCTTCATTTCATGATTCAAGGTCTTGTCCCTGATAAACCCGGCAACATTGACCCCATAACGTGAAGCATAGCCCATCAGCAACCTCCTTTCCATCGGGGTGTACCTTACGCGGATGACTTCTGTTCTCTTGATCTGCTTTCTTGGGCGGGCCATTTTTTTAGCGAAGCGTTAAGAAAAAATCAAGACTGTTTTGAGACACGATTACGAAGTTTTCGTGGCCTCAAAACACGTCTTGCTACAGTAGTTAAAACAGATTTCATCATCACTCCATAGCGCCTTCGCGGGAAGCTTGCTACAGTAGTTAAAACAGATTTCATCATCACTCCATAGCGCCTTCGCGGGAAGCTTGCCATTGAATAAAAAACCTCACTCCATCTACATCTTCAGGGAACCCAAGCTCACTGCATACTTCGCTGAAGCTGCGATTCTCGTATTTGGCATAAGAAAGACAAAGGCTTGCTAGCTCCTTAACCGTAAGTGATTGCTTCTTTCCATCCTGAGGTTTCGGAATTTCTTTTTGACTAGCACTTCCAAGCACCGCGACCTCTGTTTTCGAGAGCTCGGACCTACCGCTAAGTATTTCATTCTTGAGTACTGGATCATTCTGCCCGATGTTGTCAATAGCTTTTGCGAAGTCTCCATCTCTGCGAATCGTTGCTGGGCTTACATCAAACTCCCGTGCAAGTTTCTCGGCTGTTGACTTCTGCTCATTTTGAGCAGAAGTCAAATCCGACCTGCGGCCCTGAGCCCGCTCGGCATTATAGCGTAAACCTCGCAAGTAACTTTGCTGCTCGGGCGATAGGTTCCGCCTGCCCAGCTGGTTGTGAATCATCCATGTGCGAACGTCCTCTTCACCCTGAAACGCTAACTCTCTGACCGTGTAAGGAATACTGTGCTTCTGGCAAATGGAATGGCGGTTATGTCCGTCAATAAGCACGAGCGATCCGCCAGTTGGCCATACTACCAAAGGATCACGAAGACCCTCGCTCAAAATATTCGCCTCGAGTTGGTTCAACTCGTCTTGAGTCAATGGAGGGATTAGGCTACGTAGTTCCTCACGAACAAGAATCTCGTAATGCGGCATCCCAGCTATCGCGTTGCCAAGTAGATTCTGAAAACTCTTTTTCATTGTGTTAATTCATTTGCTAAACTCAAATAGTCATGCGCCCCCATGCTATCAGGGCCGTAGGTAAAAATATCCTGACGCCTAAGGCTGGCCTCCGCAATTGCCACGTTCTGCCGTATGGCAGTAGTGAATACCTTATCCCCGAATTTTGCCCGCAGACCTGCTGTGATGTCTTTGCACAATTTAGTATGGTTCACCTGCGTGATGAGTAAACCACGGACTTCGACTCTCGGGTTAAGCTTATCCTTCACCATTTGAATTAGGTCGATAATCGTGTTCAACCCCTTGATGGATAAGAACTGCGCTTGAACTGGTATAATTACCCCGTCAGAAGCGATAAGGGCATTTTGGGTGTACACGCCAAGCGATGGCGGGCAATCGATAAGTATAAAATCAAAATCGTCAGCGATCTGTTCCAGCAAACCCTTCAAAAGAAAATAACTGCTAAAATTCGAGTATAAAGTCGCCTCAACAACAGACAAATCGAGAGAGGATGGAGCAACGAATAAGTTTTTCGAAACATGAACTAGCGGAAGCTTTGAAACCTTCCGCTCAAATACCTGAGCGATTGTACCTTCGTCGGACTCGAGACCGACTGATTGCGAAAGATTTGCTTGCGCATCAAGGTCGATTACAAGAATGCGCTTCTCCATTCGCGTAAGCGCCGTCCCCAGGTTCAGGGTTGTGGTGGTTTTGCCTGTTCCTCCCTTGTGGTTGAGGATAGAATAAATCTTTGCCATTGTTATTTTGTTTTTGTTTTCATCAGCATCTCATTTAGGTCGTTGAACTTTCTATAGATCTGGGAAGAATCAACTACCCTTGGGTAGAATGCTTGCATTGATTCAAAGCACTGCCGACCGGCTTGATCGTTATCGAAAAAAGCACGAACGGAACCCGGCCGGTATCGATCTAAAATGCGAAGTGCGGATGGGAGTTGATTAACCGAGTTTAGAATGATTGCTGACTGTTCCTGATCTAAGACGCCAATCTCGATTGATGAAAGAAAATCAACGAATCCTTCGAACAGAGAGAAAGAGCTAGCATCCTTCAAAAGCGTTGTCGGGCCCTTGGGTCCAATGCATCCCTTAAAAAATCTGTTCCGAACTTCGAATCCATTATAATCGTTTTGGAATGCGATCGCGAAATAGTCACGACTCGCAACGCTGTAATGAATCTCTCTACAAAAGGTATTGGCAATCCCAAAAGAAATCTCGCGTATTGAAAGAAATTTCTGTAGGCTAGGATGGCTTATTGATAGCAGCTTGATTACGCGCGGCGCAACATTGCTAGCAGCTCCCAAAATACGTTGCCCGGATTCGAGTTTGAGCCCTCGCAAAAAAGTCAAAAATTCCTGCACGGACACAGCACGCATCCGAATCCCAAGATCGACAAGTTTCCCACCCTGCCCTATGCCGTGGTCAAACCACCGGTTCTTGACTGTGTCAACTTTAAACGAAGCGGTACGCTCAGTCCGGAGTGGTGAAAGGTACCACACTTCCCTACCTCGAATTCGAACAGGCTCCACACCCTGCTGGTGAAGGAAAGAAACAATGGAAATAAGATTTGCTTCGATACAATTCATTTTACTTTTCATTTGGTGTCCCGTCCCATCCTGTTTGTCTCGTCTGTCCCGCAGAGCACTGGGGACAGATGAGACAAACGGGATGGTGGAATCATTTGAGAAAAATGGATTAGTACTCATTTTTTAAATTTGCGGTGGAGTGTCGACTTAGAAATTCCTGTTACTCTTGCGATGTCTCTAAACGATGCCCCCTTGTCGACCATTGCTCTGGCTAGTTCAAAAGCTTCTTCATCAAGGCCGGCAAGTAACTCACCGTTTAAGTGGTCGATTTCGTTTACCTCTTCCTGTTCGACTTCAAACCATAACGTATCCGGATTAAACCGTAATAACTTTGCACTCGTGGCATCCTCGCATATTCTACTCTTGACCCGTTTCAATATTCTAAAACTTGGATTTTGAGAGCTTTTTCGAAGTAAGAAATCCTGATCAGCCAAATCCGATTTAGTACCTGATCCACTCTGCAAGTCAGAGTCTGAAAGCTGAAGTTTAGTACCCTTACGAGTGTGATCGGTAACCACAAGTGCGAAGCCATACTTATCCTTAAGATTCAGCAAGTCGATCATCGCAGCAGTCGCATCTTTGCTCTTGTTGGAATCAATGTCTTGATATGCTGTTTTCCAATTGTCCAGGACAACCAAAACCGGTTTGAGTAATTCGATTTTCTCAATTATCTCTGCTCGATCCTGTGCGAAGCTCTGCCTTGTTGTGTATACATATGCCTCATATTCGTTTGAGGAATTGTGGAACGGCAGATTCTCAAAAAGTTTCGCGAGTCTTCGCGAAATCAGATCCTTACTTAGTTCACAATTTATGAAAAGGGTATTTCCGTGAAGCTCAATTTTCTCGTTGCAAAATCGTTCAGCTTTGTGGGCAACACAAAGACATAGCTCGAGCAACAAAAAAGACTTCCCTGTCCCGCGCTCGGACGGAAAGTGAGTGAGTGACCGTTCAAAAACGTATTTACCAAAAAGCATACGAAGCGGTTTTAGGTTGCGGCCGAAAGCTGCCAAATAGGGCATTGGATCGAAGGATCTGGAAGATGAACTGTTTTCCATAAGTTTTGCTTTGCGGAATCAGTCATGACGAATACCTTTGGTCCGTTAAGGGGTGCAATTCTTAACTCGATCAAAAGAATAGACCACGGCTGAGGCCGTGGTTTTTTATTTTTTGTTTTTTGCGGCGATGTACTCTGCTACATCCACCGGGTTGTAGAGGCGCCTTTTGCCGACTTTGAACGACGGCATTCCGTCAAGAGTGTGTTTATGCAAGGTCGGAAGTGAGATGCGATATTTGCTTGCAATCTCCTTCCGCGTTTTGTAGTCGACTTCCTGGTCTGCCTGCTGCTTGAATGAGGCTGCTTGCTCAACGGATTGTGCTTTCGATCTGTTTGTTGTTGAGTTTAAATCATTTTGGTTTAGCATGATATCTTTCGGTAAAGTATCAGCAAGGTATCCGGTGGGCGTAAGCAAAAAACCGAAGTCCGGTATCCTACTCCGGTAAAATAGTTCTTAAATTATTGATTACTAGGCCAATAAAATTCTAATTGCTTTATTGTTATTCGGTGATTTTTGTTCGGTAAGCCTTAACTAGCCAAGTAAGAAATTTAGTTTTGTTTACTCGATCGTTCTTTATTTCCGAAATAGCTTTTTGAAACTGATCTAAATCATATTCCCCTGCAAAATTCAAGTTTAGAAAGTTAACTATCTGTTTTTGAGTCGCGTGAACTTTATCACATCTGTAAAGTGCATCCATCAATTCGAACAACTCAATAGACTTACCCTTCCAAATCAATGGCTCTGAACTGAAAAGGGTTTCCACTTTCTGTACGGCTTCTGGCTGGTTCACTTGATTGCCAAAGTAAAACTCATTAAAAAGTACCTCCAACTTATCTCTAAAAATCTCAGATCTTGCTTTTCCGCGATGCGACGAATCTGCGATTCGCTCGCTCAACATCAAGCTAAAATTTTTATAGAATTTTTCCTTCTGATTGTCGTCAAGCTTCTCCCACATCGACTTGATGAGCTTCAGTCCTTGGCTGTTGTCATCGAAAAATATCTCGTTGAATTTTCTCAGCAACCGTATGTTCGTTGGTTGGTGCTTAAAAACTAACTCGGTAT
>Ga0224723_1000380_pt1 | contig 30808 bp, 40 predicted proteins | sample Balambano_FR2_Me_FD_161647 | JGI IMG/M metagenome (GOLD analysis project Ga0224723, IMG submission 161647) | Freshwater sediment microbial communities from Lake Towuti, South Sulawesi, Indonesia - Balambano_FR2_MetaG | ecosystem: Environmental > Aquatic > Freshwater > Lake > Sediment | place... | reverse complement strand
GTACCCTTCTTGGTGGGAGGCTTACGAGGCCCCATGCCTCTTTTCGTAGGGGGCTTACGCGGACCCATGCCCCGATTACGGCGCCCTGCCGGGGTGTTTTTGGGGACTTCAAACGGAGGCATTTACCTACCCCTCTTCGCGTATGTGGCGGCAGCGCCCCACCCGTACTTACGGAGAGGAGCGGCCTTAGCGGCCTGCTTACGCTGCTTGATAGTTGTCTTCCTGTTCTGAATAGGGATGGTCTTTGCCATCTGCTGTGCGTAGGGGGACGGCTCCGGATCGAGCCCTGAGTAGTCGGGAGTATTGAACATACGATTGGCGATTGCGTCCCGAATCGAGTCGGCGTCAATCCCCATCATCGTGTTGCGGTAGTCCCCCTCAGCCCGGAGGGCTGCGCTATCGAGGTCGCTGAGGCCCTGAGTGAACTGGTTACCGAGCTCCTGGGACTGAGCCCCATGAGCGTACCGGAGACCATGCTCTCGCTGTGCGCCTAGGCCGACATGGCCGACGCCCCTGGCACTAGCGTCATCCCAAGCAGCGCTAAGGTCGGAACCCTGACGCTGCTTGAGCTGCTGAACGGCCCCATATTGCGAGTAGGGGTCTGCCTCGAAGCCACCGCCTGTCTTAGAGCGCAATCCAAACTGATTGCGAAGCTGCTGACGCTGCGTACCGATGGACGCTTGGGCGTCCTGGAACGCCTTTTGTGCCTGAAGCTGGCGATCCCGGTAGACCCCGGAGTAGGAAATGTGGGGTGGGATAAACGCCATCTAACTCACCCGAAGAGGAGTAACAGACATCCACCTGTTATCAAACTGAATGGTCTGCGCCGACACCTTGTACTTAGATACCAGCGCAGTAGAGGCGGTTAGTGTTTTCTGCTCATTCCCCATGGGAGAGGAAACCTGTGTGTTGTTGTTGTCGTGCCCAATACCAAAACATGCATCGCCGTCAACGGCACCTGTTCCACCGATGTCGTAGGACATGATGCCGTACATTGAGACGGCCCCGCCCGACCGACGACACGACATCCCAATTTGTATCTGGTAGACGCCGCCACGAGGCACAGTAAAGGAGGGGCCTGCCGTAGTCAGTGCAACATACGACGTTGAGGCTGTAGTTTCCGCTGCAGCCACATCGACTCTCGCGGGAGCACCGCCGACGAACTCCCACTTATCGCCGTGTGAAGAGCCGCTGTTATACCTGAATGTCCACTGATAGGTAGGCGCTGTAGTTGAGTCTACGAGGTACCAAATATCGCCGGATACCGGAGAGCCGGGAGGAGTAGTTGCGTAAGTGTAGGTAGGTCCACTAACAACTTGCCAAGACCCGTCGCCTCGAAGGAACTTAGTGTTATCGGGGGTACCAGAACCGAGCGAGGTCGGGCCGATGTTCGTGACGGACGAACGCACCCAGGCCGAACCATTCCACACCGGAACCTCGCCTGAGACAATGCCTGCGGGCTTGTCCGCGTGGTTGTTGAAAGCAGTCTGGATTGAGGCGACGATGTTGTTAAGCCCAACACCAGTCGGCCGATCTGCGTTCACGTCATATGTTGCAATAGAGTCCGGGGTAGTAACAGGCCCGGTAGCGTCGGTTGCTATGTCTTACTCCTATGCTGCTTTGAAGTGAATGCCGTCAATGCTAGTGCGCGTAGCCGAGGCGGTGGTCATTACGACTTGCCCGTCCATCTGCACCGTTACTCGCCCGAAGGCGCCGTTGGCGTCAATGACGAAGATTTGCTGTACGTCGGGCCTGGAGCCCGCCGGCAGGGTGAAGGACGTCGCACCTAGGGTTCCCGAGGATAGGTTCCCCCGAAGGTGGACAAACCCCAAAGGGTCCTTCCAAAATGCAGCGGCGCCCCAGGGAGATCCGGTATTCGTCCAAGAGTTCTGAAAGGTCGGCTCGCCAACCAGCCCAACCCGGTGGTAGTTGGGATCCCGGGCGAAGCTGATCTGATCCCTGACCGTCAGCAACTCCTGAATCGTCAGGTTGTCGATGGCGGTCTGGCCGATAGCGGCCGGGGGGTCCTTCTCGAAGAACTCCTTGATGAATCGTGTCAGCCGGGTGGAGTCCCAATTACCAATGCTGTCGCCAATGTCGAGCGCCATCTAGACCTTGCCTGCCCGCTGGTACTTGAAGCCGAGCTGATACGGACCCATCGTGAACTGAGTCATGTTGGCGTCTTCCTGGTAGAGGCGGAAGCCTAGGAACTGCGAGCGCTTCTGGAACTTGATCTTCTTGGGACGGAAGAACTCGTTGTTGATCGACGACCACGTTGAGAACGTACTGCCTAGGTTGCTCCACGTTGGGAACGCATTTCCGAGGGTCGTCCAGGTGTAGCCGCTGGACTCGTACTCCGACAGAGCCGTAGCGCCGACGTTGTTGAGGCCGACGATGGTGTCCAGCTTCATGTCCCCGCCTGCGGCTAGGTAGTACAGCGCGAGGAATTTATAGTTCTTCCTCCGAAGAGAGTCGCCTGCATTGAACTTTTTGGACTCGAAATAAAAGTCAGGACCGGCGGTATTGCCGGCACAGGCAAAGGCGTCAAGTCCGGTTGACTCGAATAGGGAGCTGGCGTCAATGAGTCGGGCGATTGTGGCATCATTCACCTGTAGGATTGGGGTGTTGCCCTGGTCAGCCGGGAGCTGCTCGAAGCCGAGGAAGTCGATGTTCTTGAGGAACACCGGAGCTCGGGTTACCAGGTTGAGGCAGTAGGTGTGCCGAGTAGGGGTCGTCGTCGTGAAGGCCTTGGTGATCCCTGTCGTCGGGAGCTGGTTCTCTACGTAGAGTAGGTAATGGTCTCGGTAGACCGCACCCCACATGCGATACTGCATCGGATTGAAGTTTCGGAGCGCAGTCTTCCAGTAGTCTCCGAGCTTGTCTTCGACAAGGTTCCGAACCTGGATGCCGTCGAAGTAGTGGATGCCGTCCCGGCCTGCCCAGATCGCGCCGGAGCCGTACGGCACGACGCTCATGCCCGATAGTGCACCGTCGTCCCAAATCTTACGCACCTGGAACGTCGTCGGAGAGTTACCGAAGATCCCGAAGACCTCCTTCTCCTTGAGCACTAGCACAGAGCTAGCGCAGGCGAGGATCGCGACGATCGGGTCGTTCGTACCCTTGGTGGAGGCCACCGGAAGGAAGTCACCGTCAAAGGGAGAAAGGTCTAGTCCCTCGGGGTCAGCGGGGTCGCTGAACCAGATCCGCTCCGTCTTGTCTACGGACGATCCCTGATTGGCGTACCACTGCCGCTCGGCATAGGAGGCGTTGAGGAAGCCCACCTTGTCGGCCTGCGTCGTCGTCAGGATTGTGTAGTCCGAATCAACGCGCAGCGCGATATAACGCTCGTTGCTGCCAGAGATAGAGGGGTTGGCAGCAAGCGCGACCGAGATGTCCGTCGCCACGCTATTGATGCGCCCGATATAGGCGTTGTCGCTGGCGCGATACATGTGCCAGTTCTGGGCGAACGTAATCGTTACGGTGCCGGAGGCAACCGAGTTGACTGACAAAGTGATCTGCGAAGCAGAGTCGATAGAGCGAATAACTGCCCCGGTACCGACGCCTGTGCCGGTCACGATCATGTTTACGCGGAGATCCGAAGTCTGCGAGAGCCCGGTAATAACGGCGTTGCCGTTAGTCGTGGTGCCGGAGCGCTGGATAGTGGCTCCGAGCTGCTGCGAGAGGAACTTCGTGTTTGCCCCGACAACGGTGGTCGAGTTGACGTCGAATGTGACCCGTCCCTTGACGACCTTCGGGGCAAGGCCCCGGATGGACTGGAGCGTGTACGGCTTCGCGGATCCGGAAAACGGGGCCGGCTTCTCCAGCACTAGCGTGGTGTTGTTGGTGACGACTTGGACGACACCAATCAGGACGCTGTAGTACGGCTCCGATGTCTCAGCGAAGAGGAACATCCCCGGCGAGACGTTGCCGACGAACAGGGTGCCGGAGCCCGAGATAGACGTCGAGCCACGGTTGAAGGTGATCGTGCCTGTGGTGTAGTTTGCGCGATTACCGCCACGCCAGATTGCGAGTCCCTGCGAAGGGGAGTCGGCGTCATACGCGCTGGAGATACCGATAGCGGCCCCGCCGTTGAGAAGCGGCTTGGCATCGACAATGCGAGCCGGGGTCGTAGGGGGATCAACCGGAAGCGCGAACGGCCAGGCCACGTCCACCTTGGTGGTGCGGTCTGCCGAGTACAGGGAGATGAATCCGTTGGAAGCGTCGCCAGTGGGCGCAGCAAGGATGAAGTCACCCTTGGGGTCAATAGCGCCAAACAGCCCGCATCCCTTGTGGGTATGCGCGACAACGTTCGGAACGGGTGTGACCGGCCCTCTCCGGCGAAGGATTCCGGGCCGGTCAGTCAATCCATCTTGGATGTAGCGGGCCTCAGAGTCGTCAAGGCTCTGCGCCGGGAGTGCCAGATTGGCGCCACCTGCCGAGCCCTCAAAAGTCTCGGTATCGAGGGCCAATGGTTACTCCTTAGTCGTAAAGATCAAACGAATCAAGAACCTCAATCGAATCAGGGCGGTCATACTGCCGTGCCCACTCCTGGGTGCGCATCTTCACGACCTCTTCATCAAACAATTGCTTGGCTCCGACAGAGAGCTCGGGGTCGTCGTCCTGGTAATACAGGTACTTGAGTGCCCCATAGACAATCGCCATGTGGTGCTCCCAAGGGACGAGAATATTCGCTTCTGTGCTAACCGCCGTTAGCTTGGTGACACGCCTGATGTAGTTGATAATCACGGTGTCGTAGCCGGCGGTAGGCATCGGCCAAAAGTGCATTGTCTTGTTGATGAAGTAGTAATAGAGGGGCGGGCCGGGAGGCTCTGCTGGATCCGTCTTGGCTAGAAGTTCTTCGTGACGAATTGGAACTAGTCGGCGCACGCCTCCGAGTCGGGTGTCGATGACTCCGGTAGCGGCCCGAAAGTCCGTCGGAAAGTCGGTAGGTACAGCGGAAGTGCCGTCGAACGCTACGCCGTCAGACGCTTCCAAGAAGGGCCAGGGCTCAAGTCGGCAGATGTCTGTGTACGCGGCATTGATGGCCGCGAGCTTGTCGGCAGACGGGGTATCCGTGAAACCGTGACCTTCAATGAAAGTGATAATCTCGGCTGCTGTCATTTACATCGTGCGCATCGGCCCGCCACCACCGCCACCGCCGTAACGGGTGTTGATAATCGGCTGGTTAATCAGACCTCCGAGTCCGTTGAGGAACCACGGCAGGAATGCGCCGCCACCCATGGCCGACGTTCCCTGGTACTCGGTGCCGACGTTGAACGGGCCGCCGTCTAGCTCAGACCCGAACTGCTCTGGGTCCGTACTAAGGCTCGGCCTTGGCATCTGCGCGAGACCGTCGAGACCCTGGTCGTAGAGGGGCGCGTTAGGCGCGTTAAGCTGCGAGTTAGAGAAGATATTGGTCGGCGCGTTAGGCTGCGTTACGTCAAACGCCAACTGCTCGAAAGGCGAGGAGTAAGCCCACGGAGTCTGCTCCATGTACTCGGCCTCACCGATATCGGGGCCGAACGGGAAGCCCTGGCGATTCACAAACTGGTTCTTCTGTCCCCCACCACGTCCCGGCCGGAAGCCGTAACCGCCGCCCCGAAAGGCGGACTTGAGGCGCTCCTTGGACTGGATCCGCCTGCCGGCCTTCTGAGCAAGCATGTTTGCAAGCTCCTTGCGGCGAAACTGTGGGGTGCGCGGGTCGAGCCCGGGCTGTCTCACTAAACCTCCCTAGGTACAAAGACGCGGGGGGTCGGATGCGTGCCCATCTTGCGGTGTGACCACTCAAGGACTTCTGCAGCCTGGCCGGATGCGTCATCAGCTTTGTCTCGAAGCGGCTGGAGTCGTTTCTCATTCCGCTTCCACATATCGTTCAAAATCTTTTCCCCGTGCCGAAGGGTGTCGGCCTGCCAGAGGCGCTTTACAGCAGCCTCGGGATTAGGGACTTCATCGAACCCCAAGATCGGGAGGTCAGCCTCCGAGGGGGGCGTCTTGAGGTAAATGCACCACTGCCCTGTATCCAGGTTGCGGTCGAAATAGAGGCGCTCGTCGTATTCCGACACGGCCTTATCGACCACGAGAATGTCGGAATCAACCATCCCCCGTCCTTGGACGAAGGTGACAAATCCCATAGAGTCTCCTAGTTAGGGGAAGGCGGGGGGCTCCCGAAGGAGCCCCCAACCAATAGGCCTTACAAGGCCTTACACGCCAGTCGTGTCACCCGTGAAGGTGAGGACGCCCATCGTGTTCCGGCGGTCAACGCCAAGCTGGAAGTAGGTCGCAATTCCAGCCTCCCAGGCGTCGTAGTTGGTAACCCACTTGAGGACGTCGCCGTCCTCAGCAAGCCAGTGCCAGTCTTCGTTGCTGAAGTTCTTGATGTGGTCCGTGTCCACAAAGTAGACGCGACCGAACCGTGCATCAACATCATCAATGAGGACCGAGTTGTTGAAGGCGAGCGCCTCCTTGTCGTACCCGGACTTGATCTTCAGCGGCTCCGTGTAACGCACCTGCGACTGCAGGAGGTTGTAGTAGATCCGCTGGCCTGCCGGCGTGGTCAGAAGAATGCTCGGGGTCTTATTACCCTTCACACGAATCGTGTTCCACATCTGCTGCAGCCGGTCGAGCGAGAGGGTCGTCGCCGTGAGGTCGCGGTTGTTGTCCCAATACTCGTTACCGGCCGACGCCGCGTTGATGCCACCAAACGTGTTGGCTGCATCAGCGATGACAGTCTGCAGGTTGTTGATCTCGTTGCCGGCGTTACCGGCCCGACACACGAAGTTCGACGTAGTAGTCGTAATCGCAGTCGTGACGGTAATGGACGGCGTGGCAACGTTGACGGCCGTAATGGCCTCGCCGTTAATCAGCGAGGTCGGAGAACCGGCCGTACCGATGTCCACGCGCATACCGACGTAGAGGTGTCCCTTCCTAAGCGGCTCAGCGGAGTTAAGGACCACCGTGGACGAGGACGAGGTCGAACCGCAGGTGACAATACGACCGTTACCGCCGGTCGTGTTACCATCCGACGGACCCCAGACCTGACGAGCGAGGTCCTTGCGCAGGTCGTTCTTGAGGAAGTCCATCTCGGACTTCAGAACATCAAGGAACGAGCCCACCTGAGCCTTGGTCTTCGCCATCGCTGCACCGGAGACCTGGATCCGACCGTAGTGGTAGGTCAGATCGTAGACGGCACGCGCCCAAGTCTGGTTACCAGCATCCGGGAGCCTAGGCGGGTTACCACCCGACTCCGTACGAGAGCCGATACCGCCTGAGCGGTTCGTGTGCAGCGGGACGACAACCTGGTTACCTACCATCTGGAAGTCCTTAACCTTCTCTAGGCGAGAAAGGAGCTCAACTTCGTTATTGAGCTGCTCTACCACCGGGGGGAGGTAGACATCCTTAAGGAGTGATGAGACAGTTTGGATAATTGCGCCAGGCATTACCTAGTGCTATCTCCTTCAGAGGTCGTCTATTACGGGATAGCCGACCCTTTCTACTTAGAGGCCCTCAAGCTCCACCATGGCACGCCGCTTGGCATACTCATGGGCTTCCTTGAGAGAGGGGAAGGACTCAGGGATCTGAGACCCACCCGTAGCAGTGGGGGAGGTTAGTGCTGCCGGCACCGCCGTCTTGGTGTCCACATACGAAGAAAGGATCCGCTGGCGATGAGACTCATAGGCCTTCTGGGCCGACACAAGATCGGCGCCGTAGGCGTACGAGAGCTCGTAGATCGCCTGGATATCCTCTTCCTTGTACGTGGGGTTAGTCTGGCGGATAGCGGTTTCCTGCTGAGCCAAGACCGCTTCGATCTGGCTCTGGGTCCGCTCTGCCTCTAGCTGCTCCTTCCACTGTCGAAGATCATCAAGCTCGCGCCTGACGCTCTCCGCATCGGGGTCGGTATAGTTCCAGTCCGTCTCCGTACCGTCCTCGGTCTCAAGACCCGTCTGAGTGGCGGCGACCTGCTCGGCCTCTGCCTTACTCAGCCCGAGCTCCTGGAGATAATCCGTAAGCTCAGTATGAAGCTGGACTAGATTCTGGGGGTCCCGGAGCGCCTGGGCAAACTCCACGGCATTCCGGACCTGATCGAAGTCGCCAAGCGACTCGACCTCCTTACGCTGAGCTGCAAGCTCCTGTGCCTTCTGCGTGTAGTCACGCTGCATGGAGTCGAACATCTCACGCATCTCAGGCGTAAGGGCATTTGGGTCCACGCCATGAAAGAGTCCCGGCTTCTCTGCCGAGTTGCTCTCTGCGTCAACCCCTGAAGGCACTTCAGTGGATTCGGGCTGTGCTTGCTCGACCGGCTCGACCGGGGGGTCAATGGCGGCTTCGAGTGCGGCCCTGGCCGCTTCGGTGTCGTAACTACTCAATTAGTCTCCTTGTGCCAAGGCGAGTGCTCTAGGCTTGCTCTCCTTGACTTCGGACCACTCAGCGTCGATTACGTCTGCTCTCTGCTGAATGGCGGCAGCGCTGGAATCGACAAACTGTGCCAGCTCTTTAGCCAGCTCCTTAGCGTCGATCGACTGCACCGCTACGGTTTCGGTCCGGTTGGTCGCCAGACCCTTAGCTACACGGATCTTGTCCTCAAGGACACCGATCCCTGTCACGAGCTCGCGGGCGGTTGCCTGCCCAGCTTCGACCTTCTCGCGTAGCTTCACGAGCATCAGGTCGCGTACCTCGGTGGCAACAACGACGAAGTCGGGGAGGTCGGGAAGGTCACTCACATCGGGGTAACCTTCCTTTTCCCACTTCATCTTCCAGTCGCGGAGGGTCCCTACCGGGATGCCTGTCTCCCGAGCCGTAGTTCGGAGGGCTCCCCGGTTCACCTGCAAAATGAGTGCCACCTGCGCTTGCTCATCTTCGGTGTAGATCCTTCTCGCCATTACTTACCTTTCGGCTTGGCTGGGGCTGGTTTAGGCTTGAAGTTAGACTCCTTAGCCTTCTTCTCAGCCAGGTCGGCGTCTGCTGACGCCTTCCGTACGGCCTGCCCGTGGAGTTCTTCGGCACGGAGGTCTGCATTAGACTTCGTTACCGAGTCGAGCTCCTTAGCCTCGTCATCTCGCAACGCGGCACGTTTCACTTCAGCGTCCGCTGTCTTGGCTTCGAGAACCGCCAGCGCGGCTTCGGTTAGGTTGTTACCTTCCTGACCGGGGCCGGTAGCGTCCGTATCAGGCTCGTCCACATCGTCCGAAACCCACGTGAGCAGCGGAGGCTCAAGCGCGTCTTCCTCCTCAACCGGCACGCCGGCCTTCTGGAGGATCTTGGTCTGAGTGGCCGGACCAGCAGTGCTCTTGATCTGGAGGTTGACCCTCGGAGCCTGCGGCTCTGCCTGCGGGGCGTTGTCCTGAGCGGCCTGCTGCAGTGCAGCGAAGTACGTGAAGAAACCCTGTCGGGTATCCGTACCTAGGCCCTCGAACTCGATCCCCTTCATGAACATCGACGTGACCGCAAGATGCGTTGCGAAGTCGATTCCGGGCTGGGGTGACAGCGCGGCCTGAATGAGGACCTGCTGCGCGTGCTCTGGGGACTCTAGGGGCTCGCCGGTCTGTGGGTCGAGGCCTTGGTTAACGGCCATCATGGCCTGCTGCGCGGCTTCGGGGTTGATCGGCTTTCCTTCGAGGATCTTGTCGATGTTGCGGTAAGCGAGGTTCTCGTCTGCCGCCATCTGAGCTTCCAGCCCGGAGAGATCGGCCAAGTCGAGGTACTTGTGGGCCTGATGCACAGGAACCACACCCATCTCGATCAGCCGCTCAATCCTTGCTTGCCTGCCTGCGCGAGTGCGCGGAAGGCCCGAGCCTGTCTCCGCGTGCACGGAGATGTTCCCGGTGATATCTGAGTTGATAAACTGCTTTACCTGAACGCCCCCGCCGGATCCCCTGATCTTCAGGAGCCTCGGCTCGACGTAGTGGGTCTGGGCGAGACCGAGCATCTGCTGACCTGCGCGGGCTAGCGACGTCTCCAGGAGCTTGATGATCGGCGCCAACTTGTCGGTCGCCATCTCCTGCAGGAGGTCGATTGCTACGCCGGCTTCGACGTTCGGCGGCACCTTGCCCTGGAGAACCTCAGCCGAGAGAAAGATGTCGGAGAGGCGCTGCTGAACGTTGTTCAGTACTTCCAGGATGTAGGGCGGAAGGGCCGGCACCTGCTCCCACTCCGGCTTGGCATAACCAGTGCCGGCGGGAAGGAGGTCGAACTCAATTGCCTGCCCGGGCTCCGTGGTGGGCCTCGTGCTAAGCGAGCCACGGGGAGCGATCATACGAGGGTTAACCGTGAGGTTCTTGTACTCGATGATCTGCGAAAGGGTGCGATTAAGCTCTTTCTGGATCGGGACGGCGTGGGTAACAACGGAATCGTCGTAGACCGACCCAGGGACGCGCATGCCGGCAAACTTGACCAGCGGGAGCTGGTTGTGGGGGAAAGGCCACTTCTCGTCTGCGAGAATCTGCTTCTCCTGACCCTCGGTGAAGACGACGTAGCGGCCGTCCGGCATCGAGGCGCCAGGCTTGAAGTAAGCGATGTAGATGTTGCGCACCGAAAGCTCGGGGGCTCCGGCAGCGTTGGCGTACGGGATCGTGGCGTCCGGAGAGGCTGGGGCTGCGTCGGGAAGAAGATCCTTACCCCACTGCGCCTTGATGTCATCGGGATCCATCGAATGGCGACAGATGACGTACTTCGATTCCTCGAAAGTCTTGGCGGTGGGGTCGAGGAAGACATCGAAGGGGGACATGACATCCACCTTCACATCGCCCATGTAGACGATCTTCTCTTCCGGCTCGATACCGTACTGCTCTAGGTTGCGCTTAAACTCGGCCTTCAGGGCCTCGTCAACGATCGGCTGCCCATCTGGCCCCAATGTGAAGCGCATCTGTTTGGCAGCGAACGGGTCCCAGGTGATCTTCCAGTAACCGGCCGAGGCGACAATGCTCCAGAGGAGAGCCTCGTCCAGCTTCTCGTCGAGTCCGATATCCGTCCACCAATACTCAAGAAGCGACTGAGCCATCTGGGTAGCACGGACTTCATTCTCGGCCCCAGAGCCGGGGGTGGCAAAGAGTCGCGGCTTGGTCTTGGTGAGCTGCGCGAGCAGCGTGTGTGCTCCCGGCATGATCTGGTTAGAGACCACCCGGACGCGATGGCGAGGCTTGGTGCCCTCGTCCACCCCGAGTGTCTCCAGCCGGTCAGAGCGGGGAGCGTAATACGTGTACTGCCGGCCCTTGTAGAACGCCAGGTTGAGCCGCCACTGGCGCTCCAACGGTGTCCTATGTGTTCTTAGGGCCTCTAGCTTTTGGCACAGATCCTCTACGGTCTTGAGTTGTGAGAGGGGCTTAGTGCGCGTTGAACCGCTTGTGTCTGCCACGGCTCACCTCCTCTCTACAAACCGACCGGGACTGTGATTTCAGCGTTCATGAACCCGATCTCCTTGAGTACGTCTTCGTACTCGTCCTTACTGATCTGCCCGGTAGAGAGGAGGTATTGCGCGTCCTCCTCGTTCTCCGACACATGCAGCGGGAACGAGCGGGTTTTGATAGGAGCGGTAGGCGCCCAAACAGGCGCCTTAGTCTGTGCAAGCTCCCGAGAGAGCTCGACAATCTGCTCCGTTAGTTGCTTGTTGATCTCAAGGAGTTGGGCAACAAGGCCCTCGTCCATTAAGCCGAAGGCTCGGAGAGGGCCTTGAGCGCGGCGTCGATACGATTGCCTGCCTCTGCCAGCTTTGCCTGGGAGGCCTTGAGCTTCCCCTGCGCGCTCTTGTTCTCGGACCAGCCGATCGCGTCAGCGAGACCAGTCACACAAGACAGACAGACAACCTTCCGGCCGTTGAGCGGGTTGAAGTACCCGGCATCAAACTCCCGAAGTGTATCGACGAAGCCATCTGTAGGCGCAAGCTCACAGATGAAACAGACGCCCGGATCAAAGGGGGGCGCGCCCTCGCGAGAGAACATCTTACTTCCCGAAGGCGATGAGACGGACGCGGTTCGCTGCCGAGGAAAGATCCGTGTTCGCCGGAACCTCGTTGAGCGCACCGGTGGTGGCGTTCTGTCGGAAAGCCATCAACTTGCCGTTGATAGCGTCATAGACGACGACAAAGCCGGCGGACCCACCGGGCGAGCCGGAGACAGCCAGAAGGCTCACCTTAAAGCCGGGAATGTTGACGTGCGAGAAGAGCTCGCCGGTCGTAGTGTAGTTTGCGCCGGAGGTCACGTTGACGTCAAGGACCGCGTAGCGCAGGTCCCCGAAGACGCCAGACTTAACCTCGGTAACAGTACCAAGAGCCAAAATAACTCCTTAGAAGTTTGTTCCTAGGTGTTCATCCCAGGGGGCATTACGTCGCCGGTGTCCGGGACGGTCGCGCAGGGCGAGCATCTCTAGAGAACCGGCCGGCATATCGTCCTCCGTCCAAGGGAGGTCGGGAGTGCTGGAGGGCATTCCCGGAAGGAGCGCACCAGCGGTGCGCAGTGCGATCTCTACCGCGTCGAGGAGGTCGTCCTTCGGATTCCTAAGCTCCGAGTCGTAGTCCAACCACTCGTCGATGAAGTCAGAGTGCTCCTTCTTAATCCGGATGCGTCCGGTCTTGAAGAGAGGAGCCATCGCCAGGATGCGCTCAAACTTCTTCCCCTTCGCGAACATGTTGATGACGTTCGGGAGTCCGGGGAGACGAAGCGCCTGCTGAGCCAGGGCTGCCTGATAGGCGACAGCCTCGACTCCGATGTACTGCGGGTGGTACTTAGCGTGCCACTCTGCGATCTTGTCCAACTGCTCCGGGAACGGAATGTGGTCACGGTAGGTGTCGTACAGGAAGGCCTGACTGTGGTCCTCGGTTACGGCCACACAAGCCATAGCGAAGTGGTCGGCCTTGTCGTTGAGTGAGATAGCGGGGTCAACGCCGATGTAGAACCGCAGCGGCTTCAGCTTCCCATCGCTATCCCGGGGGAGGGTGATGATGTCTGCGGCCGGGTCGGCCTTGTAGCCCCAATACTTGAGCCACTCGCCGGCGAGCTCGCGGCCCGCCATAGCGTTCCAGTCAGCGCAGTACTCGCGTCGGAAGATCAGCGGGTGGGTGTTCTCCTTGACGTACTGCCACTCTTCCTCGTTAAAGTACGGATTGTCGATCGACCAGTACTCCACCCGTCCGATGCGATCGTCGGTAAGGGCCTTCTCGCCCCAGAACTCGTCGTAAAACCAGTTCTTGTAGTCCGGCGTCGTCGTAGCGAGGACTGAACCAAGTCGGTCGGCCAGGGCCGGGCGCACAACCATCCAGGCGTCTTCGTTGGGGATGAAGGAGGCCTCGTCCATCCAGAGGAAGTCGAGACCGGCACCACGGAGGGAGTTCGGGTCGTCAGCCGTCTTGAAGAAGAGCCAGGAGCCATTCTCGAACTCGAACCACCGATTGCCTTTGTTCTCCTTGTACTCGACGCCGTGCTGGAGCCCCGCCTCCTGTAGAACCTGTCTGAAGGTCAGGAGGGCCGGTAGGCCCGAGGGGTAGTCCTTGGTCAGAACCCAGGCGACGAGGGGACGATCAGAGTCCTGCTGGTGGGCGTCCCGGTGGTGACGCTCGGGGTGGAGCAGATAATAGAGAAGCTCCCACGCCGCTGACAGCGTTTTACCACCACGACGACCTGCCACAAGGTGCCGGAATCGACAGAGCTTGGGACCATTTTCGAGGGTATGGAAGATTGTCTGGAACGGATGCGGTTGGTATCCCTTGGACAAGAACCACTGGAACTTGTCGGGATACGCTAGGACCCGCTCACCTAGATCTTTGACTGACGGGGTAGTTACCCTCGCATGATAGGAAGGCAGCTACTCCTCAATCCGATCGATGAAGCCGTATCGTAGGGCTTCCTCAGAGTCGAGCCACCAGTCGGTCTTCTTCCACCTGCGCTTGATTTGCGCCACCGACAAGGTGGATCGGCTTGCCAGGATGCCGCAGCACTTGTCTTGGAGACGCCCCATGAACTTGAGGACGTCCTCCAGCTCCGAGGCTTTGCCCATGTTTCCGCCGGAAACCTCGTGGATGAGCATAAAGCCGTTTTGGCCCATCACCCGCTCGTCTCCGGCCTGAAGAAGCACGCCTCCCATTGAGGCTGCCATGCCGATGGACTTCGTAGTCACGTGATGTCCACGGGCACGAATGTCCTGGATGGAGTCGTAGAGCGCCAGGCCCTCGAAGACGGAGCCCCCGGGGCTATTGAAGACCACAGTCATGTCGGAACCAGGGTTCTTACGCGCCCACATAGCCAACAGCTCCACGCAGTCGGCAGACGTGATAGGGCTTACGGGGCCGTGGAAGTAGTAAACCTGGGCCTCGTTGGACGAAGCATTCTCATCCCGAAGGCGGCGGTTGAGCATCTTGGTTTCGACGTCGTTCTTCTCTGCGATCCTTAGATTGCGCTCCCGCTCGGATTCGAGCAGGGCAATCTTTGCCAGCAGGAGGTCATCCCGAGTGGCGCGCATACGATTGCTTACTCCTTAGAGGGGGCTAATAGACACCGACGATGTTCGTAGCGGTCGTGCCGGTTGCACGAACTTTTCGGACGGCGAGGGGCAGGAGGGTACCGGCAGGGACACCGGAGAACGTCAGAATGGTGTCGTTCATCATCTGTACCGAGAGGTTGCCTGCACCACCGATCCACAAGCCGCGGGTATAGAAGGCAAAGTCTGTGGAATCGTTGGGGGTGACGCTGAATGCAGCAGTAGCCGGGGAGTCAAGCCCGCCGGGACCGCCGTACCAGCCCATCTGGATGGACATTAGAGGTTCAGGTGTCTCCTGTTGCCGAAGTGAACGCGGGATAGGATGCGCATGAAGGTTGAGCCGTCCGGGACGAAGTCCCCAAAGACGTTGGGGTTGCCGATCTGAGAGGCAGAGCCGAGCCCAGAAACAGTGACGGTGACGCCGCCTGTGAGGATCGTGACAGCGCTGAATGAGGAGGCGCTAGCGAGTCCGGCGGGAGAGACGATAACTCCCCCGGGGATAATGGTAACTGCGCCAAAGGAGCTGGCTGACGCCAGTCCCGATACCGGCACGATAACGCCGCCGGGGATGATGGTGACGGTCCCGAAGGAACTGGCGGATGCGAGCCCTGCGGGAGTAACCGTTTGCCCTGCGACGGTGACTGTCGGGGCGCCGAAAGCGCTGGCTGAGGCCAGCCCGGAGACGGCGACAGTGACGTTGCCCGGGACAATGGTGACGGTACCGAAAGAACTGGCCGATGCAAGGCCGGCCGGAGTGACCGTCTGGGCGCTTGCTGCCGCCTCCAGGGGAAGAACGCGCAGGTTGTCCGCCATGCCGGCGTTGGGGACGACAAAGACGCGCCGCTGGCCGCGCCGGTAGATGTAGGCCATGTTCTAGGCTTCGATGAAGCGGACTTGGCCGTGGATCGTCGCGGAGGTTGTCTGCCCGGCGAAACAAACCACCATCCAGCCAAGGCAGGCGTCGTCAGCAATCTCTGCCAACTGCCCGCAGCCGCCCATCAAGGCGTTCCAAGAGGTCGGCATGCCGCAGACGAGGGGGATCAAGGCCAGCGGCTTGAACAGCGTGACACCGAAGTTGCCGGCGGTGCCGGTGGTCGCCGCCACGGTCACGGTCTGTACCGACCGCACCCCGGTGTCGCCTTCTGCCAGCGGCAGCACCAGCAGGGTGTTGACTTCCCGGTAGCTGGTTCCGCCGAATGTAATCACGGGGCTGGTGATGCCGGAGTTGTTGTCCTGGTCGGTGTAGCTCGCGGTGAGGGTGGTCGCCGTGGTGCCGATCTGTGTGTAGATCTCGACCCCCATCATGACGCCGGCGCCGAGGGTATATCGCGTCAAAGCCGCCGTATTGACGTTCTGGGCGGTAGTTGTCGTCGCGCTAAGCCCGCCCATATGCGAAAGCCGGTCGATGAGCATCAGATGCATACCGACGTTTGCCGGCACAGAGCTTATGACATCGACTGCAGCCAACCAGAGGTCGTTACCACCGCCGGGGTTTTGGCGGAAGTTGATTTCCATAGCCCCGGTCGTAGCCATTGACGGGGCGACAGCGCCGGCCGGGGTGGTGCCAGCGAATGGGGCTACCGTCCACATGCTTCGGATCGCGCGCGCGGCGGCGACCGAGGTAGGGCCGGACTTGGTGATCGGGACAGGCTGCCACGGGTTGTCGGTCTTAGAGCGGAAGGTGTCGAGGTCTGCGACGGGCATTACGCCTCCAACATGTGAAGCGAGCCGAAAATCTGCGGGCGAGTAGTGCCGTTGGCGATCCAGGCCATTGCGAGACAGGCGTCCGTGGGAATTTCGATAACCCCGGGGTCACCGAAAATCAGGTCGCGAGAGGTACCGCCGCCTCCGTAGACGGGGATGGTGACCAGCGGGTGTGCCAGGATCACGGCGAAGTCGCCGGCTGTGCCGGTAGAGGCGACAAGGTCTACGTCTGCCACATTGCGGACACCGGTGTCGCCGGTAGCCAGGGAGACAGGAATGATCCTTTCGGCCTCCTGGAGTCCCGCGCCGCCGATAGAGAACGTCGGAGAAATAACGCCGGTGTTGCCGTCCTGATCGGTGTAGTTGACGGTGGCCGTAGTGGCTGTAGAGCCGATGGCAGTCTGAATTTCGATCCAGACCTGGTTGCCGACGCCGCTGGAGTACCGTGACGGCGGGGTAAAAGAGACGGTTTGGGCTGTCGTGGTGGTGCCGGAGAATGTTCCGTCCGCCGCCAGGCGGTCGTAGAGGACGATGGTGCCGGCGACGTTGGAGTGAAGGTTGGCGCCGACTAGCCACTTCTGGCGACCCCCGCCGGGGTCGGCCTGCTTGAGCCCGCCGTTGGTGGTGTTGTCGAAAGCGGCTCCGGTAGCGCCCTGCACTGCTCCGTGGGCCGGCTGCCCTTCGTAGCGCCAGAGGGATGTCCAGCGTCCGGCGACGGTAGCGGCAGCAAGCGCTCCGTTGACGCGCTCCTGCTTGTGGAAGAACAGGTGCTCCGGGGTGCCGGAGTTGCCCCCCGTCAGACGGTTAACGAGGGCGGAGAGGTCTGCAATCTCGGCCATATTAGATCTTGAAAATGAACGGGCTAGAGTTGGACCACTGGACGGTGATGTCGCCGCCGTTCGGGGTGACGGAGAAGCCGTCGATATAGGCGATCAAGGGGGACGTGGAGGCGGTACCAGTGTCTTTGTAGATCACCAAGGCGTCGATAGCTGCCCCGGAAGGGACTGCGGTAAAGACGGCATCAGCGGCGTTGAAGCAGCCAGGGTGCGAACCGGCCCCATCAGTGGTCTTGGAGCCCAGAGTGACGTCCGTGACGATGGCTGCAGGCAGGTCATTGAGAAAGTCGTGGCTCTGGGAGAAGGTATAGGCGGAGACTCGGACCAGCCGGACCTTAATGGTGTCCACCAGCATGTCGTCATCGGCATCGAGAAACCGCTTGAGCGTTAGGTCGTAGTGCGCAGAGGCCATCTAGACGCTCACGGTCTGGCTAGGGGGGTTAGAACGGAGCTCGTTGAGCTCCTGCTCGTTAAATGGGCGGCTTAGCTCCCCTGCGGCGTAGCCCCGAGCGACGAAACGGTCGGCAATGGCGGTGGGGAGGAAGGTTACGGTGCCGGCCGGGTGCTCTCCGACAGAAACGAGCATGAGAACGCGGCGCTTGTTGCGCCGGAAGGGGTTGAACAAGCTGGCTACTCCTTAGAGTCGTCTGCGGGGGAGCTCGGACGAGCTGCAACCCACGCGAAAAGTAGGAAAATGCAGATAAGGCAGCCGATTACGGCTGCGGGATTGTGCGCCCAGGTGAGAATGACGGTCTCTGCGCCGTCTAGACAGCGATTGAAGCGGTCAGGAACGCACTCAGGCGTCGTGGTGGACTTAGGTCCCACCTTCCCACTCCCTAAATGCGGCCCACTTGGTGAGGTAGGCCTCCAGTTTTGGGAAGCCGAGGTTTAGGTCGCGTCGAATTGACATGTTGCAGGAGGAGCAGGTGTCCCCGATGAAGACGGCAGTGGAGTCGCAAATGGAGCAGCGAGTCCCTCGCGGGCTCGGAGAGCTTGGGTAGCCCTGGTACATCAAAGGAACACCCCCTTACAGTACTGAATAGTACTGAATAGTGCAGTACTGAATCGTACTGACAGGAAAGTTTAGAGGGGCTGTCCCAAAACAGCCCCCTTCTGAAGACACCTAAAGAGAAGTATGCGGTACCGGCTTGTCCTACAGGCCCTTCGGGCCTTTACGGTTCTCCCTGTCGGGAGAAGCCTTCGGACAGCCAGGACAGTACTGAATAGTACTATATAGCCTTAGGAGTAAAAAATATACTCTCTATAGTATATAACGTTTGAAAGTGCGGTTTTGTAAACCTTGGATTTGTCCGCTAATGCGGACTTTCTTAGAAAAACGTGCGGACTAGACAACAGGCCCCCCCCAGTTAGAGGCTGGGTTGGGCTGTACGGTCGGGTGTCCACCCGTACAGCCAGGGGCACGATGCCGCACTAGTACCGTACATTGGCCGTACGGGGGTTTTGTAAGCGTAAGTGGCGACAAGGTTCCCCCTACGGGGGAGAGACAATCCCTTTATATAAGCCGAAAATAAGCCCGAATGGTTGTGTTGGGTTGGTGTCTGAGAGTGATTAATTTATTCGCACAGTACTACCTGAAAGGGGGGCATGGGGCCTCGTATATATAGGGAAGCAGAGGAGGATGGGTTGAAGATCTAGAGTTCGCATCACACCACTCCAGCATTCATGCATCATGCAGCCATTCAATAGCCTACTGTTATCACCACTAGAGTAAACAGAACTATGCGCAACATAAAACAGAGTCCCCACACTTTGGGCCGAGGGACGGGCACCCTGCCCCTCCCCACACACAGGGCGAGACCCGCCCGGGAAGGTAGGACAAGATGGCACGCATGACCCTCGCATCCCTCGCGGAGAGGATCGAGCAGACGGACGCCACGCTGGACAAGGTGGCGAGCATGCTGGAGAAGCTTGCGACCGGTGGGGACACTCCTGCACCGAAGCGCCAGGCGAAGACCGTCCCTGCGAAGCGCGCTGCGGCCGCAAAGCACATCGGTCGGCAGTCTCCCTTCTCCGCCGGGGCCGTCTCCCGGCTAGGACTGCCTCACCGCGTCGGCGAGACGTTCGTCTACCAGGGGAAGCGCGGTCGCTCCACGTGGCAGGTCATCGAGTCGAACGCGAACGGCTCGATCCTGGCCGAGCGCGTCAAGTAGCACCAGCGTCACCGCTTCACCCTAGGAGGCCCGCTTCGGCGGGCCTTCTTTTTTGCCCTCGCATCGGCTGCACGGTTGAAGAGTCTCGCCAGGTTGCACCACCCTGGTCGTCCCTTTGGGACGAGCCTGAGAGCCACGCTAAGAGCCTCCGAGCCCCCAGCCCTACCCTGGACTACCCCCCAGCTACCGGGGCCTTAGAACGGCTTAGAGCGCCGATGCCCCTGTGCGTCCCTGTAAGCGCTCCTAAGCGCCTGCAAGCTTGAACCCCTACCGGGATAGGGTCAGAACGGCAGAGGGCCTTAGAGCCGCCCCTGGTCGCTCGGGTACGCGCTTATGCGACTAGTCGAATAGGGTGCTGCCCCCGTTCCATTCCCTACTACTATGGGGGTGCGCATTTATCGTCTCCAAGACACCGCGTGTGCGAATTCTGCTATCCTGCCTTCGAGTCACGGCGTAAGCGAGGTATACGCACCCTATCGTGCGCGTGCGCTAGCCTACACGCGGGGCTTGCAACGTTTCGCATTACGGCAACGATTGCGACACCAAATCCGGCACAAAAACCCGCGATTTGCGGGGATTATTGCGATTGCGTTAACGAGTTTGTCGGCCCCGAAAATTCGGGTACACTTTGACGGCGCACATCCCCGGCCGGATCCCTTGATAGCAAGGGCGGCGACGAGGGACAGCGCCCCTTCGGTAGTCGAGCTACCGATTGAGGATATAGGGCCGGGATGGCTCTTAGAGGCCATAATGACCCGGCGGCGACAGCAGACTCTACTAGGCCACCTATCACCGTCCAAGGTGTTGTAGGTAACGGAGATTATGCTCCGGTGGAAAGTGTACGAGTACCTCGAATGAGGGTCGCCCCGCTAGGTAACTAGCTCCGGATCCGTACAGCGTGCACCTCGCTGTGCGGTGCTCTACGCGCTTATGGCGCTTGTAAGGTGCTGCATCGGTGGTCAGCGCGACCCTGGTTTGATCCTTTGGATCAAAGCGGCTTCCCCGTAGGGGGAAGCCTGGTATCTGCCTAGGGCGCTCAGAGGCTCAGTGATCCCACCACCATGGTGGCTACAGCGTACGAGCCTAGCCGGAAGGGCCTAAGAGATACTAAGCCTAACGCTGGCATTACCGCACCGATGCACCTAAACCGTAGCTTTATTTAGAGCTCGGGGGAGCGCAGGTATCCAGACTGCAATCCTCGCTCCCCTGGGCTCGCTTTTTTGTGCTGCTCCATGCCCGCAATCCCGTGGGCATGGTCGAGCACATAGGAGGTAAGCCATGCACGCCATTCTCGCTGTCCTAGTTAGCTTCATGAGCCTTGGGACGGCTGGGAAGAACATCCAACAGCTGCCGCCGGAGGACAAGATTGACCAGATGGCTTCCTTGGTAGCTGGCAAGCCCGTTGATGCTCGGTGCTACACCGACTCAACAGAGTGGGCCACAGTGCAGGCGGAGTACAACTTCACCTACGGCGACCAGTTATACGGGTTCGCCTTCTCGCCTAGTGAGGAAATCTGGCTAGGCCCTAAGGTCTGCCAGTACCTCATGCTAGGTATCCCGAACGGCGGGGCTCTGATGATCCTCGCTCACGAAGCTGCCCATGCCCGTGGAGTATCTGACGAAGCGTGGGCTAACTGCTGGGGACGGGCCTGGGTAGCTGACCTAGCTCGTCGGTACTACGGTATTCGGTTCTTCACGAAGGCGTGGCGCAAGTTGGAGCGCGAAGCGGCAGCTATGTCTGCCACCAATCCGCCCGAGTATCGAGCCTACGGCTGCTGATGGCAGCCCTCACAAGGAGAGAACATGAAGAAGCGTATTCGCGACCTGTGGGTTGCTGCACTTCGCAGTGGGAAGTACAAGCGGGGGCAGGGCTATCTTCGCCCCTCGGAAGACACCTACTGCTGCCTAGGAGTTCTGTCCGACCTTTACCTGGAAGAGCAGCCGGGGGAATGGGTTTTGTACTGTGTGGAAGGGGGTCGGTGGAACCTGAAGTTGGGTAATCGTGAGGAAGACCTGGGTTGTGGCCTACTGCCAAAGAGGATTCTTAGGTGGGCTGGAGTTACTCGCGGCGAGCTTGAAATCTTCGAGAAGGTGCTTCCGGACATGAACGACGAGGGGTGCTCCCCTTGCGATTCGTATGACTTCAACACTATTGCCGACCACATCGAAAGGAATCTGTAATTGGATCCAAACACGTTGTACGTACTACTCAAGGACATGCGCCAGGCAGAGCCAAATGGGCAGCCCTTTAGCGGCGTCCCGGACTCTGAGGAAGCCTATGTAGTGGCCTACGAAGGGCCGGACTATGGGCGGTACCTACGTGCCGTCAAGGAAGCAATGAGCTGGATGGATACCGGGGGTAGCTACCGGCCCGGTGACGAGGGAACGTTGTTGGAAATCCGGGTCGTTCAGAGCTTCCGTAAGGGAGATGACGGCGTGGTGAGTTCTTTGGGCGTATGGGGAACCCACGCCAACTCCAATCCCGAGGTCTATGTCCCGACAGAGGATATCCCAGCACGCGACGAGTACTCCCGGTGCTGTAGCGGATGTAGCTGCGCATGAACAAGAACATGCGCAAGTGGATCAAAGCCCTGCGCAGCGGGGAGTATAAGCAGGGATGCGGAGCACTCCGACCCAGCAAAGATAAGTTTTGTTGTCTGGGGGTTTTGTGCGACGTATATCGGAAAGAAAGTAAGCAGGGGGGCTGGGTTACTCCCGGTGACGGCGTGCCCATGGCCTTTTGTGCTACCGATGCCAGCCGGCCGGTTCGGGGGGGCCTGCCGGGTCTCGTCGTGGAGTGGGTCGGTGGCCTATCGGCTCGCGACGAAAAGTACCTATCAATGAAGAACGACACCTTTGGAGAAGGCGGACTCTCCTTCAGTGGTATAGCAGACTACCTCGAAAAGGAGTACAAGTGATGCCTACACGCCTCATTCATACCCGTGGTCAGAACGCCATTCATCGCCCCGGGCATCGCCCGTTCCACCGCACCATCAGCGACTCCCTGAATCAGCGGGCCTTGGTTCGTTCCGATGTCGCGCATACGAGGCACGAGCTGGAATCCCTCCGCGAGATGCGGACACAGAGGTATCGGGGGCGGGAGGCATGAATCAGGAAGCCGAGAGTATTCACGACCTATTCCAGCGTGTCCGGGAGCATCCGGACTTCGTGTTCGGGACGATCTTCGTGAAGGATGACTTCCCAAACGAAGAGGTGCGCTGGGCGAAGTGGTTCAGCGCACAAGCAGCAGATAAAGACCTAAATGAGCGTGGCCAGGAGTACATCCTAGAGAATAACTACCTTCTGGCCAAGCAGGTCGCGGAGGAAACACCATGACACACGGTTTCCTCAATGCCGGCACTATTGAAGCCGCGCACAGTGAGTACCTGAACAAGCACTGGAACAAGCCCCCGGTGCAGAAGAAGTGGGGCAAGCGCAAGCCGAGCCTAAAGCAGTTCGTATCTAGGTTCGGGAAGTCGTGGGAGGCGCGTCAGCGGCAGCTCAAGCTCGAAGACAAGGCCACCATGACTACGGCCCTTGTGGTGCAGGACAAGCGGGTCGATCATATCCAGCGCATCTCGGAGGTAATAGATCAGTTGCAAGAAAAGGCTGCGTTTCTCGCCCTGGCTGACGACCAGGTAGCGCCTGAGCCTCCTAAGACCCCGCCAGTCAAGGTAGAGGAGGATGGACTCCCGACCCATGGGCAGGTGGTGTTCTTGATGAATCGTGCCAGGGATCTGCATGAGGATCGCTGTGTTGTGCCGGTGACCAGGGGCAAGGCTTCGGAGCTTATTGCGAAGATCCAGGGCGGTACCTCATACCACGCTGCCTGCGTGGAGCTGTTTAGAAAATGACTAAGAGAGACAGCAAAGATGACTCGCCTATGAGGAAGCGGATCAAGGCGCTTAGACATCCGGAGGATGCAGGAGAAGATGTATAGCCGATACTTCCCTCGTCGTCTTTCTACCTTCTATCGTTACCTGGTTTGGCTCCCTGAGTTGGAAAGCGGAGAGCCAGTACCCTACGTAGCGTACTTCAGCCTGAACTGATGCCGACTCTTACGTCCATTAGTAGGCTTCCCGACAGCTTCCAGGCTATCGACGAGAGCACCGCAAGCCTGCGAGAGCTGAATATCTCCGCTGTTGAGTTGCGTCGGCGGTACCTCGAACTGCGCGATTGGGCGAACGCGAACGGCCTTGCACTTAGGCCTACCGCTATCGGGAATCTCTCCCCCACATCGTACCTGACCTTCTTGGTATGGAGTACGTGGGCGTTCGAGCCGTCTGATAGCCCGAACAACGATCGTTGGTTCTCCGAGGTCGAGCCGCAGTGTCTCAGTTGCGAGGTGCCAGCCCCGCTCGGGGCATGTCCAGGGTGTCTCAGGGTAACAGCATGTGAGAATTGCCACGTCTTTGGTCTGGCCTTGTCAGAGGACGGTTATTGTGCCAACTGCTTTCGTGCCTGCGAAGTAGAGGGCTGTAATACTCTTCTCGCCGTAGGGAGTCGGTTCACCCTGTGTGAGAGCTGCGCTCCACGGGAGCGCTGTTCGGGATGTGCCCAGGAGTTTTTGGAAGACGAGCTCCAGGAATCTTCAGAAGGCGGGGGGCGCTATTGCACCACCTGTATAGGCCGCATATGTCCAGTTTGTGAGTTGTATCACCCCCATACACGGCATGTCGTCCTTAGGAGCTTCGTTGGCCGGTGTTGCCCTATATGCGAGGTCGCCAAGCGGACGGAGCTTCGTGCCGAGTTTGAGCGGTGGAGTCCCGAAGAACTTCCCTCATCTGGCTCTATGTTGCTGCCGAGCTCCGACGCACGTCCGATTCGCACCGTCTCGATTGAGACGGAATTTGACGGATCCGGCCCGACTGCACTCCAAGTGCTAAATAGCGCCGGTCTAGTGGGTCACGGGCAACTGGCCCGCTACACGGCAGACGGAGACAGTACGTCACGTACCCCGTGTGTTCTCAAGAGAGACAGCTCTGTCTCAGGGGGGGAGCTTGTCTCCTACCTCCTGGACTTGGACAGCGAGAATCATGCGGCAGCATTGCTTCGCGTAACCGAGGTACTGCGTGGGCTGCGTGAAATCGGAGATATCGTGTTCTCGCACCGTGCCGGAGGACATATCCACATCGACCTTCACGACTTCAACATGCGGGATTTGTGGGTCTATCACCATATGTTTCGGTATCTCGAAGCCCCACTATACTTTTTGGCGGGTTCCGGCTCTGAGTCTCACCGATCCATTCAGGGCTCTTCTTATTCTCGGCCGGATGATTACGGCCCATATTCCTCGGTGCTGGAATTTGCTCGTGAATATAGACCGAGTCGCCATGGGCTAAATCTTTCAAACTACATGTCCGCTATTCGCAACTGTGAATGTGGGGCATACAGGGCCGGGATGTTTGACCTTTGCCAGTGCAACCTTGGTAAGGCTACCGCTGAGTGGCGGCTATGGAATGCCGAGATTACGCCTCGGATTTTGCACGCATGGCTGGCCGTACAACAGGCCTTGACAGCCTGGGCACACGCTCGGGAGGACTTCGTTCCAGAAGACTTCGTATTTCTTCCCTGGAGGGAACAGAACTGGAATGGGCTTAGGATCACTGAGAAAAGGGGAATCAAAGCGCGACTTGAGTGGATGCACATCAACCTGCCATTAACGGCGGCGGAGCGGGACTCCTTGGTCTATGCCTGTAAGCAGAGCCAGCTTGTAAATCTCGGGCCGGTCTATCTGGATTCCTTGCTAGATCTTCCACAAGCAGAGGGGTTCTCTAAGAAGGCCCCACGAAATCCCGCCTCCCGACGAGGCGTGGAGCTTGCGCTGGCTCGGGATCCTAGTGTCCCACTTGAGGACATCGAGTACGACGGGTTCGAGGACGAAGACCGGCTTGAGTATTTCCCTGCTGATGATATCGAAGATGACGACGAGTAGGAGAACACTATTTGTGGTATTGCCGGGTTCTTTCTAAAGAACCCAGACGTGTTGCACGAAAGCGGGCAGCGTGGCCTTTTGGAGCGCTTCCTTGACGAACTACTACTTGGTATTGAGCCGCGAGGCAAAGACGCTACCGGCGTCCTGTCTGTTGGAGCAAACAAGATCAGCATCGAGAAGAAAGCGCTCAGCGCTTCTACCTTCATCAAGGCTCGTCGCCGGCTGCTCGACACCTGCCATGCCGCTCTGGCACATACCCGCTATGTCACCAAGGGACACGAGAGTGTGTGGGCCAATAACCATCCGGTGATGCTTGGCTCAACATTTCTAACCCACAACGGCCACATCACGAACGACGACGAAGTGTTCCGGGAGCTTGGTATTCAGCGATCGGCCGAGGTAGACAGCCAGGCAGTCGCCGCAGCTCTTGACCACCACGGACTCGACAACTATCAGGAAGCTACCAAGATGCTGTCGGGATCTTTCGCTGTCGCGGCGGTGAACACCGATGACCGGAACCGGGTATTGCTGCTCAAGGGGCCAACTAGTCCCCTCGTCACCATCGAAACCGAGAACATTGTTGTCTGGGCTTCGACCCAGGTAGCGATCCAGCGAGCCTGGAAGGCTATCACTAACCAAGTCCCCCACAAGGACATGTTCACGGACTACCTAATCTCCGGCGTGGCACTGTCGGTGACCAAGGATGGTATTAGGCGTCTCGACGACTTCGAGACAAAGAAGTATGTGAGCACAAAGTCGTGGGACGGAGACTTCAAAGCCCCGGCCTGTAAGACCGGCTGGGAGCGTCAGACCCCGAACGGGGTCGTGCAGACTGCTGACTTTGAGAAGGCAGTAGGCCTGATTCGGGCTGCCAATCAGGGTTTGGCTATCCGTTGGGAGGAAAGGGTGGATGCCGACCCGGAGTTCTGGAATGAGCATAACGGTAAGTGGCACACATGCCGACACTGTAAGGGCGTCGTCGCAGAGATTCACATGGCCTTTGTGCTGGACTACGGCGATATGTGCTTGGACTGCCGCAGCATGCTGAGCACCCAGGAGAAGGAGACGGCTGGTGTCTCAAACAGTCCGGCGGACTACTATAAATTCTCGCAAAACGAATGGGAGTCCCTACTTGACCTCGCAGACCTAGACACCTTCGTCCATAAGCGGACAATCAGCCGCATGGCTGCGTCATCCGGCATCCCCGAACAGCTCATCCAGTACATGCTCTTTCACGCGAACGTGACAAGCGAGAAGCACACTGAACTCTACAATGACCTCGATGTACTCTACAGTGACGTAGAGAACGAGGTATGGGCAGAGTGGTCGAGTGAAATGGCTGCGGAGGCGCCGGCATGAGGCGTCAGGGGCCTGCGGTAACTATACAAACGCGGTATCGTAGCTTTTTCAGCGGCGAATTCAGTTCGGAGCGGTGTATCATCGGACAAAATAACCAAGGGCTTTGTGGTCGCCCCCTTGGGGCGTTTAACCGGACTCGCCTTAGCGAGTACAAACCACAGGGTATGTCTATTAGAGCCGGCTCTATGTGCTCTGGGTGTCGGGTTGCCCTGAAAGAAATCATGAACCGACCGAGCGCATAGGGAGGCAAGCTAATGCTAATTATTTCGCCTGAATTTCTGAACCCAAGGCGATATAGTTCCGGATGGATAACAACAGTCGATGACGGGGTGGCCTTACACTACCTAAGTAACGTCGGTTCTGAAAGACCTACAAGCCTGTGCGGGATAGATTCCTTCACAAACGAAGCTCACTTTGACTTTGACTCAATCACATCACTAATACGAGGAGACTGTCCTGCCTGTAGGGAGATTATGCTTGGTTACCTGTCGGGAGACGGCGCCGACGGGCCGGAGACTAGCGAGGAGCTTGGGCGTCCCCTATGCGACCCAATCATCTATTCCGGGATGCCGGTATATTATAAGGTTTGGCACGAGCCATCCCGTAACGGGACAATCCGAATCTTCGGCCCGGGAGTTGCTGAGTTCAGCCGACGCCATCCGCGCCTCCAGCGACAAGCTTTCAACCTTCTACGCCTTGTCGAATGCGGGCATCCCGACCCCGTGTTTTGGTGCCTCACTACCCTCCCTGGTGGATACTATTACAGGGCGGAGCCTTATTTCCGACTCGCTAATCCTGGGGAGATCCCGCCAGGGATCCCGTGGTCGTAACATTAGTGTGTATCGCTATGGTCTGGACTACATCCCGCCCACACACGAACTCTATACAGAGTATGTACCGAATACCAGGGAGTACCGAGTCCACGTCTACCGGGATCGCGCTATTCGCATCCAGGGGAAGTATCTAGACTACCCTGAGCAGAACACCAATCCCTACATCAAGAACCACGCACAAGGCTATAGGTTCCGAACCCCGAGGCTACAGCTACGCCCTAACCGGGTTGAGGATGCTATCCGGGCTGTCCATAGCGTCGGTTTGGTCTATGGTGCAGTGGATCTAATCGTGACAGCCGAAGGGGAGCATAAGATCCTGGAAGTGAACTCAGCCCCAGCGATGTCTCCCCTCACCCTCAAAGCGTACGCCGAGGCTATTGCCGAGGAGCTCGAACTGGACGTAAACTACCGCTATTTGGACTCCCTTCAGAGCAGGGGAAGCGGATACGATGGCTAGTACCCCTCAGAAGACCCTCCAGAAGGCTCTCACAGCCCTCCTAAGGGCCGAGAAGGCCGCGATGGTACTTCCACCTACCCCCGAGGTTGAGAAGCTCTTAGAATCGCTTAGAATCGCTTTGCGATGGATCGAGACGATCAAGAGGGCTCTCTAATGATCTTTAAGTACTTTATTGTATAGTATACTATATAGTACAGTATAGTACTATACAGTACAGTACTGAATAGTACTGTACGGTACTGTACGAAACAGTACACTACGAATCGTACTGAATCGTACTGGCACTGAATAGTACTAAGGCCCCTTAAGGGGCCTAGTATACTAAAAGTAGAGTACTGTACAGAATAGTGAAGTACTGAATCGTACTGGCACTAAGTACAGCGAAGTACACTATATGCCGAATGAGGACGTTGACTACACATTCGATCTGGCACGTGTGCTGATTGACCTTGCCGATATCGAGCTTGCTACACGGAACTTGGTAGCCTGTCTCTTTGCGGTGGCGGCACTCAGCGGGAAGACGCCCGGGTCGGCACTTGACACCTTGTATAACACGCTAGAGAGCGACACACAGTGGGTACAGGACATTCTCCCCTCCATTATGGGGGGATTAAGTTCTGAGAACCCGTAGGAATATGTGCTACAGTAGCCCTACCGGATGGCAGAGAGGGAAACCTCTCCCCTGAGGGGCACCAGCCCGAGGATACAACGGGCGGACTACCCTCTGTGGACTGCCTTGAAGAGCACAGATTCCGGGATATAAATAACTCCCTATGGAGGTCTATGCTTCCGTTTGACCTCGTTGGGATCCTACAGGCGGGGCTGGTGGCTGATGATCGGCCTAACGATGGGTTGCTGCACCCTAGTGGTGACCTGATCGGCCCCCTGCGACACTCCCAACTTCGAGTAGCCGGAGCACCCCGGAATGAGGAACCCCTCGTATCGAGGATCCGCCTCATGACCGGCACTCTCTGGCACAAGTACTACCAAGAACTTCTAGTCAAGAAGGGGTTGACCATTACCGAGGTCAACTGCGAGCCATGGTTACCTGATGGGTGGGCCGGGACGGCCGACTGGGTGTTCTATAGCCCCACTGACCGAGCCTTTATCCTAGGCGACCTAAAGACCATCAAGGGCGAGGGCCTGCCCTATGTACGTGAAGGCCCGAAAGAGGAGCATCTCTGGCAGCTATCCGCGTACTATTGGGCGCTAGCGGCAGGGAAGTTTCCTCTGCGTAAGCGAGTGTTCGTGATGTACCTGCCGTTGAATGACGACATGAGGGCCGGAGAGCCTCCGACGCCCACCATCGTAGAGACGATGCCCCTTCCCCGGGATCAGGTATGGGGGGAGATGGAAGCCCGGTGGGAGCTCACTAAGGAATACCTAAGCTCCCTTCCCGATAGTGGGAAGTTCGTGACGGCAGCCCTGGCCGAGCCTATGGCTCGTGTCCAGAAGCTCTATCGCAATGGTGACAAATACGAGCTAAAGCTCGTACCGCACTGGTCATGTCAGTTCTGCCCCTACGACGACTCTCTCTGCGACTGCAATAAGCAGGGTACGACCAAGATTGGAGAGTACGTGGAGGGGATCTACGTACCACGGAAAGGATACGAACACATTGAGCCTCTACTCAGCGCTCCTAGCAGTCCAGCAGAGCGCACCTAGTCTACAAAAGAACAGCATCAATCCACACTTCAAGAACCGATACATCAGTCTCGACTCCCTGATGGAGCAGATCCTCCCGGTGCTGAACTCGAACGGGTTGCTCCTTCTGCAGCTTCCCACCACCGTAGGTGGTGAGCCTGCCCTGCGCACGTCGATCGTGCACGAGGAAACCGGGGAATCCATCGAGGACACCATGCTCCTGGTGCTGGCGAAGGATGACCCACAGGGCCAGGGGAGCGCGATTACGTACGCACGTCGCTATGCCTTGATGGCTGCTCTCGGCCTGGTGGCCGATGAGGACGACGACGCTGAGGCAGCTACCAAGAAGAGCCGGGGGGTGCCCAAGTCAAAGGCCGCACGAGCCGCATCAGCAGCCATCTACCCAATTGCGGATGACGACGGAGACGGCTGGTGAAACTCATCTACGCTGCATACGCCCTCGCCGGCGGTCTAGGTGTCGTCCTAGTCGTCGCTGTAGTGCTTACCGTCTCGGGGGATCCTAAGCCTACACCCCCTTACATGCCCTACCAGCTTGAGTACAGTAGCCAGATCATCGACCCCTTCAATGGGTACGCGGCAGACTGCGAGCTACGAGGGAACGAGGCAACGGCCCGCTCCGGAGGCGACGGGATTCCTCTCCCTGGCGACGTGATCGTCACCGAGTGTCGTGTTCGTACCGTGTCCGAACCGGTATGGGAGGGAGATGGAGCTTCCTATGAAGGCGAAATCGAGGGTCGGCCCCTGACTCCTATCGGGCCTGGGCCAGAGGCGTGATCACGAGAGAAGGCTACAAAGTCCTAACCCACGACTATCGCCCGCCGATCCAGGGCGGCCCGCCCGTATGGGACGGGAAGCGCAAGACGCTCGACAAGGTGACCCTGGACACCGGCCCGAATTCGTGCGCCCCCGGTTGGCACTTCTGCGCAAAGCCGGAGGATGCGTTGCGCATCGGCGGACTGTGGCCTAGCGGGCGGCCGTCTGTGCTGCTGCACGTGCGGGGATCCCGCGACACCGTGGAACGCGGTGTCAAGCTGCGGTGCTCACGACTGACGATCCTCGGGGTACTAGATGAAGGGGAGGTCGAGAGGGCAGTGGGGCGTATGTCGGAGCCGTTCGGGAAGCACGCCGTTCGGATGGCTACGTCACAGATGCACTGGCGTTACGCCCTCTCCCGGCCCGAACAGGACAACGAGCGCGTGGAGTATTCCCTGCGCACCGCTCTCAAGCACCGGGGCCTCGACAATTGGGCGCTCCGACACTATCCGACCGCCGGGGCCGTCCGGGACGCCCGGGACTGGAACGCCTGGAACGCCTGGACTGCCGGGGCCATCTGGTACGCCCGGGATGCTTGGGCTGCCTTGGACGCCGGGGCCGCCCCCGCCGCCGGG
>Ga0224723_1000379_pt1 | contig 30869 bp, 20 predicted proteins | sample Balambano_FR2_Me_FD_161647 | JGI IMG/M metagenome (GOLD analysis project Ga0224723, IMG submission 161647) | Freshwater sediment microbial communities from Lake Towuti, South Sulawesi, Indonesia - Balambano_FR2_MetaG | ecosystem: Environmental > Aquatic > Freshwater > Lake > Sediment | place... | reverse complement strand
GGTGCGGGTGGCGCAACGGGGGCAGGAGGTGGCTCCTTGCGAGGCGCAGGAGCAGGCGGCGCAGAACGAACTGGCTCGCTTTGAGTCTGTCTGGGAGCAGCCTCTGGTTGACGGCTACGAGTGGATTGACGTTCTCGGCGGCTCGGTTCACTCCTTCTGGAGCGGCGCTCTGAACGAGATGAACGAGATGCTGCTTGAGCTTCCGAACTTTCCCCTTTCTTTGGAATCCCGCCTCGATGAATCCGCCGAGGTTTGACGGGTTCAGCTTTAATCGAGCCTTTGCGTCCCGACAGACGAGGCAATTCCGCAAATTGGGCAGGTGGAATCTCATCAGTCAACTCCCGCATGAAATTTCGCCAAACCTGAGCCGCTGTGCGACTGGCACCCCAGGTTGGCTTGTTGTTATCGTTGCCCAACCAAACTCCAGTCACCATTTGGGGAATATAGCCGACAAACCAGAGATCGCGTTTTTCTTCAGAGGTGCCCGTTTTACCAGCAACAGGACGATTGCCCAGATTCGCTGCTGCACCTGTACCGCTTTCTACCACTCCGCGCAGCATCCAGGTCATAATGTTAGCTGTTGTTTCATCCACTGCTGGCTTTGCTTCCAAATTAGCAGTGTAAATTTCTTTACCGTAGCGATCGATCACACGGCGAATCCCATGTACTTCAACATGTTTCCCTTTATTAGCTAAAGTGCCGAAAGCACTGGTCAATTCTAATAGATTGACTTCGAGGGAACCTAGAGCGAGAGAATAGGCAGGGATGAGTTTGGAGCGAATACCCATACGCTGGGCCATTGCCATCGTGGGATTGAACCCAGCATCTATGAGCACCTGGACGGCAATAATATTAATTGATGAGATCAAGGCATCGCGCATCGACATCGCACCTCTGTAGCTCTCATCAAAGTTCTTCGGCTCATAGCCATCTACTTTAAAAATTTCATCGGTATAGCTTTTATAAGGTGAAGCACCTGTAGCGATCGCCGTTGTGTAGACAAATGCTTTAAATGTCGATCCCGGTTGACGTTGCGCTTGAGTCACTCGATTGAATTGAGTATCTTTGTAGTCATAGCCGCCTACCATGACTTTAATCTCACCCGTGCGTGGATCAACTGCCGTTAAGGCTGCTTGAGTAAACCCTTCCCGACGACCATAGCGATCGATCGCCGATTGAACCGTTTGTTGACCATAGGATTGCCACTTAGGATTAAGAGTTGTTTCAACCGTCAACCCGCCTGCTTCAATTTGCTCTGGCTGCAAGTGCTCAGCCAATTCTTCCTGGACGTAGGTCGTGAAATAGGGGAAACGACTGTAGATGTTACGAGGCAGTTTAGGATTCAGGGTCAGAGGAGCAGCGATCGTTTCTTGCATTTCTGTGGTAGAAATATAGCCCGCTTCTGCCATCCGTTGTAAGACAATATCGCGCCGTTCCTGTGCTGCTTTGCGATCGACAATGGGGGAGTAAACACTGGGGGCGGGCGGCATTCCAGCAATCATCGCCATCTCAGACAGATTTAGCTGTTGTACCTGTTTACCAAAATAAATCCAGGCAGCATCGGCTACACCATATGCTCCCGAACCCAGGTAGACCAGGTTAAGATAGCGCTCCAGAATTGTGCGCTTGTCCAATTCCCGTTCCATTTTTTGAGCCATCATCGCTTCCCGCAACTTGCGCTGCACAGTGCGCTCTTGATCCAGAAAGACGATTCGAGCCAACTGCTGAGTGATGGTGCTTCCCCCTTCCACAACTTCACCCGCAGTTAAGTTGGCTCTCAACGCACGAGCCACAGCCCGGTAATCAATGCCAGTATGTTCGTAAAAATTCTTGTCCTCAGAGGCAATAAAAGCTTGCACCAGTTTGTCAGGGATTCGATCTAGAGGGGTCTTTTGCCGCGTTCCCTCGCCAATTTGCTGCAAGATGCTACCATCAGAGCCTTTAATCAGGATCGTGCCGCGATGGGCAAATGTTCCGACCTCAGATGGGTTGGGTAACTGGCTTTCGATCGCTTGATACGTTTCGTAAGCTGCAATCCCTGCACCACCAGCAGCAGCACCCAATGTTAGCATTACCCACGCCCACCAGTGGCGATAGAGCGGTTTTCTGGAGGGAGTAGGTGGTTCCGGAGGAGATGAACTTGCAGGTACAGCGGCAACTGAAGAGTTAGTTGCAGAGGCATCAGCTATGCCTGAAGTAGAAATAGATAGTTCAACAGACGAAGAAGCATCGTTGCTACTAGGAACAGGCATTTCTGGCAACAAAGAGGCTTCTAAGGAATCATGGTTGGAATCAGCATGATCCTTTCCCTGAGCCTGGTCTTTACGTTTAGATAGAAAATCTACCACTTCAATTCCTCACACACCACAAGCTGAGCGATTTCACCTAAAAACCCTCTTTAAAGACATCCAAGGCGAAGACTAACACAGCGTAAAGTTTAATGCAGTATCGAGTCAACCTCCTGCTTTACCCTTTCGGCTTTCTATAGCGCTTCAGGCCCGTCAGGAAATTCCTTAAAGAACAGAATGACCCAGAGCCAAACCTGTCACCAACATCCCTAACACCAGGAAAGGTTGGGCAGTGGCTTGATACTTCACATCGTTTTCTAGCGGATCTCTCAGGAAGTACATATCCTGAAAAGTAATTTGGGGAATCACCAGCAAAATCAGGATAACAGCATACAAGTTCTGCTGGAGGCTCAGCAAATAAGCTGCTACACCAAGCTGAAAAATATCAATCATCAGGACGCAGATCCAGGCGGCTGTGCTCACGCCAAACATCACGGGTAGCGAATTCAATCCCAACTGGCGATCGCCCTCTACACTCTTAAAATCATTGACCACCGCAATTCCCAAACCTGCCAGGCTGTAGAACAACGTCAATAGGATGATTGTCCAATTCAAGTCACCAAAGATGGCGTGACCTACCCACCACGGCAAAGCAATATAGCTCGACCCCAATGCATAGTTACCCAGCCAGCCATTCTTCTTGAGCTTGAGCGGCGGAGCCGAGTAGATGTAGGACAGAAATGCACCCCCCAGAGCAATCACCGTCACTGTAGGAAATTCATGCGCTGCCCACTGATCCAACACGTAAGCGAGGGCAATCCCCGCGAACAGGAGCACCAAAATCTGGGTAATCACCTGCGGGAGCGGAATGGCCCCAGATGGAATGGGGCGATAAGGCTCATTGATAGCATCAATTTCGCGATCGTAAAAATCATTGAGCGTTTGGGTGTAGCCTGCCATCAAGGGCCCAGAGAGCAGCATACAAGCCGCCGAAATCAATACATTTTCTAGCGTCCAGGTAAAACCCCCTGACGAAGCCGCGCCACAGACAACTCCCCAGATTAAAGGAATCCAGGTGATGGGCTTCATCAATTGCAGGCGCAGCTTCCAGATAGAAGTATCTCCCGTGTCTGCCCCTTTCATACCCAGGAGTTGGCGAGTTTTGGCACCGCGATCGCCAACGGTCGCCTCCGGGGAAGAGGACGCGATCGCGCTTTCTGGTAATGGAGGAGGAGACTCAGTCATGGTCGTCAAGACATCTCTTCGGTAAGGGTGGGCCTTCAATCTAGAAGACTCCACTATTTTAGATGAAGTTTTTGATCTTCTGAAATGAGAGCGGAAGACATATTCTATAAGTAAAGCTTATGTATGCTGTGCATTTCTTGCTGAATTTCTCCTCTCGTTGCCAAGCTCTTTGCCCAGGCAGGTATTCCAGGAAGTTCTGGCTCCCCTGATCCTGCCATCAGGCAATCGCTGTTTGAAAACTGCAATACGCCTACTCCTCGAACAGCAACTATCCAACTCACTTCACACGTTAATTGATTGCAGCAATTCTCAGTTTGGATTGGCAGCGCCCGCCTGCGGTGAGCGCTGCCAATCCAAACCTGGGTTTTTCTGCCTCGGTATGGGGCAGAAAACCCAAGTTCTATTTCAACAAGACCTATGCAGTTAGAGGATTTGTGGGGCGCGTCGCGCCCCACAAATCCTCTAACTTTCTTGGATTTTCGCACAAAGTGCGTCAGTCCTATGCAAAACGGGAATTGCTGAATTGATTGCTAATTAACACAGCGTCTAGTAATTTTCCTATAGAATTCTCCTAACCCCCAATAGGTTTCTAGCAATGACATCTATCCAGTCTGAACACAAATCTGCCCAAAAGATGACCGAAGCCGAGGTAGAGCAGTTATGGCAAGCCTTCAGCGTCTTTGACACCGATGGTAGTGGTGCGATTTCAGCCCAGGAACTGCGAGAAGTGATGCGCTCTCTTGGCCAGACTCCCAGTCCTACAGAACTGCGCGACTTAATTAAAGAGGTTGATGTCGATTACTCTGGCAGCATTGATTTTGACGAATTTAAGGCCTTGATGATCTCTCGGCAGGGCGATCGCGAGAGTCGGTTAAAGCTTGCTTTTAGCGTCTTCGACAAAGACAGGAGTGGGCGCATCACTGCTGACGAAATGCGATGCGTCATGCATCAGGTCGGCTTGACCGATGCCGAACTGGACGAAATGATCAAAGAAGTAGATGAAGATGGAGATGGTTCGATTGGTTTTACCGAATTCAGTCAACTGATTGACGATAAACCAGTTGGTGATCAACCAGAAGTGACAGATAACCATGACATTTCAGCAGTGACCATCAATCTTCAGACGACCCCCTCTGTTGAAACGGTAACGGCTAATCCAGTCACCCTTAATTCTGTTCCATCTGCCCCATCTCCTGCTGAACCAATTTCTACTGCCGATGCAGAACTCACTCGACTTAAACAACTCCTAGCCCAACACCCCCAGACTGAACAAGTACGTGGCACCTCTCGTTTACAAATGCAAATCGGCATGTTTCGTTTAATCCAGGGGGCTGCTTATCGATGCTTCCGAGAAAGCTTTTCAGCTAACCATGAAACCCATTTGCGGGTGAGAAACTTGCCTTATCGCATGACGGAATTTGTCAGATTTGTGCAAACGGCGATCGCCTTATACAAAGGGCTAGGGATTGTAGAACCAGACTGCCACCCAGTCTTAGATGCTGTGGTGCGATCGGTTACAGCAGAATATGCCCGTTTGGAAACACGAATGCAAAACTGGCAGGCGATTGAAAAAACTCCTGAAATGCTAGCAGAAGAACAAGCCATGCTAGCCTCTCGTAGTAAGTCTGCGAATGTCAGGGAAAAGTTTGCGGCAGGCGTTGAGTTTGCCATCACAATAAAGAAGCGAAAACTCAACCTGGGTGACGTGGTTGAAGGGGTATTGGCTGTAAATGAACTGAACCGACTGCGAGAACAAGAGTTGCGCCAAGAATTCACGTCCCCCATAACGCAATCTCAGGAAAATCCTCAGGATTATTTGAAGAAATGGAATCGTGTTATCTTAACCGATGCATTGGAAACAATCGACGGTGCAATGATGCCAGTAGCTTACTGGTACGAGGATTTTATGCCAAAGTTGCTGACCGCTTTTAGCGTCAGCACGGCTGATGATATTCAAGCTAACATGGTGCCAAATGCCGTAGCATTAAAACAGTGGTATGAATCGACCAAAACCTCTGGCGAGTTTGACCGCTACGGTGCTGATGTGGCAACACATTTTCTTAACTGCACTCCTGCTCAGCAATTGAGTCTCCAACAAGCCTGGAATCTAACTCATCATTACCTGAATGGCGTGCAGAAGCGTCGAGAGCGCTTAGAATTTGGTCGAGAATCAGGAGTGCTCTCCCAATATGTTGTATTTATTGATGTCTATTTGGGGCGCAGTGATGTTAGAGATGCTCAGATGCGCGTCAGTTTTCCCTACTATCTCGGTCCTGCGGTATGGCGATTTTTTCATACTGCGGCTGAAATTGTAGATCATCAACCAGCAGAACAGCAAACGGCTCTAATCACTTGCTTCAAAGAGTTCTTCAAGCTGTTTGCTACCATGTATCCCTGCCCATACTGCCGCCATCATCTCAATGCCTATGTTGTGCAAAATAAAGAAATAGATATGTATCCAGTGGAATATTTGTTGCTGGGGCGTGATCTGTGTTTGACCGACTTTCAGATGTCAATCGATGATAAATTATCTACCGTTACGGATGGAGCTTCCCTACGGTTATTCTTCTGGAAATTGCACAATACGGTGTCTTCTTCAATCGCCCGATCAGAGGAGTGGTATCACCGCGATGAAAAAGCATTTTATACCACTCGCTACTGGCCCAGTGTCGATTCTGAACTCGCCCGAGCCAAAGCCCTGAATCACATCAGTATCGCCACCGATCGCCTCTACCGCATCTACGGTTTGCTCAAGCCCGTGGCACGATTAGCAGGTGTTCGGATGGAGTTACAGCGATTGCTGGAGAAGGGCGACATTTCCAGTCTTGAGCAGGCTTGTGCGATCGCTCAAAACTACATCCACGAGTTGGAGGAAGCTGTAATTAAAGGGCGATTTCTGCAAGATACCTATTGCTTCAATCCAGATTTAATTGACGAAGCACCGTCCTTCACCGCCGAAGAGGAGGAATTTGGGCGCAGTGGCATGTTTATCGAAGTTTAGCTCATGAACTTAACGGAGCGGGTTTAACCCCGCTTGACGAGACAAACAAACTCCCTGACTCACTTTGACTGTGGACAAGTAGTATACGCGAACCATTAGCTTTGGGATATGGCTAGCCCGGAACTCGGACCAACATCACGGGGCAGTTGGCATAGACTCGAACGTAGTCTGAAAGCGACTGTCCCAACAGGCGATCGAGGTCTGGCAACCCTTGAGCGATCGTGGGGCGGCGTTCGGGAGAACCCAGCATCAATAAGTCAACATTCAATTCATCCGCCACTTGGCAAATCCGCTCACCGGGCTTGCCCTCAGGGGCAACACATTTGTAGGACACACCATATTTTTTCGCTTCCGCGATCGCAGGCAACAACACAGGATCTTCTTCAGGATTGGCAGCCATTTCACCGGGTTTCAGTTTCATATCTGGATTGGTGTGAACCAGCACCAACTGCCCTCCTTTAATATCTCGCAGCAGGGACAATGCCAAATTTAAAGTGGCTTTAGCAGACTCCGATCGGTCAAACGCCACCATGATGCGATTGATTTTTTTGACAAAGATATCATCGCGCACCAGCAACATGGGACGAGGAGCCAGTTGAAACACGTATTGGCTGACCGAGTTTTCCAAAATCGATTGAATGCGCTTTAAGCCCCGCGACCCCATGATGATTAAATTGGCATCAATTTCATCGGCCACTCGACAAACAATGTCTTTGGGATCACCCTCCCGCAGTAACGCATTCGTCCGAGTCGGGTCAAGATTCAAGTTCTGTACCGCTTTAGCCAAAATTTTGCCACCCTCTTCCCACTTTTCCGTCATCGCCTCGGCTGAAACTTGAGGGGAAACAACATGTAGGATTGTTACCGAAGACCGCTGAAATAAGGGAATTTCCATCAGGGCTTTGAGCATTTCTTCCGATTGTCCAGTTCCAGCAGCAGCCAGCAGAATTTTTTCCATGATCATCGCCTCTTCAATCAAGTCTTTGTTTCAAAACAGCTTCGCGTCAGATTGAATCGAAAGAACACATGATTGGTCAGCGATCGCAACATGAACTGCATCTGCATACCTGCACCAGAAACCCAATACAGCCCATACTCTTAGCTGAATCTGGACAGACCCTGATCATGGATTCTTTCTTTAATATCATACTGCTGAGGGGTCCCCGCTTTGAGATTCCCGTCGGGTTTCAATGATTCTTAGCACAGCGTCTTAGCAGAGAGCGATCGCCCCTCCACCTCATCTCCCTGGTTCTCCCTGGTGCCCAAGCGGGAGCTTGGGCACCCAAACCAGGAAGCTCCAGCTTCCAGGACGGCATTTCCAAGCAAGAGCTTGGTAACGATTCCTGGTGCCCAAGCTCCCGCTTGGGCACCCAAACCAGGAAGCTCCAGCTTCCAGGACGGCATTTCCAAGCAAGAGCTTGGTAACGAGAGAAAAATTTAACCCCAAAGATCTGACCTTTTCCTGACCTTTTTGCCTTGCCAGTAAAGATACGGTAGAGGTATAGTTTTAACAACATTGATTCAGTAGAACCGACCAAAACCGTAAATTAAACAGATGCTCTCTCTGGAGCAAAGCTGCTCCTTTCAGGCCGGTTCAGTCATCAGGTTTTCATCTCCACTCGTTATTTTCATAAGTTGAGAGCGTTGTGGGCGATCGCCTCCATCCTCTCTGCTCCCATCTACCATTCAGTGGATTAACCTTGTCTTAGCTTAATCCCGCCCACTACCCTATATGTTTTGTTCAGTGATTAATTTGTGAGCTATTTGTTCACATCGCTTCTATGCTTCTACCACCCACTTCCCAAAACCTCAGGTTGGTTTGAGCCGACGTGAAATGAATGACGTTAAACAAGAAGTCATGGTTCCCGTCCTCTCAACTTAATCTGCCTGATTTCTACAGCCAACTCCAAGGACAGGAAACAATGCGCCGAAATTCTTTATCAAGCTCCAATCCGTCTTCTTCATTGCCACGAAGACAAGGGTTACTCAGTTCTCAAACTATGCTTCCTATCATCGTTGCTGCCATCACTGGTATTAGCGGTTCTATCATTCCTACCATCTTAGATTTTGTCGTTGCATTTAAACAGGATGTCGATGTTCAGGACGTGCCCTTCGCCAAACGAAATAACGAACTCTTTGCCAAGAATTTTGTTACCTGCACAAGTTCTGAACAGTACGACTATGTGACCCGACACGACAATGCCGTGATTAGCACCAAGCTTTGTCCCTCTGGTGATGTGTTGGTGAAATATGAAGCTCCCAATGCTCAACCCACCTATCAGTTCGTTGCATTAGGCACGACTGAACAACAATCCTGGCTCGATTTTCTGGTGCCTGCCGCCCATGCTGCCGTTGCAGAAATCGATGCAATGCAGGTGAAACAATCTGCGCCTACCGTCATCTGCCAAAAAGTAATTGCCGATGGTCGCTTACTTCGCCGCCTTCGCTACTCTGATGGTCGCTGCGAAGATGAAGTCATCAACACTTACTCTGGCGAAGTCGTTAGCACCGAATCTGCCACTTGTGATGCCAATTGCAATTAAGCACTAGAGCGATCGCACTCCACATTCCTTATCATGCATTAAGCGACAAGCATAACGTATCAAGTTCATTATCATTTTTTCAGGCGATCGCACCCTACTCGGCAACGAATATTGAGCGTTGCTGATTTTGAGGATGTTTTGGAGGTGAAACCTCAGGTTTCACCTCCAAAACATCCCTCTGTTAAGCAATGCCTGGATATTGAACAGTAAATTTTAGGGTTAGGGAGATGGATGGGCGATCGTCTACCCATCCGTTACATCCGCTCCCCATCCGTTGCCAAACTGACCTTTTTTTGACCCAAAACTGAACTATTTCCAGGCTGACATCTATTTGAACAGTGAGTTACATTAAACCCACATAGCGAATACTACATCAACCGTCTCAGATCAAATATGGTCAATCTACTAAAACGATGCCAGAACTATTTCTAATCCATCAAAATACAAAAGTATCCTGGACATTAAAGTGTTGGCATTTTCATTGAGAATTTATTTTATTAAATTCTGAAGAATCCGCATTTCTCAGAGCGGACTGGTTGTTTGTAGTCATCGCTTTGGTGATTGAAATCATTCCAATGGGTATAACATCCAGCAATTTACCGTTAACCTTATCTTCGCACAACGTTCATCATGACTTGGTTGAAACTCACCTCAAAAGCGCTATATTTAATGCAGGGCAACACCGAATGCTACCTCGATAAGGTCGATTTGAAAACCCGCCCTTCAGGAGAATTTGAACTGACCGTTCCAATTGATTGGTTTCAGATGGGTAATGTGCCCGGTGAAATGGTGGTCACCCTCCAAGCACCAGACCATACCACTGTTTGCAATGTGCCATCTCCCAGTTCAACTCTTGGCATTGATGTTTCCCATTATCAGGGTCATGTTGATTGGCAAGCCGTTCAAGAAAACGGCATTGCTTTTGCCTTTGTCAAAGCCACAGAGGGTCGAACCTGGGTGGATGATTTCTTTGCCCAGAATTGGAAGGAAATGAAACGGGTCGGTATCCTTCGGGGAGCCTATCACTTCTTCCTACCCGATCGCGATGCCACAGAACAGGCAAATCATTTCCTGCAAACGGTCAGACTCGAAACAGGCGATCTACCCCCTGTTCTAGATTTGGAAGTAGATCGGGGAGTGAAGCCAGCAGACATTCTTCAAGGTGCAAAAGCGTGGCTCAACAGAGTGGAGCAAGCCATCCAACGTCAGCCGATGGTCTACACCTATCCCAGTTTCTGGAAAGATACGCTAGGCAATCCAACAGACCTGGCAGACTATCCCCTCTGGATTGCCCACTATACCACTCAACCCCAACCGATCGTTCCCGGTGGTTGGTCAGACTATACCTTCTGGCAACACACAGAAAAAGGCATGGTCGCAGGGGTAAGAGGTGCGTGCGATCGCGATCGTTTTAATGGTTCAACTCAAGATTTGTTGAACTTTGTTCTCTAATCACCATTAGTGAACCATTTTGCTTGTTTTTCTTTAGAGCAGTCTTTTACACATTTCAATTCAGTTTGCTTGTAGTGATATGCAACATAAATTCACCAGGACATGTGGAATTTGGCTCTACTAAAGAAATGCTCTTTGCATATTAGACGTGATGATATGTAAAGCTGCATCATGTACTAGATACTGAATAATTGTTCAAAGGAATTCTTTCAATGATGAAGCTCACAAGTCTGAAAACTTTCTCTGTATTGACCATTAGCGTAGGAGTTGCCACCTTCGGGATTTCTAACACTGCTCAAGCGGGAACATTTGAATTGACTACGACAAACCAGGGATGGTGGAGTGATATCGACGGAAATAGTAATTTCAATTCAAACTACATCACAGGTCAATTAGGCAGCACACAATTCAGAAATTTCTTCTCATTTGATCTATCTGCTTTGCCTAGTTGGTGAGATCATTACCGCAGCAGCGCTAAAGCTAGAACGTGCTGTTGGTGCAGGTAGCGCAACCCACACACTTGGTCTTTTTGATGTTTCAACTTCTGCTACGACATTGAGCCAAAAGAGCAACAATCCTAACCTTGCCATCTTCAACGACTTGGGCACGGGTAAGAACTATGGATCATATTCAGTTAGTACTTCCGGTGATTTCTCTGAAATTCTAAGTTTTGCTCTCAACTCTAATGGAATCTCAGATCTCAACAATTCTATTGGAGGATTTTTCTCAGTAGGTGGTGCTTTGACAGATTCTTTAGGTTTAGGGAATCAATATCTTTTTGGTTTTAGTAACAATGGCTATCTTGCCAGTCTTACTGTAGAAACTACGCCTACTACAGCTATTCCAACACCTGCTCTTCTACCTGGGTTAATTGGGTTAGGCGTGAGTGTGCTGAAACAACGCAAGCTGCAAGCAACGACAGTTTCAAACGAACAGAAGGTATAGACATCAAGTATCTGCAATCGTTTTCTCATCAATTGGAGGGGCGATCGCTCTCATCCATCAAAGGGGCGATCTCTCTTTAACCCATTAAAGGGCGATCGCCCCTCCCTCATCATGACAGGTTTATGAAGCACGACATTCCCAAAGTTCTCGCTCTGGCAACCCTTCTATCGCTTTCTGTTGCGTTGGCGACTCCTGCTGAAGCCATTTCCTATTCTGCCAACTCAACTGTCGAAACGGAATTACCCTCTATTCCAACCAACTTATCTGAACAGCAAAGGGCTGAATTGGAAAGAATCATTGACGATCGACTCGAACGAAGTGCCGCAGTGAGCGATCGGATTCAAGATACAGTTTACGAAAACTTTGGATTATTATTTGCGCTGGCAGGTCTTATGATCGGTGTCCTAAGTGCAGTACCAGTCTTTTCTGGAGTCGCTATTCTCATATTTAGAAAAGCAATTCTACATAGTATTGAGAAAGCAATTTCAGAAGAGGTTGTCAATGCAGAAACGAAGAGAATGCTTGAGGAGGAACTTGAGAAACAGCTTGCTAATCAATTTAAGGAAGAATTTAGTCTAAAAATTAGCCAGAAACTAGCAGAACTGGAAGAAATGGCAAAAAATGATCTTGAAACATTCAAAACACGCATGGAAGAACTAACTACAGAAATTGAGAAAGATAAAGATGTATATGCAACGAAGCTAAAGTCTCTTGATCTAAAAGTTGTTCGTGATCTTGCTGTAGAAGCAGTAACTGACAAATTGCCAGAAGTGATTAGACCAGTACCGCTCCTTCTTTCTATTTTAAGGCTACGTAGACATTAAATTTTCCACAGAAATTAAATCAACTCGTTGCACTACTATTATCCCGTCAGTCTGTTCCCGCCACAGACCTGGCTACAAGCGTTCATTAAGTGCTCATTCAGATACCTTAAATGCAAAAACTGGCAGTTGATAGTTGTTGCGATCGATACATCTTATACTCATTTGATTGGTAATCCCGACAGATCGCACCCCTCCCAACCTCCCCTTGGCAAGGGGAGGAGCCGCAGGCGGTGGGGTCATCTGTAGCGATCGCAATTTGAACCAGAGTTACTGCGTACATTGCCCAGCCCAACACTCATTCTTCAGGTTTAATTGAATGGAACTGATCACGATCGCCCATCTCTCAATCGAAATTATTGCCCTCATTCACGCGATTTTGAGCCTTGTCGAGATTTTCCTGTGGAAGAACCCCAAAGTTCACCAGCGATTGGACTTTGATCAAGCCGAAGCTGATAAAGTTGCACCGATCGTGGCCAATGCTGGACTCTATAACGGTTTTCTAGCCGCAGGCTTACTGTGGAGTGTGCTAGCCCAGCCCAATATCGTTCAAGGTCAGCTTTTCTTGCTCTCTTGTGTCTGTATTGCAGGCGTGTTTGGTGCGTTTACGCTAAGACCCACAACTTTAATCATTCAAACGGTGCCCAGTTTAATCGGGCTATACCTGGTTTGGTTAGTCAACTATTCAATCTAGTCATCCTAAACATTTGTGAAAGGGCAATCTGGTAGAACAAGGGGCTGAAGCCCGCCTGTTCACAGTTCAAAAGGATTAGACCAATTCACTATTTAAGGGCTACAGGTTCACCCCTCCCAACCTCCCCTTGGTAAGGGGAGGAGCCAAAGGCGGTGGGGTTGTCGTGTAGCGTTCATTAAGCAGTTGAAATTTGAGATTTTACCACTATGGCAACTGACTACATTTTGTTTATTCATGGTGTTAACACACGCAATCAAGAGACGTTCCATCGAGCAGCAGAAACACTGTTTCAGCGGATTCAATCCAAAATTGCAGATCCATCCAGAGATCTGACACCCGTTTACATGTTTTGGGGAGACATTGGTGCAAGTGGAACCAATTCACTTCTGAAAGGATTAACTGCTTCATCAAACTGGAATCAATTTTGGTTCCAAAACTTGCGGACACAGCAGATTTTACCGTTCGTAGGTGATGCGGCTCTCTATCTCAGCCGTGATGTGAGCGATCGAATTGTTCGCCAAATTACAAGTCAGGCATTGCAGCAGATGAAGCTGACGCTGGCAGAGTTGCGAAACCTGAAAAGTGGCGATCGCCTTCATCTCGTTACTCACAGTTGGGGCACTATAATTCTGTTCGATGTTCTATTTGCGCCACGTTGGGAAGCTAAAGACCTCGATGCTGAAATTCGTCAATATGTTCAAAACATTCGGGCAGGCTTCTTTGGATTAGGGTCTGAAGCCGAACAACCGTTTGGGATTCCGATCGCCAGCATTCACACAATGGGTTCACCGATCGCGCTCTTTAGCCTGATCAATTTAAACCAGGGACACAGTTTCAACCTCACGTCTAATCTCAAGCAAATGTTGGAGTCTCTATACCAGCAAACCAACGGTCAGCCATTGCCTTGGCGCAACTATGCTCATCCTGGTGACCCGATCGCCTACCCCTTGGCAGGAGTCATGCCCCTGTTTTTGCAAGCAGATCAGAATAAGGTGCAGATTGAAGATGTGATGACCACCAGCAATGTTCTGATGCGACCCTTTAGCCAGAGTCTTTTGCCTTTAGTCAATGGCGGCAAAGCACATGGGAGCTACTGGACGAGTCGAAACGTTGCTCACACGATTGCACAGGTGATTTCATCAACTCGGCGGCACAGTGCGTGAGGGGGGAAGCTGGAAGCTCTCCGGGGCGGCGTTACCAAGCTGGAGCTTGGTAACGAGATCGCGCCAGTCTTACTAACGGAAAAACTCAGCTACACTACAGCTAAAATCCGGCAGCATCGGAGAGGTCAGCGTATCGGTGGCAAACAGCGTGGTCACCAGCCGCAACAGGGCATCTTGGCGGCGATAAACTTCAAGTTGCTGAATCCGCCAATCTAAAATCCAATATTCCTGTACGCCCCGCTCGGCATAGAGTTTGAGTTTAGTCTCTCGGTCGCGACGTTCATTCTGTGTTCCTGGAGAGAGCACTTCCACAATCAATTCAGGGGCAATGGTGAAATGCCCTTCCTCATCCACTCCCGCTACCAAACGCTCATGACTGATCCAAACCACATCAGGAATCACATTGTCGGCATCATCAAAAATCACTCCAGGTGTCGGCACGGTTTCCCCTAATTGTGATAGCAATGACCAAGTATTGAGCAGACTATAGGTTTGTCCGATCGCTTTTTGGTGTTTCCAGTGCGGAGCGCGAGTCATGAGCAGATGTCCGTCAATAATTTCATAGCGGTGACTGCTCTCTGGCAGAAGTTTGAGGTCTTCAGTCGTCCAATAGACGCGATTGATGGCTGGTGTCATAGGGAGCACTGGAGGGGAATGGGCAGTGGCTTGATGATACTCGATCTCTGGATGCCGTTGCCAGTTTGCTGCCGCAGGACACCAAACAACTTTTGAGCCGAGACAGCCTGGGTTTGCTGGCTGAGCACATCCAACACCACCTGCTGATGTCGGGTCAGATTACATGTTCTGGGGAGACGTTGGTGCAGATGGGACGAATGCATTACTTGAAGGATTAACGGACTCATCAAGCTGGACTCAATTTGGGTTTCAAAACTTGCGGACGCAGCAAATTTTACCGTTCGTGGGTGATAGTGACCTCAAATCATAGCCTTAAAAGTAACTGAAGCGAGATACCGCTCGACTTGAACAGACAGGCTAAAGGTACTGTCTCAACGCAAATGTAATGGGGGAGCGTGTTGGGTTTACCGTCGTCAACCCAATCTACGCGGCGGGCGATCGCCCTACAGGGATCAGCGATTGAAATTATTACAATAGCTTAAGGCCGCCTCTAAACAAACTCATACCGACTATGATTTAACTTATAACTCGTTTATAACAGGTTAAATCGTTTTCTCGGTAGCTCAAATTTGCAACCGTAGATTAGCAGTTTTCCGAAGAAAGGAGATTATTATGAGTAACGGAAGCGGATGCCCATTTACGGGCAGCGGTCAGAAATTTACACCTCGGCATATGCCATCGAATCGGGATTGGTGGCCAAAGTATTTGAATCTGAGTATCCTCCACCAGCATTCACCTAAGTCCAACCCCATGGGCGAAGCGTTCAACTACGCTGAGGAGTTCAAGAGCCTCGACTTGGCTGCCGTCAGAGCAGATATTTTCGAGCTAATGACCAGCTCTCAGGACTGGTGGCCAGCCGACTACGGTCACTATGGACCGCTCTTCATCCGAATGGCTTGGCACAGTGCTGGCACTTATCGAATTGGTGACGGTCGCGGCGGCGCAGGTTCGGGTAGCCAACGGTTTGAGCCGCTCAACAGTTGGCCTGACAATGCCAACCTAGACAAGGCGCGTATGTTACTGTGGCCCATCAAGCAGAAATACGGCAAGCAGCTCTCGTGGGCAGACCTGATGATTTTTGCAGGCAACTGTGCGCTTGAGTCGATGGGCTTTAAGACGATCGGCTTTGCGGGCGGGCGTGAGGACATCTGGGCACCAGAGGAAGATATCTACTGGGGTTCTGAGAAAACCTGGCTCGGCAATGAGCGTTACACTGGCGATCGCGTGCTAGCGAATCCTCTCGCTGCCGTGCAGATGGGTCTAATCTACGTCAACCCAGAAGGACCAGACGGCGAACCTGATCCAGTTGGCTCCGGGCGCGATATTCGCGAAACCTTTGGTCGGATGGCGATGAATGATGAGGAGACCGTTGCGCTTACCGCTGGTGGACACACGTTCGGCAAGTGTCATGGTGCAGCTGCGGCGACGCACGTCGGTCCTGACCCTGGCGGTGCCACCATCATTGATCAGGGACTCGGCTGGAAGAGCACTTTCAACACGGGGGTCGGTGTCGATGCGATTACCAGCGGCATTGAAGGCGCATGGACTCCCACTCCGACACAGTGGGACAACAGCTATTTTGAAACTCTGTTTAAATATGACTGGGAACTCACCAAGAGTCCTGCTGGCGCATGGCAATGGCGACCGAAGGACGGTGCTGGTGCGGATACGGTGCCCGATGCCCACGATCCGTCGAGACGGCACGCCCCCATGATGACCACAGCAGACATGGCGATGAAGATGGACCCGATCTACGAGCCGATCGCGCGGCATTATCGCGATCACCCGGATGAGTTCGCAGCAGCGTTCGCCAAGGCGTGGTTCAAGCTCACCCATCGCGATATGGGACCGCGATCGCGCTATCTCGGCCCGGAAGTGCCAGCGGAAGAGTTTTTATGGCAAGATCCTATCCCCGAAGTTACCCATGAATTAATCGATGAGCAGGACATCGCCATGCTCAAAGAAAAGATTCTGGCATCGGGACTGTCTGTTTCCCAACTCGTTTCGACGGCTTGGGCAGCGGCATCTACATTCCGGGGATCTGACAAGCGCGGTGGAGCCAACGGAGCACGCCTTCGTCTTGCGCCTCAGAAAGATTGGGAAGTCAACCAGCCGACCCAACTGGCAACGGTTCTGCAAACCCTGGAGAGAATCCAACAGGAATTCAACAGTTCGCAGTCTGGTGGCAAGCAAGTGTCGATCGCTGATTTGATTGTGCTGAGCGGATGTGCAGGTGTCGAACAAGCGGCGAAGAACGCTGGGCATGAGGTCAAAGTCCCCTTCACGCCAGGACGAGCGGATGCGTCACAAGAGAAAACGGATGTCGCGTCTTTCGCCGTGCTTGAGCCAGTTGCAGACGGATTCCGCAACTACACCAGCGGCAGACACAGCGAATCGTTGGAGGAGTTGTTGGTTGATCAGGCGCAATTGCTCACCCTGTCAGCCCCTGAGATGACGGTTCTTCTGGGCGGGATGCGCGTTCTGGGTACAAACTTTGGCGGATCTAAGCACGGTGTCTTTACCGATCGCCCAGAAACGCTGACCAATGACTTCTTCGTCAACCTGCTCGACTTGGGCACAACCTGGAAGGCAACTTCTGAAGATGAATATGAGTTCGAGGGCAGCAGCCGCAAAACCGGCGAACACAAGTGGACTGCAACCCGTGTGGATCTCATCTTCGGCTCCAACTCGCAGCTTCGCGCCCTTGCCGAAGTTTATGGAGCGGTGGACTCGCAGCAGAAGTTTGTGAATGACTTTGTGGCAGTGTGGAACAAGGTGATGAACCTCGATCGCTTTGACCTCGCCTAGTCGTCTGTCAATTTTGATTTGCGGGGTATCCCGCAAATCAAAATTAAATTAAAGGAAGTTTTGAGGGGTCACAGACCCCTCAAAACTTCCTTGACAGAACACTAGTCTCAGCGTAGAACAGAGGCGACCTATTTGCTCTCGGTCATGGCTGGGCCAGACATCCGCGACCCGGTTTCGCTGCCCAGCAACAAGGAACCGATTCCGGCGAAGCCCACCAGACATGGCAGCATGGGAGTTAAGAGTTGGGGTATTCCGGGTGTTCTATAGCTGTAGCCACGTCATCTCAGTTCGAGGTGAAAGCCAGACTTAAGAACTGAAGAAAGGGCGATCGCACCGCAGCGACATCCAAGACAAGTGCCTAAAATCAAGTCGGTATAACGCTTTGTACAATCTCCTGCATGTATGACAACACCTGCCGATTCCGCGCCATACACTTCTCTGCCGACTTCGCCAGTTGGTTACTTAGAGAGCCGATTCGTTTAACAGAACTCAGCCTAAGGTTTAGTACCAGAGTAGGAGATTTCCATGCATGCGCTCTGTAAATCTGTGTCGGACAGCCTCTCCTTGCCTGCCAAAAACTCTGCCAATTGTGCCGTAATTTCGGTTCGCACAAGCTGCCGATATTCTAAAAAGTGTTCGATCTGGGCACAAACCGACAAATAACTACTGACCCCTCCAGGATTGAACCGCAGCATATTGTATAAATTGCGCCAGAATTGCCAGCGAGTTTTCCGTAAGACTCCCTGCCGCCAGCAAATAATCAGCAAGGCTCTGAGAGTAACCCAGTTGAGTTTTTTGCGACCCGATTTACCTTTTTTCGGGTAGGTGGCTTCCCCTAAAATCCGGAAATGGCGGTAGGTGCGATCGAGAAATTTAACAGGATCATACAACTCCCAAAAGCCTTCGATGTGCTCACGAGCAATTTCTTCGATGGGTCGTGTAGGAACGAAGTTCATCAGGGTTGTCTGGTTAATATTGGCATTATCTCCTAACAATCGCCCTTCTTTTGCCAGACGGTGCCAGAGGGCGGTATCTGGTAAAGCTTGTAACATGCTGAAGACAGCAGTCGGGATGGCAGTTTGTTCCACGAATTGGACAATCCGTGAACCTGCTCCTGGTTTCTCGCCGTCAAACCCAATGATGAAGCCTGCCATGACGCGCAGGCCGCTGCGGGTAATCGCATGCACTGCCTCACTGAGCGGATCACGAGTATTTTGATGCTTCTGGGTCAAGGTCAAGCTATCTGCATCTGGGGTTTCGATGCCTAGAAAGACGGCTCCAAAATTACACTGCACCATGGCATCCATCAATTCCTGATCTTGCGCCAAATCAACCGAGGCTTCTGTGGCGAACGAGAAGGGATAGTGATGAGCTACCATCCACGGCTGCAACTCTTTTAGAAATAATTTAACGTTGCGCTTATTGCCAATAAAATTATCGTCCACCATGAAAATGCTGCGTCGCCAGCCCAACTCATAGAGGCGATCGAGTTCTGCTAACAGTTGAGCCGGAGTCTTGGTGCGCGGCTTGCGCCCATACAACACAATAATGTCGCAAAATTCGCACTGAAACGGACAGCCCCGCGAAAATTGCACCGACATTTCGGAATAGGCATCAAACTCCAATAAATCAAACCGGGGAATCGGCGTGTGGGTGACATCGGGCTTTTCTCCACCTGAACGAAAGACCCCTGAGGGTTCCTGACGGGCGATCGCCTCCACAAACAGCGGCAGGGTAATTTCTCCTTCATCTAAAATCAGATAATCGGCCCCCGCCTGCTGCGCTTCATCCGGTAACGCCGTCGGATAAGGACCACCTACGGCGACTCGCTTGCCGCGCCGTTTTGCCTCCTGGATCTGGGCTAAAAAATCCGGTTTCTGCACAATCATCGCCGACAGCATGACCAAATCGGCCCATTCCCATTCTGCTGCTGTGATCTCGCGAATATTGCGATCGGCCAGCTTGAAGTTCCACTCCTGAGGCAGAATCGCCGCTACGGTGATTAATCCCAAGGGCGGCAGCATGGCCTTGCGGTTCAGCAGAGCCAGGGTCTTTTCAAAGGACCAGAAACTTTTGGGAAAGAGGGGGTAGACCAGTAAAACGTTCATGGATTACTCCAATGGGGTGGGCGATCGCAACTGCGTAATAATGAGACTTGAATTGAAATCCTTAAGCTGCAATCCTAGCAAAACTGATGATGCTACAACTATAGCCTCTTAGAGTTACCAGTCCTCCTGATAGGGTCACCAATGGTGCCTTACCGTGCTTACCTCATCAGTAGCAATCCCATCGAAAGTATGGCTCTTCCAAATTTGTGGTGGAAACCGTAGCGCAGGCTTCTAGTCGGCACGGGCAAGATGCCCGTCCTCCAGTGATATAGAAATTCTGTTCTACTCCAGAATGTTTAAGCCTTCACAAAGACGGCGCTCATCTTTAGGAATCGCTTGGTTTGTTCTCAAGTAGTGATTCAACCATCCACATCCTATTTCGAGTAGAATTTCGGGTTCTGAAGTGAACTTTTGAGTTCCAAAATCCCAAATTTTCACGGCTCCGTCAACACTTGTTGAAGCGAGGGTTCGTCCATCTGGGCTAAAACTTACAGACATCACTCGATCTGTATGCCCTTCCAAAGTGGTAAGCAATTCTCCTGTCCGGTTCCAAAGTTTGACTGTAGCATCAGCGCTACCTGTAGCAATAATTTGACTATCAGGACTAAAAGCTACATCTGTAACCCTTGCTGAATGACTTTGAAGAGTTTCAAGTAAAGTGCCATCTTGGTTCCAAAGCTTGACAGATTGATCCTCACTAGCCGAGGCAATAGTTTGACTATCAGGGCTAAAACTTACATTCCAAACCCAGCCAGTATGTCCCTGAAGGGTTGTGATCAAGTTTCCATTTCGATTCCAGAGCTTGACCGTATTGTCCTTGCTAGACGATGCAATCATCTCACCGTCTGGGCTGAAACTTACTCCATAAACAGCATCTGTGTGTCCCTGAAGGATTGTGATTGACTGCCCATCCCTATTCCAGAGTTTAACAGTAGGATCTAATTCTCCACCTGCCGTAGCAAAAAGTTGACTGTCAGGGCTAAAGCTTACATCCCTAATGTAGGCATTATGTCCTTTAAAGGTTTTGATTCGAGTTCCATTGCGGTTCCAGAGCGCGATCATTCCTTCAGTAACAGATGAATTAGCGCCAACTGTAACTATTATTTGATTGTCTGGGCTAAATACAGCACTGTTCACCAAACCATCGTGTTGAAGAATCTTTAGCGTGGCGTTCTCAAGGCTCCAGAGACGAGCAGTTTTATCCCAACTTGCTGAAATAAGCATCTTTCCATCTGGGCTAAAATTTACGTCCACAACCCGGTCACTATGCCCTTCAAAGGTTCTTGGAAACAGTCCATCAAGATTCCAGAGCCGAACTGTATTGTCCCAACTTCCTGTTGCAAGGATATTGGCATTGGGACTAAAACTCACATCTTTAACTCTGTCTGTATGTCCGTTTAAGGTTGCAAGTAGAGTTCCATCTACACTCCAAAGTTTGACATTCTCTTCGTCACCATCGCTAACAGTAGCTAAAATTTGACTGTTAGGAGCAAAACTAACTCTATTAACGTGTCCTTGATGACCTTCTAATCGCGTTACTAATGTGCCATCTTGCTGCCAAATAATAGTGGTGTCATCATCGCCACCTGAAACTAGAAATTCACCGTTAGGACTAAAACTCACGTCTCTAACGCGATCGGAATGTCCCACTAAAGTTTTCAGTAAAGTACCGTCCAATCTGAAAATTTTGATGGTCTTATCTTGATTGGCTGTGGCAATTACTTGACCGTCGGGACTAAAAGCTACACCCCAGACTCCCCTATTCTCCTCACTATTACTGCCATCTAGAATAGTTCTCAGTAATGTACCATCGTTGCTCCAAAGTTTTATTGTGCCATCCCTACTAGCTGAGATAAGACTTCGACCATTTGGACTAAAGCTTACATCGGTAACCCAGTTCTCATGTCCTTCTAAAGTTTTAATTAGTGAATGTTTAACCCTTACACACTCCTGATCGTTTCTAGATAAACACTCTAGTTGCCAAACCTTAACTATTCCATCCGAGCTAGCTGTCGCAAGTTGTCTATTGTCGGGGCTAAAGCTAACCTTATTTACCCAATCTTTATGTCCTTGAAGAGTTGCAAGTAACAAACCTCTTGGATTCCAAAGTTTGACTGTTTGATCTTCGCCAGCTGACGCAATAAGCTGCCCATCAGGACTGAAGCTCGTGCCCTCTACTTTTTTGCTATGCCCATCGAACCGATTTTGTTCTCTCACGCCATAAACTAATTGTGGTAACGATGCCGTAACTCTTGCTTGAGTATTTCTGTTTGCGACTCCCCAAGCCTGTAGTTTATCGAGTTCTCTCAATGCTGCTATACCCTCCTTAAGGGCATCAAGGCGTTGATTTAAAGCAAATTGAGCCTCTGATAAAGCAATTTGAGCATTGATTTTTGCATTAGCCTGACCAACAGCAAATAATCCAGCCAGTATTCCTAAAACTGAGACAATAGCTGAGACCCCGGTTAGTGTATAAATAGTGCGCCGTCTTCTGCGATCGCGTAGCTTGATACTTTGTTTAATAAAGTCTTGCTGCTTTGGGCTAATTTCCTCAGTTCGTCTTTGTAACCAACCCTCGGCATCTCCTATGTCGATACCCTGCAACAAGGCTTCTTCGTGCTGATTATCATCTCTCCACTTACGATAGGTTACCTGCAAACGTTCCTGCCAGAGACGAAAACTCCGTTCGGCATTAATCCACTCCTGTAAGCGATCCCATTCTCTAATTAACGCTTCATGAACAACTTCCACAGTTTCTTCACCTGTAGAGTCGTCTCGACCTGTCACAACTAGTCGCTTATCAGCCAAGCGTGTTACTAAATCCCAGTTGTTATACCCAACTTCAGAACGTGTAGCTAATCTGCGGGTATCCTGTGTTTCGTCTCCTGGACGCACTAACTGAATAAGTACTTGCTTGGCACGCTGTTGATCTGCCTTACTTAACGTCTTGTACACGTCTTCTGCATACTGAGCAAGAGCCTTTGCCGCTCCACCAATTTCATCATAAGCGTTGTGAGTTAACCATCCATACTCTTTCTTTTCCCATAATCGCGTTAAGGTGAATTCCAGCAGTGGTAAATTCCCTGGCTCTTGTTTTACATCTTCTAAAATTCGCTCTGTTAGTCCTGGCTCAATCATTGCTAAGCTTTCAATCGGCTTTTGAATTGCATCTCGAAGTTCCTCAGAATTCATAGGGCCCAACATTTGGTCAGCTTCAGGAATCACGTCAGCAAAAGGACGGTAAGAGAGCGCATATCCCAGAAAATCTGCACGTAGTGTTAGGACAACACTGAAGTTGGGGTTATAGTGGACTGCTGTTAGCAACTGATCTAAAAATAAGTGTTGTTGCTTCTCATCCTTGCAAAGTGTATAGAGTTCCTCAAATTGATCCACCACAAGCAACAGCTTTTTATCAGAGTTTTTTTCCAAAATGCTGTCTATAATTTGCTGGACTGACAACCTCCCTTCTTGAATTTTTTGGTTCCACTTAATTGCACGATCTATCTGCTCCAGTTCTTTTTTGTCCGTCTCCAAAAGTTCAATAGAGACCTTTACCAATTCAAAAAAAGGATCTGTCCTAGGACGAAAATCACTAATAAGCCAGTTACCCTGCTTGATGAGATTTGGAACTAAACCCGCAAAAACAAGAGAGGATTTACCACTTCCACTAGGTCCAATTACAGTAATCAATTGTTTTGTTGCTACAACCTCTAACAACTCAGCTTTGAACCGTTCCCGCCCAAAAAAGAACTGAGCATGTTCCTCTCGAAAGGCAGACAGGCTTCGGTAGGGACAAATATTATGCTGAGGAATTAATTGCTCCCATACTTTGAAGAGAATTTTGGAGGGAATGATAAAAGCTACTTTTGCCTCTAGTCTTTTTGGATCAGCTGAAACAGCTATGCCTGCCACACCTTCAAGCTTCTTATCCCAAACAGGAGTGCCGCTAAAGCCATTCTCTACACGATAACCTGGTTGTTTAACATCCTCAATTTGGATTCTGCCATTCGCAATGCGTTTTTGTAGTACACCACGAGCCCATACCCCATTACGATTTCCTTCTGGAAATCCAAATGCATCAAACTCATGGTCAGAAAAGTTATCCCCAACAACCAATCTTGCAGGTTTAGCTTCATCAGGAAGAGAATCTATCAATTCCAATCCAGCTATATCTTCTTCTTCCTTTTCGCCTGATAGGTCAACAGGTAGCCAAAAGACCACACGTGCTTTTAATTTACGTTTGTATGAAATTCCAGGAAAATCTAAAAAAACTTCATCAGAAGGCATTTTAGTAGTGGTTGCATCAATTCTAAGAGCAGCAGCAATAACATGAGTACAGGTAAGAATATAGCTTTGAAAAGCTAGAAAACCGGCACCAATTACAAAGTCGCCCTCTTTTGAATAAATCCTGACAACTGCATACTCAAGAGGTGTGGGCATTTTTAGCTCCTTGATTCCACTTCAAAGTAATTTCGTAATTCACTTCAGCGTTACCAGCAGCAATAAAAGCACCAAGTTCGGCGCTCATTTTGATACCAAACTTGACTTCTACTTCATCAGCAGGTTCGTTAATACTCTGCACCTTGGTCAGAATTGCATTAGCTACAGGTTTGACCCTTTCTAGTGCTGATTCAAGAGTCTGTTGAGCAGTTTTCACAACGCGATCGCTCAATGAAATGCGATCGTCTTTAACTGGTTCGTCAACTTCAATAAGAATGGAGCTACCATCTTCTAACGGAAATTCAATAATTCGCTTCATGAGTGACCTCAATACCAACCCTTCAACATAGTTGTTAAGTATCGAGATGCACCCAGCTTCGACTAACCCTTTATTGGGCAAGAAGAAATTCAAGACCCACAATCTAACTTAAATTTGAATAAGCTGCAAATTTTCTTTCACAAAATTATCCCGTATCGCGGAATATCCAGATATAAGTTTTGTTTATTAGTTTGATTTGTTTATGACAGGCAGGTTCGTTTCAATGAGAATTATGAAGATTGTACTTCACTGCCATGTTTGCTCTGTTTTTAGGAATAACTTAAGTTGGCACAATGGTAGACATATTGTCGCAACTGTAGATTTTCCGCAGAACGTTATACCGTTTATTGTTAAGCAAAATTAGCTTACTTTAGAGCGAAATAATTTACTGATATTCCTCCCACCAATCGATCGCCCTTCCATCAGATTCCACACCCCGTTGCAGCAACAATACCCCATCTTGAAAATCGATCAGTCCATAGGCTTGGCTTCCCTTGGCGTTGAGCATTCGCTGCACAGCTTGGGTGGCGGTTTGCAGGCGATCGCGATCGTCTTCAAAGGCGGCTTGATATCGCTGAAAGCTCCATAAATCCACAATGGCATAGTCCATCCAGATGGGTTTGCCGGTGTCGTCGCGCAGGCGTAGGCGGGGGAAGACGAGGAGCGATCGCCGATTAGACAGATGACCCGCAATGTGAATGGTAGAAGACACACTGGCATCGGCTGGAATTTGGGACAGCAGGGAGCGAATGGCTTGAGCGTGTTGCCATTGGCGACTGGGAGGCACGTAAACCCAGGGTTGAAACGAATCGGCAATGACAAACGAGAGGGCGCGATTGGGATTGGAGAGTAACGTTAGGCAGAGGGAAAGCAGGATACAACCAATCCAGAAGCGTTGCGATCGCCGATTAAATTTTTCGGAATGGTGTTGCCACCAGAGAATTGCTCCGTAGAATAATCCGGGCACTAGCGTTAACGCATAACGGAGGTTGAGCGAGAGGGCATCGGGGGCTTGCCGGATCAAAACTTTCAGGGTGGGAAAGGCGGCTAAAATCCAGGCGCTAGGGGAGAGGAGGGGAACGAAGGCTAAGGGCAAGGCTTGAGCCAGCAAGTATTGCAGAGTGCGATCGACGGGGGTGATTAATTCAATCAGTAAACGTCCGGGTTGACGCAGAATAGCGGCTATCACTGCCAAAGTCGAAGCATTATCGTCATCGACAAAGTGGCCAAATTGCTCGATCATGAAGCGCTGCGAAATGTCTTGAGAGAACAGCGGCATGATGATATTGGTGACGACCAGGATGTAGGTCAGGCTGAGGACACTGAGCAGAATACCAGTGGAGGGCGATCGCCGACTCAAGGTCAGATACACGCCAATGCTAAATAAGACCACTCCGGCATCTTCTCGAATCGCTAAAGTCAAGCAGGCGAGTATCCAAAACAAGACCCAGCGTTGCTTTTCCAACGCCCACAGTAAGCCAAAAGTGAACAGCAACAGTTGGCTGAAATCTCGGAAATCAGCCAGGGTGGGACCGAGAACAGCAGCACTCGCGTACAAACTGGCAGTGAACAAGAACGCGATTTGGGGCGGATGATACAGTCGTACCAGAGCATAGAGGACAAGTCCAGAGAGGGCAATCAATGTGGTTTGCAGCACGGACAATCCAGCAGGAGACGGATACAGGGCATAGAAGGGCAACCACAATAGGAGGGAGGGCGTAAAGTGCTGACCTAACCGCCGATAGGATACCAGCGGCAGTTCTTGATCGTGAACGACTGCACTCGACAATTGAGACGAGAGAGAGCTTTCAAACCACCGTCCGTGCAGGCTATTCCAGAACAATTGGTCAAAAATACCCTGATTGTAATTGGCGTAAGCAGAGGAGAAGCTGTAATAGCGATGCAGGACGAGGGCATTGCAGATCAACCAAAACAGCAGGGTTAGAAGCAATACCCGTCGTAGCCAGGGACTTTTTTGAAACATCGCCAACGCATCTCTCTGGAGTACAAACGGATATTTAAGCAGGTCTGTGCGCTAGAAGGAAGAGCCAGGTTGTTTGAGGAATTCTGCTTCAGCAGGAGTGGTAGCTCGTCCCAAAGTTTTGTTGCGGTGGGGAAAGCGCCCAAATTGCTGAATCACTTTTTGATGACGCAGGGCGTAATCGTAAATGTCGTAGAGTTCTGAATAGGAACGAGATAGCTTCTGGGACAAATGCACCGATCGCTCCTGGTCTGCTAATTGCTCACTGTGTTCAAATGGCAAATAAATAAAAATCCGCTGGAGGGGCAGGAGTTGTTGATCAAACTCTTGGGCGATCGCGTGGCGGGCGATCGCCACTGCCTGCTCATCCATGGCAAAGGACTCAGGGCGATCGCGGAACAGGTGACGAGAAAACTGATCAAACAGCAAAATTAGGGCTAGACAGCCTAAAGGAGAGGTCTGCCAGTCTGTGAACTCTCCTTGAACGGCCCGTTGGTAAGTGCTAAAAAAGCGATCGCGAATCTCCTGATCCAGGTGAGGCTGCTTGCCAAACCAAACCTTGCGACGCTGTGCGTATGGCTCCTCCTGACCCGGTGAACCAAACCAGAAGTGCAAGATCGCCTCTGCCTCAGGTGTCATCATCGCGTCTCTGGACTTTGAACGGGAGGTTGAACCGGGTTGGGCACAAACATCTGATAAGGGGTTTGGGTTTGCTGGCGGAATAAATCTTGCTGCCGTTCCCGAAAGGCAGCAGCTTCGTCGGTGATGTCTTCCTGTTGTTGCTGGTTAAACTCATCAGCACTGATGGAGTTGCTCAAAGTGGCTCGATGAATTAAGTCAAATACGCTACCAAATCCCTGGTTTTCATCAGAGAAGGGATTTGAGGGGACACCTGTACCCGTAGGATCATTCAACAGATCGGTGGCCGTTTGAGCCATTGTCGGACTAGCCACCATCACAGCAGATATAGCCATCAATGAGGCAGTTATCGCGAATCGACAGTTACGGAGAGGTAGGGTAGGTGTGACTAATTTCATAGAACCTCTGGAGGAAGAGAACATCATTTGATTTTAGATTTTAGATTTGGGATTTGGGATTGAATCTCAAATCTCAAATCCAAAATCTAAAATCCCAAATATCTCAGTTGCTTGGCAAAATTGCCCTGGCAAAGTACGAGACGCTGCTTCCAGCGTTTGGGTTTCAGTTCAGGGAAATGGGGTTTGGACCGAATCTAAAATCCAAAATCCAAAATCCAAAATCCAAAATGCAGCTCACTTATGCCAGTCCCCGACGCAGGGAAGAGCGAATGGTGAGTAGGGCGATCGCCGCAAATCCTGTCAGAATCAGTAAGCACATTCCCAAACTGATGGCTCCGAAGGGAGAATGCATGACGACACTACTGAAGCTCCAATTGGGATGCAAATACAGATAACGAATTGGTTCAATCCCATAGGTCAATGGATTGAGACTGGCAACCACTTGCAACCATTTGGGCATAAAGCTCAAGGGAGCCAGAGCCGTACTCGCGAACAGCAGCGGCAGGTTCGTCACAAAAATCACGGCAATTAATTCAATATGTCCCGGTAGGGAAAAGGCCAGTCCCAGACTCAAAGCAGTCACGCCCAAAACCAAAAGCAACACCACTGCGGCCACCAGAGCCAACCCAACTGGATTGGGTAAGCCTGCTCCCAGCACTGCACTCATACCAACAATCACTGCGGTTTGGATCAGGCTCAGACTGGCAATAAAAATCGCGGAAGCTAAGACGATTGAAAAGCGAGAGGCCAGCGGTGCTACCAGCAGGCGATTGAGGAAGCCAAATTCGCGATCGAACATGACAGGCAATCCGGCGTTGAGTGCTCCCCCAAAGGCCGTAAACACAATTACACCCGGAGCCAAAAATTGTCCATAGTTCTGGCTCTCGCCAAACAATCCTTGGGGAGCATTCTGAAATAGTGCTCCAAATAGCAACAGCCACATGACGGGCTGAATAATGCCCGCAACCAAGGTAGAGGGGCGTCGTTGCAGTTGGATAAAGAGACGACGGGTGAGGGCGATCGTTTCCTGGATAAAGTGATTGAGGGGAGAGGGAGCGATCGCCTCTGCCTTCTGAAGCTGTGGGTTCTTTAAGTTAACGGGTGAGGGGGTAATCGTTTGGCTCATGGAACAGATTCCTCGTTACTTATGGGTGCTGAAAGTCAGGGGAAAAATAATTTATGGAATCTTAAATTCATCATACATTTTGTTCTAAGCCTAGCGCATCTAGTAATTAGGGGAGCAGACAGGAGAATAGAACCACAAAGACACAAAGAGCACAGAGACAAGACAATGCCCAAATTTTAGATTTTAGATTTTGGATTTGGGATTCAATCTAAAATCTAAAATCTAAAATCCAAAATCCAAAATCCCCAATCCCCAATCCCCAATCCATGACCACCAGTTAATTAATCCTCAGCCAATTTTGCGGTAAGTTGGACGGTAGCCCGTCCTTGGGCTGGAAGCGATTTTGAGGGAACTTATGGTGTTGGATTATCCGGAAAACCTGAAATATCAAGATTCTCACGAATATGCGCGGTTAGAAGGTGAGATGGTGGCGATCGGCATTACGGCCTTTGCGGTTGATCAACTGGGCGACATCGTGTTTTTGGAGTTACCCGAAGTTGGGGCTGCCGTTGAAAAAGGGGAAACCTTTGGCACGGTTGAATCAGTGAAAGCCGTCGAGGATTTGAAGTCTCCGGTGACAGGATCTGTCGTTGAACGCAATGATCCACTGGTAGATGCTCCAGAACAGTTGGCGGAAGACCCATATGGGGAGGGTTGGCTCTTAAAAGTGCGGATTGCGGATGCCAGTGAGTTAGAGGATGCCATGAGCGCAGCAGAATATCGGGCATTAGTGGAAGGGGAATAAGTTCCGTTGGAATGGCTACTACCCTTCTGTTGCAAATTATTAAAATAGTTAGAAATCGTTTAACATTGTAGCCATTCGTACTATCCATCCCATGTTAGAACCCTCAACTCATCTGCCTGCAACTGGATCTGAAGCTTCTCATCAGCAACAGCAGCCATTTCCTGAAGCACTCTCAGACCTCACGTTTTATGCTGCTGCCGCTCAACCAGAGGGGGTAGTTGCAGATCTGGAGGGACTGCGGGATGCCTTTGCACCTCGCCATATTGGGCCAAACTCTACAGAAATCCAGCAAATGCTGGATCAGTTGGGCATCGCCTCTTTAGAAGAGTTAATGGATCAGGCGGTTCCTGCCGATATTCGTCTACGTCGGCCCTTGCAGCTAGGGGAAGCCAAAAGTGAATATGAGTGTTTGCAAGAATTAAGGGCGATCGCCTCAAAAAATCAACTCTATCGCTCCTTCATTGGCATGGGTTACGCTAACTGCATCACGCCGCCTGTAATCCAGCGAAATGTCCTGGAAAATCCGGGTTGGTACACCCAATACACGCCCTATCAGCCAGAAATTGCTCAGGGTCGTCTAGAGGCGCTATTAAACTTCCAGACGATGGTGGTAGATCTAACGGGTATGGAAATTGCCAATGCGTCCCTGCTAGATGAAGGTACGGCCGCAGCGGAGGCCATGAGTATGAGCTATGGCTTACATAAGGGCGATGCCAAAGCGTTCTGGGTATCAGAACTCTGTCATCCCCAAACGATTGCAGTGATTCGCACCAGAGCCATACCCCTTGGTATTCAAGTCATTGTGGGTGATCACCTAAGCTTTGCCTTTGATACACCTGTGTTTGGGGCCCTGTTGCAGTATCCGGCCACGGATGGCGCAATTTATCAGTATCAGGAGTTTTGCGATCGCGCTCACGCCGCCAATGCCCTGGTGACAGTAGCTGCCGACCTTTTGAGCCTGACGCTCATCAAACCTCCCGGTGAATTTGGCGCAGATATTGTTGTCGGCAATACCCAACGGTTTGGTGTCCCCCTCGGCTATGGTGGCCCTCATGCTGCCTATTTTGCCACTAAAGAAGTTTATAAACGCCAGCTTCCTGGTCGTCTAGTCGGACTCTCCAAAGACAATGCAGGCAACCCCGCTCTCAGATTGGCTTTACAGACCCGCGAACAGCATATTCGACGCGACAAAGCCACCAGTAACATCTGCACGGCTCAAGTACTCTTGGCCATTATGGCCAGCATGTATGCCGTCTATCACGGACCACAAGGATTGCGCCGGATCGCTGAGCGCATTCATCGTCTCACTGCTCTACTAGCCGATGGACTGACAAAACTAGGCTATGCCTTAGGCACTGCACCTTACTTTGATACCCTGCGAGTCGAGGTAGGCGATCGCCTAGAAACCATCCGACAAAAAGCACTGGGCGATCGCATCAACCTGCGCTATCTCCTCCCCCAAACCATTACCATCACCCTCGACGAAACCACCACCCTCCAAGACCTCCAAACCCTCC
>Ga0224723_1000378_pt1 | contig 30898 bp, 27 predicted proteins | sample Balambano_FR2_Me_FD_161647 | JGI IMG/M metagenome (GOLD analysis project Ga0224723, IMG submission 161647) | Freshwater sediment microbial communities from Lake Towuti, South Sulawesi, Indonesia - Balambano_FR2_MetaG | ecosystem: Environmental > Aquatic > Freshwater > Lake > Sediment | place... | reverse complement strand
ATGGTCAAAATCTCTTTTCTTGGCGCGGGCAGCACGGTTTTTGCAAAGAATCTGATGGGCGACATCCTGAGCTTCCCGGAACTGGCGAATGCTACCCTCAGCCTGCACGACATTGACGAGGAACGTCTGAAAACATCCGAAATCGTGGCGCATCGCGTGGCGGAAACTCTGGGCGCCAAGCCCACGATCGAAGCCACCACCGACCGCCGCCGTTCCCTTGACGGCGCCGATTACGCTATCTGCATGATCCAGGTCGGCGGTTATAAACCCAGCACGGTGATCGACTTTGAAATCCCCAAAAAGTACGGCCTGCGCCAGACCATCGCCGACACCCTCGGGATTGGCGGCATCATGCGCGCGCTGCGGACGATCCCCGTGCTGTTGGCGATGTGCCGCGATATGGAAGCCGTGTGCCCGGATGTAACGTTCCTTCAGTACGTGAATCCGATGGCGATGAACTGCTGGGCGATCAACCGCGCCACGTCAATCAAAACGGTCGGCCTGTGCCACAGCGTTCAGGGGACGGCGGAGCAGTTGGCGCACGACATCAACGTGCCGATTGATGAGATCAACTACGTGTGCGCGGGGATCAACCATATGGCCTTTTATTTGCGCTTCGAGCGTGACGGCCAGGATTTATACCCACTGATCCACGAGGTGGCCGCCCAGAACCGCGCGCCGGATTGGAATCGGGTGCGTTACGAGGTGTTCAAACGGCTGGGTTACTTCGTGACCGAATCCAGCGAACATTTCAGCGAGTATGTGCCGTGGTTCATCAAGCGGGATCGGCCTGATCTGATCGAGGAATTCAACATCCCGCTGGACGAATATATCCGCCGCTGCGAGGAGCAGATCGCGGGTTGGGAACATCTGCGCGACGATCTGGTCAATCGCAATGGCCGGCTGGAGGTGCATCGCAGCCATGAGTACGGCTCCGGCATCATCCACAGCCTGGAAACGGGCACGCCGCGCATCATCTATGGCAACGTGGCTAATCATGGCCTGATCGATAATCTGCCGCAGGGCTGTTGTGTAGAAGTGCCGTGCCTGGTCGATAAAAACGGCATCCAGCCCACCAGGGCCGGCGTCATCCCCCCGCAGCTTGCCGCGCTGATGCAGACCAACATCAACGTGCAGGCCATGACGGTTGAGGCGGCGCTGACCGGCAAACGCGATCACATCTATCATGCCGCGATGTTTGATCCGCACACGGCGGCGGAACTGAGCCTGGATCAGATTTATGCCCTGGTCGATGATCTGGTCGCGGCGCATGGAAGCTGGCTGCCGCAGTTTAACTGAGTGTTTCGACCGGTAATTTCGTCAACCCACCGGGTTCGTGTCTGTGGACGAAACCTCGAAGCTTGATCCGGCTGATACATCTCCTGAACTCTGGAAGGATTTATCGGATGAAGCACTAAGGCCAGACATGCAAACGCTGCAAACCGAACGTCTGCGTGTTTTGGAACACAGGGAAGAAGGGACGCCGTGATAGACTTTAACCCGACGGAACACCCTCACCGCAGACTGAATCCGCTGACGGGGGAGTATGTGCTGGTATCGCCGCACCGCACCAAACGCCCGTGGCAGGGCCAGCAGGAGCGCCCGCCGCAGGCCGATCGACCGGCTTACGATCCTGCCTGTTACCTGTGTCCTGGCAATGAACGCGCGGGCGGGCAGCGCAACCCTCCCTATGTGGAGACGTTCGTCTTTACCAATGACTTCGCCGCGCTTCTGCCCGATACGCCGCCATCGCCACAGCCGACCCGTGACCTGTTCTGGAGCGAGAGTGTGCGCGGGACTTCGCGCGTGATCTGCTTTTCGCCGCGCCATGATCTGACCCTGCCCCAGATGACGCTTCCTGACATCCGGCGCGTGATCGATGTGTGGGCGGAGCAGGTGGCGGAACTCGGCCAAATCTATCGCTGGGTGCAGGTGTTTGAGAATAAGGGTGAGGCGATGGGCGCGTCTAACCCGCACCCGCACGGTCAGATTTGGGCCAGCGATTTTCTGCCGAACGCGATCATCACTGAGAACGATTATCAGCGTGTCTATTTCAAGGAGCATCGCCGCCCGCTGCTGCTTGATTACGCCCAACAGGAGATTGATCGTGGCGAACGGGTCGTCGTCATGAATGATCATTGGCTGGTAGTCGTCCCTTACTGGGCGATCTGGCCGTATGAGACGCTGCTGCTGCCGCGCTCCGTCGTGATGCGCCTGACCGATCTGGATGACGATCAGCGGGACGCGCTGGCGGACATTCTTAAGCGGCTGACGACGAAATATGACAACCTGTTTGAGGTGTCATTTCCGTATTCGATGGGCTGGCACGGCGCGCCGACCGGCCCGGATGCAGGCGATTACAGTCACTGGCAGCTCCACGCGCATTTCTATCCGCCGCTGCTGCGATCGGCGACGGTGCGCAAATTCATGGTTGGCTACGAAATGCTGGCCGAGGCGCAGCGCGACCTGACGCCAGAACAGGCGGCGGAACGGCTGCGTGCGTTGAGCGAGGTTCATTACCAATCAGGCTCGGATCATGCCCCCACGTGAACAGGTACTGGAACATTTCCGGCGTGTTTATGGCGAGCGACCGTCCGTGCTGGTACGCGCGCCAGGCCGCGTCAATCTGATCGGTGAACATACCGATTATAACGATGGCTTTGTGCTGCCGATGGCGATCGACCGCGCCGCATGGATCGCGCTGCGCCCGCGTGCCGACCGAGCCATCCACATCCACGCGCTGGATTACGACGCGGAGGGACGGTTCGCGCTCGACGATCTGCGCAAGGATAAAGCGGACTGGCTTGAGTACATCAAAGGCGTGGCCTGGGCGCTGACCAAAGCCGGATACATCCTGCGCGGATGGGAAGGCGTCATCGCCGGTGATGTGCCGATCGGGGCGGGTCTGTCCTCATCCGCCGCGCTGGAACTGGCGACCGCGCGTGCCTTTTGTGCCGTTTCCGATTTTGCGTGGGATGTGCCGCAGATGGCGAAGCTCTGCCAGAAGGCGGAGAATCAATGGGTGGGCGTGAACAGCGGCATCATGGATCAGATGATCTCTGCCGCAGGCAAGGCCGATAACGCGCTGCTGATCGACTGCCGGACGCTTGAAATCGCGCTTACGCCGCTGCCGCCTGGCACAGTCGCCGTGGTGATGGACACCGGCACACGGCGCGGACTGGTGGGATCGGCCTACAACGAGCGCCGATCGCAGTGTGAATCTGCCGCGCAGTTTTATGGTGTCGCGGCGCTGCGCGATCTGACTCTGAGCCAGTTTGAAGAGCGGGCCGCACAACTTGACGAACGCATACGCCGACGTGCCCGCCATGTGATCAGCGAAAATGAACGTACTTTAGCCGCGCGTGACGCGATGAATGATGATGATGCGGCCCGTCTCGGCCTGCTCATGAATGCCAGCCATGACAGCCTGCGTGATGATTTTGAAGTCTCCAGCGATGCGCTGAATGTGATGGTGGCGATGGCACGGGCGCAGGCCGGCTGCTATGGCGCGCGCATGACCGGGGCCGGATTTGGCGGCTGTGCGGTGGCGCTGGTCGCTGCGAGTGATGCGCCCGTGTTTGTGGAGCAGGTTGAAGCCGCCTACCGCCAGCAGACCCCACATCACCCCGGCCTTTACATCTGCCACGCCACCGACGGCGCACAGATGGTGACGTTATAATGACCAGGCATTCGGCACAACGCCCCTGGCAGAACGCCGCTTTGATCGTTATACGAGGGAACCATGAGGATTACACCATGCCACTACAGATAGGCTATGCGCAGCAGGTGATCACACCGCCCCTCGATCCGCCGGTCTATCTGGCCGGTTTCGCACAGAACCGGGTGGCGACCGCTGTCCACGATGAACTTTATATTCGTGCCCTGGCGATCACCGATGGGGCCGCGCCTATCGCGCTGGTGGCCGTCGATCTGATCGGGCTGGTGCGCCCTTACTGTCAGCAGATTGAAGCCAGTCTGCGTGAAAAAATCCCGGATCTGCGTGTGCTGATCGCCGCTACACATGTGCATCACGCGCCGGATACGATCGGCCTGTGGGGGCCAGACGGCCAGACCCACGGCGTCAACCTCGCTTACCTGCGGCAGGTGCTGGCCGGAGTCGAGGCGAGGGTGCTGGAGGCGTTCGATCGGCTGGCTCCCGCGCTGGTGAAAGCGGCGTCAGCACAGGTCACGGGGCTGATGAAAAATTCGCGTGATGCCGATGTGCTGGACGAGGAACTGACCGCGCTTCAATTCGTCAGTGTGGATGATCAAAAACCACTGGCGACCGCGCTGATCTACCCCTGCCATCCCGAAGTGTTATGGGACGACAACACGGTGATCACGTCCGATTATGGCTATACCCTGCGCGCGCGGGTGGAGACGGTCACAGGCGCGCCCGCCCTTTACACCGTGGGCGCATTGGGTGGAATGCTCACACCCGCGATGCCGGATCACAGTTTTGAGTCGGCGGAGCGCATGGGGGAAACGCTGGCCCAGGCCGCCCTTGCGCTGCTGGATCAGACCCCCGCGCAGGACATTACGCGCATCGAGCATCATCGGCGTGAGTTCACCGTGCCGCTGCAAAATCCGCTGCTGTTCGAAATCGCCGCGCTGAATCTGCTCCCTGCGGCGTCCACGCTGGAAGACATGATCGTGATTGAAGCCAACCTGCTGAAGATCGGCCCGGCCTGGCTTCTGACCGTGCCCGGTGAGTTGTTCCCGAAGATCGGCCTGGCGCTGAAGGCTGAGATGAAATCGGCTGGCGCTTCGGTGGCCGCCATTATCGGCCTGGTCAATGACGAGATCGGCTACATCGTCCCCAAAGATGAATTTGTCTATCCCGAAAATCCGTATCAGCCGACCTCGCATTATGAAGAATCGATGTCCTACGGGCCGGAGACCGCGCCGCTGCTGGTGGAGGCTGTTCGCGCCCTGATCGCGGGAGGATCATCATGACGCTTGCGACGGAAACCCTGGCTCTGTGGGGCGGTCAGCCCGTGCGCAGCCGACCTTATCCGCAGTGGCCGGTGCATGATCAGCGTGAGATAGACGCGGTGACGCGCGTGATCCAGTCTGGCAGATGGGGCGGTTATCCTTATCCCGGCCCGGAGACGGCACAGCTCTGCCGCCGGTTTGCAGAGATTCACGGCGGCGGTTACGCGGTCGCCATGATGAACGGCACAATCACCGTGGAAGTCGCCCTGCGTGCCGCCGGGATCGGCTGGGGCGACGAGGTGATCGTCCCGGCATATACATTCATGGCGACGGCAGGCGCTCCAATGGCTGCCGGGGCGGTGCCGGTGATCGTCGATATTGACCCGGCCAATTACTGCCTGGATCCTAAAGCCGTCGAAGCGGCCATCACGTCCAGGACGCGCGCGATCATCCCCGTGCATCTCGGCGCTCAGATGGCTGATATGGACGCAATGCTGGACATTGCAGAACGGCACGATCTGATCGTGATTGAGGACTGCGCCCATGCTCATGGCGCGCGCTGGCGCGGTCGCGGCGCGGGTACGATCGGGCATTTTGGCTCGTTCAGCCTGCAATCCTCCAAGATCGTCACGTCCGGCGAGGGTGGAATTCTGCTGTGCCGCACGGAGGAAATGGCCGCCCGCGCCACCAGCATCATCGACTGTGGCCGCCCGCACGATCCCGAAGGCCGCGAGTACACGATGGGCAGCAATTATCGGATGACGGAACTTCAGGCCGCGCTCGCCAATGCGGGGCTGGATCGGCTGCCGGAGCAGATCCGCCAGCGTGAGGAAAGCGCCGCCTATATGGACGAAGCCCTCAGCGAAGTCCCCGGCGTGCGGGTGCTGGCGCGCGATGAACGGCATACCACGCGCTCGTTCTATCGCTACATCCTGGCGATCGATCCGCAGGTCTTCGGCGGTGATCATGAACGGGTCTGTGATGCGCTGGACGCAGAAGGCATACCTTGCTGGCACGGCTATCCGGCCATGCACCAGTATGATCTGTTCCATCCCACGCGGTCGCGCCTGCCTGTGCCGAGTGCGTTTCCAGAATATTTTGACTTCGCGTCCATGAGTCTGCCGCACGCGGAACGTGCCTGCGGCCTGGAAGCCGTGTGGCTGGATGAAGCCGTTTTCCGCGATGGCCCGCAGGGGGTGGATGACGCTGTGGCCGCGCTGCGCAAAATCCAGGCTAATGCGGATCAACTGCGCCAAGCCGCCTCTTGAATGTGACGCGAGTCCAGCACACAATAGCCCATGATCAAACACGTTCTGGAAATGGAGAGACGTAACCCATGCCGCGAGTCTGGCCCGTTCCCACAGTGGATTACTTGCCGCTGGCGGAAATCCGCGATGACCGCGCACTCACGGTGGTTTATACCGAGCCGGCCTGGGGAGCGGTGAAAAGTGACCTCCACCATCTCGATATTGATGCGCGGCTGAAGGTGACGGAGGCGACCGAAGATCAGTGGGGCCGCCTGCTGCGCGGCGTGCGTGGTGAGGTGATCTATGGTGTGGGCGGGGGTCTGGCGGCCGATGCGGCCAAATATCTCGCCGCGCGCCAGAACCTTCCGCTGGTGATGATCCCGACCGCGCTGTCGGTCGATGCGTTTTTCACCTGGGCATCGGGTGTGCGCCGCAATGGAACGGTGAATTATTTGGAGACGACCTCGCCCGATCGCGTGGTAATCGACTGGCGTGTCATCACCGCTGCGCCGGGATCGATCGCTGTGGCGGGCATCTGCGATGTGCTGTCGATCGCAACCGGGTTGTGGGACTGGCGTCTGGCTGAAGACAGGGGTCAGAACCCGCCGCACATGGCCTACTCCGATGAGGTGGCTCGGCAGGCCCGCCTAATCCTCACGGATGCGCTTGACTGTGCGGAGGCGGCGGGACGGTTTGATCACGAGGGGCTGACGCGGCTGGCCGAATGTCTTGTTCGTGAAGTCCGGCTGTGTAATGAGAACGGCCACAGCCGATCTGAAGAGGGCAGCGAGCATTACTTTGCATATTCGGCGGAAAATGTCGTTGGAAGGGGACTGCCGCACGGTGATCTGGTCGGGCCGGGGATTGTGCTGATCGCCGCGCTCCAGGAACAGGATTTTGAACCGCTGAAAACGGCGCTGATGCAGTGTCATGTCCCGCTGACAAACCTGTCACCGGATGCCGTGATCAGTATTCTGCGCGAACTGCCCAGTTATGCCCGCTATCACGCCCTGCCCTATGGCATCGCCCATGAGATCGATGACCTGATGCTGAACCGCCTACCGTCGCTGGAATGAAAAAGACTGGCTTATTCGGCCAGTCCTGATGCAGCGGTTTTTCGGTTCAGTCTACTGAAGTTCATTCTCTTCGTTGTTACGATGAATGATGAACAGCATCGCCGTGCGTTCCTGCCCGTCAATGTTCACTTCCGTGAAGGACGGCGAACAGGTGATGGCGATGCGATCTTCGGTCAGATAACCGGAAGCAATGGCAATGGCCTTAATTGCCTGATTGACAGCGCCGGCGCCAATGGCCTGCATGTGAGCGCTGGGATTTTCACGAATGACTCCGGCAATAGCACCCGCCACCGCCGTTGGACGTGACTTTGCGGACACCTTGATCATGTTCACTTCCGACGCGCTCTGCTGAACCATGAGATTGCTCCTCGTCTTGGCGTGTAGTATTACGAATGTTGGGAGGACATCGTCTGTGACCAGTTCCCCCATTAAACTGACTACAGCGTATCAACAGGGCGCTAAAAAAATCCTAAATTGCATCGCGGGTTTCTAAATAATGTCGAAAAACAACAGGCTCATGTTCAAGACAGGACATCTCTCGCAGTGGCGCAGCGCGCTGCACCTCTACAACCACGCGATTTTCACCCAGATTAAACATGAACCAAACAAAAAGTGCCTGGTTTTCAGGCACTTCATAAGCGTCAATTTTGTGATGGAGATTCAGGATGAGGCATTTACACTGGAGTGCAGTACGTAGCCCAGGCCGGGCACAGTTTCCAGCGCCGCGTTATGCTGCTCCCCGATCTTTTTGCGCACACGCCCCAGGTAAACGTGCAGATAATGCGATGAGCCGCGATATTCTGGCCCCCACACCCGCGCCAGCAGTTCGTCGTGGCTGAGGATATTGTCGAGATTGCGGGCCAGCTCCGCGATCAGGGCGAACTCCGTTTTTGTCAGACGGATATCTGATCCTTCGACAAAAACGCGGCGCGCGGACAGATCGATCGTCATCCCGCTGATCTCGACCTTGCTGGCTTCCTGCTGATCGAGCGTGTCGTTCGTCCGGCGCAGCACAGCCCGCATCCGCGCCAGCAGTTCTTCCTGACCAAAGGGTTTGGTCACGTAGTCGTCCGCGCCCAGGTCAAGCGCCTGAACTTTGAGTTCTTCCTGATTATGCGCGCTGAGGACGATAATGGGCGTGTCCTGTCGCTGGCGAACCCACCGGCACACCTCGATCCCGTCCATTTCCGGCATGACCAGATCGAGCAGGATCAGGTCTGGGAATTCACGCTGCATCAGCGAAATTGCCACCGAGCCATTGGCAGCTTCGGTCACTGTGTGACCGCGTTTTTCTAAGTTGACCTTGATAAGGCGGCGAATCCTGACATCGTCGTCAACCACCAGGACTCGTTTCATAAGCTAATAACCCCCCAGGTAGCGGCTCAGGGCGTCAAGTAAGGTCGCGGCGCTGATAGGTTTGATAAGTACGGCAACGACGTTGCTGTATAGTTTGGCGTGCTCAGTGTCCCCGGAGAGGGTGGAAGCCGTCATTACAATGACAGGCACCTGGCGGATGGTTTCTTCGTATGACATGGCTGAAAGCAAATCCCAGCCATTCATGCCCGGCAGTCGAATATCGAGAATAACCGCCTGTGCTGTGCCATCGCGCAGTTTTTCCAAACCTTCTTCCGCGCTGCCTGCTTCGAGAACGGTATAGCCTCTGGCCTTAAGATTAGCCGAGACGAATCGCCGGATGTGAGGTTCGTCCTCTACGATGAGTATCGTCCGCATGGCTCGCTGCTGTTGAAATTGACATTGATGACCGGCATTTGAAGGGGCAGCGCGTGGTGAATAGGACGGTCTGTGACAAGCATAAACTAAACGGAGCGCATTCACAAGCGGTGTTTGTAAAGTGTAAAGTGGTCAGGTCGTGCGCTGGCATCAGGCGTCAGACTGCGCGATCAGGATGGCCGCCTCTCGCGCGACATCCAGCGTCACCCCCTCGCCGACCGCAGGCACTTCCGGGCCAAAAAGGGGCATTCTGAGTGTCAGGATCACCTCGCCACATCTGACCTGAACCTCAACCCACGCGCCGTGAAAAACGCGCTGATGGATCGTTCCCTCGAGCCGACCTGTTCCCGCTGAGTTAATTGTCAGGCCGTCGGGATGGATCAGCAGGGTATCTCCCGCGCCCGCCACCTCAAACTCGCCTATAGAGGTGTGGACGCTGTGCCCCGTGCGGGAAACCACCGGGATCAGGTTGTTCAGCCCCAGGAAGCGGGCAGCAAAAGTCGATGCGGGCCGACGATAAAGCGCCGCCGGGGTATCGATCTGGACAATGGCTCCCTCATTCATCAGCACGATCCGGTCGGCGATGGCGAGGGCTTCCGATTGATCGTGCGTGACGTACACTGCCGTCAGCCCCAGCGCGCGGATCACGCCTGGCAGATCGATCAGCAGGCGGGCCTTAAGCGCCGCATCCAGCGAACCCAACGGTTCGTCGAGCATCAGCAGCCGGGGACGCGGGGCCAGACTGCGCGCCAGGGCCACACGCTGTCTTTCACCACCGGACAGGGCGTTCACATCGCGCTGACTGTAGCCCTCCAGCCCGACCAGCGCGAGCATCTGATCGACACGCGCGCGCCGGTACGTACCCGTCGCGTGCTGCATCCGCAGGCCGAAGGCGATGTTGTCTGCGACGCTGAGGTGTGGAAACAACGCATAGTCCTGAAACATCAGGCCAAAGCCGCGCTGATGAGCCGGGACGCGGGAAATATCCTGCCCGTTCAGAAAAAGCTGACCGCTGTCCGGCGATTCAAGCCCCGCGATGACGCGCAGCAGGGTGGTCTTGCCGCAGCCGCTTGGCCCCAGCAGGCACACGATCTCCCCCTCGGCGATCGTCAGCGATAGATCACGCAGCGCCACGATCGACCCAAACCGCTTCCATATACTGCGCATCTCCAGCATCAGAACGCTTCCGTACCGGGTGTCCGCAGGCGTTCGATCACGGCAAAGCTCACCGCGCATACCAGCATCAGGATCACACTCAGCGCCATCGCCTGCCCATAATTGGCCGCGCCAGGTCGTTCGATCAGCCGGTAGATGGCGATCGGCAGCGTGGGCCGATCCACGCGGGGGATAAACAGCGACGCGCCAAATTCCCCCATGCTGACTGTAAACGCGAAAGTTGCGCCCACGATCACACCCCGGCGGATCAGCGGCAGGTCGATCCACCGGGCGATCCGCAGCGGCGACGCGCCCAGCACAACGGCGGATTCGCGCAGGCCAGGGCGGATGGCGCGCAGGGCGGGCAGCACACTGCGCACCACAAAGGGCAGCGCCACCAGGGTATGCGCCAGCGGATAAATCAGCGGGCTGGTCAGCAGCGGCAGCGGACGATCCGCAAACGCCAGGGTATAGCCAAAGCCGATCGTCACTGCGCTGGCGGCCAGCGGCAGCATGAAGATCGGATCGAGCCAGCGAAAACGCCGCTGATGGAGCAGATAGGCCGCGATCACGCCCAGAAAAACGGCGAGTACCGTGGTCATGGCCGCGAAGATCAGCGAGTTGACGATGGCCTGCGCCGGGGGAACAAACAGCACCGAATTACGTGGATTTTGTGTTAGCCGGGTGAAGTTGTCGAGAGACCACACGCCGTCAAGCCGCAGCGACCGGACGATCAGCGCCAGCAGGGGGACAAATATCAGTCCAGCCATCACAACGACGTAGCCGACCACCAGTCCCTCTTCGCGTCGGTTGCTTGGTCGCCGGGCGATCTGTTCAACGCGCGCCAGATCGACCGGCGTCTGGCGCTGGAAACCGGTGTAGATCAGCAGCAGTGCGAACGCCACAAGCATCTGAATCAGTGATAACGCCGCCGCCGTGGGCAGATCAAACAGATTCACCGCCTGCCGGTAAATTTCCACTTCCAGTGTCGCAAATCGAACCCCGCCGAGGATCAGCACCACGCCGAAGCTGGTAAACGTGAAGATAAAGACCAGCGCGCCAGCCGCCACCAGCGCAGGACGCAACAGCGGCAACCGGACATGCCACCACAACCGCCACCCCGCCGCGCCGAGTGATCGCGCCGCTTCTTCAATGCGCAGGCTCTGGTTGACCCAGTAGCCGCTGATGATCCGCAGCGCGACCGCATAGTTATAAAACACATGCGCGATCAGGATCGCGGTCAGCGAGCGTTCCAGTTGCAGCGGGGCGTCGTCCAGCTGGAAGATCGTTTGCAACGCTCTGTTGATCAGGCCGTTATCGTCCAGCAGGGCGCTGAAGGCCGCAGCGACCACCACCGTCGGCAGCACAAAGGGCAGCGCCGTCAGCGCCAGCAGCAGCGATCGTCCGGGAAATCGATAGCGCGTGAACAGGTACGCGCCGGGCAATGCCAGCGCCAGGGTCAGCGCGGTCGAGTAAAGCGCCTGCCGTAGCGTGAATTCCAGCGTGCGCCAGTAATAGGCAGATTCCGCCACTTCCGCAAACCCGGCCAGATTTAACCCGCCGTCCGCGAACAGACTGTAGATCAGGATCGACGCGAGCGGGTAGAAGAAAAATACGGTCAGGAAGATCAGCGGCACGAGCAGCAGCCCGTACCGCATCCCTCTCGCCAACCTGGGACGCAGCCGTAATTTCACCGGATGACAGCCTCTGTCCACTCGTCCAGCCATCGTTCACGGTTTGCGTCGATCGCCTCATAGCTAAACGTGACCGGGTTCTCTGGCACGGCGGCATATTCGACGAACAGTTCCGGCAGCTCAGCTTCCGTACTGACCGGGAACACAAACATCTGAAGTGGCAGATCTTCCTGGAACGGGCGGCTGACCAGGAAATCGATCAACTGCTGCGCGCCTTCAGGGTTATCCGCGCCTTCCAGAATGCCGGCATATTCGACCTGCCGGAAGCAGGTATCGTCTGCCACAATCGCGCCGGTGGGGGCAGTTTCCGGCTCAGTTTCCATAAACAGCACCTCGACCGGCGGACTGCTGGCGTAGCTCACCACCAGCGGGCGATCGCCGTCCTCGCTGGCCGCGCTGAACTCGCCATAATAGGCTTCCGTCCAGCCATCGACGATCAGCACGTCATTCGCTGCCAGGTCGGCCCAGTAATCGAGATAATCGTAATCATCGCCCTCGCCAAACACCGCGATCGTGGTCAGCAGAAAGGCCAGCCCAGGCGACGATGAGGCCGGGTTCTGAACCACCAGCAGGCTTTCATAGTCCGGCGCGGTCAGATCATCGAGGCTTTCCGGCACAGCCAGATCATTGGCCGCAAAAAAGGCCGCGTCGTAGTTCAGGCATACATCGCCATACGCCACCGGTGTGACGGTAAACCCCTCCATCACAAACGCCGGGTCGATGGCTTCTGCCGCTTCAGGCTCGTAAGGCGTAAAGATTTCCGCTTCCAGCGCGCGGCTGAGAAATGTGTTATCGACCCCATACAGCACGTCGCCCAGCGGATTAGCCCGGCTGAGGATGACCTGATTAAGCATCGTCCCCGCGTCTGCCAGCCGGACGATCTCCAGCCTGAAACCGGTCTCCTCCTCAAATGCTTCCTGTACGCCTTCACTGAGCGCGAAACTGTCATACGTCACCAGCGTGACCGTATCTTCCTGCGCCGCCACGGGCAGCCATACACTCAGGATCAGCAGCGCAGCCAGCCACCCAAAACGAACATGAGTCATCGTCATCAGAAATGCTCCTTTACCGATTGCGCCAGGGGAAACAAAAACACCCCTCAGCAGCGGGGGGTGGGCGATGAGCGGGCAACGCAATGGCAAAGATCAGATGGCGACCAATCGTTGGTGCAGACCACATGACACCCTCCCTACGCCGGTATGATCCGGATCAGGTCAAAGGGTCGGCGCGGCCATACGCGCCCTCTCAGCCCACTGGCGTGGACTCCCCTGGTCGAAGATGCAATACGCCAAACTATAAACGCGCCTTTAAGCGGGCGCAATAGTCATTAAACAAACCTTCAGATTTAGCTCATCTCACGTCGCCAACGCCCGCTGAAGATAGTCTTCAAACTGCCCGCCGCTGCACATCTCGACGTAAGTCAGCAGTTCGCCGCCCCCAAGCGGATAATCCGGGTAGCAGCTGGTCGGCCAGGCCCCACGCGGCGCCAATGCGATCCAGTCTGCGCCCGGCGCGGGGATGATCGGGCCGTCGAGACTGCGCTCCAGGCGGGGGACGACTCGTTCCACTGTGCATATCACCGTCTTCGCAGCGTAGATTAATTCCATATCCACACCCAGGTTGTTGTTGATCCGCACATTACCGTTGTGATCCGCTTCCAGCCCGTGCAGCACCGCCACAGCAACCGGCAGCGCAGGAAATGCCATCAAAATCTGGCCGGAATACGGATCGAGGATCGTTTTTACATCCGGGCGCAGCCGGGGGAGGTCGGTCCCGATCCAGGCGCGTGAGGGCATGAAGCCCACTCTGGCCGCCGCCGCCCGCAGACCGGCCGCGAGGCTGGCTTCCGTCTCCTCAATAATTCTGATGTGTCCTTTTTGCGCTGCCACGGTGAACATCGGGGCCAGCCCGAAGGCTTCCAGGCCGAAGTAACAGGATCGAACCGCAGCCACACAGCCTGCGCCCACCAGCAGATCGGACTCATAGCCAGCGGTGAAGGACAGCAGCGTCAGATCGATCGGGCGTGGACTGCGCGCCAGCAGTGCCTTTACAAAAGCCACCGGGCGGCGGTAAAGCGTCATCCCGCCCAGGGCGATCGTCGCGCCATCAGGGACGAGCGCGGCGGCCTCGTGCAAAGCAATAAACCGATTTTGAGCCATAGAATGGTCGAACCTGTATATGCGCCCGTGCTACAATCGCGGACATGACTATTCTTACCAGAAACATCCCACATCACACCAGATCGACCCGTCTGAGGTTCGTTCTCGCCACCGCTCTGATCCTGCTGACCGCGTTCTGGCTGCGGACGTTCGATCTGAATACGCTGCCGCCCGGAATGCACTTCGACGAGGCGCAGTATCTGTGGCGTTCGTGGCGGGTGGGGGAGGGCTATGGGTACAACATCCGGCTGGACAGCAGCCCGGAGCCGTTTGACCCATTCCTGCGCGGGGCCTTCCTCCGCCTGGCAGGTTATACCCCCTTCGGCGCGCGCTATTTTTCTGCGCTGCTGGCGACGCTGGCGGTCGCGGCTACCATCGGCGCGGCGAGAGAGCTGCATGTCAGCAGTCGTCACCGGCTGCTGATCGCGCTGGTGGCGGGCGGCACGCTGGCCGTGATCCCGGCGCATGTCATGTTCAGCCGCTATATCTACCGCATCCATTTTGTGCCGGTGGGCAGTATCCTGGCGCTGACCTTTCTGCTGCGCGGCTGGCGCACCGATCGTTGGGTCTGGTTCGCGCTGGCAGGGATGATGACTGCTGTCGCCGCGATGTTTTACCTGTCTGGCCTGGTCTTTCCGCTGGCCGTGGCGCTGATCATGGCTCCCATGCTCACCGTCTGGCTGTTGAACGCTGCCCGCCGCGCGCGTGGGCTGCGGCATGTGCTGGCTTTCAGCGCAGGTTTCGGCCTCACGATGATCCCGTGGCTGATCTATTTTTTCGGCGTGCCGGGGTTTATCCAGGGGCGCACACAGGATGTCGCCTATCCGATCACATCGATCCCTGCGCTGGTGCGGCAGCTTGGCCGGGCGTTTGAGCCGGTTTACCGCGCTGACATTCCGTTCCTGATGGCCCCGCGCTACAACACCTTTTCCACTCCGTATCTCAATCCGATACTGCTGTTGCTGCTGTTGGTGGGCCTGATCAGTACAGCGTTGCGCTTCCGCCATCTCAGGGCGCTTGCGCCAGTCATCATTGGTGTGGTGTTTTTGCTGCCCGCCGCGCTGACGGTGCGCCCGGCGGAGACGATCCGGCTGATCGGCGTGTTTGCCCCGCTGGCGCTGATCGTAGGGGCTGGCTCCGGCGTGATCGTAAGTCTCCGCCGCGATCGGCGCTGGCACATGGCGACGGGTCTGGCGCTGGCGTTGGTCATCTTCGGCAGCGCAGCTTACACCTATGGCCGGGTGCGCTATCACTTTACGCGGGAACCGCGCCTGTTCACTGCTCCCTACACGGAGGGTGGCAACGACTCCTTTCATTACACGCGCCTGCGAGACGCGATGCGCTATATCGCTGAGGCCGGGCAGCCGGTCTATGCGCCGTTGAATTTTCTCGATTATCAGACCTCGGCAGCGTGGCTGCGTCCGGTTTATTTTCCGCGGGTGCGACCACTGCGCGACGGAGAGTCGCTGCCGGATGGCCTGATCTTCATCCCCGATGCGTCGGTTCTCAACCAGTGGCCGCCTGTCAATGCGATTAATGGTTACGCGCTGCTCGACCCGGCGCGTGGTGAGATCGTGCTGCTCCCACCGCAGCCGCATCAATTCGCGGGGGTGGCTACCCGCGCGATGGCCGAGGGCCAACGGGTCGAAAATGCCGACGGCGCGCTGCTCGGTCACAGTATGGCGGTCACGGCCGATGATCATCCTTTTGAGGGGTTGCAGGCCACTTCGTTCCCGGATGATGCGGCTCCGCTGGCCGTGTTGGACGACAATCTCGAACTCCTGGCTTTGGACGCGCCGGATATCCTGACGCCGGGCGCGATCGTGCCGGTGACGTTCCACTGGCGCTTGCGGCGCAATACGGCCTACGATTATTTTGTCAACGTGCAGTGGTGGGACGGGTTCGGAAACAGTCGCGGGACGCAGGACGATGAATTCGATGGCATCTACCGCTGGCTGTATCCGACGGCGATGTGGCGGCCCGGTGAGGTAATCAGCGAGGTGCGCTGGGTGCGCCTGTTTGACGACGCACCTGCCGGCGGTTATTCGCTCGCGCTGCGTGGTAAAACGGCGCCCTTTCCGCGCACGGTGAGCCTGCAAACCGTTTCCCCGGCACGAATCGAACGCGGCTGGGCGATGATCGATCGCGCGCTGGTTCCGTTCGCTGATGCCCCATCGATCGCGGCAGATCAGATCGTCGTGGCGGAGGCGCTGTTCGATGACGCGGCGCTGCTGCGCGAGGTGGCGCTGAGTTCGCCTTTGGAGTCGCTCCAGCCGGGCGAGCCGCTGACTGTGTGGCTGACGTGGGATGTCGCGCGGCTCCCGGCCAGAAACCTGACGATCTTCGTCCACATTGTCGATGCTGAAGGCCAGGTGATCGCGCAGCAGGATGCACAGCCGTATGGCGGCGTGTATCCGACCACGACCTGGAACCCAGGCGCTCTGGTGATCACTACCCACAACCTGGTGATCCCGGCGGATACCCTGCCTGCCGAGTCGATCGCGCTTGGGATGTATGACTCGATTACGCTGGAACGTGCCCTGGCGGTGAGAGACGGCGATTCCCTGCCGGATAATGTGCTGCGCCTGGCCCCCGGAGAATAAAAAAGACCCGCTGGTGGGGCGGGTCTCTGAGTCTGAGCCTTGATTAAATGTCCAGGTTGCGGACGCGCTTCGCATGGGTCTGGATAAAGCGGCGACGTGGGGGTACGCTGTTGCCCATCAGCATGTCGAAGACCTTATCGGCTTCTGCCGCGTCTTCCACAGTGACCTGAAGCAGCGTGCGGCCCTCCGGGTTCATGGTCGTGTCCCACAACTGATCCGGGTTCATCTCGCCCAGACCCTTGTAACGCTGTACATCGACCCGCTCCGGGTTTTTGAAGTCGCGCAGGGCTTTTGCCAGCAGTTCGGCTTCGTTCAGGCCCGGCTCATTATAGACATAACGCACATCCTTCCCTGCCTTCAGGCGATAGATCGGCGGCTGGGCGATATAGAGATGCCCTTCCTGGATCAGCGCCAGCATGTGGCGGAAAAAGAAGGTCAGCAGCAGGGTGCGGATATGGCTGCCGTCCACGTCCGCGTCCGTCATGATGATCACGCGGTGATAGCGCAGGCCGGTGAGGCTGAAATCCTCGCTGATGCCTGTGCCGAGCGCCGAGACCAGCGCCTTGATCTCGTTGTTATCCAGAATCTTATCCAGCCGCGCGCGTTCGGTGTTCAGAATCTTGCCTCGCAGCGGCAGGATCGCCTGGAAGTGACGGTCACGACCTTGTTTTGCGCTGTTATGGACGAAAACGCCGCTGGCAAGCGCAAAATTGTGTGTGGTCGGAACTTCAATGTCATACACATCCATCACTTCATCGATCGATTCAATTTTGGTAATGCGATGGTTGTATTGTGCAACTGCTTCCAACACCGCTATTGATGCGCGCTGAGACGAATTGCTGAATGTCCTGGCTCGATTCTCATGTTCTGCCACGCCTGCGGGTTCAGAAAAAGACATCAGCGAGTCGTCGTGAGTGAGTTGGCTTGCCGCCTTGTATGTTCCATCCCGCAGCATAAACAAATGATCGGGGGTGCAGGTGATGGTTTCGCCGTTATCCAGTGTTACACGGATGACGGAAGACTGACGACGTGTGACTCTTGGATGCAGAATGCGTTCGATACCGATCTTGCCGTCATGACGAATGGTGTAGCAGAAATGCTCCCGGCCTGCCTCCTGCTCCGCAATGAGTTCGACAAAGCTCAGGTTGCGACCGTCCGCCAGTGCAATTTGGGTGTCGCCCGAGAAGCAGCCGCCGGCGCTGTCGCCCTCGACGATATAAATTTCGGCGTTTGCGCCGTGCTGCGAACAGTCCGCCAGTTTGCCGGGCAGTGTACTGCTTTCCAGCAGGCTGGGGCCAGAGCGCACCAGGTCGCGCGCTTTTTTGGCCGCCTCACGCGCGCGGCGGCTGAGCATACACTTCTCGACGATGCGGCGCGCCTCACGCGGATTAAGTTCAAGGAAGTCGTTAAACGCTTCACTGACGACCTGGGACACCGCGCCCTGTACTTCCGGGTTCAGCAGCTTGACTTTGGTCTGGCTCTCAAAGGCCGGGTCGGGATGCTTGATGCTGACGATGGCCGTGATGCCTTCCAGCGTGTCGCTGCCGGAGAAGTTCGGCTCTTTTTCCTTCAGCAGGTTGGCCTTGCGCGCGAACCGGTTGACAGCGTTGGTGATCGACGAGCGCAGGCCGGTAAGGTGAGAGCCGCCGTCTGGCGTGCCGATCGTGTTGGCGAAGGCCAGTTCGGTGACGGTGGATGAATCCGTGTACTGGAAAGAAACTTCCACGCCGATGGTAAGCGTCTGCTTGTTGTCGAGCGAGACCTCGACATCGCGCTCGATATGCACCGCGTCGTGCAGCGCCTTGCGGTTGCGGTTGAGATAGCGCACGAACGACTTCAGCCCGCCTTCAAAGTAAAATGTGATCTCGCGGGCCGGAAACACGCGCTCATCGCGCAGCGTCAGCGTGACCTTACGGGTCACAAACGCCATTTCACGGAAGCGCTGTGCCAGCGTCTCATAGCTGAATTCGTTCTGATCCAGTACGGTGTAATCGGGCACAAACGTGGTGCGCGTGCCGGTCGGTTCGCCCGGTTCCAGCGGGCGCACACGGACAACATCCGACGACGGAATGCCCGCCGCATAGGTCTGTTCCCACAGATAACCGTCACGCCACACTTCGACCTTCGCAAATGAGGACAGCGCGTTGACCGCCGCTGCGCCGACACCGTGCAGACCGCCGCTGACCTTGTAGGCCGCGTTGTCAAACTTGCCGCTGGAGCCGAGCTTCGTCATCACGATCTCCAGCGCAGACTTGCCTGATTTGTGCGCGCCGACGGGGATGCCCGCGCCGTTATCCGCCACAGACACCGCGTTGTCGGGATGCAACGTCACCAGGACGCGATCGCACCGGCCAGCTAATGCTTCGTCGATCGAGTTATCAACGATTTCGTAGACCAGGTGATGCAGGGCTTTGCTGTCGCGCCCGCCCACATACATGCCGGGGCGCATCCGAACGTGGGCAATACCTTCGAGCAGTTCGATATTGTCAGAACCATACTGCGCGGCTGATGGCGGGGCGATTTCTTTATCGACCATCGTGTGTTCCTTATCTGATGAGCCTTCGTGTAGGCACTGGCGCTGAAAGGGCGAGGCCAACGTCACCTCGCCCTGATCGGTTGGCAGTCGTCGTGCCAGTGATCGTAGCGGAAAACCCCTGCGGATTCTCCCTCAAATCTGCGAACATTTGTATGACCTATTATACACCATTCTCGCCTCAGTCACAAGATGGTTAGCAAAGTCAGCACCCCTCTCGGAATTGGTAAGCCTGTGCTTGACAACCCATTTCAACCGGATTTATCATTCATTTGGCAGGCCCCTGTAGCTCAGCGGACAGAGCAGCAACCTTCTAAGTTGATGGTCGGGAGTTCAAGTCTCTCCAGGGGCGCAGCGCGACTCAAAACACCCGCACGTCCTGTCTGGTGCGGGTGTTTGTGTTGTCGGTCTCAGGATATTTGCCTGTGCCGGCGTTTATTCCATGATCTCCTGATACGCCAGGTGGGTTTCCTGACTAGGCTCGATGTTGTCCTTGCGCAGTTCATCGACCATGCGCTGGAAATGCGCCGCTGCCTCGCTGCGACGACCCAGGCGCGCGAACAGCCGCATCAGATCGCGGTGGACATCCTCGCGGGCGTAATCTTCTGCGGACGCCTTCTGGAGCAGGGTCAGCGCCTGTTCATAACGTTCACGCTGTGTCCAGATGCGCGCCTGTTCGGTAAGCGCCTCCAGATATCCGGCGCGGAAATCGGCCCGGCGCTCCTGAATCCACCGATCGTTGTGCCCGTGCAGAAACGGCCCGCTGTAGAGGTCGGCGGCCCGCTGATAGGCAGCCAGGCGTACCTCGTCATCGCTGGAATTACGGCCTTCCATCAGCGCACTGGCAAATTCCATGACGTCATAGTAAATCAACATTTCGGGGTTGACGCGGTAATAGCCCTCATCGTGAACCAGGACATCGGTGTTGAGCGCCTTATGCAGGCGGCGTTTGGTGACGTGAAAGACGTTCACCGCCTGATCCGGTTCCAGTTCCGGCCAGAACGCCTGGCAGATTTCCGAGCGAGTGACGATCGGGCGATCCAGCGCGAAGAAGAATAAGAGGCGCGGCAGATGACCTTCCCAGGTATCGACCGGATCATCATCCATCATCACCTGGCCGGGGCCAAGCGCATAAACTTCCAGCGTGTCGCGGCCTTTGGTCGCCAGGTTGCCATAAAATTCCGAACCGATCACCGTCTCGTCTTCCACCAGCACCGCGCGCCGCTGCGAGATCATCGACACCCACGGCAGGCGGGGCAGGGTGCGACTATTCAAGACAATCTTGCACCGATCGGAAACCCGCGCCGCCAATCGTTCGACAAACCGCTGTACGTCGTCGGCGCTGTCGCTGCGATCATATTCGTCCAGCACCAGCAGAAAGGTCTCGGTGCTGATCTCCTCGATGTCCTGAGTAAAGGTATCCAGCGCCAGATCAAAGTGATCTTCAGGGGCTTCATATACATTTTGCGGTAGCATATTGATGTGACGCCCGAAAGTGGGGTACTGGCTGCTCAGATCATGCGTGATCCCGGAAATGAAATTGCGCAGTTTGATGTCGTCCGGGCCGAGAGCATAATAGAAGACATTCAGGTCTGGCGTATTGATCAGTCTGGCGATCAGCATCGAACGATAGCGGCTGCGCGGGTGCAGCAGCACGACTTTAGTCTCCTTCAACTGTGCCAGAAATGTCTGGTACGATTTTTCGACAAGATCGTGGAGTTTCATGATTAAACCTTTTCTCACAGGTCTGCGTGGGGCCGAGTTGAACAGTCTACACTATACAGCACTTTAAGCGTTTTGGTAAGTATCCGTTAATGCCCTATTACAAAAGTGTGGCTAACGCATTGAACGCGAGTTTCAGCCAAAGGAGACGCCGCCGCATGACCGTGCAGACGCAAAAACCGGGAAGACCGCTGGGTGTATCGCTGGCCGTATTGCTCAGTATCGTTTGGTACAGCATGCTGCCGCTGCTGGTTATCGCATGGGTGCTGCTGGTAGAGCGGCGTGTCAGCCAGATCGGCGGTGAGACCGGCGCGGCCTTTTCTGGCGGCAATTTCCGGGGCGGGATCACCAATGCAGATTTGATACTTCAGTGCGTTGTTGCGCTGGCGTTTCTGGTCGTGGCCGTGCTGACCTGGCGCGGGCGGCCAAAATCGATCCGGTGGGTCATGATGGCCGCCGTGCTGCTGATGGGGGGCTACACCGCCCTGGTGCGTTTCGTTTCGCTGCTCAGTAACCGCAGTAATCTGGAAGGCGGCTCCCTGGATGCGGTCTTTAATGCTGCCGCCAACAGCTATGTGCTGATCGGTCTTCTGATCCCGCTGTATGTGATCTGGTATCTGAACCGCGCGCCAGCCCGCGCCTTTTATCGTGGCTACTACCTGACGCGACCAGCGGAACCAAAGAGTGAATCGGTCTCCGCGGATGTCAGCCCTTCAGCCGGAAGCTGACTCGCGCTCGCTGATCTCCATCAGGATCAACTCCCGCCGCAGGGTTTTGCCGACCGCCGTCTTCGGAAGCTCCGGCACAAAAGCGATGCGGCGCGGAATCTCATACTGGGCCAGATGGCGGGCGCAGTGATCGATGATCTGCTGTTCGGTGGCCTGCTGGCCCGGCTGAAGCACCACCCAGGCTTTCAGCGCCTCCTGCCCAATCTTTTCAGGATGGGGAACTGCCGCTACGCCGACCTCCAGCACCGCCGGGTGATCCTTGATCACCTTTTCGATCACGGTCGGATACACGTTGAAGCCGCCGATCAGCGCCATGTCCTTCTTGCGATCGACAATATAAAAGTAGCCGTCCTCATCCATCCGTGCAATGTCGCCCGTATACAGCCACAGCCTGCCATCCAGTTCGCGCAATGTGTTGGCAGTTTCGGTCGGCAGTTTGTGATAACCGAACATCATGTTTTTGGCGTGGATGATCATTTCGCCAGGTTCCCCAACCGCGACAGGGGTCGCACCATCGTCCAGGCTGACGATGCGCACGTCGCAATCTGGCAGCGGCACACCGATCGAGTTGATCTTGTTGACCCCCTGAATCGGGTTGCTGTGTGTGGCGACCAGCAGTTCGCTCATGCCGAAGCCTTCTGAGATCACACTGCCGCTGCGCTCTTCGTAGGCGCGTTTGGTGGCCGGGGCCAGCGGCGCAGACCCGCTGAAATTGAACAGCAGCGAACTCAGGCTTACCTCGCCGGATGTAACGCGCGGATGACTGTTAATGGCGTTGAACATGGCAGGCACGCCGAGGAACACATTGGGCCTGAAGCTGGCGATTACATCCACAATCTCATCCACATCGCGCGGATTCGGGATCAGCACGATTTTGCCGCCAGATGAAACCGCCTGTGTCAGCAGCGCCACCAGCCCAAAGGCGTGAAACATGGGGATCGCGCCCAGGTAGATCATTTCAGTGGCCTGCATACCGCCGAAACTGCCGCTGTCGATCCCAGTCCAGCACTGAAGCTGAGTGGTGTTCGCCACCAGCGCGCGGTGGGTGGACATCGCTCCTTTGGAGACGCCGGTTGTCCCGCCTGTATACTGAAACACCGCGATGTCGTCCGCCTGCACCTCGACCTGAGGCCGCTGGCCTGCATAATGTTTGACCACATCGAGAAAATGATGATCGCCTGCCGCCAGCGCATCGACCCGGTGGCCGTCCTTTTTCTCGCGCGCGATGGTGAACAGCGTCCTCGCCAGCGGATGCATATAGTCCTTGATGTTGGCGACGATCACCGTGCGCACTTTCGTCTGCGGCTGAATCGCTTTGATCATGCCGTAGAACAGGCTGAGGCACAGCACAATTTCGGCGTCGCAGTCGTTGATCTGATGCTGCATCTTGGCCGGTGGATAGGTCGGGTTGGTAGCCGCGACAACACCGCCCGCTTTCAGAATGCCATAATAGCTGATGGCGAATGCGGTGCAGTTGGGCATCACCAGCGCCACGCGATCGCCTTTTTTCAGCCCCATGTCGATCAACCCCGCCGCCAGCGCGTCCGAAGCGGCGTCCAACTGCGCGTAGGTAATGGCACGGTTCTTGCGCCCGACCACCGGCAGCCGCACGGAGGTGACCAGTACCTCCTGATCAGGATACTGCCGCACTGTGCGGGTCAGATAGTCCTGTAAAGGATGCTCCGGGTAAGGTTCAAGCGAAGCAGGCACATGAGGATCGTAACTTTTCGTCCAGGGGCGCTCATCATAGCTTGTCATAAACCTGAGTTCATCTCCCTAATGCAGTTTCAGAGCAAATTTATGGATTCCGAGCCGTTTCCAATCGTTGTTTCTGAACCTGCAACCTGCGCAATAGGACGAGATCTCTGACTAACAACTCATCACTCGTGACTCGGAACTGGCACAAAGTTGGTTGGCTTATATTCAAAACAGGTGATCTTCTGTAGCGGCGCAGCGCACCGGCAACAACACGCTTTTCACTCAATGTAAACATGAGCCAGTTTTTCATTCAAGAAGGGGCGGGCGCTGTAGCCTGCCCCCACAAATCTCGCTTAGAATCAGGCGCGTTCGGCCTGCCTTTCGCCTCCCTGAAGTTCCATCTGCACCAGTTCGCGGCGCAGGGTCTTGCCGACGGCGGTCTTCGGCAGCTCGCTGATAAACGCGAAGCGGCGCGGAACCTCATACGGCGCAAGCCGATCTTCGCAGAATTTGATCAGTTGGGCTTCGCTGACCTTCGCGTCCGGCTGAAGCACTACCCAGGCTTTCAGCGCCTCCTGACCCTGCTTTTCGGGGTGTGGGACCGCCGCCACGCCGACTTCCAGCACGGCGGGATGATCCTTGATCACTTTTTCGACATTGTTCGGATACACGTTGAAGCCGCCGATCAGCGCCATATCCTTTTTGCGATCGACGATGTAGAAGTAACCGTCCGCGTCCATCCTGGCGATGTCACCGGTATACACCCACAGTTTGCCATCCAGTTCGCGCAGAGTATTGGCGGTCTCGGTCGGCAGTTTGTAGTAACCCTTCATCATCTGCGGGCCGTGCATGATGATCTCGCCCAGTTCGCCGACCGGCGCTTCAGTTACGCCGTCATCCAGGCTGACGATTCGGATGTCCATATCCGGCAGCGGCAGACCGATCGAGCCGGCGCGATTCTCACCGCGCAGCGGATTGACGTGGGTGGCAGTCGGCAGCTCGCTCATGCCGTAGCCTTCCAGCAGCTTGCCACCACTCAGCTTTTCAAAAGCGGTCTTGGTGGCGGGGGGCAGCGGCGCAGACCCGCTCACGCAGGCGCGGATCGACTTCAGACTGATCTTGCCGGAAAGGACGTCCGGGTGGTTGTTGATCGCGTTATAGAGCGCGGGCACACCATGAAACAGCGTCGGCTTAAACTTGTCGATCACGCCGAGTACATCGTCAATATCGCGCGCGTTGGGGACCAGGATGATCTTCGCGCCGAGGGATACGCCGCAGCACAGCACCGAGATCAATCCGAACACGTGAAACAGCGGGATCGCGCCGAGGAATACTTCCTGATCACCCGGCACGCCGTCAACGCTCAGAAAGGCGTTGGACTGTACCGTGTTTGCCACCAGCGCGCGGTGGGTGGACATCGCCGCCTTCGAGACGCCGGTCGTCCCGCCTGTGTACTGGAAGATCGCCAGATCGTCCGGAGCGACCTGCACATCGGGTTTGCGCCCGGCATATTCCTTCAGCAAGTCCTGAAACCATAAATCGCCCGCCGCCAGCGCATCGACCCGGTGGCCGTCCTTCTTCTCCCGCGCGATCGTAAACAGGGTGCGCGCCAGCCCCGGCAGATATTCCTTGATGTTACTGACGATCACCGTCTTCACTTTGGTGCGCGGCTGAATCTGCTTGATCAGGCTGTAAAACAGGCTCATGCCGATCACGAACTCGGCGTCGCAGTCATCGATCTGCTGCTGCATCTTCTCCGCCGGGTAAGTGGGGTTTGTAGCCGCCACGACACCTCCGGCCTTCAGCACCGCATAGAAGGCGATGACAAAGGCCGTTGTGTTGGGCATGACGATGGCGACCGCGCTGCCTTTTTTCAACCCTTTGGCAATCAGGGCCGCCGCCAGCGCGTCCGACAGCGCATCAAGCTGCGCGAAAGTGATCGATGCCGCCAGCCGACCCGCGACCGGGATATGCGCGCTGGTGATCAGCGCCGGGTTATTGGGGATTTTGCGCGCATTCTGGCGAAGGAACTCAAATACGGGGACTTCTGGGTAGGTGAGCGTGACGGGAACGCCTTTGTCATAGCGTTTCGTCCACGGTCGATCAGCATAAGTGACCATTCTTTTCTCCGACTTAAACGAATCTACGTTTGAATAATGGGGTCAGTATAAACGACGGATCACCTTAAATCAATTTTAATTGTTTGGAATCTGATGAGATTGCCGCAGATGTCAACCGCTGTCACCCCACGATCGCCATGACTCTGGAATGCGTGTCACTTTGCCGTCCTGGGTGATGCAGACGTGTTTGGTGAAGCCTGAAACCAGCAGTTCGCCGCTGGTCGCGTCGGCGATCTCATAGCGAAAGGTCAGGCCGCGGCTTTTCATTTCCTCAAGCCACACGCGCACGGTGATCTCCTGCTCGTAACGCGCAGGTTTGGCATAACGCACCCCAATTTCCGACACGAGCAGAAAATACCCTTCGCTTTCAAACTGGCTGTATGGGTTGCCACGGGCGCGGGCGTAGGCGCTGCGGCCTTCCTCAAAGAACACAATGTAATTGCTGTGATGGACGATCCCCATCGCGTCCGTCTCGGCATAACGGATGCGAAAAGTCGTTTCGGCGACAAAGCGATCAGTCGGGGCCAAAGTCAATCCTTTGTGGGTCGGGTGTTGCGGGTGTTGATCCGTCTGCGCAGAAGGGCCGCACCCTTTTCGTTGGCGTAGATGGCGATCACATCCAGATCATACGCTTCCACCCACTGTCTGACCATCGCATATTCGTCCGGGCGCATGAAATCATCGACCAGCACCAGCGCGCCTGGGTTCAGCCGGTCGATCAGACTCGGCAGGGCCGGGAAGCGCGCCATTGCGTTGATCCCCTCCGGCGGGCCATCGACGATCAGCAGGTCGATCCCCGGCAGATCAGCCATCATGCGCGGATCATACCAGCGGCGGTTGGGCTGATCGGCCAGCGGCGTCAGCGGCGCGTGAATAACCGTGGCGCAGCCATCAAGCCCATGCGCACGCACATTAGCGCGGGTCACGTCGGCAAAATTCGCCTCATGCTCAAAGCTGATGATCCGCCCGCTTCCCTGCGCTTCGACACAGTACCCGCAGATCAGGGTAGAGACTCCGCTCCCCAGCTCGACGATCACTTGTGGGCGATAAGCCCGGATGGTCTGGACGATCAGGACAGCGAAATCCGGCGAGATCACCCACAGGCGCATGGGCGGCAGCGGCAGGCGCGGTTGGATCAGCGCGTACAGGCCCAGCAGCGCCTCCGTGGCGCGGTAATGATAAAACCCTTCGATCTGCGCTTTGTGATACAACCGCAGCGCCAGCGCAATCAGCAGGCCGCCAAGCGCGATCAACGCCGCGATGAAGGCAATGTCGCCGACCGCCAGCCACAGGATCAGCGCGACGACAGCCCACAAACTCCAGAGGGCGGTCATCTGCCGCTGAAGCTGGCGAAATTTGGGGTCTTGCGCCTCCATATGCTGCGGGCGGGGCGGGAAGTTCATGGCGCGTCGTGATCCTGCCGCGTGTGACGGCGTTCAAGTTCAGCGCGCACCTCGTCGAGCGAGATATCCAGCATCGTCATCAGCACCAGCGCATGATAGAGCAGATCGGCCAGTTCCCCGATCTGCCGGTCGCGCGTCTGGCCCAGCGCGGCCACGATCACTTCAACCGCTTCCTCGCCGACCTTCTGCGCAATCGTGTTGATCCCGGCGTCTAACAGCCGGTTGGTGTAGCTGCCGGGCTGTGGATTGACGCGGCGGTCGCGGAGGATCGCCTCCAGCCGGTCGAGCATGTCAGTCATTGGGCGCGTTCCTCCCGGCCTCGCGCGTAAACGTGGCTGCGTCCCGGTAAAAGCAGGTGATCGCGCCGGTATGACAGGCCGGGCCAGCCGGATCGACCAGGATCAGCAGCGCGTCGCCGTCGCAATCGACACGGATTTGGCGCACCCGCTGGATATGGCCGGAGGTCGCGCCCTTGTGCCACAACTCGCCCCGGCTGCGGCTCCAGAACACGGTCTCCCCGACCGCTAGCGTGCGCCGGAGCGACTCGGCGTTCATGTAAGCGATCATCAGCACCTGAAGCGTCTCAGCATCCTGCACAATCGCCGGGATCAGGCCGCGATCATCCCAGCGCAGCGCCTCGATCAGCGGTTCATTCAACGGGCAGTGCCTCCCAACCGGTCATTCGTACCACGACACCGCGCTCATGCAGATAACTTTTCAGATCGCCGAGCTGAATCTCGTTGAAGTGAAACACGCTGGCCGCCAGCGCCGCATCCGCGCCCGCCGTGACCAGGCCGTCGTAAAAATGCGCCCTCGTCCCCGCGCCACCAGACGCGATCACCGGGATCGACACCGCCTGCGCGATCGTCCGGGTCAGCTCCAGGTCATACCCGGCTTTTGTCCCGTCCCGATCCATACTCGTCAGTAAAATCTCGCCCGCGCCGCGTTGTTCTGCCTCGCGCGCCCACGCCACCGCGTCCTTATCGGTCGGCACACGCCCCCCATTGATGTGGACGATCCAGCGATCACCCACCCGCTTGGGATCGATCGCCACCACCACACACTGGCTGCCGAACGCCCAGGCCGCGTCGTTGATTAACTGTGGATTTTTGATCGCAGCGCTGTTGATACTCACCTTGTCCGCGCCTGCCAGCAGCGTTGCGCGTACATCGTCCAGGGTGCGAATGCCGCCGCCCACGCAGAACGGGATAAAGAGGCTGTCGGCCACCTGGCGCACCATGTCCAGCGTCGTCTGTCGATTTTCGTGGCTGGCCGTAATATCCAGAAAGATCAGTTCGTCCGCGCCCTCCCGGTCATAAAAAGCTGCCTGTTCCACCGGGTCGCCCGCGTCGCGCAGGTTGACGAAGTTCACACCTTTCACCACGCGCCCCTTCTGCACATCCAGGCACGGAATAATGCGTTTCGCCAGCGTCATGACGGACCTCCGGGCCGGGCGGCCAGCAGCGCCTCCTCCAGCGTCAGGCGGCCTTCGTACAACGCCATCCCCAGCACGACACCGGCCACCACCGCACTGCGCGTAAGCTGATGGATTTCGTCCATACTGCTGATGCCGCCGGAAGCGATCACTTGCAGGCCGGTCTCACGGCCCAGCGTAATCGTGTGATGGATGCTGCCGCCCAGCAGCGACCCGTCGCGGTTGACATCCGTGTAGAGCGCGTGGATCACACCCTGCGCGGCCATCAGGCGGCCAAACTCTATCGGGGTGTAAGGCGTGCTTTGCTGCCAGCCGTGCGTGGTGACTTTGCCGTCACGCGCGTCGAGCGCCACGCTGATCTGTTCCGCGCCAAATCTCGCCACTGCGTCAGGGATGATCTCCGGCGTTTCGACCGCCGCCGTGCCGATCACCACCCGCGCCGCGCCGCGATCAAGGGCCTGTTGCAGCGCCTCGATCGAACGCAGGCCGCCAGCAAACTGCACCTTGATGCCCAGGCGCGCGATCTGTTCCACCATATCGGCGTTGCGGGCCGCCGCGCCCTGATCGTCGGCAAACGCGCCATCGAGATTGACGATATGCACCCAGGCCGCCCCCTGATCGCGCCAGCTTTGGGCGGTCGCCACCGGATCATCAGAAAAAGTCTTCTGCCGCTTCGGGTCGCCTTCCTTAAGCCGGACGACTTTGCCGCCTCGCAGGTCAATGGCCGGGTAGACGATCATACGCTTTGCTCCAATTGCAGCGCGCCTGCATAGATCAGAAAGTTGCGCAGAATGCGCAGGCCGGTGCGCTGGCTCTTTTCCGGGTGAAACTGGACGCCAAAAATGTGATCGCGCTGCACCATCGCGCAGAAGCGAATGCCATAATCGACCTCAGCGATGGTAGCCTGCGGCTCGGCAGGCACACAATAATAGCTGTGGACGAAATAGGCGTAGCTGCCCGCATCCACATGTTTCAGCAGCGGCGAGGCGCGCGCGGGTGAGAGTTGATTCCAGCCCATGTGAGGCACTTTATAGTTATGGTTATTCGGAAAGCGTGTTACGTACCCCTTGAGCAGCCCCAACCCTTCGTGATCGCCCATTTCGTCGCTGCGCTCAAACAGGAACTGCATCCCCAGGCAGATGCCCAGGAAGGGCACACCGGTGTACACAATATCCTTTAATGGCCTGACCAGATTATGCGCGTGAAGCTGGGCCATGCCCGCGCCGAACGCGCCCACGCCCGGCAGGATCACCGCCTGCGCACCGCGTAATTCATGCGCATGACGGATCACACGGATACTTTCCACGCCCAGATGATTCAGCGCGTGCAGCACACTGCGCAGGTTGCCCGCCCCATAATCGATTACGGCCAGCATCGCCATTCCTCCAGAAATAAAAAAACCCGCTGTGGTGCGGGGTGTCTCCAGTCAAATCGGCGCGTATGCAGGTAACGCGCAGTGAACTCAGGCCAGCACCAGGGGGTGGGTTGGATAATTGTGGCGCAGATGGTGGTGGCTGAGGGTAAACATAGGTAACGAGTATAACCAGCGCCGGAGAGATTGTCAACGTATCGGCGTGCGGGCGGCTGCGCTAAAATACAGCCAGCGCCCACAGAGGGGTTTTACAAGGGGTTAAAGATGACTCCAATGATTGCTTTACTGACCGATTTTGGCAACGACGATATTTACGTTGGCATGATGAAAGGGGTGATCTACCGGATCAACCCCTCGGTGCGGGTGGTTGATCTGACACACGCTATTGATCCGCATAACGTCCGCCAGGCGGCGTTTTCGCTGCTCAATGCTTATCGTTACTTCACACCGGGCACGATCTTTGTGGTGATCGTTGATCCGGGGGTCGGCAGCACCCGCCGACCGATCGCGGTGCGCGCTGGCGATTATACGTTCATCGCCCCGGACAACGGCGTGCTGAGCTACACGCTGAACGCCATAGGCCAGTTCCAGGCCATTGAACTGACCAACGCGCAGTACCGCTTGCAGGAAGTAAGCAACACCTTCCACGGGCGCGATATTTTCGCCCCGGCTGCCGCGCATCTGGCCGCCTCTGTACCTTTTGAGACGCTGGGTGAACCGCTGGACGACCTGTTTCCTCTCCACCGGCCAGAGTTGAGTGTCAGCGGGCGCAAAGTGACCGGGGAGATTGTCCACATCGATCGCTTCGGCAACATCGTCAGCAGTATCGGCCTGATGCGCTGGCTGAACGCTGACCGGCTGTCGCTCGCCCCTGTGTTCGGCGAGAACACCGATCTCAACCTGCCGCTCCATGCGCTGGAGGCCAATGTCATCGTGGGCGGCCAGACGATGGAAGGCATTTGCACGGCGTACAGCGAAGCCCCGCGCGGCGATCTGCTGGCGCTGGTGGGCAGCAGCGGTTATCTGGAAATTGCGGTGAATCAGGGCAGCGCGGCGGAACGCCTCGATGTCGTGGTCGGCGATCGTGTTGAGTTGCTCCTGGGGGAAGGTTATGCAGCAGTTCGTTATTGAGGGCGGCCATCCCCTGCGCGGGGACGTGACCCCCGGCGGCAATAAGAACGCCGTGCTCAAAATGCTCCCGGCCTGCCTGCTGACCGACGAACCGGTGACGCTGCACAATATCCCCGATATTGGCGACGTTGCGGTGACGATCGATCTGCTGCGGCA
>Ga0224723_1000377_pt1 | contig 30918 bp, 20 predicted proteins | sample Balambano_FR2_Me_FD_161647 | JGI IMG/M metagenome (GOLD analysis project Ga0224723, IMG submission 161647) | Freshwater sediment microbial communities from Lake Towuti, South Sulawesi, Indonesia - Balambano_FR2_MetaG | ecosystem: Environmental > Aquatic > Freshwater > Lake > Sediment | place... | reverse complement strand
CCAACGGTAACGGTAATCAGGCTGCTCCTGCTGCCCCAGCCCTGCCAAGCTTCAGCCCGGTTGCCGGAAGCGCGATTTCTGGAAGCGCGATCGAAGCCGTAGTCGCTCAGCAACTGCAGATTATGAGCCGACAACTGGAGCTATTAGGACAGGCTGGAAATGCAACCTTGCCTCCTACCCAATCTCCAGCAATTCCCGCTGTAACAACATCCAATCCTGTCCCACTGGTTAACCAACCCGCCAACCCGGTTGCCTCCAGTACCTCGACCTCAGCGGCGAAAGAGACAAACGGTACGAGAAGTGCTGCCAATGCCGCAACAGAATCAAATGGAACGCAGGAGTTAGCAAAACCCAAGATGCACGGACCGGGTGCTCGAATCGAGAAGTCGAGCAGCACCTCACTAACATCAGCACAGCAAGCAGCTCTGGATCGGATCATCAACCGCTACACTGCTCGCACGCCTGAATCTAAACGTCAAGCGCAGGAGTATCGGCGATATCTGTCTGACCCCCGAACGGTTTCAGGGTTTACGCCGCTCCTGAAAGAGATGATTTACCCGATCGTTGTCGATCGTTCCTCCGGCTCTAAGCTTTGGGATGTAGACGGCAATGAATATATTGATATCACGAACGGATTCGGCTCTAATTTCTTTGGTTGGTCATCCGAGTTTATTACTGAGGCAATCAAAGCTCAGATCGATCAGGGCATTGAAATTGGTCCTCAGACACCGCTAGCCGGAAGAGTTGCCAAACTGATCGCAGAATTAACTGGGCAGGAGCGAGTTGCCTTTTGTAACACAGGTTCTGAAGCGGTTATGGCTGCCATGCGATTGGCACGCACAGTCACCGGACGCAGCACGATCGCCACCTTCTCCGGTGCTTATCATGGAACCTTTGATGAGGTTGTAATTCGCAAAGGGGCAAATGGGCGATCGCTGCCTGCCGCTCCCGGTATTCTGCCTTCGATGGTGGAGAATGCGCTGGTGTTGGACTATGGTGATCCCAAATCGCTAGAGATTTTGCGGAACCAGGCAGACGACTTGGCAGCCATTATGGTCGAACCTGTCCAAAGCCGCCGTCCTGATTTACAACCCGTTGATTTTCTGCGAGAACTGCGGCAAATTACTGAGCAATCTGGCTCCGCGTTCATCATCGACGAAGTGGTGACAGGCTTCCGCGTCCATCCTGGCGGCGTTCAAAAACACTTTGGCATCCAGGCTGATCTTTCAACCTATGGAAAAGTCATTGGTGGAGGATTGCCGATCGGCGTAGTCGCTGGTAAGTCGCAATTCATGGATGCATTGGACGGTGGCTTCTGGCAGTTTGGCGATGATTCTTTCCCAGAAGTGGGTGTCACTTTCTTTGCAGGCACTTTTGTTCGTCATCCCATGGCACTGGCAGCCGCGGAAGCCGTATTAAAGCGATTGAAAGAAGCTGGACCCGAACTGCAATACTCTCTCGCAGCGAAAGTTGAAAAGTTTGCTACCCATCTGAATCAGCATTTTGAACGAGTGGGCGCACCGATTAAAATTGCTCATTTTAGTTCGTTCTTTTACATCAAATACCCAGCGGAGCTTCCTTACGGCGGTTTGCTGTATTACTTGCTGCGGGAGAAGGGCGTTCACATTTGGGAATATCGTCCCTGCTTCTTTTCGCTGTCCCACTCCGAGGGAGACATCGAACAAGTGAGCCGCGCGTTCAAAGATAGTGTGGCAGAAATGCAAATGGCTGGGTTCTTGCCGAGTAAAACTGTTTTAGCCTCTGCCATTGACGAACAAACGAATCAGGAGAAGAATGGCAAGGCGGTATTCAGCCGCAATCATCCTCCTCAACCCGGTGCTCGTCTGGGAAAAGATCCTGAGGGAAATCCTGCCTGGTTTGCTCCTGATCCCGATCGCCCCGGTAAATATTTACAGGTCGGAGGGGCGTTATGAGCATGCCGATCGATTCAGCGCACCCTGACACACCGCTGAGAATCGTTGCTTCAAAAAAGTCTGATAGATCTGGAGGTTGTGAAAGTTTTATCAGTTTTCCTTTCGAGTTATCGTGCAATTTAGCAGAACATCCGCTGTTTAAGATTCAACGCTTGAGTGAACTGGCAAACTTTATCAGCACCCATAACTCCAGCCAAGTAACCTACGTCGCAACAGGGGAAAATACAGTGCATCTCTCGTCTCAGCATCTTCCCCAAGGGGGCTTTCCAGAGCTAGCTTCCCAGCTTGGAGAGACAGATCTACTGATGTTCATTGACGGTGCCCAGGAGGATGTAGCGTACAAGCAGCTACTAGAACAAATTGTAGATGAATTGGAGGAACTTACGGAACAATCCCTCAGGCAACAGAATACTTGGCTTGATGCATACATTTTCATTACGTCCACAAATCTAGTTGCAAAGCATTCCATCAATCACAAGTCAAATTTTTTATTTCGAATTCGAGAAAAAGACGATCGAAATGAGAAAAATGACTGCTCTATTTCGATTTCGGTGGTTTATTCTCCAAAGGGAGAGCAAATTGTGAACTTTAATTTGTTTTCTGTAATACACGCCCAGCAAGAAAACGGAAAAACGACAGCTAAAAGTAGCCGGAGAGCGAAAGCGCTGGTTAGAAAAATTGCTCTTAACAATAGGTTGCAAGCGAAGGTTCGGTTAGAACAGCCTTGCCTGGCTTATGCCTGAACCCGATCGCCGAAGAATTATCTGAAGCTAAAGAAATTTCATGGCTGCTTTATTTTTGTAGACTAAATATTCACTGTTTCTTGCTGAAAGCTCTCCCGTCTTGAGCGTTAATATAGTTGGTTGTATAAATGTGGTGCTGTTTTAGCAAGTACAAGATTGAGAAAAGCCAATGCTGTTCAGAGCCGTAGTTAGGATCTGCTAACTTTCAGCGAAACTGCTTAGAGGATTCAGTTTTTCAAGTTCTTACGAAATTTCCTACTCATGCCTGACTCGATCGATTCAAGCATGAGTAGAAAGCAAAGCATCTCCAATCTATTGATCAATGAAAACAATAAAGAAATTAATTCGAGCAGCTTTAACAAATACACCGGGAATTTCTGATGCCTATCAAGCGTATTGGCAGTTCCCTCGTACACCAAACGCTTTCCGAGGCGTCTTTCATACCTTTAGTGAAGCAGAGCAAGCAATTCCAGGTCATCTTCGTTTGGGCTATAACGTCCCGGAGTTACATGGTTCCCATGCAGAGCTTTCCGGTGAGCTGCTGAGTTCGTTTGGGGAATCACCTGCTGCTATGGCAGTCAATTCTGTTTACATTCCAAGTGTGAATCAAACAATTAAGTTTGGAAAGCATCCTCTTTTTAGATTTCATCAGAGTGACTATCCCCTTCTCCTATGGTTGAATAATGCACTTAAGGATAGCCTACGAGTGTTTGACTTAGGTGGTAGTTTAGGTTTCAGCTACTATACCTATGGAATCTACATTTCGTATCCAGAGGGCTTGAAGTGGATTAGTTGTGATGTTAACGAAGCTGTGATAGCGGGCAAAGAGCTAGTGAAAGAACTCAACCTTGGAGGGTTGGAATTCACAACAAATTTTTCAGATGCTAATGGTGTTGATATTCTATTAACCTGTGGAACTTTACAGTACATAGAACCTGCATTAGCAGTATTACTTAAAACCTTGGATGTTATGCCCCAACATCTCCTTGTGAACCAAGTACCTCTGTATGATTTTAAGCAGTACGTTACCATTCAAAATTTAACTCATTCTTACGTTCCATATAAGATTCAAAATCGCTCAGAGTTTATCAAAGGCATCTTAGATTTAGGCTATAAGCTAGTAGATAGCTGGCATGACCAACGGACTTGTTCTGTCCCCTTTTATCCTGCGCACTCTGTCAATGGATATCATGGCTTTTACTTTCGTCTTCCATAGCCAGAATTAATTTCATCTTAGGTAATATCAAGCTTTATCAAGAGAGCATTGTGATGGCTTCATTCTCTTCAAACGTACCAGCCCAGTTTACAGCCGTTGATTTTGATCCCTTTGCTGCTGGAGAGGTTTTGTTAACAGCTCCTGCAACTGAATCTCAAAAGGAGATTTGGGCATCGGTACGGATGGGGGACGATGCAAACTGCGCCTACAACGAATCTCAAACACTGCGTCTGATAGGAACACTTGAAATTGAAGTACTCCAGGCTGCTTTCCAAGGTTTGGTTCAACGGCATGAATCGCTTCGCATGACCGTCAGCCCTGATGGAACTGAGCTTTGTATTAGTGCGGAGCAAACGTTAGATATCCCTCTGGTTGACTTAGCAGAACTGGATCAGGAAGAACGCCAAGTTCGGCTAGAGATGCTAATTCGAAACGAGGTTAAGCAGCCCTTCGATCTAGAGCACGGACCTTTGTTTCGTGTAAAAATTGTTCGGCTGCAGTCTCAAGAGCACTGGATCTTAATGACTGCCCATCATATTATTTGTGATGGCTGGTCTTGGGGTGTACTGATGCCCGATTTAGGCACGCTTTATTCTGCCTTACTTGAAGGGGAAACTCCTGATTTAGAATCGCCTAATTGCTTCAGCACCTACGCTATTGACGTGGAAGCATCTGCGGGAAGCGACGAGGAAACCATAGCGACCGAGAACTTTTGGTTGAATCAGTTTGCTCAGTCTGTTCCAGTCTTAGATTTTCCCACCGATCGCCCCCGTCCTGCTTTTCGTTCCTTTGATGCTGCCAGGGAAGATTGGCACTTGGACTCTACTTTAGTTGCCAGCTTGAAACAGGTTGGAACAAGAATGGGCTGTAGCTTCATGACAACGATGCTATCAGCCTTTGAGGTTTTCCTCTACCGTCTGACAGGGCAGGAAGATCTGGTGGTGGGTGTTCCTGCGGCTGGGCAGGCTGCCTCCGGTAATTATAGTTTGGTTGGACACTGTGTTAATTTGCTACCTTTGAGAACTACAGTTACGGCGAGCCAACCGTTCAGTCATTATCTAAAGCAACGCCAGAGTAGTGTTCTAGATGCTTACGAGCATCAGCAGTTTACGTTTGGAAAATTAGTTCAAAAATTATCAATCCCCCGTGACCCAAGCCGTATCCCACTCGTTTCCATCCTCTTTAATATCGATCAGGCTTTGCAGGGTGACAAGTTGCCGTTTGAAGGGTTGCAAACAGAATTCTTCTCTAATCCCCGTGCATTTGAGAACTTTGAACTGTTCATTAATGCAGTTGAGAGCCTGGATGGATTAATCCTGGAATGCCAGTACAACACGAATCTTTTCAATCAGGAGGCAATTAGAACCCGGCTGGCAGAGTTTGAAACCCTGCTGGCAGGAATTGCTGCAAATCCAGATCAATCCATCGCCAAACTGCCTTTGCTGACAGTGAACGAGCAGCAGCGGTTGACGCAGCAGAATCAAACAACAGTAGACTTTCCTGAGCACCTGTGTATTCATCAGTTGTTCGAGGAGCAGGTGAAGCGATCGCCCGACGCCGTGGCAGTCGTTTTCGAAAATGAGCGGCTTACTTATCAGGAACTCGACGTTCGAGCAAACCAGCTAGCTTACGATTTGCAATCCTTGGGGGTCAAGCCAGAGGTGACCGTTGGGATTTGCGTTGACCGCTCGTTAGACATGATGATTGGGGTATTGGGCATTCTGAAGGCGGGGGGAGCCTACGTTCCCCTGGATCCGTCTTACCCCAGAGAGCGGTTAGACTTTTTGATGCAGGATGCGCAAGTTGCTGTTTTGCTGACCCAGGGGAAAGTGAAGATCAACCTCCCTGAAACAAAGGCTCAACTTGTTGAGCTTGATCAAGATTGGGCAATCATTCGTGAAACCAGTCATTCAAATGATGGATTCCAGCCACCGATTAGCGGCGTAACGTCTGAAAATCTGGCATATATCATCTATACTTCCGGCTCAACTGGGAAACCAAAGGGCGTCCAAATTCCTCACCGAAATGCAGTCAATCTCCTTTGTGCTGTTCAGGAAAAACCCGGTCTAACGGCTCAAGACACCTTGCTTTCCGTGACAACGCTGTCGTTTGATATTGCAGTTGCGGAGCTATTTCTACCGCTGTCGGTTGGGGCGCGTCTGGTTCTTGTGAGCCGCCAGGTTGCCTCGGATGGAAGCCAGCTAATGAACCTAATAAACAAGGAGGGAGCAACCTACCTGCAGGCAACTCCTGCCACTTGGCGATTATTGCTTGCTGCGGGCTGGACTGGCAATCCTCGAATGACGATCGTCAGCACTGGGGAAGCATTACCTAGGGAATTGGCAAATCAACTCCTGGATAAGGGAGCTTCTTTGTGGAACCTCTACGGACCAACTGAAACGACAATCTGGTCTACGGGGTATCAGATTGAATCAGGCGATGACGCGATCACGATCGGGTATCCTCTGCCCAATACGCAAGTTTATATTCTGGATGCTAACCTGCAGCCCGTTCCGCCCGGAATCGCTGGAGAATTACACATTGGTGGAGCAGGGCTGGCAAGAGGATATTTAAATCGTCCAGAATTGACCAGCGAAAAATTTATTTCCAATCCATTAGGCTCAGACCCTAACTCACGACTTTATAAAACGGGTGACCTGGCACGCTTCCTGCCCAACGGTCAAATTGAATGCCTGGGGCGAATTGATTATCAAGTCAAAATTCGAGGTTTCCGGATTGAGCTGGGAGAAGTCGAGGCAGCACTCAGTGAACACCCTTCTGTGCGGGAATGTGTCGTGGTGGCATGGAAGAATGAAGCCAGCGATGAACGTTTAGTGGCATACATTGTTAATCAGCGAGGAGATGAGGGTGCTACTGTAGGTGAGCTACGCACCTTTCTAAAACGGAAAGTTCCTGACTTCATGGTGCCCTCCAACTTTGTGCTGATGGAAACACTGCCGCTAACACCCAACGGGAAGGTTGATCGAAAGGCACTCCCTCAGCCCGATGTTGCCCGCAGTTCGGCTGAGTATATGGCTCCGCGAACGGAAGCTGAGCAAGATATGGTGGACATCTGGGCGCAAATTCTGAAGCTGGAGAAAGTCGGAATTCACGATAACTTTTTTGAGCTAGGTGGACACTCCTTGTTGGCAGCTCAACTGCTTGCGCGGATTCGCCAGAAATTTGTGGTCAATCTGCAGCTACGAATGCTGTTTGAAGCCCCGACGATCGCCGAATTAGCAGAGCGATTAGAAACAATTCGCTGGGCAGCTCAAGGGTTACAGTCAGCAAGCTCTACGAATGCTAGTGACAATATGACAAGCGACTACGAAGAGGGAGAACTATGAAAGCACTCGAAGCTAAAACTCTAGATGTTCTCTTGCTGGAACTGCGTCGCTTAGATGTGAAATTGTGGGTTGAGGGCGATCGCCTGCGCTACAAGGCTGCCAAAAACGCCCTGACCCCAGATCTCTTAGCAGAGTTGCGCGATCGTAAAGCTGAAATCCTAGCCTTTTTGAAATCAGCCAGCCTTGCTGCTGATTTCGATGCTGCTGCAATTCCTGTCGTTTCTCGCGATGGTAGCCTGCCTCTTTCCATTGCTCAGGAGCGCCTCTGGTACCATCACCAGTTTGAACCCGATAGCTCGCTCAACAACATCATTACTGCATACCGGATCAAGGGCAATCTAGATATCAAGCTATTAGATCGTGTGCAGCACGAGATTGTCCAGCGACATGAAATCCTCCGGACAACATTTCCCAAGGTAGACGGGAAGCCAACAGTGGCGATCGCGCCTGGCTGGGAGCTGGATATTCCCGTTGAAGATCTGCAGTCTGTCTCCGTAGAAGAGAGAGATGAAGAAGCGCACCGCAGAGCGATTGCAGAATCTCGCCGACCCTACGATCTGGAAAAAGGACCTCTTCTACGCCTGCGTCTGCTAAAACTGGCACCCGATGATTATCTTCTGGTTCTGACCATGCATCGGATGATGGCAGATGGCGTGTCAGTTGATATCTTTTTCCGGGAAATGGTGCTGCTCTATGAAGCTTATCTTCTCGACAAGCCAGTAACACTTCCAGAATTGCCAGTTCAGTACGTGGATTTTGCGCATTGGCAACGGCAGCGCCTACAGGGCGAATTTCTGGAAACTCACCTTCATTACTGGAAGGAGCACCTCAAAGCTCCCCTGCCTGTTATCAACCTGCCAGTGAGCCGTCCTCGCCCATCGACCTACAGCTTTAACACACTGCGTCGGCGTTTGATCTTTCCCAGAGCATTGAACGATGCCCTGAATACACTCAGCCAAGAAGAGGAAGCAACCCTCTTTATGACGCTAATAGCAGCCCTCAAGATATTGCTGTATCGCTATTCCCAGCAAGAGGATGTCAGTATTTGCTGCTCTAATGCGGGGCGGAGTCAAGCAGAAGTTCAATCACTGATTGGGCCTTTTTTCAATACGCTTGCCCTTCGTACCCATCTTGATGGTAACCCAACCTTCCGAGAAGTTATTCAGCGGGTGAAGCAGGTTGCATTAGGCGCGTTTTCTCATCAAGAGCTGCCGTTTGAGCAGCTTGTTCCTGAATTGAACAATGGCAAGAGTCGGGGAAGATCTTCTCTGTTTCAAATCTTTTTTGCCCTCAACCCCTCTTGGAAAGATGGCAACACGCTCTCAACGGTAGAGCTTCCAGGCATCACGTTCGACACGATGTTTGGCTATCTCTACACAGGAAAGACTAAGTTCGACCTTTTCCTGGTTATGCGAGAAGCCGAAGAGGGTTTACAGCTCTTGTTTGAATACAACTCTGATCTGTTTGATGGCGAGATTATTCTGCCACTCATGGATCACTTTCAAACGCTCCTGGAAAGCGCCGTTGAGAATCCAGATGCTAAGATCTCCCAGTTATCTTTGTTAAAGCCTGAAGCAAAACAACAGTTGCTTGCTTCATGGCATAGTGCTGAATGGCAATACTCCTCTCCCTGTTCAGGGGATAGACCGGGAATGCCAGTCGATCCTAATTTGCCAAGAACTCAGGTTTATATTCTCGATCGAGAACTTCAGCCTGTCCCGGTTGGCGCTTTAGGCGAACTGTATATCGACGAGAATTCCTTGTCCTACGAGTCCCCTGATTCAGTTGAGCAAGCGAGCGAAAACTTTATTTTTCATCCTCTACAGGGCAAAAACGGAAGGCTTTACAAGACTGGTGCGATCGCTCGCTATCGTCCTGATGGAATGATTGAATTGGTTAGCCATCTGGAACAAGAGCTAGCTGATGTAGAGCCACTGGCTCAGCGTGAAGAGGTTAGCTACATTGCTTCACGAGATGAACTTGAGCATCAGTTAACCCAAATCTGGGAAGAGGTTCTAGATATTCAACCCGTTGGTATTCGAGATAACTTCTTCGACTTAGGAGGACACTCTTTACTAGCAGTTCGTCTATTTGCCCAGATTGAAAAGGAAATAGGCAAGAACCTTCCCCTCTCTGTTTTGCTTCAAGCACCAACGATCGAACAATTAGCAACCGTATTACGAGAAGAGGAAGGGGCAAATGCTTGGTCACCCTTAGTTAAAATTCAAGCAGGAAATCCTGATAGGATTCCACTCTTCTGTGTTCATGGCGGAGGCTTCAATGTTCTTATCTATCGAGACCTAGCGTTGAAATTGGATTCAGAACAACCTGTATATGGTTTACAAGCGCGAGGCTTAACAGGACGGGGAAGTATTTGGGTCAACAGTATAAAAGATATCGCGGCTGACTACGTGAATGAAATCCGTACTGTTCAACCAAAAGGCCCTTATATTTTGTCTGGTCTTTCAAATGGCGGCAATATTGCCCTGGAAATGGCACAGCAATTGCGAAGTCAAGGTGAGGTTGTTGCCTTGCTAGCCCTATTTGACTGTTATGCACCTGACGCTATAGAGCTTTTACCTTCTCTACCTAGGTTAATTTCATCTCTCAATTATGCTTGGCGCTACAGCTTGCCTCGCTATCTTAAGAAACTACGCGGCAAGGGAATATTGCCTGTTTTACGGAGTACGTTGTTTTCTAAAGCAGAAGGCAAAAGCCAGGCTCAGGAGTCGATGCAGCCAACCCGTTCGGAAGCTGAAGAGTCAAACACTTCAAGTGCAGTAGCCAAGCCAACTCACTTAAACGTTTCATTGGGAGATTGGATGGATCGGACTAGTCAATATATTCTTGATCACTCTCCTTGGGCGTCATTCATGCCTAAAGAGCAGCTTCGAGATGTTGAAGGGTCTTTAGCTGAAACACTAAAAGCGATGGAGGATTCTTACAAAAAGCTTCATCAAGATTATCAGCCTAATTCTTACGAAGGAGATGTTGCCCTGTTCCGCGCTGCTGAACCAAAACCAGGCTATGCTATTGACCACTCTTTAGGCTGGAAAACGATCGTTATGGGAGATTTAAAGGTCTACTTCGTGCCAGGACATCATACTTCTATAATGGAATCCGCTGTTTTGGCAGAACGCTTACAAGCTTGCCTAGATAGGGTTCAAACAACTTACCAGAAAACCAGTCAGTAAAATAGGCGCTTTTACCTAATGCAATGAATTAAGTGATGCAATTCCATGAAGTTTAAAAAAGCTGTTCCAATTTTAAGCAGATTGAAGTACTTAGAGGGGTCGCATGGCTAACTTTTTGCATAAATTTCTGTACGTTCTTCAAGGAAAATATAAATCTCTTGCTTTTCTTCTCTTTTTATTTCTTCTAACTTCTTTTTTAGAGGTTGTTGGAATTGGAATGGTTGGTCCTTTTATCGCACTAGCGACTAACCCAGGCGCAATTCATCAGAACCCCTTTCTATCCACTTTTTATAACAGGTTTCACTTCGCATCTGAGCTTCAATTTCTATTCCTGATTGGTTTGGTAGTGGTCATCATTTTTTATGTAAAAGCGTTTCTAAATTTTAATGCTCAAAAGTACATTTTTGAATTTGGATTTGGTCAGCAGGGGGAACTTTCTTATAGATTAATGAGTTCATACTTATCAGCTCCATACACTTTTCATCTAACACGCAACAGTGCAAGTGTAATTCAAAATATTATTAGTGAGACCGAGCGCTTTGCTAATGGATTAATGATGCCCCTCTTAACCTCTGTTTCAAACGGAGTCATCGCTTTAGCACTAGTTGGCTTGTTAATTAGAACTAATGCTATGGCTGTGATTATTGTTTCAGCAGTTTTTCTAGTTGCCTTTGCTATGCTCTACGGTTTGAGGCACCGATTAAAACGTTGGGGCATGGATGGCTCAGAGGCGAGAACGGAAATGATTCGTACCATTAACCATGGTTTAGGAGGGTTAAAGGAAACCAAGGTCCTGGGATGTGAATCTCATTTTGAAGATCAAATGCAAGAGCAGGTTCAGAAGTTTAGCACTAGTGCTGCTCTCGCAACTAGCTTTACTAATCTGCCACGGTTCACAGTTGAAGCGTTTTTGATCACTTTCTTAATTATTTTTACTGTTCTATTTATTTCATCAGAACAAGGCAACCCTCAAAATCTGAACTCAGTTTTAGGGATTTTTGCCCTTGCTTCGATTCGTTTATTGCCAGCGGTAAGCAACATTCTTTCGTCTATCAACGGAGTGAGATACAACGCATTTTCTCTAGATCAGATCTACTCCGATTTTCGAGAGCTGGAAGAAGCGAGTAAGAAGCAAAGATTTCCTGTTTCACTCGATAGGAGTAATGCTGTTCGGAAAACGATGTCGTTTGCAGATGAGATCTTACTCGACAGCATTTTTTACCGATATCCCAATGCTGAAAAAAATTCTCTTGAAGAGATCAGTTTAACAATCAGTAAGGGACAGTCGATCGGTTTTATTGGAAAATCTGGTGCTGGTAAAACGACTATGGTCGATGTGATTTTAGGTTTGTTGACCCCACAGTCTGGAGACATTTTAGTTGATGGTGTTTCCATATACAGGAACTTGCGCGCTTGGCAAAATATGATCGGTTATGTGCCGCAAAGCATTTTCCTGATTGACGACACCTTAAAGCGTAATATTGCGTTTGGTGTTCCGGATCACTTAATTGATCAAAATCGTCTATTGCAAGCCGTTGATGCAGCTCAGTTATCTGATCTAGTCAAGGAGCTAGCGCAAGGATTGGATACAAACGTTGGTGAGCGCGGAGTTTTGTTGTCCGGAGGTCAACGCCAGCGGGTTGGAATAGCTCGAGCACTTTACCATGAGCGAGAAATTCTAGTGTTTGATGAAGCTACGGCAGCTCTTGACAATGAAACTGAGGCTTTAGTTACTGAAGCAATCAAGTTCTTAAGTGGAACTAAAACCATGATCATTATTGCCCATCGACTGTCTACGATCGAACACTGCGATCGCATTTATATGCTTGAGAAAGGCAAAGTGATTAAATCTGGCACCTATCAGGAAGTCGTATCCAGAAAATAATTTAAGCTCGAGCAAACCAAGCAACATTACAACCTTAACTATGGGTAAATTCAATCATTTCATACTGACAAAATTCAACGTCAGAACCTTTCAGGACAGCAAGCGTGGATGTGATCCTGATTGGCTTGAAACGCGATTCAATATATTTCAGGAATTTTGCTATCCGTCTGTTCATAGTCAATCGAATCAAAACTTCAAATGGCTTGTTTTTTTCGATACAAACACACCTGAGATATTTAAGGAAAGAATCTCTGAATTTTCTGTTTGGGAAAACTTTGTTCCCCTTTACTTAGACTTTCCCTTACCCTATGGAGAGTTTTCAGATGCAGCAAGGGCAGTAGTTCGCGAGCAGGTAACGGATGGCTGTGAGTATTTAATCACAACTTGGCTGGACAACGATGACTCAATCTGCGTTGACTATGTAGACATGATTCAGGACAACTTCACTCAGCAGGAGTCAGAAACAATAAACTTCATCTTGGGATATCAGCTATGTAATGGCAAAGCTTATATCGATTTTGAAATTTCCAACCACTTCATTAGCTTGATTGAGAAGTATAACCCTGACTCTTTCAAAACTTGCCTTTGTAGACCACATAAACAGCTCTATGAAGTGAGCCATTCCTCTCGCCAAATTCTATGTAAACCTTCTTGGATAGAAGTTGTTCATGGTTCTAACTACATGAATGTGTACAGGAAAGGGTTTAGAATTCCGCTCGAAGAGATTCTAGATGATTTCTGTATTAAGACAAAAGTTGTAAAGGAGGGTGGCTTATCCTTCTGGCTCGAACAAGCAAAAATAACTCTTTTCATTCCGTACTACATTCTAAGAAAAGTATTTCTGAGACTGAGAAGTACTCAGTTGAATGATCTGAACCCAAGCTACTTCAGGTTTGAAAAGTACTAGCAAATAAAGCACTGAAAAAGGAACAAACTCTATGAAACTTCTCATCACGGGTGGAGCAGGCTTTATTGGAAAATGGCTTGTTGAGAAACTTCCGCAAGACGCAGAAGTAATTATTGTTGATTCTCTCGATGAGCAAGTTCATCGATCTCAAAGCTTTGATCCAGCTTTGAAAGGAAGAGCAAAGTGCATCAAGGCTGACATTCAGCTCATTGAAGAGCACAAAGCAATCCTGGAAGGAATTGATACGATTGTCCACCTAGCTGCGCAAACAGGGACAGGACAATCAATGTATGAAATCAGTAAGTACGTTCAGCACAATGCAAATGGAACTGCCAAGCTCTTAGAGTTTGTTTCAGCACTTGATAAGAAGCCACGCCGTATTATTCTTGCATCAAGTCGAGCAGTTTACGGTGAAGGTGCATACACAGATGGAGAGTCAGTTTACTATCCAGAGGGAAGACTGCTGCACAATTTGCAGAACGGAGTATGGGAAGTTCTTGGAGAGCAGGGGAACTGTTTATCGCCGTTACCAATGCAAGAGTCTCAACTCACAAAACCAACCTCTGTCTATGGTCTGACAAAACTTTGGCAAGAGCAGTTGCTTCAAAACTATTGTGAGAGTCAAGGGATTGATCTGGTTACGCTCAGATTCCAAAATGTATATGGTCCTAAGCAGGAGCTACAAAATCCTTATACAGGTATTATTGGTATTTTTACGAGCCTTATTGTTCAAGATAAAGTTGTTGAATTATTTGAGGATGGCTTAGTGACACGGGATTTTGTATTTGTTGAAGATGTCGCTGAAGCGGTTCTCAAATGTGTGCTTTTTGAAAAACCTCTATCCTCCATTATCAATATTGGTAGTGGGCAAGCAACAAGTCTTGTTCAATTGGTTGAAACGATTGGAAAAGTTGCAAATCGAGAAGTAGAATTTACGATCTCAGGTCGTTTTAGGATTGGGGATGTGCGATACGCTCTTGCAGACATGAGCAACTATGAGGCAATTTTTGAGGAGTGGAAACCCACATCTCTAGAGGCTGGACTAACGCAATATCTGGAATGGTATTTGAATCAGGATGCCTTGAGTGAAAACAAATTGAAGGAATCTCTCAATGAGATGGAGCGCAAAGGTTTGTTAATGACCAAGAAATAATAAAAGAAACAGGCAAAAGAGATGAGGGTTTTACACCTTAGTACTTCGGATCTTGAGAGTGGTGGAGCAAGAGCTGCATTTCGACTACATGCAGGACTCAACTCCATCGGTTGCACGTCTCATATGCTCGTTCGAGCAAAGTCCGGCACAGACGTGACTGTTGTTTCAGACAAGACAATTTTGACAAAGCTGGGACCTCCAGCATCCGGATTGCCGCTGCGCTTCTATCCTGACCGGGATGGTGCCATGTTCTCACCGCAGTGGTTTCCAGATGCACTTGCTTCCAAAATCGCACAGCTTTCTCCTGACGTTGTTAATCTTCATTGGATCTGCAACGGTTTTCTGCAAGTAGAAACCTTGACAAAAATTAAGCAGCCTTTAGTCTGGACCTTGCAGGACATGTGGCCCTTAACTGGGGGTTGTCATTACAACCAAGAGTGCGATCGATACATGAACTCCTGCGGTGCATGTCCCCAACTGCATAGTCATCGTTCATCAGATCTTTCCCGTTGGGTCTGGAAACGTAAGGCTAAAGCGTGGAAGAATTCTGATTTGACAATTGTTGCACCAAGCTCGTGGATCGCTGAATGTGCTAGAGCAAGTTCCCTCTTTCACGATCGACGAGTTGAGGTTATTCCTTTTTGTCTTGACACGCAAAAATACAAACCAGTTGACCGAACATTCGCCCGCGAGCTTCTCAATCTTCCACAGGAAAAGCAGCTAATTCTCTTCGGTGCAATTAGTGCAACTTCAGACCAAAGAAAAGGTTTTTACTTATTGTTACCAGCTTTGCAGCAATTAAGCCAAGCTGGATGGAAGGATAAATTAGAGCTTGTGGTATTTGGATCATCAAAACCAGAGAAGCCAATTGATCTGGGCTTTAATTCCCACTACTTAGGACATTTCAGTGACGATATTTCGATCGCCATTCTTTATTCTGCAGCGGATGTCATGATTGTTCCATCAGTTCAGGAGTCTTTTGGACAGACTGCTTCTGAATCTCTTGCCTGTGGTACACCTGTCGTTGCCTTCAACGCGACTGGGCTAAAAGATATTGTTGATCATCAACAAAATGGTTATTTAGCAAAACCTTTTGAGGTTGAAGATCTGGCGCAAGGAATTGCTTGGGTACTGGAGAACAAAGAGCGTCATCAGAAACTTAAATACTATGCAAGAGAGAAAGCGGAAAAAGCGTTTCCTTTGGAGCTGCAAGCCTATCAGTACGAATCTTTATACAGCGAAATTTTGGAGGCAAAAATTAATAAGAGCAAATAGAAAAAGTTCGTAATTTTGTCTTTAAATCGAATCTATTACTTTCTTAATTATGCTGGAGCAAAAAATAAACACAAAAGATTTTGTTAAGAGTGTTACTCCCTGGACGGTCAGAAACAATGTTCGCTTGAAAATCAGAGCCTTCAAAGCAAAAATATGGGAGTTGTTAGCGTCCAATAAAATTGATAAGGAAATTGAAAGCCACGTTTTATGTGCTAACCAAGTATTTCCCTTTCAAGAGATAGAGTTTTGCCATGACTATGTCCATCTCTTCAAAAATTTTGGGTTTGCTCCTCTGCCTTCCTACAGGTGGATTGAAAAGGTAACTGCAATCAGAAGAACTTCTTTAATAGAACCTGCACGTGGCTGGATTGTCTGTCCCCCACTCCATCTTGTGAAAGATTGTCTGATTGATAGTCCTTTAATTGAGAAACCTTGGATTTTAGATTACTTCACTAAACATCGATCGAGTTCCGCTTATATTGAGCGACATCCAACAGTAATTAGTCTACGAGATAGCGCTGAGTGCAATTACTGGCACTTCTTTAATGATTTAGTTGGGGGTAGACTCCGCCTTATCGAAAAGTGTAGCTTGGATCCAAAAATTCCAATTGTTATATCAAAAAACCTTTACAATCAGCCATTTTTTCAAACAATTCTTCAAAGAACTCGATTGAGCGATCGCTCATTAATTTTGCAAGAGGATCAGTTTATTGAAAGTGAAACAACTTTTTACTGTCAAACTAGTCGCCATCAAAAAGACAATATCAACTACATTTTAGAGTTGCTAAAAGTTCCTGACAGTAACCCAAAACTCGAAAGGAGAGTTTTCCTGACGCGAGGAAACAGATCAGGCAGAAACATTCTTAACGTTGATGTTATTGAGGATATTTGCAGAAAGTTTCAGTTTGAAATTATAGATACTGCACAAATGCCTTTAGATGAACAGATCCAGCTTTTCTCCGAATGCCGTTATGTAATTGGTATCCATGGAGCTGGGTTAACAAATATTATTTTTAGAAAAAATGCAATGCTAAGCTTGTTAGAAATTATGCCTCCTCTCTCTAACCATCCCCATGGTACAACTGCTCCGCCTCCGCTCCACTTCTTTTATTGTGCCCATGCACTGAAGTTTGATTATGACTTAATTATTGGTGAAGCCGATGCCCCTGGTCCTTGGACAGGGGCTTTTACAGTAGATGCCGATCAATTCACAGGGAAGGTCAAAGATATGCTTGCTACTTGAGCCTAGCTTACTTTTATAGATCGTAGGTGTAGTGGGAATTGTGCCCTCGCCCTAGAAGGGATTTTCAGACTCCCTTCATCTCAAAAGCCATTACAACTACCTACTTGATGAGCTTTTAATAGATGGAGAGTTGATACATTTTAAGAGGTAATTTTATGCCTGAATCAGTAGCTTTTATTATGTGTACTGAGGGAGGAGGGCAACTAGAGAAAGAGTCTCTCCTGATGGTTGAAAGTTTTCGCACCTTCACCGGTAGCTTTAGAGATGCGCCGATCTACAGCTTTCAGGTACGAGAAAGCTATGATGTTTCTCTAGAGACAGTTGCTAGGCTTGAGGCTTTCGGAGCAAAGCATCAAAAGATTGTACTGAATACAAAGTATCCTAATTATCCATTGGCAAATAAGCCCTTGCTTTGTGCTTATGCAGAGCAAAATATTGATGCAGACATCCTTGTTTTCTTGGATAGTGATCTGGTTTTCTTTTCTGAACCAAAAGAATTTCGACTGCCACCTGACTATGATGTTGGTATTCGCCCTGAGCATCATAAGATGATTGGTTCAGAAGGGGTATCTGATCCAAATGAGGAGTATTGGATGCATCTTTACCGCATTGCTGGAGTACAGAATACAGAACGATTTGTTACAACAACGGTGGATCAAAAGAAAATCAGGGCTTTTTGGAACTCAGGTGTTGTCGCAGTAAGGAGAAAACTTGGCATCTTCAGTGCCTGGAAACAGACAATCGAGCAACTGCTAGAAGAAGGCACATCGATTACGAAGCAGAACTGGTACTATGAACAATCTGCTCTTTCTGCAACAATCTGTGCAATCACAAGCAATATCTTTCATTTTTCTCCAGGCTATAACTACCCCATACATTCACACAATATAATGCCAGAAACAGAACGGCTAGGCAGCTTTGAAGAAATGGTTTGCATTCACGATCATTTGTTTCGCCCTAGAGAGGAGCAGTACCGTGAGAGAACCTGGGTAAAAACCCTGAAGCGGATGAAAGAGTTTGATCAGTCATCTGAGAAATATCGGTGGCTCTATCAATACCTCAAAGACCATAATCCGAAACCTAATCTAGCCCAAGCAGCACTGGAAACGATTCTGTTTCTCCCCGGCGTTCAGTGGGTTCTGCCCTACAAGAGATAAGCGTGTTTATCGAGGAGTAAGGAACTATGGAGAAAATTGAATCGCAGAGGGTTGCATGGTTACTACCTGCTATGGGGAATGGTGGAATTTCATTCCAGCACATTCTCAGCGAATTTACAAAAGTGTTTCCAAATACCGTCACCTTTACTGGACAGTGGCCTGGATATGCAGCCGGATTGGAAAATGAATTTAAGGTGCAGGAGGTTGGAGCAACCCGTTATATCGAACTTGCGAAAGCGCCGAATGGTTACTCTATCGGCTTCTCCTACGTTTCGCTCCAAATTATTAGCAAGCTACTCCAGTTCAAGCCTCAGATTGTATTTGCCAACGCTTTTACTGCCTGGACTGCTATTGCCCTACTCCTGAAGCCGATCGGCCACTGGAAGGTTATTATCACTTACGAAGGCGGCTCGACAATCTATGAAAGTCCGAGTGCTACAGTTCGATATCAAGCACGTCGGCTTATGGCACAATTTGCAGACGCATTTGTGGTTAATAGTCAAGCAGGAAAATCATATTTACTTGATGTTTTGCAAATCGATCCAGAGCGTGTATTTGCTAAGCCCTTCCTTCTTCCCAGTATAAAGGCGCTAACACACTACTCTGAAGCTGAAGCTCCTCAATTTGAAATTAATCTCAAAAGACCTATATTTCTATTTGTTGGACAGATTATTCCTCGTAAGGGAATTAGAGACTTGCTGGAAGCTTGTTTGATATTAAAGCAGCAAGGTTATGAAAACTATACTTTGATGATTGTAGGTGATGGGGAGCAACGTTCTGGGCTAGAAACATTTGTGCAAGAAGCCAATTTAGAAGAGCAAGTGAAATGGATTGGAAAAATTCCCTACCGTCTTTTAGGACCTTATTTTCAATTTTCTGACGTATTTGTCTTTCCAACCTATGACGATATCTGGGGGATGGTGTTAACCGAGGCAATGGCGTTTGGCAAAGCTGTTCTGTGTTCTACAGGTGCAGGAGCTGTTGAAATGGTCGCCAATGGCAAAAACGGTTTTATTTTTGATCCTGCTCAACCTGAAGTCCTGGCAGATTTAATGAGCTGCTTTATCACTACACCAACACTAATTACTTTAATGGGAGCAAATTCTAAAAAAATAATGTCCGAGCAGGCTTTAGAGGAAGCAATACAAGTATTTATTAATGCGACTCAAGCTGTTAAGTATTAAGTGATTACTAAACAATATGGATAACACAGTCATTTTAGTAGTTTCAGCAGACGACAATTATTCCATGCCGCTAGCGGTCACTCTTCGCTCTGCAATAGTAAATCTTGATAAGCAACGATACTTGTTAGTATATGTTCTTGATGGAGGGATTGAAGACAATAACAAGCAGCGTGTTGAAAGATCAATCGAAAGCTGTAATTGTCGAGTTGAATGGGTGCAGGTCGAAAAAAAACTTTATGAATGGGCTAAACCGATAAAACACCTCTCGTCCGCAGCATATCTGCGTTTATTGATTCCAACACTACTGCCCAGTAGTTTATCGAAAGTAATTTACTTAGACTGTGATATAGTCGTTAACTCGAATTTGGGTTTTTTATGGGATATAGGAATTGAAAATAGCCCCGTTGTAGCAGTACAAGATAGCCTCATGCCATATGTATCTTCATCAGGTGCTTTGGCAAGATACAGCGAATTAGGACTTCCTCCAAATGCTAAGTATTTCAACAGCGGCGTTCTCTTAATTAATTTGGAAAGATGGCGTGCTGATAGTATTTTGGAGAGAGCAGTTCATTATGTTGAAGAATTTGGAAATACATTAAATTATGCAGATCAGGACGTATTAAATGCATTGTTCTCTTTATCTTGGAAGGAATTAGATCCGAGATGGAATCAGCAAATTAGCAGCGTTGCCCAGCGACAGCAAATTTTTGATGCATTTATTATTCATTTCAGTACTCCATTTAAACCCTGGTCGTACTCAGGAATGAAAGAAGCAGATAGGCTGTTTTTTCAGTATTTAGATCAGACAGAATTTTCTAATCTAAAGTTCAAGCTCTACTTAAACCGCTGGCACAACTCAATTAGGAGAAGTTTTAGGATTGGAACACGGCTTAAACAGATTGGATCTCTGTCCCGTAAACTCACAAGAAGGGTCAGCTATGAGTGATGCAGTTGTCTTCCTATGTTCAGAAGATCAGCTGGATAGAGAGCGTAAGGGGTATCTCGATGCCTTCTCAAAGCGTGTTACGACTGTATGCGTACCACGAGCGACGGGCAGCGATCACAAATCCTTATCTGATTTAGTTTCAGCAGACCTGCGACCAATCCTTTTCCTGCATCCTGATGCTTGGCCCCGTTGGCTTCCTAAAGACTTAGTTTATAGCCCAACCCCAACAGCCTGCTTCAGTATTGATACATTTGAACATACTAGTAGGCGTATTCAGTTTTCTAAGCTGTTCGACTATGCTTTTGTTTTTCACCCTGGTTATGAACACCGCTTTCGAGCTGCTGGACATCCGGGAGCTTTTTTTCTACCTCATGCAGTTGAAGCAGAAATTTTTTCAGGTAAACAGCTAGAACGAATCTATGAAATCGGTTGGGTTGGTCGTTTAGACGGGAAAAATTACTCTATCCGACGACGATATATTCAGGAGCTAAATCGTCGTTTTCGCTTGAATGATATCGATCGATACTATACTCCTGAGGAAATGGCTCTGGTTTATCAACAATCTAAAATTGTTGTAAATTTAAGTCGAGACGATTATCTTCAGGATGCAAATCTTCGCTGTTTTGAAGCAATGGCAGGAGGGGCACTTCTAATTACACCTAACCCAAGCGAGCTAGCTGATCTGGGCTTTATGGAGGGGCAACACTACGTCAGCTATGAACACGAAGCACAGCTTTATTTATTGATTCAATTTTATCTAGAAAACGAGGCTAAACGCGAAGAAATTGCACAGGCAGGGCAAGCTTTAGTCATGAAACACCACACTTACGATAGCCGTGTTCAAACCATTTTAGATTTATTGATGGATAGTCATCGACCATCAGCTCCAGCTCGCACTTGGAACGTAGCGGATGTGCATGCGACCTATTGCAATTATTTTGCTGATGGTTTGCAAATTGATACCGCGATTCAAGAACTTTGTAAGGTGCGTTATTACTCTCGTCTTCTAGCGTGGAAATTACTGCTAGTCATCATAAAATCCTTCATTGATAAGATCAAAGTTTTGCTATAAATCAAAAATTCGCTCTATTTCAGCATCAGGAGGAGTCCTCACGCTTAAAATTGGAGATTAGCGATGCGGGTAGTGATTGTACGACGAGAACCAGGTGTAGCACTTAGCATGGATGTCTGTGCTAACAGCTTAGTTGCTGGCTTAAAGACGCTAAGACCCGATTGGGAAATCGTTGAGGTTGCTCCAGATCCCTGGAGCCAGGCAGAGAATTTGTGGCAGGCTGGTACAGGGTTACGCAAGTATTACGAGCGATTGTGGCGTCACCCGCGTGCAGTCAAGCGCCTGGAAGGAGACATCTTTCACATTATTGATCATAGCAATGCTCACGTTGCATATTGGCTGAAGCAAAAAGGATGTGCGATCGTTGTAACCTGCCATGACTTGGTTCAGTTCATTTACCCTGAAATTCTGAAGGATCAGGCTCGCTTTCCAGCATTTAGCATGGCATCTTGGAAGTATTCTGTGGGTGGGACGAGACATGCGGATCGTGTGATTGCAGTTTCGTCTAATACGGCTAAAGATGTTGCTCAGATGCTGCATATTGAACCGGAGAGGATTGCAATTGTTCCAAATGGAGTTGACTCTTATTTTCGCCCGCTTCCATTATCAGAAATTACCGCTCTACAGCAGGAATATGGGAAGTCGCCAGAAGTATTTTGCTTACTCAATGTAGGTTCAACTCATCAGCGAAAAAATATCCTTACAATTTTAAAAGCTTTAGCAGTGCTGCGCGATCGTGGGATTTTAGCACAGCTATGGAGAGTTGGAGATGAGTTTACCAAAGAACAAGCCAACTTTATCCAAACTCATCATTTAGAGACAATGGTTACGTTTATGGGTAAGCCCGATAAAGATACTTTACTCAAGCTCTATAACGTTGCTGACGCTCTGATTGCTCCTTCTTTGTATGAAGGATTTGGGCTGACAGTTCTAGAAGCGATGGCATGTGGTACGCCTGTGATTACTTCCAATGTGTCTTCTTTGCCAGAGGTTGCGGGAGATGCAGCAATTTTGGTTAACCCACGAGATGTCACAGCAATTGTAGAAGCAGTCGATCGGCTCCAGCAGGATACAGAACACCGGATTCTTCTCAGCCAGAAAGGCTTAGAGCATGTTCAACAATTTACGTGGGAAGCTGCGGCAAGGCGCACCGCTCAGATTTATGAGAAATTGGTACAGGCAAAGCGATGACTAAGGGAAAATTATTAGGGATTGAATTTTTTCGAGGACTGTCAACCTACGCAGTCATTTTGGTTCATTCGGGCGACGAAACCTGGGGACTTCCAATTTCTCCTGAAGCAATAACGTTTCGAATGCTTTTTTATTTTGCTGTTCCTTTCTTTCTGGCAACAGCTTTTTATTTTATGACTGCTAAACCTGAAATTGCTCAGTCATCAAAGTTTTGGCGATCGCGGGTTGAGCGTCTTGTCGTTCCCTATATGGTCTGGAGTGCTATTTTCCTGGTGTCTCGAATCGTTATTTTCACTTTAGGCAATAAGCCAGACAGGATACAGCAGCTTCTCCAAGATCCTTTGTCTCTTATTTTTCTAGGAGGAGCTTCCTATCATCTCTATTTTCTACCCCTTTTGCTTGCTGGCACTTCCCTAACACTATTGATGCCTCTTATCAACAGGCTTAGAATTGGCAAATATAATCTGATATTTCTTTCAATCGTAAGCATGTTTATTTATTACTTAATGGAGGCTTCAGGTAATTCTTTTCAGCTAGGAACAAATATTGCTTTCCAGAGCTTGCTTAACTCATTACAGACTGTACCAGAACAGCATCCGCTGTTAAGACTAGTGTTCGTTGAGATTGCCTGGCTCATCAGATGCTTACCTTACTTTTTTATTGCTTTTTGTCTGCATCAGTTCTCTAGCCTAAAATCTCACTACAGCAAATTTACAGCAGCCCCATGGGCGATCGCTTTTCTCCTAACAAATACTTTAGGTAGACTGTTTTTACCTGGAGCTTTGCAAGAAGTTCTTCTTGCCTTTACGCTGCTCCTTTTTAGTATTGCTGTATCAGGCTATTTTCAGAATGGCAAATTTGCTCGCTTTGCTGCAAGTATTGGAGCTTGCTCCTTCGGTGTTTACCTGCTTCATCCTTTTGTAATGAACGTGACAAAGCCGATTGTTGGAAGAATCCTGCCTGCAGCGATAGCTTCTGTATCAATTTCTTCCATGCTGCTCCTATCTATCCCATGCTTTCTTATCAGTTGGGCGATCGTTGCTTATTTGAGAAAAAATAAGTTAGCGGCTAAGTATCTATTTGGCACTTAGGAATTGCGGAGGAGTAATTCTTAAAATAATTTTCAATATATTTGAATCAGAACGATGCAGCCTTTTCCAGGCTAATGAAGTCCAAAAAATGGGGTGCAAGGGCTACGCCCCTGCGTGGGGGCAAAACCCCCACACCCCCTGCACCTAACCAGAGTGAAAAAAGCTATAGGTACAGATTGAGCGTGAAGTAAACATTAGGTTTGGAAATTATGAAGGTTTTAATTTCTGCCTATTCCTGTGAACCTGGTCAAGGATCTGAACGAGGCGTTGGTTGGAATGTGGTGCGGGAGGTTGCTCGCTATCACGATGTTTGGGTTCTCACCCGACCCGATGAGAGTAAAGAGGCGATCGAAGCTGAACTGGCTCGGAACCCTGTGCAAAATCTCCATTTCGTTTACTTCACCCTACCCTTCTGGCAGGATAGCCTGAGCCTGGGGCAGTCTGGAGCGATGCAGCTTCACTACTACCTCTGGCAGATCCAGGCGTACTTTGTGGGCAAGCGTCTGCACCAGGAGATTGGGTTTGACGTGGTTCATCATGTCACATTTGTGCGGTATTCCTGTCCCAGTTTCTTGTCTTTCCTGCCTGTTCCTTTTGTCTGGGGCCCGGTGGGTGGCGGCGAGTCGGCTCCTCTACCGTTCTGGAAGGATTTTAGCTGGAAGAACAGACTTTATGAGATTGCTCGCTGGGCATGGCGATCGCTGGGCGAAGTTGATCCCTTTACGCACATCACAGCAAAGCGAAGTGCAGTTGCCTATGCTGCAACAGAAGACACTGCCAAACGACTGAAAAGCCTGGGGGCAAGCAGTATCGAAATCTGTCCGGCGATCGGGCTGCTGGATGAAGAAATTGAGCAGCTAGGGCAATGTCCTCCGATCGGTGCTGCCCCTTTTCGATTCATCAGCATTGGTCGCCTTCTCCATTGGAAAGGATTTCATCTGGGGATTCAAGCTTTTGCCCAGGCAAACTTACCAGAAGCGGAATATTGGGTGGTTGGCAGTGGTGCTGAGCTTGACCGATTGCAAATCCTAGCCCGGAACTTAGGCATTGAGCAGCAGGTCAAATTCTGGGGTGAATTGCCTCGTGAACAGGTGCTACAAGTGCTTGGGCAGTGTTCTGTTTTGGTTCATCCCAGCCTTCATGATTCGGGTGCAGGAGTTTGTTTAGAGGCAATGGCAGCGGGTAGACCTGTATTGTGTTTGGATCTGGGTGGGCCTGCGGCGCAAGTCACGGTAGCAACTGGACTCAAGGTTCCGGCAGATGACCCAGCCCAAGCCGTCGTCGATCTTGCTGAGGCAATGACTAAGCTTGCGAGTCATATTCAACTGTGTCTCCAGATGGGGCAGGCAGGACAACAGCGCATTCGTGAGTGTTACAGTTGGGCTGCTAAAGGACAACAGTTTGCCGAGGTTTATGGAAAGGTGGCAGTTTTTCAGCCTGATCATCTGTCAGCATTATCCCCGCTGAGCGAAAGAAAAGCGGATTAGTCTCTGCCCTGCCTGTTTCCCTCTCTTCTCCTACTGCTCCGCGACTGTTCCTCACCTCTCTTACAATGCATATCCTGATTGCAGTTTTACATCGACCTACGAAGCCGACGGGCGTTTGCAGACATGCGGCAAATCTTGCGTTTTGTCTGGCAGACTTGCCTGAAGTGACTCAGATTACATTGGTGACTGGTTCCTGGCAGCGCCATTATTTTGAAGCGGCATTTGGGCTGTCTTCTCCTAAGATTCAAGTAATTGACATCAACATTCAAAATCGTTCCAGTACTCGTAATCTCTGGTTTCTTTTTGGATTACCAAAACTGGTCAATCAGCTCCGCCCCAACCTCGTACATCTATCGTTTCCTCTCCCGTTTTGGCGATCGTCCTTTGCCTGTCCGGTTGTTGCCACAATCCATGACCTTTACCCCTACGAATGTCCGGAAAATTTTGGGCGGGTTCAAGCAATCTTTAATCGGCTGTTTCTGCGTCAGTGCATTGCCCAGAGTGATGGGCTAACTTGTGTTTCTCAGGAAACCCTGAAACAGCTTCAGTTCTTTTTTCCTGAGACTCGCACCCACGAAGCAGTGACTGTTACCTATAACTCTGTTGACTTTCGTGATACTGTTCCCCAGTGTCCCGATCGATTCAAAAGCAGAGAAACCATTCCATTTGTGCTGTCTGTGGCTCAGCATCGGAAAAATAAAAACCTGAATCTCCTCATTCAAGCATTTGCGAATCTGCTGCAGGATCAAAAACTTGAGAAAACCGCAGAGCTTCTTCTGGTAGGTAGTCCTGGACCTGAAACTGGGCAGCTTCAGCAGCAGATTGCAACATTACAGCTTCAATCGCATGTTCACTTGATATCCGCTGTGAGTGATGAGGAATTGTGCTGGCTCTATCAGCACTGCTTGCTTTATGTTGCTGCGTCTTCAACAGAAGGATTTTGCCTGCCTCTGGCGGAGGCGCTGTCGCTTGGCTGTCGAGTCGTCTGTTCAAATATTCCCGTTTTGCGGGAGGTTGCCGTTGACGACTGCGTTTACTTTAATCTGGAGGGTGATCCCGTTCAAAATTTAGAGCAGGCAATACTGAAAGCCATTGATCTGCCCAACCTACCCAGCAAAAATCAGGTTGATGAAGATTTTCGGTTTTCTAGAGCAACGATCGCAAATCACTATCTAAAGTTTTACTCTAGAGTAATGCAGCGAGTGTAGTCCTGATTTTCTCACAGCAAAACCTATGCATCAGTCGGCATTGACACCTGTCGGGCAACCACGGGAGAAACAAAAGCCTAGAAATGGGTTTTATCGCGGCACAACGCTTGCGATCGCAGCCTTCTCATCGGGATTTTACTCTCGCATCTTCTGTTCAATTACCCGCGCTCCCTCTGCCCTCAACCACTTTCATTTTGTTGCCGTTCCATTTACGACAGCGATCATTCTTGCCACTGCTAAACCCAAAGACCGAAAACAAATTGCTACAGTTCAGTTGCTTTTGTTTGGGCTATTTGCTTTATTCACGACGATGGTTGCCAGTGCTTTCCTCAACAGTGCTGGGCTAGTGAATGCTGTGTTTAGCTTTCTAATTCTGGGTGGCCCATTCATGCTGCTGACTTCGATCGCCTGTCTGCCCATGTCTCCGGAAAGCTTCGGCAGGTTTCGGCAGTGGATCATTAAATCCTCTTTTGCGAATATGATTTTGGCGTTTGTTCAATGGCCCCTGCTGAAATTCGGCAAGATTAGTGCAGGCGGACTGGACGAAACAGATGGAATGGCAGGGGTCTTTTTTGTCTCCGGTGCTGGAAACTATGTTTCTGCGACAGTCTCAGTTTTTTTCGGCATTTATTACTTGATGTTTGCAAAAGCAGCCCCGCTCTGGTTGAGAGTCGGCACGATATTAGCCGCGTTTTTTCAGCTTCAGTTGTCGGACTCTAAGCAAATTATCTTTGCTTTATTCAGTGGTGCAGTGCTGCTCGTCCTCTGCACGATGAAGGATGTGGGGAAAGCGTTGACTTATACGATCGGCATTATCCTGCTAATTGCTGCGTTTTACTGGTGTATCCAAAACGTGGAAGCATTTTCTGCATTTAAAAACTATGTCAACAAAGGCGGGGTTTGGGGTCCAGATGGCGAAGCAGCAAGAATTAAGCCGATCGCGTTTCGTATTATTCCCAGCTATTTCGAGTCGCCTTTGAACTGGTTACTCGGTTTGGGTCCCGGACATACTGTGGGACGGTTAGGGGGGTGGCTGCTCAAGGAGAACTGGGGAATTTTAGGTCCGCTTGGTGCAACCCAGCATCCTGCTAGCGATGCCGTGCTGACTGAATACTACAACAGTTGGTTAGCAATGGAATCAACGATGTTTTGCCCCATGTTTGGATGGGCTGGCATCTGGGGGGATATTGGTTTTGCTGGATTGGGTGCTTATCTCTTTCTTTGCTGGATTGCCTGGCGCAACCTCTGCTTTGACAATTTCTCTAAGTTTCTCATGCTGAGCACTGCCGTACTTGGGTTTATTTTCACCCAGTTGGAAGAACCAGGGCATATGCTATATACCGCATCATTGACTGGCTTACACTGGCAGGAGCGGAGAGCAGAAAAGCTACAGCAGGAAGCAAGAAATCGTCTCATCTCATCCTCAGATGATGAGCTTCTGTCTTCCAGGGCAGAATAACTTTTAGATCAGAATCACAGGGGGACAAAAGCAGAAGCCGGATCGTCAGCTATTGCCGATCGATTTGGGCAACAGCCTGAGCATCACTTTCTCCCAGCGTATTAAAGGCTGCCACTTTGTAGTTTGAGTTGGGATTTGCCTGTTCGTCCTGAAGTTCTAAAAAAAGCTGGGTCTGCTCCGGAGCATCACCAAAATTGTGCTGTTGCCCGCGAAAGGTTCTAATCAGCCTATTGTTGCGATAAACACGAAATGATGGCAATCCGTTTTCGAGATCAGGAGCAAAATGCCAGGTTAAGACGATCGTCCCGGCTCCAGTTCGAGCAACTTGAACATCCGTAGGAGCAGCGGGTTTCTGGGTGGGAGAAATCTTGCCCGTCGTAACGTATTGCTGCCACTTGCGTGCGGTTTCTTCATTAGGCAACCAGGCTGCTGCTAAAGCATCTCCTTGATCCTGATTCGCTGGAGTAATTTCACCAGAAGCAAGGTTTCCCAGCCAACCCTGGCTGATGTCGATCGCACGAAGCGTGGTTCCATTGATTGGCAAGCGAGCTGTAATGAGAGCATCGAGATAGGGAATTGCGAGTAATCGGCTATCGCCCACATCGTGGGTTCCATTCGCCTCTTCAGCCAACGCCCAAAGTGCTCCTGCTTTTCGATATTGCGCAAACACTCGCTTGGGAAGATCCCGGCATTCATCAACGACCGCATCCTCTTTCTGGGCGATCGCTAAGAGAAAAGGGACTCCCATCATTTTGGGATCAGCCTTTTCAGGAAAAGTCACAGCCCCACAGCGCACTGCCACAGCGCCAATTGTGCGATCGGGATATTTTTGCAGCATTTGTGCAGCCCAGTCTGCGCCTCCTGAGTGCCCCCACATTGCCCAGGGAATTGTCTCCAATTCGGGATGCTGGCTTTTTTGCGCCAGATCATTTATCGCTTTCATAAACGCCTCGCCCGACCCCCGATCGATGTAAGCCCAGTCGTCGCAGTGCCGATCGCCCATCAGGATCTGAGTGCCGAGCAGCGCGAACTGATGCTTTGCTGCGAGTGCTTGCCACTGGAGGTCTTTGGCGTGATCGAGTCCCGTTCCAGCAGCCAGATCGCCGCAGCCATGTTGTCTAACCAGCAACCCCCGAAGCGTCTGCACCTGGTCGGGAATCCAGAGCTGATACTCAGCTGAGAGATACTTGGCGTCGGCGGTTGGTGGAACAGAAGTTTCGTAGTATTGCCCCTTCAGGAGATCTCCTGCTGCTGCTATTGTTGACGTTTGCGGCAAGGGTTGAGGAGATACAACTAGCCATCGTTTCCAACCAAAGTAAAACAGCGTTGCAGTTATGATAAGCAACAGAAAACTTAGTTTAAAACTCGGCATAAAAATAAGATCGACTCAATAGCAAATCGATCGTATCCGCTTCGGGTGACGATGTAAAATGACTCGTCTTGTTCAGCCAAAATCGCCCCGGTTCCTCTCAAAACAACCAGCATTCGTCTCGTTTAATTGTCTCTACAGTCCTTCCAGCCGGAAGAGCAGGAGTTGAGTCACCTGTAGCGGATTAAAGTTATCGTCGCTGACGAGGATTAGACTTTGGGAACCGTCGGGCAGTTGAGCTCCGATCGCCATTCCTTCTACGTTATCCAGCGGGATGTTGAGATCGCTGAGATCGAGGAGCAGCCGTTTTGAAATGGGCACGATTCCGGTGATGTTGCCTCGCAGGTAGGGAACGCCAGAAATATCGGTTGCGCCGCCGATCGCCAGCTCATACAGCTTTGCCCCAACGCCAACTGCTGCGCCAAACGATCGCTCCAGGCTGAGAAAATGCCCGCCCTGATCAAGGCTGACGAGTTCGACCAGCCCGTTTTCGGTTGCGCCAGACGGCGGCGGATCAATCAGGTAAAGGTGTTCTGCCAGCAGAAGGGGCTGCGGGTCGCCAACCAGATAGTGCAAAAAGCGAAGCGGCTGTGGTGCAGGAGGGGCAGTGCTGTTGTTTGCTGTGTTGGGTAGCGGCAAGTCTTGAGCGATCGGAGCTTCGGTTGCGGTGAAGAGTCGATAGGGTTCGGTGGAGTTGGGAGCCGCGCCGCTGGCGTTGATGGTTAACGCTTCAAAACCGCGATTGTTTTGCACCCCCATAGGCTGTCCGTCTTCTTCCTGCGGCAAAAATCGTTTAGGCACGGGAAGCCGACTAAGCAGGCTGCCGCTCTCTCGCTCAAATTCGTCGATAAAGGGCGGGATGTTTGCCTGGGTAACGCCTTCACTGGCGACAAAGAGCGTGCGACGGGGCGAGAGGGCGATGCCTTCCAGGTCAATGGTTCCCTCAGGAAAGGGCTGACCATCTTCCCCCTTGAGCGTGGTCACTTGCTCAATTTCTACCGATCGAATGCCGATCGCCGGAGCGGTTTCTGACGTTCCTGCTTCGGATTCTCCTGCTGGGGCTTCAAAGGTATCAATGTCTAGCTTTAGCGTATAAAACCGGGCAGGGGCACGCTCACTGCGATCGTCTGAGACGGCGTAAAACCGATTGCGCTGACGGTCATAAGCAATGCCAGATAAACCGCCCACTGGTGTCCCTTCAAAATCTCCTTTTGGCAGGCGATATTCTCCCAGATAGTCCAAGCTGAGCGGCAGAAACAGCCGATCTTCTGCTTTGATTTGCGGCAGGCTACAGCCCGTCAGAAAGACGATCGCACTCAGGAACAGACTTAAGCAGAACGGCACCAGGGCAGCAGAAAAGCGAGGAAGACGAAGCATAAGCAGTGATGGCAAAACAGAACCATCCGCAACTTGCCACAAAATGCGGGAATGGGCAAGTCAAGGGCTGGGGTTGAGGGGGGTTGCAAAGGATTCGCTGCATGCGATCGAGATTCTATTCGCAGGCAATTCTACCTATCTCAAAGCCTCTCAGAATTGGGGATTTATAGGTCAATGCGGAGCCTCGGTTTGAACCATTCATACCCCGATTCAGCAGCGCCGAATTTGCGTTGAATCCGTATTGCAATACATCTATTGCAACAGATGCATCTGTTGCAATAGATGTATTGCAATAGACAGCAGAATGTTGGTCTTAAGCTTATTCTCTGTAGAACAAAACGACGATCGCAAATAGCCGCGTGCCGTTGACTGCTGCATCGCCTAGCATTATCTAGTGTTGATGACATGCCAGTGGCGTATTTTTATAGCTATGCCTGAGCTTAAGGCTCCTGAAAACAGGGCATTAGACGGCTGAACTAT
>Ga0224723_1000376_pt1 | contig 30956 bp, 30 predicted proteins | sample Balambano_FR2_Me_FD_161647 | JGI IMG/M metagenome (GOLD analysis project Ga0224723, IMG submission 161647) | Freshwater sediment microbial communities from Lake Towuti, South Sulawesi, Indonesia - Balambano_FR2_MetaG | ecosystem: Environmental > Aquatic > Freshwater > Lake > Sediment | place... | reverse complement strand
CCAAGCTTGTCGAGCGAAACGATTGCAACAGCCATCTCCTTCTTTTCTACCCACCCCCTCCATTCATTCCGATACTCAGTCTGATATTGAAGTTGCTCTTGCAGCTTAAACCCCCTGAAAGGATACGGTGGTATTGGCTTAATGATTCCCTGGCTTAGCGTTGTAGCCGCATGGGAATTGATCATTTTATTCATTGCAGTGTTTCCAGCCAATATTAATCAAGCGATTCATAGTATTCCGATTGAAGGAATTCCTCACCATCCCCTCCTCTACTGGTTCAGATTACCCTTTCAAGCGGTGTTGATTGCCTGGGCCTGGTGGTACACTCGGCAACCAGAAGAACAAATTGGCGCGACGGATGCGATCGCTACTATAGAATCTCAATTAAATCACTGAGGGATAGTTTCGTTAGAAACATGAACAGTGTTCCTTCTACCCAATTTCCAGAACTTGGCTTAGTTTGTATCACCAATTCCCAAGCCGTTCGCTTTCGCACCATGACTCGGAAACGATTACTACAGTTTGATATCACTAAGCAAACTCGCGTTTTACAAGACCTTTATACAGAAAATCTCAAGCGACTAACGGCCGCGATCGCATTTTGTGCTCAGGAAAATATTCATCTCTATCGCCTGATTTCTAATTTATTTCCCTTTGCAGATGAGCCAGTGGGAGAGGCAGTGTTACTGGAATTAAGTGACTCGTTGCAAGTGGTAGGACGCTCAGCCTGCGAACTGGGAATTCGGCGATCGCCAAACTCCGAGAAGCATGGCTCCAGCATTAAACTTTTACTCCCTGGTTTTTTCCCTGGTTTCCAAGCTTCAGCTTACTCCCTGGTTACCAAGCTCCAGTTTGGGAACCTTTCTATGGGGAGCTTTCAGCTTCCCTGCCACTGGGAAGCTGGAGCTTCCAGGGCGGCATTACCAAGCGGGAGCTTGGTAACGAGGCTAGCTGCGCTGAAAAAGCTACACTGTTTTCCTGGTTCCTAAGCTCCAGTTTGGGAACCTTTCTATGGGGAGCTTTCAGCTTCCCTGCCACTGGGAAGCTGGAGCTTCCAGGGCGGCATTACCAAGCGGGAGCTTGGTAACGAGGCTAGCTGCGCGGAATACAGCTACACTGTTGGAATTCTGACGGTAAACTTCGTCCCTTTTCCTACTTCACTTTGGACTGAAATGCTGCCGTTGTGTAACTCCAGGCACTTTTGCACAACGGCTAACCCTAAACCGCTACCAACAATGTCTGCAACATTTTGCCCTCGGTAAAAGGGTGTGAAGATGTGAGCTTGATCTTCGATCGCAATTCCAATCCCTTGATCTGTAATTTGAAATATAGTTTCGTGAGCTTCACCAATTAAAGTAAAGATAATGTCTGTGGCTGCTGGGGAATATTTAATCGCATTGAATAGCAAGTTACTTAAAGCACAATACATTAACTTCTCATCAAACCAAATTCGAGCGCAATAGCCCTGGCTCACAAATTTGATGGCATGACTGCTGGCACAGCCAGACTGAATATCTTCCAGCAAATTCAAACAAAAAGACTCCACGTCTACGAGAACTGGGTTACATTCCAGTCTGCCTGCCTCGGCACGACTCAAGGTCAAAATATCCATTAATAACTGATGCATGAGTTTAGCAGAGGATTGAATGCGGTGCAAATTCTTCAACTTAGTTTCGTCTACGATTTCTTCCAAAATTTCTTGCAGCAATTGGGAAGAGGCAAGAATCACGCTTAAAGGTGTGCGAAATTCATGCGAAACCATTGAGAAAAATCGCAATTTCAATTCACTCAGTTCTTTTTCTTGAGACAACATCCACTCCAGTGCTTCGTATTTCTGGTGCTGGGTCTGTTGCCAATAGAGAATCATACAAATACTTGCAACCAACGTAAAACTGAAGAGAATGGTAAATAGTTCGATCGCAATTTTACGACGAATATCAGCATTGGCTTGCTGGATAGAAGATTCAAGAAACTGCTCCTCCCGATACCTGATTTCTGCTAAAGACAACTGAATCCTTTCTCGCAATTGAATACTTTTCTCAGTGATTGCAAGCTGAGTTTCTATGTCCGCAAAGCCAGACTGGTAGAGCAGAATGGATTTATCTAATAAATCTAACCGCTGTTGGATCAATGTCTCCAATTCTTGCACTCGCAATTGTTGAATTAAAGTTGCATCCACATCTTGTTTAATCTGTTGCAACTGATGATTAATCCTTTCAACTGATTCATAATATCGCTCTAGTTCCTGGTTATCTTTCAGAGAGATGTAGCCTCGGCGGGAGGATTCGGCGATCGCCATTTCTGCGTATAACTCCGTCAACCGATTGAGCATCTGATAAGTTCGCTGCACCCGCTCGGCACTTTCAGTCATAGCCACAGTGTTGCGATAGGCAGCAAAGCCAACGAACCCAACCAATATCAGCGCAAGGCCCACTCCTTCTACAATCCACTGTCTTGCCAATCCACCTTTCATGCTAAAAAGCAATCTCAAAAGTTACCTGCCAACCGACCAGCACCGGAAAGCTAGTGTAACAAAAATGGTAAAGTCCATATAGCTTTCTTTTCTGAAGATTGATTGAACTGAATGCACACATGCGAATTTTAGTGGTGGAAGATGACCTCCAACTTGCGGAAGTTTTGACCGAGGTACTCACTCGGCGGCAGTACGTGGTTGATAACGCAAAGGATGGAGAAGCAGCTTGGAAATGGGTCGAGCTAGTTCAGTATGATCTGTTAATCCTGGATCTAACTTTGCTTAAGTTGGACGGAATTCGCTTTTGCCAGAGGTTGCGGCGAGTAGAGTCAACTAGTCCAGCCTATCCCAATCATATTGCCCCCGTGTTGATGCTGACTGCACGCGATACCGTGATGGATAAAATTACTGGGCTGGACGCAGGAGCCGATGATTATGTCACCAAGCCGTTTGATATAGAGGAACTGATGGCGCGAATTCGAGCACTGTTGAGACGGGGTGGTTCCACAACAACCGCTAGTTTGTGTTGGGGAGGACTCAAACTCAACCCAGAGAATCATGAAGCCACCTATGATGATGACTCCCTGGCCCTGACCCCCAAAGAATATGCTCTGTTGGAATTATTGGTCTCTAATGGGAGACGGGTGTTGAGTCGATCGGGCATTATTGAGCGAGTTTGGTCATTTGATGATGCTCCGGTTGAAGAGACCGTCACTTCCCACATTCGTGGCTTGCGCCACAAGCTGAAAGCCCTTGGTGCTCCAGATGATTTCATTGAAACGGTGCATGGTTTAGGCTATCGACTCAAGTAGAGTCTGCACGAAATCTGCACAAAATTTGCAGCTTGATTGCATTCCCCTCCAGTACTCTAGATAGAGTGGGTAGCATGACTGAACAACCAATTTACCGATTAGAACGCTAACCCACTGGGGTTGCTACTTTTTTGGTAAAGCAATGCGAGAGTATTATCATGGTTGGTTGATTGAGTTGGTACAGCAAGGGGATGGATATCTTTTCCAATGTTGGACGGCTCAAGGAAGAATTAGGTTGAGCGATCGCACTCTCTATTTCACTCTAGAGCAAGCCCTTGTTGCTGCTCGGATGAAAGCGGATCTGGAATCTGTAAGCTGGGCTTTGACTCGTTTTTTGGATGATGCTTGTCTGCGTTACAAGTTAACCATTGAGGAGGTCATTTTGCTGAAATCTTCAATCACAAAATTCGCTATGAACCTGTGTGAAACTGAGCAATCTATTTTCGATGCGGCTGAAGAGCAAGCTATGCAACCTCTGGGTGAGATATTGTGTGTATACAAGAATGAGACCCCCAGGATTCAGGTCGCTCGAATTGCCAACATACCGGGTTGGTACTTTGAGAAAGTTATTTTTCCAGGTGAACGACTGCTATTTGAAGCGCTGCCCGAAGCAGAGTTGGAAATCTATACAGGAACAGATTGGGGAGGGTCGTTGGTCAGTCAAACCCTTTGTCTAGATCTACAGGTGCGTTCTTCGGAAGTAACTTCCTGAGGGTTTTATTTAATCCTTAATTCTTAGGGAAATCAATCAGTCGGACTGCTCTTAAGTTTGATTTGGAACTGAAGGCTTTGCCTGTTGCTTCAGCGCCCAATCTCGAATCGATTTTGTTTTCTCTGTCTGGGCACGAGTGAGGTACGATGCGCCAAATAATTCATAACCGACTCGAAAGAAAACTTTGCGAGTTGCTACTTTGGCATGGTGAATTCCCTGTTCTACAAATTGCCGCGCTGCTTCGGCAGGAATCTGTGAGCGATAGGCTAACAGGATGTCGGCAACGCCCTGATTGAATGACTGCACCCACTCATGGTGATCCATACTGAAATAGGTTTGACAAACAGTCAGGGGATCGGCTCCAAACCGCACCAGAGCAACGATCGCTTTGCGACGAACCGAGGGCAGAGTCAGTGGATAAATCTGTCCCTTAAGCAGCATCGCTGTTCTAATCCCATAATTATCAGAGACGATAAGCTGGGTTCCATTGCTCTCCGCCGCAAGTTCTAAACCATGACCCATCAGCATTGACTCTAAAGCAGACTCATCGGATTGCAGATTGGCTGTAAGGACTTGAATTTCGATGGGTATCTGCCCCGCAGCGTGCTCAGAGAGCCAGGCGCGACACATCTCTTGCTTCCAGTCGTTGGAGGGGGCAAAATGTTGCAGGATGTAATCCACAAACGCCTGACCCAGATGAGGATTTTTCAAATAAGTGGCCAGGGCTTGCAGCCACCAAATCTGTTCCTCTGAGCTAATGTGACCCGATCCGAGTAACCACTCTAATAAACTGAACAGGTCAGACTTCTCCCAATCCTCAAACTCTGAGTGATTAGAACTGGTGAACACAATGATTAAAACAGCACGAAACGTAGAGGCTTCTAACAGGTGCGATCGCGCCAGAAATCCGAGCAGACTCAACAAACCGCATGGCACTCCAAATTCTTCTGTTGGATCAATTTGTTGCAGCGTATATTTCACGATGTGCTGCTGAGTTGCCAGCGAGAGGTGGGGATGACGCACAACCTGCACCGCACCAAACCCAAAAATGTAAGGTTCGTACATCCGTTCATTGATGAGAAATTCTGGGTAGCTACCATATTTATCGTATCCGTAGAGATGACGGTAATAGGTTGCTAAACCACGTACCAAACAATCCTGCACGATGGGCTGTTCTGTGGCAGGAATTTCCAATGCTGTAAAAAACTGCTGGATGTTGAAACTTCCGTCTTCTCGCAAAGTCTCCCCTCCCTGACCGACGACGGACTATTTACCCATATTTCGCCTTAAATCTTGTAACTCTTCATCCATTTCCCATTGGCGAAAGGCTTCCTCAACCGGATCGGCAACCACTGCGCCAAAACCAAAATTTTGGTTCCAGGCTGAAGTTTGCCATTGGCGATCGGCTTGGTAATTGGCAGCAGCCTGGGTAGCCTGGGCTTGAGCAACTTTAGCTTGCACTTCTTTGCGTTTCAGTTGAATCTGGTTTTGCAATTCAGCAATCTGTTTGATGCGCTGCTTCACCATTTCCATCTGTCCCCAAAGCTGATTACCTTGTCTCAATAGGGCAGCTTCTCGCTCCTGAGCAGGCTGAACCAGATCAAACCGTTTAGCTGCTCTGGCCTTATCTATGCGGATATGCCAGCGTTGCACCTCCTGGGCTGTTTCCAGAATCTGATCTTGCAGTCGCTTTTCCTGTAATCGCAAATCAGCCAGCAAGCGAATTGCTTCACCTTCTTGGTCGCGCAGCTTATCTTCCAGGGCTTGCAACTCTAAATGAGGGTTGGCTCTGAGGAACTCCTCCAGTCGGGTTTCGAGAAAACGACTGAGATCTTCAAACAACCCCATACCTTGAACTCCTGCTGAGTAATCCTGCTCTTATCCTAACACGCTGGTTCTTGTGGATTAGAATCGTTGACCGTTGTAAATCGTGCGGACTTCACCATTGCGCCGCACGATCGCTCCCTCGGCCGAGACAGATACCAGAGTCCAACCGCTAGAGCCAATACGCTCCCCAATTCTGATGGTTTGCACACTGCCACTGATGTCGAACAGGGCGGCTGAGCGATCGCCCAATTCAAAAATCCCGACCAAGGTATGGCTGCCATTTGTAGCGATGTTGGGAATCTGAGCGGAACCCGTCTCCTCTCTGGACGCATTGCCAGTGGTTGGTGAGGTTGGCGTGTTCGGAGTCGCTTCAACTGGAGCTGGCGGTGAGGCAATAACCGATGGTCTCAGTGATGGCAGAGGAATGGTTGAAGGAACAACAACGGTAGCATTTGGGACAGGTGAGGTGGCAATAGGTGTTGGGGGTAATTGAGTTGTGACAGGTATTCGGGATGGCATCAAGGGCTGAGGTGGACGATAGACAGGGACGTAGATTCTTTCAATCACATCGTTTTCAGTTGTTGGTGATGCATTACCTGTCACCGAAATAAATGGCAGATCCTCCTCCGAGTCTGGACTGACTGCCACGCTTTGACGGTTGATTTCGGTGCGGCGATCGATGGCGACCAGCGATCGCTGCAAATAATTGAGAAATTCGGTGTTGGCTTGGGCTTGGAGTTGTTCAGTCGTAGTATGGGTAGCAACGGGTTGAGGAGCCTGCCAGGATTGCTTGAAGGCAAACCAGAGAGTGCCAAGTGCGACCAACGCCGCACCCGTAGCCACAAGCAAGAGGGTATCCAGTAACCGATTGGAACGGCGCTGTTCTGATACTTCGGTAGCGGCTACTGCATCAGGCTCAGCTATATCCAGATCTGATATCATCGCCTCATCTGGGGCGATCGCTCCAGTCTCTAAAGGCTCTAACAGCGTTTCTGTAGGTACTGAAACCAATGGAGCCAGATTAAGTTGCAATGGCATGGGGTAGGGAGTAGCTGTCTCAGGCTGAACCAGATCATCAGGCAACTGCACAGTCTTATCGAGGAGTTGCTCTAAATCACCGAAGAGATCATCCATCAACTGATCGGCATAGGCATCGATCGACTGATCAGAAAAGGCGATCGCTAAGTTTGCCCCAGCCTCTTCAGGGTTAGATGGCTTTGAGGACAAAGAATGAGATGGTGCTTGGGATGGAACCATAGATCAATTGTCTCGATGGTAGGGGGACACTAAATCTAGACCCCAATTTTAATGGGTGAATGGCATATTGAAGCAGTTTTACTAAAGTTTTACTAAATTATAGTTGTGTGTTCTCTTCCAGGCTTTATCCTGGGTGCTTTGAAACTGGCACTTCTGGGTAGACCCGTGCCCAGTTCCTCACTTGTTCCCAGGGAATTAGCCTGCTGTTTGAGAGCAAACATATTGCAGAACAGTGCGGGCACTGCTACCTGGAGCAGGTTGGGATAGACTGCCTTCCTCTCCATAGTCAAAGCGCTGTAACACTTCTCGATCTTCTCCAAATATGGTCAATCGTCTCAAACGAGCTATCTTGGTTGTACAATCGACGGATTGATACATCATGACTCCATAAACAGGTGCTTCAAACTCAATTTCTAAAAAAGCATTGTTGGGTTCTCGAAAATCCCGATATTCCCAATACCAGACAAAGTTTTCGCGGGTTTGCAATGAGCTTTGATTCACCAGGAAGCGATCGCCTACAGCATTTTCGGTAACTTCCACCCATTCTTCCTGCTGAGACAGTGCAACAGGTGCAAGGAGTAGCAAGGGCTGGAAGAGCAAGAGCAAACTCAGTAGTTGTTTCATAGGAGTTGTTAACTAAAGCAGCAGTGCGAGAATTGAGAGCAATTAATTGATATAGTTTTGAACGTTTTGAATGGCTCTTTGAGCATAAGGGTCATTTGGGCGTTCATCCAATGCCCGCCGAAAATAGAGCAAAGCGGTGTCATAATCCCGCTCCTCGGTCGCTGCATAACCCGCCCTCATATAGCGATCGAACACCAGATTCTGGTCCTGGTTCGCCTGCGTTGAGGGGCCGGAAGATCCAGATGGGGGCCGAGCCGTAGCCCGAGCGGGTGGGTCTACTCTGGAATATTGTTGTTGTTGGTAGAAACTGAGGACTCGTTCCGTATAAGCCGCGATCTGACCACTGTTGTATTGCTCAGGATCACCTGTCATCCACCAAGAGGCAGATCTGCGAACGGCAATCGATTCATCTCCCTGAGCACTGCCATATTCCTCTTGCAGCACATCTCGCATGACACAGACCAGAATAGAGCGGGCTTGCTGAGCATCTGCCTCAAACTCTGCAACCGATAGCTCTTGTCCTGTACACAATCTAGACCAGCGGGGAATATTTTCAGGTTTAATTTGCCATTCGCTGTAAAGATTATCATCCTCTCTCCCCGTTTGAGGGGCTGCTAGCCGGAGGGCTTCTACCAGTGCTCCAACCTGCTCATCAGATTGAGCCTGGGCCGGCCCAATGTGCCAGCTAAAACACAGTCCAGAAATCAGCAGAAGTAGGGTTTTTCGCAAAGCAGAGGACTGATTACGTCCCAGAAACGGATTAAAAGGCAATCGCAGGTTTAACCTGTTGGAGGGTGACAACATAGGTAGCAATCAGTGAAGCTTTTAACATCACTCTGATTGTGCCTTAACCAAAGTAGATTGGGGAGAGAGGATTTTGTTTCACTTTAGGTTCGCCCATGATTCATTTATTTCCTCAAATCACGCTAAACCTCCCAAAACTCATCAGTAAGCTCCTACCCGCAGTGCTAACTGTTTCAGGCGCATGGGCGGCTCCGGTGCTGGCGGCTGAGCGAGTTTATGTCACCTATGGTTTATTAGAGCGATCGGTTTCCGTTGACTCACTGGATACCTTTGTGCAAGAGGGAAAAATTTCAGCGGAGTTATCTGACTTCACGCGCTTCTTTAATGAAGAGCAACTGGAAGAACTGCAAAACATTCTGGCTGCTCGTATAGAATTGAGTCCGGTGAGTGTCGATCGCTTCCTCTACACGAACCAGGGGGAAGCCCTATTAGAGCAACTTGGCAGTTTAATCCGAACCCGATCTGGCAATTCAGGTTTCCACGCCATCCGAGCCGCACTAATTCTGGCTGCTGGAGATGAGGAAGGGTTAACGCCACTAAACGTCTTGAAGCAATTTCCTTTGACGGAAATTCGAGTCAATCTGCCAGAGACGTTAGAAATTTTGGGACAATTAGAAGACTTGGTGAACCAAACCAGTAGCGTAGTGGCTCTGATTGAGCAGCAATCAGCCCTGGCTGCTGCCGCTACAGCTATAGATTTCTCTGAATTACCCGATGATCTACGCTTTCCTGGTTCGTTTACCTCTCAAATGGAAACGATTGTGCTCGTAGATATCAGTCGTGAACGTAAGTTCAAGGCAGATATTTATCTGCCCAATCATGCTACGGGCGATCGCATCGATCCCGCTCCCGTTATCATCATTTCGCATGGGTTAGGCTCCGATCGCACCAGTTACCGCTACCTGGCCAGACATCTTGCCTCGCATGGCTTTGTGGTTGCTGTGCCAGACCACCCTGGTAGTGATGCGGCCCTGTTGGAAGCTCTATTTGAAGGAAGAGCCAGTGAAGTCTCAAACCCTCGGGAATTTATCGATCGTCCCCTAGATATCAAACAACTGTTGGATCAGTTAAGCCAGATGGCAACCAATGATGCCATCTATCAGGGACGGCTCAATCTCGATCAAGTTGCCGTCGTTGGACAGTCGTTTGGCGGCTATACCGCACTGGTCTTAGCAGGTGCGCCGATCAATTTCTCCCAGTTAGAGAATGACTGTAATAACCCTTCACCGCTCAATCTTTCCTATCTCCTGCAATGTCGAGCACTGGAAATTCCTAGAGAGTTACCTTCGCTGCAAGATGGCCGGGTGAAAGCCATTTTGGTAATCAATCCGATTGGCAGCAGTGTTTTGGGAGCCGATGGTTTCAGCCAAATTGATATCCCCGTCATGGTGCTCACGGGCAACGGTGACACGATCGCCCCTTCGTTGCTAGAACAAGTCTATCCTTTTACCTGGTTAACCACGTCCGATCGCTACTTGCTGTTATTACAAGGGACAACTCATTTTTCAACCATTGGTGAATCACAACCAGGCAATATCGCTGTAGATCTGCCTCCAGAAGTAGTCGGACCAGACCCTAACGTGGCTCGCGCTTATGTTAACATCATGAGCCTAGCTTTTCTGCAAACCTACATCAACAATGAACGAACCTATTTGCCCTACCTGAGTTCAGGCTACGCTCGTTATATTAGCCAAACTCCTGTACCGTTGCATTTAGTAAATCGTCTGACTCCTGACCAGTTGTCGGAAGCGTTGAGCATTACTCTGGTGAAAACGTCTTCCAAAGAAAACTCAAGCCGCATCCTCACTCAACTTGATTAGATTCAATATGCCATCAACTTCCTCTGGCTCACCCCGCTTGATTGTGATCGGACTGGATTGCATGGAACCGTCCCTGGTGTTTGACCAGTGGCGATCGGATCTGCCTAACCTGTCTCGCCTGATGCAACTGGGCAGCTATGGACGTTTAGAGAGCAGCATTCCGGCCATTACAGTGCCAGCCTGGAGTTGCATGATGAGTGGACGTGATCCAGGTGAATTGGGCATCTATGGCTTCCGCAATCGCAGCAATCGCGACTATGGCAAAATGGCGATCGCCGATGGTCGAGCGGTCAAGTTTCCCCGATTGTGGGATGTATTAGGAGAGGCAGGCTGGCAGGTGGCAGTGATTAGCGTACCAGGAACTTCGCCACCCTACCCAGTGCAGGGAAACCTGGTATCTTGCTTTCTCACCCCGAATCGGCAGGTGCCATTTACCCATCCCCCCGAACTGGCTGAGCAAATTTTGCAGTGGATGCCGGAATTTTTATTAGATGTCCCAGAATTTCGTTCTGAGGAAAAGGCACGCATTCTAGAAAATATCTATGCCCTGTGTGACCAACGATTCACGCTGGCAGAAAAACTATTGCAACGAGATCATCCTGATTTTTTGATGCTGGTCGATATGGGGGTTGACCGCATTCATCACTCCTTCTGGAAACCCATGGACCCGCGCCATCCTCAGCATGCCCCTGATTCTCCCTATGCCTCTGCCATTCATGATTATTATTGCCATGTCGATCGCCGGGTTGGAGAACTGCTGGCCCAATGCAGCGATGAAACCGCAATTCTTGTCGTCTCTGACCACGGAGCACGCCCGTTGATGGGGGGAATTTGCCTCAACGAATGGTTGCTGCAAGCAGGCTACCTCACCTTAAAATCCATGCTGACTGAGCCGACTCCTTTAGATCAGGTGGAAGTCGATTGGAGTCAAACCAAAGCCTGGGGAGCGGGCGGCTATTACGGTCGAGTCTTTCTGAATGTGCAGGGACGGGAACCGCAAGGGATTATTCCTTTGTCTGAGTATGAACAGGAGCGATCGCGCTTAGCTGAACAACTGTCTGCCCTGCCAGGACCAGATGGACAGCCTTTGGGCAATCGCGTGTTCAAACCCCAAGAGATCTACCAGAAAGTGCGCGGCATCGCCCCTGACCTGATTGTCTATTTTGGCGAGTTGGCATGGCGATCGATTGGCACCGTGGGCAGTGGTGCTCTCTACACAACCGATAACGATACTGGTCCCGATGATGCCAATCATGCCCAGTATGGGTTGATGATCTTTTATGATCCTCAAAATCTGCGATCGGGTCAGGAACTCGCAGGGGCGCAACTTTACGATATCTTACCGACTTTGCTGCATCGATTTAACATCGCCGCGCCAGCGGGATTGCGAGGTAAAGTTCTCCCCATTTGAGTCAAAACAAAGCTCAGGTAACGTCCGATGCAATAGCAGGAGTCACTGAGAAGCCGCTCTGCATGAGTAAGCATCAGAGTCGGGAGTAGGTCAAACAACCTCTGATCCCCCCTTCCCAACAGAAGCTTGGGAAGGGTCACTCTTGCGTTTTGCGCTTCTTCCTCAAGCAAAACCCATCATTGGTGAGGAATCATATTCAGCCTACTGAATCTGGCTATAATGAGCGATACCGCATCTGGCATAAAGTGAGCTAGCTGTATGACTACCCTGCTGATCCAAACTGAACATATTCCCATGACAGTCAATTTTCCAGCAATCGCCCACATGACTCAAGCTCAGTTCTACGAATTCTGTCAGGCTAACCAAGATCTCCGCATCGAGCGCACTGCCACTGGAGAAGTCATCATCATGCCACCTACGTTTTCAGATACAGGTAACCGTAGTGGTAAAGCCTATCAACAGTTAGCAAACTGGGCTGACCAAGATGGTTCAGGTGAAACATTCGACTCCAGCACAGGGTTTACACTACCCAATGGAGCCACCCGCTCGCCCGATGCGTCTTGGATTAGAGGCGATCGCTGGAACGCTCTCACCGCAGCAGAAAAAGCATCCTTTGCGCCCATCTGTCCTGATTTTGTCATCGAGTTACGATCTGCCAGCGATACTTTAAGCAGCCTGCAAACTAAAATGCAGGAATACATCGACAATGGTGCAGCGCTAGGTTTTCTGATCGATCGCAAGAACCGCACAGTTCACGTTTACCGTCCCAACCGCACTCCAGAAATCCTAGATAATCCTGAAACGGTGAGCGCCGATCCAGAATTACCAGGTTTTATTTTGCGGATGGCAAAGGTTTGGTAGGGAACTGGCGATCGCTCTGATTAATGGATTACGCTTAAAAGGTTTCTACAGCATCATATTTAAATCATGAACAGGCAAGGGGCTTAAGCCCCTAGTTCTACCAGATTGTCCTTTCAGGAATGATTTGGGATTGCTATATCGCATGGTTCATGTCGCAATTGTTCCCACTGGCAGAAAGTCGGATCAAGAACCTTTAACCACAACTCACATTAACATCAGTTTGGTAATCGCTGTTTGACGCTGTGGCGCAGCCCGCCCCAACGAAAAACTGCTCGTTGAACTCACGTCACATCAATTTAAGAGTTGGTTTTTTATCGCTTCTAAGGAAGCCCAGCGGCGATCGCTCAAACTCATACTGTCCTTGGAGACCTCTTTGACAACAATGCCCTCACACTGAGTATCACAAAGTTTGCGATGGGGAATTTCCAGGCACAGTTGCTCATACAGCCATGCAGCCGGAGGGAAATATCCTTGAGGAGGTAAGGTTTCAACCAGCTCTTCCAGAGAAATTTCGCGTTCCACTGGCAAACTGGCTGCATCAACTGGCTCTTGTAACCAGATTAATTCTGAAGCCTTAACTGATAGGCGGTGATTATAGTGTTGTAGACAGCGATCGCATACTAAATTCACGATCGCCTCAACGTGGGCTGAGACTTCCAAATAATTGCCCCGATGGGATACCCGCAAATATCCTTGCACTGGAGTCAGCGTTTCCAAATCAGGCAGATATTCATTAACTTTGACAGTCTCCGTTTGTTCAGGCGCTTTCGCCAATTGGGGAATAAAGATCGGTTCCATAAAATGCCTCTCTGGAAATCTAGAGTGCTATGTGAACTCCAGATCAGACCTGTGATCGTTAATCAAGGACAGCCATCATCAGCTAGAAAGCAACTTGACCACCAAACGGCGGTCTGGCTCCTGTCCACGACTGTAGGTTTCAAGATTTTCGTAAGACTTGAGAAAAGTATGAACTTGACGACGCTCAGCCGAAGATAAGGAGGCAAGCTCATACTCCTGCCCGGTTTGCATGACCTGTTGAGCCGCTGCCTCAGCCATAGCTAACAACTCGGCTTGACGGCGTAAGCGATAACCATCCAGCTCAATTGTGAAAGGTTGGCGTTCGTCCTCAGGAACGCCTACATTCGTTGCAGTATTGATCAAGTACTGGATGGAATCTAAAACAGAACCGTTCTCACCAATGAGAGACTGGATCTGCTCATCACTCATAGTAGAGGCATCAATGACCAACCACTGGCTACCATCTGGATGAGCCTGGCTCTCGTCGAGAATGATGCTTGCTGGCAGTGCAGCCAGTTGCAAAAACCCTTCTAACCACTGCACCCCTCGCTCAATGCGGCTTTCGTCCATATCAACCTTATGCCTTCTTCTTAGAACGTCCTGGCTCGAAGGGCAAAGACGGGCGACCAGCGGCAGTTTCCGATTTGCCCTCTTCCTCGTCTACAATCTTCTGCAAATTTTCAGGCAGGGGTTCGCGGAACAGAATAAAGGTTTGCAAGGTCTGAAAGATATTGGCAATCAGCATGTACATTAATACTCCAGCCGGTAGGGGAAAGAATAAGAACATGCCGGAGAACAAGATGGGTGTATACCGATTTACTGCGGCCTGACTGGGATTGGCATTAGCGCTGGCTTGACCCTGGCCAGAGATCAACTGGTTAATGTAAAGGGTTACACCGAAGAGCAACACCATAATCAAAACATCCCAGTGAACGATGCCATCCTCGCCTACCGCACCAACGCGACCCAGGGCCTTGATAAAGAGAAACCCTTTATTAGCAGCCAGTCCGGGCACGGTTCCCTGAAGGGTGACTTCACCGGGTTGCACAGCCTCAATGATACCGTTCTCGTCAATTTGGACACGTTCTTCACCCTTAGTAACCTTCCAGCGGGGGCTAATTTGAGCATCTGGGTACTCATCTAGCACTTGGCTCAGAGGCTTACCGCTCACCGTCTGGAATTCAATGCTAGTTTTCTCACCGATGGCAAGGCGATTGCCCCCAGGAACTAGAGCGATCACAGGAACATGAACTCCATCCGCAATGTAAATATTTTGCGGCTTGGTTGAGTAAGCCTGAGGCTGGATCTGCTCTATTTGCTCTTGAGGGAGAATCTGAAGATTAAATGAGTAATTGACATCAGAAAAAGGAGAACCCCGCAGAGTCGCGAATAAAGCTAACAGGATGGGCATCTGTAACAGAACTGGAAAGCAGCCCGCTAACGGGTTGCCAAACTCCTTATAGACCTTGCCCATTTCCTCCTGCTGCTTCGCAGGATTGTCTTTGTAGCGCTCTTGAATCTCTTTAATCCGCTTCTGCATGGCGGGCTGAGCCACCCTCATACGTCTCATGCTTCGGATCTGCCCAGCACTCAGAGGGAACAGGGCAAATCGAATCACCAGCGTCAGTGCAACGATCGCGAGACCATAACTAGGCACAATCCCATAGAAGAAGTCTAGGATTGGCAGCATTACATTATTGGAGAGAAATCCGACACCAAAATCCATTTGCCCTTATTCACCTGAAGGAATAAACAATATTAAACAGTCCGAGTCTAATCTATTTACGTGCTCTTAGAGAAGAGCAGAGGTGGCTATGCCTTTTTGCCACTGGCGCGTTGGGCGGCTGCGGACAACTTTTGATTGACATAATCGTTAATTTCGCGAAACTTGGGCACAGCCCGCAGTTCCAACCGACTACCATCTTTTAAGGTCAGCACCATGTCGCCCCATGTGCCTATGCCGCGAGGCACCACCACCACTTGGGTAATTTCGGAATAGATAATGTCTGAGCGATCGCGCCCCCACCATCCTCCTGTCACAGAGATGCGGCGATCGGTGACTCGATAGCGCACCCAGAGTGCTCTAACGATTGCCCCAACCGTTAATGGCAGGCAGATGATTGTCAACCCTAACACCAGATTCAGAATCAGATCTCCAATATGGGGACCGCCTTCAAAGTACACTTCCTCTCGAATGCCCATTCATGACCTCGGCACTTACTAATAACTGCTTTAATTCTTGCAGAATTTCTTCATAATCGCATTCAATCGCTACGGGTTGTACGACAATCACCAACCGCCAACCAGGGGAAAGATGGGGTAGCAATTCGCGGAAAGCTGCTTGAATCCTGCGCCTGATCCGATTACGGACAACCGCCCGCTTGCTCACCTTTTGACTAATTGAAACACCAATTTGAGTTAAAGCTGGCGTATCTGCTTCAGACTGGGTTGGTGGTTGCGTTGACTTAGCAGCCTTTTTAGAAATGTGCAGTGCTCTTAAGGTGAAGTGGGTCGTCGAGCGACGCAAGCCAAATTTATAGACAGCACTAAAATCGCTGCGTAACTTCAATCGATGAACCCTGGGCAAACTCACCTTGGCACTTCACCCTAAACGTAAACTGCTCCACACTAAACCAGATCTCTTTGAGGTCAAATGAGGTCAAATACAGCAATTAATTACCCGAAGTGGATGAAGTTAGCTAACAGCCAGTCTGGCCCGACCCTTACTGCGGCGTGCCCGAATTACTTTTCGTCCACCCACGGTTTGCATTCTGGCGCGAAATCCAGAAGCCCGACGGCGTTTCAATCGAGTTCCCCGTAAAGTGCGCTTAGTCATGGCGATCGCTCCTAACCAATTCTGTAAATTTTCAACAATTCGTTATTGTAGCAATTTCTGCTAGCAAGACGACAGAGGTATTAGGAGAATAGACACCTGCCAAAGCACCGCATTTCATCTTGCATCTACGGAGTGAACGAGCTTAGAACTTCGACGGCTTGTCTTTTGACAAAGTTCTCGATCGTAGGGCATAGTTAGCAGGTTTTTACTTCTGGCAAAAGGCATTGACATGAGCAAATCTGCAACCGCTTTTGACCCAACCTCAGCCATGTCATCTCCTGGCAAATCGTGTTCCTGCTCGACTATCTTGTGTTGTCCCGCGTCCCTATCTTCAGCCGTCTTTTCAACTAGAGAGCTTAAATTTCCATGATTGAATCTTTAAAAAAGCAAAAAAAATTATCTGTTGGAGTCGGTGCTCATGGGATCATTGCCATTGGTATATCCGCTCATGGGGTTGTGGCGATCGGTGTTGTCACTCATGGAATTATCTCGATCGGCATTGTCTCAATGGGTGCATTTTCTCTAGGGCTGGTGTCAATGGGACTTCTAAGCTCAGGTTTAGTCTGCATGGGTTTGGCTGCATTTGGCCCCCATAGTATGGGATTGGTGCAGCCGTCCCAAGTTCAAGAGGATATCCATCGTCACCACTCACCAGGGACGAATTAGCAGGGCTTCGACTGCGCTCAGCCCCCGTTCGACTGCGCTCAGCCCCCGTTCGACTGCGCTCAGCGTTTAACGCTTGAGTGGGTTGAGCGTAGTCGAAACCCACGGCAAACACAGCAGGACGATACTACTCTGGCGCAAATCCTTCAGGACAGAGAGATTTCCTGCCATCTCTCTGTCTCCTCGCTAATTTGTACTCGCTAGTTTGTATCAATACTCAGAATCCAGGTGCCCACATACCGCATTAACGGTAAATCTCCAGGAGAACGAACTAGGGCATTGAAGTAATGAGTGCCCACATTTCTGGGATTGCGGACATTCGAGAGAACTAATTCCACTTGCGTATCAGCCGGTACGGGATCAACTGGATAAATTTCAATGGTGCGGTTTTCTTCATCCCAGGACACCTCGTCTACGGGCACAGATTCCCCATCTACTCGCACCTCAACTGCTTCAGGATCAAAGCGACCTTCATAGGTATCGGGATAAGTAACAGCAAACAGCGATACGGCAAAGGTCATCTTCTTCTCTGGAATTCTGAGGCGATAGCGATCGCGCTGGCTGGTCAGCCCGCCAAAATCCAATCGGTAACCCAGTTGATTCTCTCGATCAACTCCACTGAAAATGGTCAACCCAGGTAACCCCTGAGCCACTACGGTTGCTGGAATCACTGGAATTGCAGCCAGTGCAGATGCAGCGATCGTCAAAGCAGCAAAAATAGAGCGCATTTGAAACTTAAAATAAGACATCACGGAATCCTCAAACCACTCTTGTGCAAAAGGTCAAGTAACAACAGCGAAGCAAACATCTTTAAAGCAAAGACGGTTGCCCGTTCAAAAAAGATTCAGAGCGGGTTGATCAACATTCTAATGATTCTCCCGCACTCCAGTTAGGAAATCAATTCTCGTTTGTCAGAGCAAGGGGAACCACAGCGACCCAGAGGGCACAGAGGATAGGTTACAGTTTTAAGGAGTTTGAGTCGCTGGCATGGGCTTTCCTGTAGGCTGGAGAGAGAACCATTTCGAGTAGGGTGAATCAACCGCATGAGCGCGATCGCCGCAACGTTTGAGGGTATTTTGGGCCCCAATGGAATCAGGGTTTGGGAAAGCCTGGATGCTGATTGGCAACACCGGATCAGGGCTGCTACATCACCCGATCGCCAGATTGAGTGCTTGGTTTCTCCTCAAACCGAGGCAGAGTTGGCAGAGGTATTAAGCTGTGCAGCGCTCAATCAATGGCCGGTTTTGCCCTGTGGTGGGGGCAGCAAATTATCCTGGGGAGGATTGGTGCCTGCTCAAGTAGTTGTTAGTACCAATCGGATGAATCACCTGATTGAACATGCAATTGGGGATTTGACCGTAACGGTAGAGGCGGGAATGCGATTTGCTGACTTGCAGGCGACTCTCAATCAAGCAAAGCAGTTTCTGTCCATTGCTCCCAGCCATGCCACTACGGCAACGATTGGTGGCATCATTGCCACTGCCGATACGGGTTCCCTGCGGCACCGCTATGGTGGCATTCGAGACCTGTTGATCGGTTTATCCTTTGTCCGGGCAGATGGCAAAGTGGCCAAGGCGGGTGGACGGGTGGTCAAAAATGTAGCAGGTTACGATTTAATGAAGCTGTTGACCGGGTCGTATGGCACGTTAGGTGTGATTAGCCAGTTTACCTTGCGGGTCTATCCTGTTCCCCCAAGTCGCCAAACAGTTGTCATGGTCGGAGAAACTGAGGCGATCGCTGAAGTGGTTCGTACTTTGCTAGCCTCTGCCCTGACTCCCGTAGCAGTAGACTTGCTGGCTCCTCAAACCGTAGCGCATTTGAATTTGGGCAAAGGTTTAGGACTACTGGTGCAATTTCAAAGCATTGCTGTTAGTGTGCAGCAGCAATCCAACCAAGTTTTGCAAGTGGGCAATGCGCTCAAGCTCCAATGTGACTCTTATTCAGAGGCGATCGAGTCACAACTATGGCAACGATTACAAGAAACTAAGGAAGCGCCGACCCTAGAACCGTCAATTACTTGCAAAATAGGAGTATTGCCCTCTAAAGCTGCGATCGCCTTAGAGCAACTGAGTAAACAATCTACCTTAGAGGTTGGACTGATTCATGCAGGCAGCGGCTTGGGTTTTTTGCGCTTGGGGGCTGAAGTGGGAACAGTGTTACAAATTCGTCAGTTATGCCAATCGTTGGGTGGCTTTCTCAGTATCCTGCAAGCTCCCGTAGCAGTGAAGCAAGCGGTAGACATTTGGGGCTACACAGGCAATGCCCTAAGCCTGATGCAAAAGCTCAAACATCAGTTTGACCCCGACAATCTACTCAACCCTCAAAGGTTTGTCTCATCCGTCTAAATCAAAATTTGAGCAAGATCAATGGTGCAATCACAAGAGAGAACAGCCAGCGCAGGCGTTAATCCAACGGCTCAAACCGACAGCAGTGCCGTTCAGCCAGAATCGTTTCAGGGCTTTGATGCCCATCATCCGCCCGACCCCAAACTGATCGATGTCTGTGTTCATTGTGGGTTTTGCCTCTCGACCTGTCCCAGTTATCGCGTCATTGGCAAAGAAACTGATTCTCCTAGAGGCCGGATTTACCTGATGGATGCGGTAAATGCAGGGCAGGCTCCCTTATCGCCAGCAGTGGTGCAGCACTTTGATTCTTGTTTGGGCTGTCTGGACTGTGTCACCACCTGTCCTTCTGGAGTGCAGTACGACAAATTAATTGCCGCTACCCGTCCTCAAATTGAGCGGAATCACCCGCGATCGCTGCCTGAAAAACTCTTGCGATCGCTGATCTTCCAAACCTTCCCCTATCCTGAGCGGATGCGCTGGCTATTGCGCCCTTTAGGGATTTACCAGAAATTGGGGCTACAGGAGTGGGTGCGATCGCTGAAGATTCTGCCGCGATTGTCGCCCCAACTAGCGGCAATGGAATCTATGTTGCCTGAGATTCCAGCCAGTGCTTTTCAAGACACTCTACCCGCATTGATTCCGGCTCAAGGTGAAAAACGCTATCGGGTGGGCTTGATTTTGGGATGCGTACAGCGATTGTTTAATCCCGAAGTCACCGCAGCGACAGCACGAGTGCTCTCGGCGAACGGCTGTGAAGTGGTTATTCCTCAACAGCAAGGCTGTTGTGCCGCCCTGTCTCACCATCAGGGACAGGAGGAACAAGCTAAAACTCTGGCCCGGCAAATGATTGACACTTTTGCGGGCACTCAAGTCGATGCAGTGATCATCAACGCTTCGGGCTGCGGTCATACCCTTAAGGAATATGGTCAGATTCTGCAAGATGATCCGGTCTATGCCGACAAAGCCAAAATTTTTGCTAACCAAGTCCGAGATGCTCAAGAGTTTTTAGCCACTGTGGGGTTGACCGCTGCTCTCTCGCCGCTGCGATCGGAACCTTTACCAGTGGTTTACCAGGATGCGTGTCATATGCTACACGGACAAAAAATTAGTCTGCAACCCCGGCAACTGTTGCGGCAAATTCCTGGGTTGCAACTGCGTGAACCAATTGATGCGGCCCTGTGCTGCGGCAGTGCAGGAGTGTATAACATGCTGCAACCGGAGGTGGCTGAAGAGTTAGGCCGACAAAAGGTGACAAACTTACTCAATACGGGTGCAGTTGTAATTGCTTCGGCCAATATCGGCTGCTTTGTGCAAATCAGCAAGCACCTCCAACTCCAAGGTAAAGAAGCCCTAGTCCTCCACCCGATGCAGTTATTGGATAACTCAATTCGGGGAATTCAACTTGCAAAAGCGCCATTGGAACCTTAAACGCACAAACTTTGGCTGAAATTTACATAGAGCGAGATTTTTCTTAACCAAACTCAATCTATAGTGACAAAAAGTCTTGTCAAAAAGCCTGAATTTTCACTCAATTTAGGTTATCAATTAATACCAGATCATATTCAATAAATTGATCTAATCAATTGAGGCTGCTTGCTGAGCCTCATTTCTGTTTTATTTGCGCTGTAGTCAGTTGTCGTGCCCCCAACTTTCTATCGAACTCGCGTCATAGTTTTATTTAGTGATGCCAGATGTGGGGGTTTTGTTTAGCGATCGCCCCAAATAATCCCCTAAGCCATCGGTCATCTCATGCTCTGCATCGGTTGAGAAGACTGTATCAGCAGATTTATGTGCGATCGCTCCTGTTGATTGCTCTTGCTGTTTGCTGAATGGTATCGACTTTCGTTCCCAATGAAATTCAATTTCAATAATTTCAATAAATGATGCAGCGCCATCAGGGTAGAAAAAATCGCTGGTACAGAATTGCGTTCGCTGAGGAAAAGCATTCATGACGAGTAGTGCCCTGATGAATAAAGTTCCATCCATTCTGAGCGAGTTAAATGAAGAGGATATTAATTGGTTAGTTGAGATTGGTCGCAATGAACGGGTCGCAGCCGGAACAATTCTGATTCGAGAAGGCAGAGTGATTGATACCCTTTATATCTTGTTAGAAGGAATTTTGGTTGTTACCATCTCAGCCTTAGCAGGTCAACAAATTGCTCGACTAGCCGTGGGAGAAGTGGTTGGGGAAATGTCTTTCATTGATGCCCGCCCCCCATCGGCAACAGTGCAAACACTGGAAGATTCCCTCGTTCTGGCAATTCCCCGATTTGTCCTGGCTGAGAAACTTCAACAAGATGTTGCTTTTGCCGCCCGCTTCTATCGTGCTCTGGCTGTCTTACTTTCGGGTCGCTTACGGGGCACAGTCCGCCAACTCAGCGATGATAAAGAGGACGGACTGCTACAGACTGGCAACCAGACCACCTTGGATATGTCTCATAAGCATCTAGAACAACTGGTGAATCGCCTGAAAGGATTAAATAGTTAACATCATTGGGAGAAAATCCCAGCCATCATCAATCAGAACTTAAGATAAAAGCTGACCCGATCAGGCTTCGAGACAAAGCGAATTGCTCTTCCAGGCAGGTTGGCTGCGACTAAAGCGTGGTTTTTATTGATTGACTTGGCTATGACTCTGGATCTCCTCTACTGGCTGGATCAGATCAAACCCATCGATCGCCCGATCGTTGGAGACAGAGCGTTCTACCTCAGTTTATTACGACAGCAAAATTTTCCCGTCCTGCCTGGTTTTGTTGTTTCTGGAAACCTGTTTCATCAATTCCTCAAGACGATTAATTGGATAGAGCCGCTGTTTGCAGATTTTCCAGACTCTTCCATGCACTTCGACACCAATCAACCCCAGCAACTCCAAGCGATCGCTCAGCAAATTCGCTCTGCCATCACTCAGGAGAAAATACCAGAGTACTGGCTGTCTGCTATTGTCGAGGCTTCGCAACAGTGGCAAACTCCTGCCCTGCTGCTACGGCCATCCCTTTTTATTGAGTCTGATGCTCATCCCAGTCTGTATCGCATACAATCTCTCCTCAATGCCAGAATTTGTTGGACTTTGGCAGAGGCGATCGAACTCAATCTCAAACAAGTTTGGGCAGAATTATTTCGGGCTAGATGTCTGCTCTGTTGGCAACAGTTAGGGATCTCGTTAGAACAAATGAGTTTGGCTGTTCTTGTCCAACCGCTGGAATCGGCGATCGCATCTGGTGCGGTCTGGATTGACAACACGCAGTTAAACATTCAAGCCACCTGGGGACTGAATAACGCCCTACAAGAGGGGGAAGTGGTGCCCGATCGGTATCGAGTGCATCCGCATACTGGGGAAATTCGAGAACAGGTTATGGGCAGCAAATTATATGCCTATCGTCTGACTGCCCCCAAACTTGACACAATCCCAGACTTCCCCAAACCTTCCCAAGTGGAGACCACTCCTGAACCTAGTGCGGCATCTTCTGATTGTTTACAGATTTATCCTGTGGCCCCAGCACAGCAGCAACAGTATGCACTAGCCCCAGCACAGCAAACCCTGCTGGTGCAGTTAGCTCAGAGGGCCTTTGCCAATTCTGGTCAAGCCCTTACGCTGGAATGGTCAATTTGGCATTCTTGGCATTTCTCTCCACCAGAGCCTTCTCATCCGATTCCACTTGACCTCTACATTACTCAACTGGAAATCCAACCCTCTGCTGATGTGGCCAGCCAACCGCCAGAGCCAACCCCCGCACCAACCCTGGCTGCTACGGTTGCCGCTTTCAATCAAACATCCACACCGACTATTTTACCGGGGTTGCCTGCATCACCGGGGCGCGTTTTAGGGCGTGCGGTCGTCTTCAGAGAGGCTACACAAGAATTGCCTGAGATCCATGAGAATTGGGTGGTGGTGGCACCGCTGATTTTGCCCAGTTGGGGGAGTAGAGTCAAACAGGCCACAGCCATTGTGACCGATCAAGGAGGGATGACAAGTCATGGGGCGATTATGGCTCGTGAATTGGGTATTCCCGCTGTAGTCGGGGTCTTGCGGGCAACTGCACAAATTCAAACGGGTGATTTATTGCTGGTTGATGGCGATCGCGGTGTTGTGCAACCCTTGCAACATCTGCCATCTACCCTCCTCCCAGTGATCTCAACGGTTCCATCCCGTCTTCCCATTAAAGAGAATCTCCGTCAGCGGTCAGGACGCAATGCGACTCAGTTATTCGTCAATCTCAGTCAAGTGAGTGCATTGGAGCGGTTAGAAAATCTACCTGTAGATGGCGTAGGATTACTGCGGTCAGAGCTTCTGATTAGCGATATATTGGGTCAGCAGTTATTAAGCGAGTGGTCAAACCGTCAAACAGAATTGGCGGAACGGTTAGTTGAAGTTGTTCAGGTGTTTGCTTCTACCTTTGCACCACGCCCTGTGTTCTACCGCTCTCTGGATTTGCGCTCTCATGAATCTGTTGGCTTGCCGTTAGGGGACACTACCACAGAGCAGAATCCGATTTTGGGAGTGCATGGAACTTTCAGCTATCAACTCGACTCGACATTATTTGATATTGAATTAGCTGCTTTGCGACGGCTCCAAATTTGTGGCAATCGTAACGTTCATCTCATGCTGCCGTTTGTTCGCACTGTAGAAGAATTTAGGTTTTGTCGGCAACGAGTCCGGCAGGCGGGATTAACGGATGACCCTGATTTTCGCTTGTGGATCATGGCAGAGGTTCCTTCTGTTCTGTTTTTGTTGTCTGACTATGTTCAGGCGGGGGTTCAAGGCATCTCTATTGGCAGTAATGATCTGACCCAGTTGCTACTGGGAGTTGATCGAGATCGCCAAGAAATGGCAATCGCGTATGATCAACGTCACCCTGCTGTGTTAAGAGCCATCCAGTTGTTGATTCAGTCAGCCCGACGCGAGGGCATCCCCTGTTCCATCTGTGGTCAAGCACCCGCCCAACATCCCGAAATCATTGAATCTTTGGTGCGCTGGGGAATCAGTTCAATCTCCGTTAGTCCCGATGCGATCGCCCAAACCTATGACGCGATCGCCAGCACTGAGCAGCAACTCCTGCTAGAAGCCACGCGACAATTACTGAAAGAACCTTAGATTTCTGATACAACCATGACATCTCCTACTGAGGACAGTTAGAATGCTGTTCGGTAGAGAATGTTACAGATTTGGGTGATTTCTTGAAAAAGTGGTCTATAAACTGCCGGAATATCGGAAAATCGACGCTTACACCGGTAATTGTGTTGCGATTGGGTTGCGCTTCTGCATTTCTCAAGGCACCAATTTGTTACAAGGCTTCATCAAATCCGCAAAAGTTCCTAAAAAAAGTTGGTTTTATGGAAGAACAGTGTTAATCAATTGAGAAGAAGAAACCCAAAGGATTGATTTAAGTCCATGAATTAGGCAAATTGAACAAAAAACCGATTTGAATTTTTTCATGTAACTCTAAAGTGAACTCGGTTGAGAGTAAATAAAATGACTGTTGTTCTACAGGTTGGAAATCGTCTGATTACCCAGGAGGAGATCATTCCTTTGCTGGCAGGTTATCAGATGCTCCCTCAATTATTTCAAGAGATATTGATTGATCAGGCGATCGCCTCAATTGACTGCACCGAGGAAGAGAAAGCGGCAGCCCAGCAGCAATTTTGTGCAAAATATGACATCACCAGTGAAGAAAATCGGCAAGAGTGGCTCAGACAGCAGGGTATGACGCAGGCTCAACTGGATCATCTAGCCACGCGAGAACTGCGAATTGAGAAATACAAACAAGCCACCTGGGGTCCTAAAGTGGAGTCTTATTTTCTCAACCGGAAGGGACAGTTAGACAAAGTTATTTACTCTCTGATTCGAGTACAAGACCTGGGATTAGCTCAGGAACTCTATTTTCGCGTTTTAGAAGGGGAGCAATCCTTTGCTGAATTAGCCAGAACTTACTCCCAGGGTCAGGAATCTCAGACCGATGGATTGATTGGTCCAGTAGAGCTAAGTGTCCCCCATCCTACCCTGGCGAAAATGTTATCGATTAGCCAACCCGGACAATTGCTGCCCCCTACCCGTATTGGGGAATGGATTGTGATTGTCCGCTTGGAACGCTTCGTTCCTGCCCAATTAGATGATTCCATGCGTCGTCGCTTGCTCAACGAATCATTCAATAACTGGTTGCAAGAACAAATGAAGCAACTTTCCTTCTTGCCCCCTAACGGTTCTACTGCCACTGCGATTGCTCCATGACATACACTAAAACCCGAATTCAAGAATTTTTACTCACGGTCGCTCCTTTCGATCGGTTACCTCAGGCAGCCCTCGCTCGTCTGGCAGAGCGCTCTCAGCTCTTGCGATATCGCATGGGGCAGGCAGTGCTGATCCGGGATAAGATGCCCGCCCAAATTCATATTCTCTATGAGGGCCAGGTGCGGCTCCTGGGATACGATCCTCGCACCGATCGCCCCATTACCCTCAAACTGATGAATCCGGGAGATGTCCTGGGTTGGGCGGGCTTGGTTCGGGGAGTCCCCTGCGAAACGGCGATCGCTTCCTTAGAAAGTGTCTGTTTGGTGTTCCCAGCCTTAGACTTTTTGACCATGCTGGAACAGGAGCCAGCGGTGGCTAACTTCTATCGCAACCAGTGCTCTCTGATTGAGGCGTTTGACCTGCTAGGGGCTGAGATCCATCGACAAGCCAATGGGGATGCCAACCTGAAGCAATTGGCCCTGGACACTTACTCAGAAGCCGTGGTTTATAACTTACCTGCTGGCTCAACGCCGCAGAGCCAGTTGGAACCTAATCGGGTGTGGCTGGTCAGTGGTGGAGGCACAGTCGAACAGCAGCCGATCGCTAGTCGTCTCCACGCCAATGGCGCTGCCGATGCAGCCATTGAAGTCTCTGGGACGCTACCCGCCCGCATCATTGGGTTTCCGCCAGTTGTGTTAGCCCCACCTGCCCGTGCCGTTCACCCCGAAGTGGTGGATGAAATGGCAGGAGAAGAAGCGATTCCTTATGCACCCGATCGCCCTGTTGAGCCTGATTCTGAAGTGATCCAGAAGATGGGGCAGGGTAAAAACCAAACCTATCCCTTTGTGCGCGGTCGGGGTGAACTGGAATCAGCCATGGCCTGCTTCCAAATGTTGTGTACTCACCTGAATATTCCCTTCCGTCGAGATGTGATTCGCCGCGTCCTCTCCAACCAGATCGATCGCACGGGGGGATTGAGCCTGGAACTGTGCGGTGCCGTGGCCGAATTCGTCGGACTGAATGCCCAGTTGGTGATGATTCCATCCACCGCGATCGGACGCTTAGAGGCTCCGGCACTGGTGCGTTGGCAAGACAGCACAGTGCTGCTCTATGAAGTCAGCGAACGCGAGTTGGTGATCGCCGCTCCTGACATGAATGGCATCACTCGCCGCAAACCCGCCGAGTTTGCCGAAAGCTGGGGCGAACAGGGAGAAGTCTTACTGCTGAAACCCACCAGCCAAACCCCCAAGCAACGGTTTGGCTTGAGTTGGTTCATGCCCTCGATTCGCAAACACAAGCGCGTTTTGATTGAGGTATTTATTGCCTCTTTCTTTGTGCAGATGTTCGCGCTGGCCAATCCCTTGATGATCCAGGTAATCATCGACAAGGTGATCGTGCAGAACAGTAGCGAAACTCTGCAAGTCCTTGGAGTTTTCTTACTGGTGCTGGCAATTTTCGAGGCGATTCTTAGCAGTCTCCGAACCTACTTGTTTGTCGATACAACCAACCGGATCGACATGGCCCTTGGTTCGCAAATTATTGACCACCTGTTGCGTTTGCCTCTGCGCTATTACGAGCGTCGCCCCGTGGGTGAACTGGCCACCCGGATCAACGAGCTAGAAAATATTCGGCAATTCCTCACCGGAACTGCCCTGACTGTCGTGTTAGATGCCATCTTCTCGGTGATCTACATCGTGGTCATGTTGATCTACAGTTGGGTGTTGACCCTGGTTTCTCTGGCCACCGTTCCCTTTTTCGTAGGATTGGCTTTCTTTGCCTCTCCCATCATCCGGCAACAACTCCGCACCAAAGCTGAGCGCAACGCCGAAACCCAATCCTATCTGGTAGAAGTGGTTTCCGGCATTCAAACCGTCAAAGCCCAGAACATGGAGTTGCGGGCCCGCTGGCAGTGGCAACAACGCTATGCCCGCTATGTCAGCGCTGGCTTCAAAACCGTCCTGACTTCGACCACGGCTGGATCTACAAGTCACTTCCTCAATGAATTGTCCGGCTTGCTGGTGCTCTGGGTGGGAGCTTACCTGGTCTTGCAACAGGAACTCACTCTGGGTCAGTTGATTGCTTTCCGGATCATTGCCGGATATGTGACTCAACCGCTATTACGTCTAGCTCAACTGTGGCAGAGCTTCCAGGAAGTGGGATTGTCGATCGAACGATTGTCTGACATTGTGGATGCCTCGCCCGAAGCAGATGAGATCGATCGCCTCAACATTCCCATGCCGCCGATCCAGGGAGCCGTTAAATTTGAGAATGTGTCTTTCCGATTTGGCACCACTGGCCCAATGCAGTTGAATAATGTCAACATCGAATTTCCTTCTGGGGTGTTCGTGGGCATCGTGGGTCAGAGCGGTTCCGGTAAGAGCACCTTAATGAAACTGCTGCCTCGCCTATACAACATTGAATCCGGACGAATTTTGATCGATGGCTACGACATCGCCAAAGTTGAATTATATTCGTTGCGGCAACAGATTGGGATTGTTCCTCAGGACACCCTGCTCTTTGACGGCACAGTGCAGGAAAATATTGCGCTCAACGCTCCCGATGCTTCAGCAGAAGACATCATCCGAGCCGCGACAGCAGCAGCAGCCCATGATTTCATCATGGAACTACCGAACGGTTACAACACTCGCGTGGGAGAGCGGGGTTCTTCGCTGTCGGGTGGTCAAAGGCAACGGGTGGCGATCGCCCGCACTGTCCTGCAAAATCCTCGCATGTTGATCATGGATGAAGCTACCAGCGCTTTGGACTACGACTCAGAACGGCGAGTTTGCCTCAATCTGGCAGACGAATTCCGAGGACGTACCGTGTTTTTCATCACTCACCGTCTGAGTACCATCCGCAATGCCGATCTAATTATTATGATGGACAAGGGGTCTGTCGTCGAGCAAGGCACCCACGACGAACTGATGGCGCTCAAGGGTCGCTATTTTGCCTTGTTCCAACAACAAGAAGCCCAAATGTAAGGGCGGAAGGATGGAGGATGTTTGCAAAATCGTTGCTCCTTCATCCCCCCTACGTTGCACTATTGATTTTTCATACATCCCTCCTCCTTCATTCTGGATTACCCTATGACTCCTTCAGCACAAAACGACCAAAACGGAAATACGACTCAACAACAAACAGTGGCTATAGCTCCTAGCAACGGGTCAAAACCGGCTCCATCCCCGAGTAAAATGATCCGCACCGATGCGTTTGATCAACCCGTGATTCTGCAACAGACTTCTCTATGGTCACGGGGCATCGTCTGGGGCATTGTTGGAGTGGCCACCTTCGGCATTCTTTGGGCCAACTTAGCCAGAATCGATGAAGCGGTTCCTGCTCAAGGGAAGCTTGAACCCAAAGAAAGCGTGCAAGAAATTCAGGCTCCTACGGGTGGCGTGGTTCAAGAAATTTTGGTAGAAGATGGGGAGAGCGTCCAGAAAGGCGATGTTCTTATTCGCTTTGACCCCCGCACTGCCCAGGCTCAACAGCAGTCTTTGCAGCAAATTAAAGACTCTTTGATTCAGGAAAATCGCTTCTATCGTGCTCAACTCCTGGGCGCGGGGACGAGTCCTGCCGAAGCTGCCGAGTTAAACTTGCCCCCCGAAATGCTGGCTTTAACAGTGAATCGCTCTACGTTACTGGCAGAAAATCAACTGTACCAGGCACAACTTGGTGGAGAACCCACCGCTGGATTGACTGCCGATCAACAAGCCCGTTTCCGAGTTGGTCTATTGGAAGCCGAAACTCGCGCTGCTGCTGCCCGATTAGAAGTCTCCCAGTTTCAAGAACAATTGGGTCAAGCCCAGGTGCAACTAGCAGCCGCTCGGGAAAATCTGGATATTGACCAGGGCATTTTGAATGATGTTCGTCCTCTGGCTGAGGAAGGCGGCATTGCTCGCTTGCAACTCCGTCGCCAGGAACAAGAAGTGCTGAACAGTCGCGCAGAAGTCGATCGCCTGACGCAAGAAGTGCAACGGTTGCAATTCGCGATCGGTCAATCTCAAGAAAAATTGCAAAACACTTTGGCATTAACCAGCAATGACTTGATGACCAGAATGGCGGAAAACGACAAACGATTGGCAGAAATTGACAGCCAGTTGAACAAGCAGATTGTCGAAAATCAGAAACGTATCTCTGAAATTGAAGGGCAATTGAAACAAGCTGAAGTTAACCTGGAATATCAAGAACTGGTTTCACCCATTAATGGGATTGTCTTCGATCTGCAAGCCAAAGGCCCTGGTTTTGTCGCCAACACCAGCGAACCCATTCTGAAAATCGTACCAAACGAAAACATGACGGCAGAAGTCTTCATCACCAACCAGGATATCGGCTTTGTTCGAGAAGGCTTGCCCGTTGATGTCCGCATTGATTCTTTTCCCTTCAGCGAATTTGGTGACGTTAAAGGAACATTAGTCAATATTGGCGATGATGCGTTACCTCCCGATGAAATCCATCAGTTTTATCGTTTCCCCGCCACGATTGAACTAGATGCTCAGTCCATTAATATTAAAGGCAGAGAAGTGCAACTGCAATCGGGGATGTCTGTGACTGCTAATATTAAAACGCGCGATCGTACCGTTGCCAGTATCTTCACTGAGTTGTTTACCAATAAGGTGAGAAGTTTGGAAACCGTGAGATAGGGTGGCATGAGCTTTGGGCTAGCAAGTTTGCAAAGCTTGTTGTTACACCAATTCACTTTTTGATAGCTACCCATTTGACCCCTCCCAAACTCCCCTTGCCAAGGGGAGGAGCCGAGAGCAGTTCTGGCAATTGAAATCATGCACATATCACCCCAAAGGGCATTACCCCAGATTGAAAAGCAGGACAATCAGCCTGCATGATTGCGTCATTTTTTCCTACCCTTCATCTATCTAATGGACTGCGGACTCCCCTGCCGCCTCAATTTAACACATGGGTATAAATCATCGTTGTTTTGACATCTTTATGTCCTAATAATTCTTGCACCGTGCGGATGTCATAGCCGTTTTCTAGTAAGTGGGTGGCAAAGCCTATGGCGAAAGGTGTGACAACTGACTCGCTTTTCAATTTTGGCTGCCTGAACCGCTTGTTTAATAGCTTTTTGTCACCCTGTTACCTGTAAGTGGTGGCGATGCACTGCCTGACTGCGAGGGTCGCAAGACCGCTGATGGGATGGAAAGACAAATTGCCAAATCCATTGGCGATCGGCATGAGGATATTTCCGTTCTAGGGCAAAGGGTAAATAGACTGAACCCTACCCTGCGGCTAAATCTTGCTGATGCAATCGCTTGACTTGTTGCAGATGATCTTGCAGCGGTGCATTTAACTTGACTGGCAACAGGGTGACTCGACTTTCGTTGCCCTTCGTGTCCCGTATAACATAGGACTTACGCATTGACAGGAATGCAGAAGTGTGGTGAGTTTAGGATAGTTCCCTCAGAGGTATAGGTTGTGAGAGAACAGTCAAAGCCCTCAACTGCCCGGTGTAACTGCAATCTTTACACCCTG